>Ga0316628_100000171_pt1 | contig 40951 bp, 31 predicted proteins | sample OWC_Aug_M2_C1_D5_FD_207648 | JGI IMG/M metagenome (GOLD analysis project Ga0316628, IMG submission 207648) | Wetland soil microbial communities from Old Woman Creek delta, Ohio, United States - OWC_Aug_M2_C1_D5_C | ecosystem: Environmental > Terrestrial > Soil > Wetlands | place: USA: Ohio...
TATGTGAATCACGGACTCATGGTGATCGCCGCTTACATGATGATCTATATCCTTGTGACATCGCTATCGCTGCCCGGCGCTGCCATAATGACTCTTGCAGGAGGGGCACTGTTCGGATTATTGATAGGCACCATTGTTGTTTCCTTTGCAAGTACCATTGGCGCTACCCTCGCATGCCTCATCTCAAGATTTGTCTTGCGGGATTGGGTGCAGCGCAAATTCAGTGATAAACTGAAAACGGTTAATGAGGGAATTGAAAGAGAGGGGACATTCTACCTATTCACACTGCGATTGATCCCTATCTTTCCTTTTTGGCTCATCAATCTGGTTATGGGGCTCACGAAGATGCCTCTTAGGACCTTCTACTGGGTTTCGCAGGTCGGCATGCTGGCCGGCACAATAGTGTATGTCAACGCCGGCAAGGAACTTGCAAAAATCAATTCTATTTCAGGGATACTTTCTCCGGGGCTGATTATATCTTTCGTACTTCTCGGTCTGTTCCCAATTGCGACAAAGAAATTGTTGTCTTTATATAAATCAAAGAAGGCAAGCGGCAGTAATAGGTAAAAGCTCGGTAATCAAGGAGGATAACATGGCAAATTTTGACTTTGACATAGGGATACTCGGAGGCGGCTCAGGAGGGCTCACCGTTGCTGCCGGAGCGGCCCAACTCGGGGCAAAAACGCTCCTTATCGATAGGGAAAGCAAACTTGGCGGTGATTGTCTACATTATGGATGCGTCCCGAGCAAGACGCTCATAATGACCTCCCGCGTACGGCATCTCATGAAAAGAGCTGGGCACTTCGGCCTGCGCGAGCTTGATCTCCCGCCTGTGGACTTCAGAGATGTGGCAGAGAGAATTCAGCATGTCATAGGCATTATCCAGAAGCATGATTCCGAGGAGCGGTTTTGCAAGCTAGGCGCTAAAGTGGAATTCGGAGAATCGACCTTCATCGATGAACATTCCATTCGTCTGAATGGAAAAACCTTTTCAGCAAAGAACTGGGTCATCGCAACGGGTTCTTCGCCTTCAATCCCGCCGATAAAGGGGTTGGACAAGACCCCCTATGTCACCAACAAGCAGATATTCTCTCTGGAAAGACTCCCGAAATCCATGATCATTTTAGGCGGCGGCCCCATTGGCACCGAGATGGCGCAGGCCTTTGCCCGCCTTGGTACAAAGGTTACGGTCATCCAGCGCCCCGATCAGATTCTTCATAAAGAAGACAAAGATATGGCGGATATGGTGATGAATGTTTTAAGCAAAGAGGGCGTGGCCTTTTATCTGAAAGCCTCTACTGAAAGCACACAGGATTTGGGCAACGAACGGGAGGTAGTCATAAAGACTGCTGAAGGCTCTACGGTTACTCTCAGGGCCGAAACTATCCTCGTTGCAATTGGAAGAGACACCAATGTGGAAGGTTTGGGGCTGAAAGAAATCGGCGTAGATTTCGATAAAAGAGGCATTAAGGTCAACGGCCGTATGATGACTAACCATAAGCACATTTATGCGATCGGCGACGTCAATGGCAAATACCTCTTTACCCATGCCGCCGGCTATGAGGGAAGCATTGTCGTCAGCAACGCCATCTTCCACCTGCCCAGAAAGGCTGATTTCACCAACCTGCCCTGGTGCACTTATACCGATCCTGAACTGGCGAACATCGGAATGAATGAAGCCATGGCGAAAGCAAAGGGGATAAAATATTCGGCCTGGACAGAGGAGTTCGGGGCGAACGACCGGAGCCTTGCAGAGGGGGAAGAGGTAGGGAGGATCAAAATGCTCCTTGACGAAAAGGAAAAACCTATAGGTGTTCAGATCCTCGGTCCCCAGGCAGGAGAACTGATAAGCGAATGGGTGGCGGTAATGAATGGTAATGTCAAGCTTTCGACCCTGGCCGGCAGCGTTCATCCCTATCCAACGCTCGGAGAGATAAACAAGAAGGTCGTCGGGTCTTTTTTTTCCGGGAAAATCTTTTCGGAGAAGGTTAAAAAGACTCTGAAATTCTTCTTCAGTTTAACAGGCAGGGCTTGCGGATAGTCTGAAGAGTGCATGCAGAGGCTCACATAAACCATAGGAGGAGATTATGTGAGGGGATATTCTGCAATTATGACGGCGCCCGGGTCCTGATGTACCGTCCGCCTGTCCAGATCAGGACCGCGGCAAAGACCACACGCAGGGCCCCTTCTGGAAGTCTGTGCGCCAAGGTACCCCCGAGATACGTCCCCAGGAGGATCCCCGGGATGAGACCCGGCAGGAGTCTGGCCTCCACATTTCCGAGACGCCAGTGCGTATAGGCGCCCGCACCGCCGGCAGGGACCATCGCCAGAAGCGAACTCCCCTGCGCCATATGCTGGCCGAACCCTGCGAGAAGGACCATGGCCGGGACCATGATGGTCCCGCCTCCGACGCCCATCATGCCTGAAAGAAATCCGGTAAAGGCGCCTGTGACGAGAAGGACGACAGCCTTGCCCCATCCGCTTGCCGAAACGATCACGTGGGAAAGATATGGTTTAACGAGAAGGAGCACCGAGACGATGATCAAAAAAAACCCGAAGGCCCTTTTGAGTTTCCATTCGGGGAGGGCATGCGCAAAATGAGCGCCCGAACGCGCCGTGACGACCGCAGTGACCGCCAGCAGGAGCGCCGCCGTAACGTCCACCGAACCCTTCAAGGCGTAAGTCGCCGCCCCTGATATTCCCGTAAACACGAGCGCGACAAGACTTGTACCATGGGCCCTGTGCTGGCCGAGTTTTGAGAAGCCCACCATCAGGGGGATCATGATGACCCCTCCCCCAAGACCCACGAGCCCACCGAAGATACCTGCCAGAAGACCGATAAGAAGATTCATTAAGACCCCGCGGTTGACTAATTTCCCGGATGTGATCAGGCTTCGGCTGTTGAGGCCCCGCGCTCAGGTTTGAAATAGAGGACGGCAAGCGGAGGGATCGTGACCTTGAAGGAACAGGGCTTCCCATGCCAAGGCACGTCTTCGGAGTAGACCCCGCCGAGGTTCCCCATGTTGCTGCCCCAATATTCCTGAGAGTCGCTGTTCATTAGCTCTTTGTAAAAACATTTCTCGGGAACGCCTATTCTGTATCCCTGCCTGGGGATCGGTGTAAAATTGCAGACAACGACGATATAATCGTCAGGCTCCTTCGCGCGTCTTACGAAGGCGATGATGCTGCTGTCTGCGTCCCTGAAATCTATCCACTCGAACCCCCGGGCTTCAAAATCGACCTCATGGAGGGCGTTCTCTTCCGCGTATGCTGCATTGAGACTACGGACGTATTTCTGCAGCCTCCAGTGCTGCTCGTTCTCGAGGAGCTGCCAGTCGAGCCCCTGATCGAATTTCCATTCATCCCACTGCCCGAACTCGTCCCCCATAAAAAGGAGCTTCTTCCCAGGGTGGGCGTACATGAATCCATAGAAGAGCCTGAGGTTCGCGAACTTCCGCCAGACGTCGCCTGGCATTTTGTCCAGCATCGACCTCTTCCCGTGTACGACCTCGTCATGGGACATGACAAGGACGAAATTTTCAGTAAAGGCGTAGATGAGGCCGAAGGTCAGATTGTTGTGATGGTATCGGCGGTGTACCGGGTCCTTCGAGATGTAGACGAGCATGTCGTTCATCCATCCCATGTTCCATTTCATGTCGAAGCCCAGCCCGCCGAGATAGACCGGCTTTGAGACGCTCGGCCACGCGGTCGACTCTTCGGCTATCGTCAGTATCCCCGGATGGAGCTGATGCGTGATCTCGTTAAATTTTTTTATGAACTCGATCGCCTCGAGGTTTTCGTTGCCTCCGTAAATGTTCGGTATCCATTCGCCGGGCCTCCTCGAATAATCGAGGTAGATCATCGAGGCGACCGCATCGACCCTCAACCCGTCTATATGGTACTTCTCCAGCCAGAAGAGGGCATTCGATATGAGAAAATTCATCACCTCTTTGCGGCCGTAATTGAAGATCAGGGTCCCCCAGTCTTTATGTTCCCCCATGCGCTTGTCCATATGCTCGTAAAGGAATGTCCCATCGAAAAAACCGAGGCCGTGTCCGTCCTTCGGGAAATGGGCCGGCACCCAGTCAAGGATGACGCCGATGTCGTTGCGGTGACACATGTCGACAAAGAACATAAAATCTTCAGGGATGCCGAACCTGCTCGTCGACGCAAAATACCCGACTGTCTGGTATCCCCATGAGGCATCAAGCGGGTGCTCGGAAACCGGAAGAAGTTCGATATGCGTATAGCCCATAAATTTGATGTAAGGTATAAGCAGACCAGCAAGCTCCCTATAGGTGAGGAACCTGTTCCCATCTTCCTTACACCTCATCCAGGAGCCCAGGTGCACCTCGTACACCGACATGGGCGCTTCCAACCAGTTCGTGCGTTCGCGTTTTTTCATCCATTTCTTGTCGGACCAGGAATACTTGTTTATGTTGTGGACGATTGAGGCGCTCTTAGGCCTCATCTCGAAATAGAAACCGTAGGGGTCGGTCTTCACCGCGTGGAAGTTATGGAACCGCGATTTGATGTCGAACTTGTAGAGCTCTCCCTCGCCGAGACCCGGGAGAAAAATTTCCCATATCCCCGATCCCACCAGCAGCCGCATGGGGTGGCGCCTGTTGTCCCAGCCGTTGAAGTCACCGATGACGCTCACACTCTTCGCGTTCGGAGCCCAGACGGCGAAATGCACCCCTTTCACGCCGCCGATCGCAGCCACATGGGCCCCCAGTTTCTCGTATTTCTTATAGTGGTTGCCCTCGCCTATAAGATGCAGGTCATAGTCCGTGAGGACCTGGCCGAAGGAGTAAGGGTCTACGATCTCCGATATCTCTCCTTCAGAAGTCTCCATCCCGATGCGGTAGGAAAATGTTTCGCCCGGTATATAGACCGAATAGAAACCTTTCTTGTGCACCTTCTCCATCGCATGCGCCTTCTGGGTCCGTTCATTGATGACCCAGGCCTCAGCGGCCTCAGGAAGGAAGGCCCTCACCTCAACGCCCTTTTCATCCGCTTCCCCGGCAACATGCATGCCGAGCACCGAAAAAGGATCGCCGTGCAGGCCGTCGACAATCAGCTTGATATCTTCCTTGAGCCCCATTCTATTCCTTTCTCTTCATATGCTGCTGATATGGTATTGTAAAACAAAAGACTACACAAGCAAAATCCTTGGACTGCTCCTGATTACCGCGGGGCTGAGGATTCCGGATGAGGAAGTTGTAATGAAGAAAAACGACTACAAGTGCGGTTATCACCCGGTATGGGGCCGTCCGTTCACTCTGAAGATCTTTATCTCGCTTTCCTTTCCTTTCACCTTTACGGTATCGACTTCTTCGATATCACAGTGTCCCATGGTCCCGGTTTTCAGCGCAGGTCCGATGCTCTTATAGGTATTCTCGGTAATAAGTATCCTCGTACCGTATTGCCTCGTCAATTTTTCCACCCTGGCGCCGAGATTTATATGGTCTCCTATAGCGGTATAGTCCATCTTCCTCCCCTGCGCCCCAATGTTGCCGATTATTACCTCCCCGGTATTGATGCCGATGCCGCAATCAAGCCCATCCACGCCGTTCCTCCTCCAGAGCTCCTGCAGCCTGTTCAGCCTCTCCGACATATCCAGCGCACATCGCACGGCGAGCTCCGCATGATCGGGCTGGTCCACAGGAGCTCCCCAGAAGACCATGATCTCGTCGCCGATGATCTTATCGAGGGTCCCGTCCCATCTGAATATCACTTCCGCCATTTCCTTGAAATACTCATTCAGGAGTGACACGACCTCCTCAGGCTGTTTCTTTTCGGAGAGAGATGTGAAACCGATGACGTCAGAAAAAAGGACTGTCACACTGCGGCGCTCCCCGCCGAGCCGGGCCTTTTCAGGATTCTCCATCAGTTCCTTCACGATCTTGGGCGAGACGTAACTCGAAAACATCTGCCGTATCTCCCTGGCCTTCCTTTCCTCGAAGAAAAACCTGATGACGGTCTGGACCACAAAGATACCAGCCATATTTAAAATAGGGTAGACGAGTTCGATCACAAAATCCCGATAAAAGAGCAGGACACTGCCTAAAACAATGTAAAGCAACATAAACCCGATGGCCAGTGAAGCACTCGGGATTGCCTTCAGCCGCGGGAGAAAGAGTCCCAATAAAATGCCTGTCAGGATAATAGTGACAAGTTCGATAACTTTTGGACTCGGCAGGAGAAAATTGTTCATTAAGATATTCCTGACGACATTCGCGTTCTTCTCCACTCCCGGCATATTGCCTGAAAGCGGCGTCACCTTTTGGTCGAAGGTTCCGATTGCCGATGTGCCGACAAGGACTATCTTGCCTGCAAAAAAACCGGCATCCGTCCTGCCGGTGATGACATCAGATGCCGCCGTGTAATTGAAACTGTCGGCCTTGCCAAGATAGTTGATAAGCACCCTACCGTAGATATCGGTGGGAATAAACCGGTTTCCGAGTTTCACTCCCGATCCGCCGTAAAACAACATGTCTTTTGCGTCAAGCCCCAGGGCCGTTCTAGCCACCTGCAGGGCAAAATGGGGATAACAGTCATCTCCGTAATATAGGGAGAGAGGCTCCCACCGGATGACGCCGTCCATATCTGTGTCGGTTGATACATGTCCGAGCGACGATACCTTTGCAAAATACTCCACAGGAGGAAGAACCCCATCAGGTTTTATGGCCCATCTTTTCCAGTCGATTCCCTTTACGGCCTTCACCTCCATAAACGCGGCGTCCCAGAGATAATCCGGGACCGCGCCCGGCTGATGTGTCTTTTGTTTTCCCTCCGGGATCAGGAACGGCGTAGCGAGGACGACGTTATGGGCTTCCCTCAGCGCCTTCACAAGCTGTTCGTCATCAGGTTTTTTTTCGCTGAATATGATATCAACTCCTATGGCCTTGGGGTTCCCCTGAGATATGTTATGAATAAGCCTTGCCAGCTCTCCCCTTCCCCACGGCCAGCCCCCGACCTCGCGGATGCTCTTTTCATCGACAGCCACGATCACGATGTCGTTCGGCGGCGGGCTCTGCCCCATCACGAGATGCCTCAGATGGAGCCTCAAGTCGTAAGTCTTGCTCTCCACATTGTCTCTGATTACCGCGGGATCGATAAATTGGAGAAGGGCGAAGAGTGTGGTTGACACAATTGTGATAAGATAAAAAAGCGCCCTTCCTTTCATGTAAAGATTATACTGTTCAGCCGCAAAAAATGGACAATAAAAAGACTGCCGTGGTAAATTCATACAATGACGCCGTGGCAGAATAAACCTCTCTGCATCATGCTTTGCATATCCATTTTTTTGCTCCTCTGTTCCCCGCTTCATGCCGACCAGATCGACGAACAGATGGCCCGCATGACCCTCCCCCAGAGGATCGGGCAGATCATGATGATAGGGATCCAGGGACAGAGCATCGATGCGAAAGATGCGGCGCGCATAAAAAAAATAGACCCGGGTGGTCTGGTCCTATACGGCAGAAATTTCAGGGAGGCGCAAGATATTGCCCGACTCATCACGCAGATACGATCCGTGCCGACGGGCAGCAGACTTCCGATGTTTTTTGCGATGGACCAGGAAGGCGGGATAGTTCATCGCATCCGCGACGAATTTTACATGCCTCCTTCTGCGCCGGCCATAGCATCCACAGGGTCCGAGAGGTTTGCATATGACGTGGCTCTTGCCGTCGGCAGCGCGCTGCGCGAGCTCGGGATAAACATCAACCTTGCTCCTGTGCTCGACGTCCCCTCAGACTTGCTCTCCTCGCCGATGACATTCAGGAGCTTTAGCAATGACCCCGAAGAGGTCGCCGGGTTCGGGACCTCTTACATCCGCGGTCTCAAAGAAGCAGGTCTGCTCGCCACCGCAAAGCATTTTCCCAACCTGGGCAGGACATTGTCTGATTCACACCTGGGCCTGCCCCGTATGAAGTGGGGATCAAGCGAAGAGAGAGACAGGGATATCCTGCCCTTTAAAAGGGCAATCGGTGAAGGGGTTGACCTCATCATGACCGGCCATGTTATAGCAGAGCCCGGAGACGGCAATAACCCTGTCTCGCTTTCGTCATACTGGCTAAACGATGTACTTAGGGGCGAATTGGGATTTGAAGGGCTGGTCGTTGGCGATGACCTCGAGATGAAGGCGGTAGCAGTTTCAACGCCTGTCCCGGCAGCTGCCGTCAGGTCCTTTAATGCGGGCGCTGACATAATAATGGTTAGTCATGAAAGCAAGAAGCAGGAAGAAGTATTTCGCAGCCTTATGGATGCGGTAAAGAAAGGGATCATCACCGAGGCCAGGCTGAACAGCTCCCTGAAAAGGATAATTGAAACGAAAAATAAGATATTGCCAAAGAATAAGCCCGGCGGGGCAAAGGAGGCGCTCAAAGACCTGTCGGCTGCGGCAGCTGAAATGTATGTTACAGCCCTTCAGGCGACAGACTCTCCCTCCTATTCGGCAGGAGCGGAAGAAAAGATCCTTTTCGCGGGATACAACCTCGCCCTTCTTGATGAGGTCAGGAAAAACTTCAGCCGGACATCCGTAATGAACTACCCGATCAAAAACCTTGGTTTATTGAATCCGGGCAGTTCAACAGAGGAATTCATAAAGAGATTCGATGCGGTAATAATCGATGCCTCTTACGGTGACGCGGCATGGGTAATCTCAGTCTGCGAGAGATTGGGCATCAGGTATTTCCTTGTGCAGAGTCAGCTCCAGACTGCGCTCAGGACCATCGAGAGGCTGAGGCCTAAACAGATGATCCTCGCTCACGAGATAAACAGGATGAACTACCGCGTCGCGCTTGAGATCATCCGCGGCGCAAGAAAGGCAGCCGGAAGGCTGCCCTTTAACTTGCCGCTGCCGGCAAAGTATATCTATAAGCCTAAGGACATGTAGCAGGCAGAGCTGTGGCGCAGAAAATGCCGCCGCTGTCGTCGCTGCAGTTATTGGACTTGTTAGTTTCCGTCCACACGTTTGCGGGGTCTAACATTACCCTGGTGGTGAAAGGCGCCATCGGCACGGGCACCGAGACAGGGTCCTTCACCGTCAACCAGGCGCAAGTGCCGTAACCAATATAAGAAAGCGCGGAAGTGGAGACAGTGACAGGGACGCAGCCTGACAAAGAGCCGCCGTACTGCACCCACACAGTCAGATTTACAGCGCCGCAATAGCCGGTGTTTATCACATTGAAATCTACCATGCCTGTGACGCTATTATACACAGGAGTCGTGGAAGAAAAGTCATAGGTGCATGGCGGCGAGCTCGTGTGTTCCTGAATATTGGATTCTATATTCCCGGCCCCGTCCCTGGCCCTGACAACGAAATAATATATGGTTGTCAACGGATTCACTCCGGTTATCGTATAGGACGTTGCGCCCGGGGCCGTCACGTAGCTGGGTGTTGTAAAGCTCTCTCCGCAAGGCTTCGTGGACAAATAAATAAGATATGAAATATTCGATGATGAAGATAAGTTGTCGGTGGCTGCCGTCCATCCAAGAGTAATGGATGTTGAAGTCTGGCTCGTAAGAGAACCACCCGAGAAAACCGGCGCAGTAACATCCGCAGGTGTCCTGACGGACTTCTCAATGATGTTACTGTCGATGTTGCCCGCCTCGTCTTCGGCCCTCACTACGAAATAATAGGTGGTATTCTGACTTAAACCTCCAGCCGTAAACGATGTCGTCCCCCGCGTAGTGGTATAGGAAGGAGAGGTAAAATTTTCACCGCCAGGTTTCGTCGCCATATAGACCAGATATACGATATTTCCGGTTGAAGTCACGTCGTCCGTTGCACCCTGCCAGGACAGGACCGCCCTCGTGGATGAGCTTGCTCTTGCAGACAACAACCCGCTGAATTGCGGCGGTACCGTATCCGGAGGAAGGGGGATAGTTACGGACCTTTCGACTACATTACTGTCGGTGTTACCCGCCTCGTCCCTCGCTCTCACCATAAAATAATAGGTGGCGCCGCTGTTCAAACCGTCCACGCTAAAAGACGTTGTTCCGGTCGCCATAAAATTGGGAGACGCAAAATTTTCACCTCCGGGCGTTGTCGCCATATACACAAGGTAGACGGTTTTCGATGGAGGCGATACGTCGTCGGTCGCGGCCTTCCATCCAAGGACTGCCGCCGATGACGATGAGGCAGTTGCGGACGCCAACCCTTCGAAGACAGGCGGCGACACATCGGACGGGGCCAAAGTATTTGCCGATAACTCGAGGTTATTCGTTCCTACATTGCCGCCCTCATCCATCGGCCTGACGACGAAATAGTATATAGTCCTGGGGTTTAACCCCGTGACATTGAACGACGTCACCCCAGGCTCCGTCGTGAAAGTGGGCGTTCCGAAATTTTCTCCCCCGGGCGTTGTGGACATATAGATCAAATACTGTATCTTCTCTGAAAGCGTCACCTCATCCGTCGCCTCCTGCCACGAGAGAACAAGGGACGTTTCCGTGATCTGGCTGATCCCTGACAGACCCTGAAACACAGGCGGCAGAGGATCTGACGAGACCATGGTGATTCCCAGCTTTACAGGGACACCGTCCAGGTCTGCATAGGCCGAACCGCGGTATAATACATAGTCGTTGTTGTCGAGCGCCTCGAGGCTGAAAAGCCTGTTGCTGCCGTTAGGGACATCAAATGACTCAGACATGCCCGTCGCTCCCGAAACAGCTATTATCCTTTCGATCATAGGCATATCGGGTGCGGAAACGGTGATCCTCATATCGGCTACGGACTCAGGTATAGAGGATAGCGCCTTGATGAGTCCACCAGCTTTGGCCTTTGTCTTTGTCTGACCGACAGCAATCGATACTGTCGTCTTCCCTGTCGCATGCGTTGCTGAGCCGCCACGGCTCCCGCCGCCGCAGCCGGCCATGGCCGCTATCAAAATAACGAACAGTAATCTTGTTGGCGCCTTCTTCATGGCACCCCTCATCGTTTAGGAAAAATTGGTTCTATAATCACCGGCGTCGTCCTTAGGACAGGCGGCTGGTTGGTCAGCGGCGGCGGATCAATATTGTACCGCCACTTCCAGTAGGAGAGTCCTTCCCAATTCAGATCCAGACTCATCGGACCGGGTATCGATATCTCGTGATCCGTAACATCCGTGTCCTTCAGCAGCCGCCCCTTTTCAGCCTCTCTCACCTCTGTCGGAAGCGGAAGCGGTTCCCCCTCGACTACAGTAATGATCTGCCCTGCCTTTAGCGTAACATGCTCGGCCCCGCTCACATCCGCCTTCGAAGCGTCCACGAAACCTTCAAGACAGAGCATTACCGTAAATTTCTTGCCGGCCCTGACCCCTGTCTCAAATAGTATGATCGTCCCCCTTGCGGCAGCAGCGGCAGTCGGTGTCCTGACCTCGAAGCCCGCCCTTCCGACCACGGAACGCATCTTCCCGTCTATCAGGTTGAACAGCGCCCTGTTGCCTTTGTCCTTTCCGGATATAAATTCCCTTATCACCACCGTAGATTTCTCTCCGAGTGTCAGGACGCTGTCGTCTATGAAAAGCATCTTTGCCCTCGACGCCTCCCGGGTCGAAACAGTATCGCTGAGAAGTATGCCGTCCTTGACCTTCGCGTCAAAAGTCTTTCCGTTTCTTCCGATGGCCGCCTTGCCCCGCACAGCCACCACGGAGCCGATGTCATCCCCGGCCCATGCCGCCGGCGGCATAACGCCAATCACGGCAAAGAGGGACATAATGATAAGAAGTCTTCTCACCGTCATCTAAAACCTCGCGCTCAAGAAAACGCTTGTGATAGCCCTGGAATAATCGAAGACATCGATGTTCGATTTGTTTTTCGAATACAGCTGGCCGACCGTAATGCTGTATCTCTCAGATATGGGTTTGGTGACCGAAACCGCCCCAGTATACTCCCTGTCCCTTCTCTCATCTCCGGACAGCGGACTCGCCCCCTTGTAGTCCCGCCTGTAGTATTCTCCGTTGAACTCCGTCAGGACGTTGCATGGAAAGACAGCACGGAGACCACCCTTTAGTTTGTCCCCGCGGTAATCCCAAAACGACTGGCGAGTAGAGTCTTCGTCATGAGAATAGCCGGCCTGAAACAGGACTTTTTTACCGAGCGGTATGTTCTGTACAACCCCTACGCGGTTATTGCTGCCGCTCCGGTCGGAATTGTTGCTGAACAAATCGGAGTCTATAAAATTAGTCTTCCTGTACCGGTACTCGAGCACAGTTGAAAAATCTTTTCCTTCACGAAAGACCAGGGAGGGAGCCACTGTATGTGCGCTGTCATAACCGTCCCCGCCTACGAAGACATATTCAAATTCATAAGCGGCCCACAGACCGACCACGGGAGAAAGATTGTATCCCGCGCCGACGTCGAAGAGGTGGCGGCCGATATTAAAGTCAGACAGTTTTGCATGCAGGCTCTGATAAAAGCCGTAACCGACCGATCCCTCGGCGTTATTTTTCTGCAGGAAGTTATATCTGCCGGATAGATTGAATACCCCGCTCCAATCCGATTTCCCGGATATGCCCTGAGGCAGCGGCTCTCCCGAAGGGTTCAGAACGACGTTGCTGTCGTATTGCGCACCCGCGGCAACATTTACAGTCCAGGGCCTGGCGCCGCCCCTCTTCCTGATCGCCCGAAGATATTCCGCCGCTTTCCCCGAAAATTCAGTACCGGGAGCAAGTCTCACCGTGCTTTCGAAATAGTCCCCCGCCTCTTCGAACATTGAGCGACCGTAATAATATATCCCGAGTTCGAGGTTCGTTCTGGGGTCCTTAGGGTCCATCGAAAGCGCCTTATTGAGGCTTGAAACTGCGGTAACGTCCCCCGACCGGCTGAGCGCGATGCCTAGATACAGCGTCCCCGTTCTGTCGTCGGGTTTTTCCCTTAGGGCTGAGGAAAACTCATCTATCGCCTCTTTGTAAACGCCCAACTCAAGAGCGGAGACGCCCTTGGCAAGATGTTTCTCGTATGCAGAATCAGAGGCATAAGAATTCATCGATAGAAATAGAAGAACAATGCCCGAAAAAATAAGCGCCCGCATTTCATTATTCCCCCTGGCGGAGTTGTCTAAAAGGATAAATAAAGCACGAAATAATTGTCAAGAATAATTTCGATGAGGAAAAGAGATCAGCCCGGCCTCCTTTCAGGGAAATCCCGCTTTAGCAGTTCAATGCCGCCGCGCCGAAAATATCAAAAAGAAAATGCCGGCCGGCATATCTCCCGGTCCGTAATTTGTACAGGGTCTGCATAAGTTACCAAAACTTGTTGACTTATATGTAAATAATTTTTATTATTGTACACGAAATTATAAGGAGGGAACCATGATACTGTTACGAAGTCTCCTCTTTCTTTTCATCGTCCCTACAATAGTTCTTTCAGGTTGTGAAACTCTCAAGTCATCAAAGGCCATACTTCCGATCAAGGAATATGAACTAATGATAGCGGGAAGGCTCGACGCAAACTATGTGGGCACGGCTACTTGTCTGTCTGCATGCCACTATCACGACACGATAAAGCGTGATTTTGATGCGAGCACCATGGGTGTCCAATTGTCAAAAAAGTCCGGGATGCCTCTGGTCGACTGCGAATCGTGCCACGGACCCGGCAGCCTCGCGATCGAGGGCCTGACCCCGGAAAGGATCGAACAGGACGCTAAGGAGGGGAAGCAAACGGCGTGCGATTTCAGGACGCTAATCGACATCAAGAACCTCCCGGCGCAGGCCCGGTCCCTCATATGCCTCAAATGCCACACCGCCAACGCAACGTTCAACCTGCACAACTGGAACGCCGGCGGCCACTCTGTGGGCGACGTCTCCTGCTCCGAATGCCACAAGGTGCATGCGGGGCCTGATTTAACGGTCAGACTCCACGACATGGAGGGCATGTGCGAAGGGTGCCACAAGCAGGCGCAGGCCGAGTTCTCACTCCCGAGCCATCACCCGATACATGAAAAAAAGATCTTCTGCACAAGCTGCCACGACCCTCACGGCTCTACAGGCGACAAGATGCTCAGGAAGGCCGACATTAAAGAGACGTGTACGCAGTGTCACGCAGAAAAAGAGGGGCCTTTTGCCTTCGAACATGCCGAAACCACAGAGGACTGCAGGACTTGCCACACCCCTCACGGCTCCGTCAACCGGAACCTTCTGACCCAGCAGCTGCCTTTCCTCTGCCTTCAGTGCCACTCCGGGCATAAGACTTCGAGCACCGCCTCTGCCGAATCAAAAGGGGCGTTTTATACGAGGTGCACGGACTGCCATTCTCAGATCCACGGCTCAGATCTACCTTCTCCGGTTGGCAGGAGAAGGTTCACGCAATAGGGGGATGAAAATGAGAATATACGTTTATATAGTTCTTATGTGCGCAATGCTGATTGGCGGCCGGGTCTTCGCCCAGGAAGAGGAACCGAAAGCTCCGGAAACGAGCACCGAGGAAACCCCCCAGGAAGAGGGATACACCTTCCCTTCCATAAAACCCGATTACTCTATTTCCGGGGGTTACCGTTTCGTCCATAGCGACGGGTCCACAAGGGCGGCCGAGTATGAATACCTCCATGACTCGATAGCGTTCGGCGGCGAGCTCAGGATGTTTTCCTTCCCCCACAGGTTCCATTTGGAATTCGACGTCAAGAACAAGAAGGACTTTTTCGGCGACGTTACATATATGTATCAGGACATAGTCCGTTTCAGGGGGACGACCAGCAGTCTTTTCCATAACTTCGAAAATATCAGACTTGTCGACCTCGACCCATCAACTCCCTCTCCGGGCGTTGACGTCAGGGACGCCGAGACAAAATACGGCACCCGTTCAGGCATGAGCAACGCCTTTCTGAGGTTCAAAACACCGGATTTCCCCTTACATGTATATATAGACGGAAGCCTGATAGAGAGGAAAGGAACGCAGCAGCAGAGGAGCCTGTTGGGGTCGGGCTCATTCAATAATATCGTGAGGGCCTCCCAAAGCAGGGACGTCGACCTTGACACAAAAAGCGTTATCGTCGGGGCAAACAGCCATCTCGGCCCGGTCGAGGTCGATTTCTCCCATGGCGAAAAGAGGCTCGATGTCGGCGGCGACAAGGTCCTTTTCGATTTTTATACCGCCTCCGCAGCGAGGGCCGCCGGAGAATTTCCCCACAATCTCATCCCCGACCTCAAGACTTCTTCGAACACCATCAAGCTCCATACTTCATATACGGGGAGTCTCGTGGCGTCGGCCTCTTTATCTAAAATCGATAAGGAAAACAGGGACAGCGGCGCCAAGGCCGATTATTTCATAGGCGCGGGAGAAATCTCCTGGGTCGAGTCCCCGAGGCTGGCTTTCTTTCTCAAGTACAGACACAAGGAGACCGACATCGACAGCCCGGATGCTGTGAGCATAACGGACAGGACAAACCCTCTTAACACTTACATCTACCCCGTCGAACCGGCTATATCTTCGGTGGCCGACACGGTCAGCGGAATCATAAGATACAGGCCGCTCAAAGGGGTCGCCGTAAAAGCAGACTATACCTATGAGAACATACGCCGGAGCGTCTCGCCGGAGTGGGACGTGCCGCAAGACACGCAGAGGAACGCCGCATCGCTCTCCGCCGACGTCAGGGTCATGAAGGGCATGGATATCAAGGCAAAATATACGCACAAGTATATCACTAACCCTGCTTACAACACTGAACCCGACCGTTCCGACGAGGGCAGGGTATCGGTCACCTGGATTCCGGCCCCGAGGCTCAGCGCAGTCGTCGCCTATAGTATACTAAGCGAAAGAAGAGACGACCTTATTTTTACCGACACCCCTGACGGAAGGGACAGGGATGTGAACAGGAACAGGCTGCTGGGGAGCGTCACATATCTTTTGCTGAAAGACCTTTCGGTCACCGCCAGCTATGCATATGTGCATGATAAAACAAAGCAGGACGTCGTGTACCAGGACCTTGTCGGCGCCCCGCATGTGGACCGGGTCGTTGAGGCCAAGGAAACGATGCATAACTTCGGCCTTGACATTAATTATCTTCCGAAAAATAATATCACGTTTAGTACCGGCGTGAGCTATACCATCAGCAAAGGCGAGTTCTTTCCCTCAGACCCGAATCTATTACTGCCTGTGTCCATCGCCTCGTTTTCGCAGCTCGATACAAAAGAGCTTTTGTATTATCTCTCCGGAGAATACAGGTTCAAGGGAGGTTTTGCAGCAGGGGTCCAGTACAGGTACTGCGACTTCAACGACGACTTGGACAATGCTTTCGACGACGTTTCAGACGGCAGAGCCCATATCGTCTTGCTGACACTATCAAAGAGATGGTAAAGGAAAACAATATGAAATCCCGGACAGACGTCATCACCCTTAATAATGCCTTACACGAAAGTGTATATGTAGCCCTTCTCACCCTGCTCTTTATTTTCCTGACGGGTCCGGCAGCATCTGCTGCACAAAAGACGATCGGTGTCATCATGACAGGAAACATACCCTATTACAAGGATGTCCATAAGAGCTTCACAGAGGCGCTGTCTGCGGAAGGTTTTGGTCCGGGCAGCGTCGAGATCATTGTCCAGACCCCCTCACCGGAACCCATGTCCTGGACAAATGCGGCCAGGAAACTGGTTACCGTAGGCTCGAACATAATCGTCTCTTACGGGGCGCCCGCTACGATCTTCGCGATGAGCGAGACCTCCGATATCCCCATTGTCTTCGCCGGGGTGTATGATCCGCAGGCCGTCGGCGTGACCGGCAAGAACGCAACTGGCGTCAGCTCCAAGGTGCCCGTCGCAAGTATCATCAAGAACCTGAAGAGCATATCCAACTTTTCGACATTGGGCGTAGTCTTCAACGATGCCGAAAAAGACACGGTGCTGCAGGCCAACGATGTGAAGCAGTTCGAAGGGGCTTATGGGTTCCGCTCGACCAGGTTCAATATCAAAAGGGCGTCCGATTCCGCCAAGATCGCGGGCGTCGATGCCCTCTTTCTTACGACCGGCTGTGCCGCCATGCACTGTGTCTCAAATATAATCGGCGTGGCGCGAAAGGCGAAGGTGCCCACGGCCGCGACCATCGCAGGCGGTGAGACATCGGGCGTCATTCTAACCATCGCTGCCGACCCGCACGAGCAGGGCAGAGAGGCAGCAAAAATTGTTGCGAAGATACTCAGGGGAGCAAGACCCGCCTCCATCCCCATAGAGCAGCCAAAAAAAATCGACGTAATTATAAACCTCAGGGAGGCCACGGAAATGGGGCTAAAGGTGCCCTTTGACCTGCTGACCTCTGCCACAAAGGTCATAAAATGAAACTGGAATTGAACCTTCAGAAAAAGGCAGTCCTCATGATAGCGGGTATCCTCTTTTTTACGATCGCTATCAATACCGTTGTTCTTACCCTGGTAGGGACCGAAAAGTATAAAAGCGCGATCTTCTCCAAGACAGAGGCGGTCGGCGAAGGCATGCAGAGGGACCTGGGCAAGGTGCTGGGTCTCGGCGTCCCTATTGAATCCATGGAAGGCGTCAGCGAGAAGATGAAAGAATTCGTATCCCGGGACAAGGCGATCGGATACGCGATGGTCATGGACACGGGGGGAAAGATATTGTTTCATAGTGACGAGGCAAGCATAGGCAAGGTGAAAAGAGACAAGATCGCGACAGCAGCACTTTCTTCCACCAGGATGCTGCGCCAGGAAGCCGACTCTTTTTATGACATCTCGTTTCCGCTTCTTAATGCGGAGGGGAAAATGGCGGGAACTCTCCGAGTGGGGATCCGTAGGGAGGCGATAAATTCCCAGCTTTATACGCTTCTCTTATGGGCGACAGGTGTCTCTTTCTTCTGTTTCGTCCTGTCCCTGGTGTTCGTCTCAATTGCGATATCGAAGTTCATTACCAGGCCGATCTCTGTTATGGAAAAAACGGCCGACAGAATCGCATCCGGCGATCTGACCTCGGTAATTGATATAAAAGGAAGGGACGAAATCGCCTCACTCGGCAAGGCGATTAACGGGATGGCCTTCAATCTCAAGGACATGCTCTCCAAGATCGGCGGCATCACCAGCAGCGTCTCCACCGTGACGACTAATATCGCCTCATCGTCACAGGCGATACTGTCGATCGCCGACGTGCAAAAAAATGCGGTGGAGGAGACCGCGGTAGCGATGGAGGAGATGGACGGTTCGGTATCGAAGGTCGTCACCAGCGCAAATAGCCTGTCCGAATCCGCGGAGCATACTTCGTCTGCAATAATGCAGATGTCGGCGTCCATAGAGCGGATAGCCGAAAACGCAAACGTCTTCAGCGAGACCGCCCACGACACCGCCTCCTCTATAGAAGAGATGGTGTCGTCTATTAAACAGATCGCGGCAAGCATAGAAAACCTTTCCGCGTCGTCGGCGGAAATCGCATCGTCAATAGACGAGGTAAACGCAACCACAAGGGACATCGAACACAGGGCCGGCGATTCAGTGACTCTTGCTGAAAAGGTCATGACAAACGCTTCCGACAAGGGTATGAACGCGGCCAGCGCGGCGCTTGACGGAATGGAAAACATAAAGAAGAGCGTCGTCGCGCTTTCTGACGTGATCAATATGCTGGGCAAGAGGACCGTGGATATAGGCAAGATACTTAACGTCATAGACGACGTCGCCGATCAGACCAATCTCCTCGCGCTGAACGCTGCCATCCTTGCCTCAAAGGCCGGAGAACACGGGAAAGGGTTTTCTATCGTGGCTGACGAGATAAAAAGCCTGGCGGAGAGGGCCTCCGTCTCGACTAATGAAATCGCCGGGCTCATCACGTCTGTGCAGGATGTGACGAGATCGAGTATAAGAATGGCCTCAGACGGGATTAAAACTGTCGAGAAAGGGTTCCTCCTCGTTAAGGATATGGACAATGCACTCCGTGAGATCGTCGAGAGCTCCAAAGCTTCTACCGAAATGGCGAGGGCCATCCAGCGGGCGACCGCAGAGGAATCGCAAGTAATCAAGCAGATCACCGATGCTATAGAAGGCATGACCGAACAGACGGAAAATATCTCCCGTGCGATTCAGGAACAGAGCAAGGGGAGCAAGTTCATCATAGAGGCGACCGAAAAGGTGAAGGAACTCTCCCGCCAGGTGAAGACGGCCACCGGCGAACAAAAAGACGGCAGCAGACAGATAGCGGGAGTAATCGATAACGTCTCACAACAGGCCTCTCAGATAGCAGGGGCCACAGCAAAGCAAAAAGAAAAGAGCATCTCGATAGTCCGGTCGATGGAACAGCTCCATCTCACCTCCGATGAACTGATCGGCTCGGGAAATGAGATGAACGCAGTGGTCAGCTCCCTTAAGGAGGAGGCCATGAACCTCCTGAAGGAACTGCAGAAGTTCAAGGTTTAACAACACCTTCCCCCAAACAGACGGGGTAGAATCCTCCGCAGTCGGGGCCTTTGTGATCAACTACGAAAAACACCACAGTCTGCACGCAAATGACGAAACATCACGCAGCCCGACCATGAGCTGACCTACATCATTTGGGTTTCCGGACCGCGAGAAGTCTCTTTGTGGCACTGCGGACGGCCTCGCAAATATTCTTGTTCTTTTCGAGAACAACGAGGTCTTTTGTCTTAAGATCGATAACGTGTGTAACTGCGATCCCCGGGGGAGTCTTGGGGTTCGTGACGATTGCAAGGACGATCGCATATTTTTTCATCCATTCCTTGTTCCGCGATATCCTTCGCAGCGCCTCCTCGATCACCTGCCTGTTCCTGGCGATCATCTCGATCTCAGAATCGGTCACTTTGCCGTTTTCGAGTACGCTGAGCATAACCTCTTTGTTTGAATCCCTGGCAAGGATGCCTCTGATCTCTCTGCCTCCCTTCAGGGCAAGCTGTATCCTCGCCGATATGCTCAGACTCTGGATCTTGGTCGTAAGGCTCGTTGCTCTAGCCTCTTTCGCCTCTTTGATCTTCTCGGCCTTTACCATTGAAAGACTGGCCTGCGCCGGCAGGTTGAGACGCTCCTCGACGAATTTCCTTACTTCATCCGGCGTTTCCGGGTTTTCCAGAATAAGCCTCAGAATTTCAGGGCGGTTGAGATTGGCCTTTGCAACCTCATCAAAAATCCCAGGTTCGGAGCTATCACCCAAAAGGATTTCGAGTATTTCCTGCGATGCATTGGAATAATCGAGCGGAATCAGTTTCGGCGTGTCTTCCATCTAAGTTCTCCCTAAGTAAATGAAATATTCTATGTTGCCCTTCTGGCCGCGGACAGGCGATTCGAAAACCCCAAGCGCTTGAAAGCCGATTCCCGGGACCCCTTCGCAGACGCTCTCTATTGCAGAAAGCCTCGTAGCCTCGTCTTTTACTACGCCGCCCTTGCCCACCATGCCCTTCCCGGCTTCAAACTGGGGCTTTATGAGGGCGAGGGCCTTGCCTCTGCTGCCGAGGACCTCCAGTACCCTGGGCAGCACCTTTAGGAGTGAAATAAAAGACACATCGACCACCGCAATGTCCACGGGCTCGGGAACCGCGGTCTTTTCCATGTATCTGATATTCGTCTTTTCGATCAATACTACCCTTGGATCATTTCTGAGAGACCAATCCAACTGGCCGTATCCTACGTCTATAGCATACACCTTCCGCGCGTTTTTTTTAAGGAGGCAGTCTGTAAAACCGCCCGTCGAACATCCGACATCCATCGCGACCATCCCCTCGGGATTTATCTTGAAATGCTCCAGGGCCGCTTCAAGCTTCAACCCACCGCGGCCCACATAAGGGCACTCCTTTTCCTTCAGGATTATTTCGCTGTCTGCATCCACGAGATTTCCGGCCTTCGTAACAACGGTCCCGTCGACGACAACATGGCCCTCCATGATAAGCGCCTTCGCCCTCTCCCGACTCTTTACGAGCCCTCTGTCGACGAGCAGTTTATCGAGTCTGTCTTTGATTTTCATAACACAAATCGACTATATTCCGTGCCGCGGTATTTAACATTCGTCATTATATCATATGGCAGCAAACCGAATTGGAAAGGATAAGATAACTACAGTTACATTATGACGGTGGAAAGGTAGAAAGCCAAAGACGAAAAAAAGAAAACTGGATTCCCGCCTGCTCCGTAATATCAAACTATACGTGGGGCGTCATTCTTTCGGTTACCTTGCTTGGGCGGCAAGAAAGATAACTGTGGTGCGGGGCAAAGCCCCGAAAAAAAGATTTCTCAGACGCTGAATGTATGCTCCCTCATAAACGAAAGCGCCGCGAGGAAGATCCCCTCTTCATCGATCCCGTATTTAGCCCTCATGCTGTCGGGCTTGCCCTGCTCGATAAACTTGTCGCCGATGCCGAGACGTTTGACCTTCACACTGTTGATTTCAGCGTCAGAGAGATATTCAACCACCGCAGACCCGAAACCGCCCTGAAGCACATTCTCTTCGATCGTGATGATCCTCGTCACATGGGCCGCGACCGAACGGATCATTTCTTCGTCGAGCGGTTTTACAAAACGCGCGTTTATCACTGCCGCATGCACACCGGCCTTCTTCAGCCTTTCCGCCGCCTTCAGCGCAGGCAGTACGCAGCTGCCGATGGCCAGTAAAGCCAGATCAGTCCCTTCCTTCAGCATTTCGGCATGTCCCAGCGTGACGTCGGAACAGGGCATATGCGCCTCGGGGACTTTCCCCCTCGGATACCTGATCGCGGAAGGCCCCTGATGCCTGACCGCAAATTCGAACATCTTCCTCATCTCGTTTCCATCTTTGGGAGACATGAGCACAAGGCCGGGGATATGCCTCAGATAGGAAAGGTCATAAAGTCCGTTATGTGTGGGACCGTCTTCGCCCACTATCCCCGCCCGGTCGATCGCGAAGACCACCGGCAGGTTCTGCAGGCAGACGTCATGGACGATCTCGTCGTAAGCGCGCTGAAGGAATGTCGAGTATATCGCAACCACAGGCCTTAACCCCCTCGTTGCGAGCCCGGCGGCGAACGTCGTCGCGTGCGGCTCGGCTATGCCGACGTCATAAAACCTTTCCGGATATTTCCCGGCAAAGCATTCGAGCCCCGTGCCTTCTTTCATCGCAGCGGATATGGCTATCACCCTTTTGTCCGTTGCGGCAATGTCCATAAGGATCTGTCCGAAGGCGGAACTGTAAGTGAGCGCCCCCTTCCCACCCAACTGCGAACCCGTCTCCAGCTCGAAGGGGCCGACACCGTGGAATATGCAGGGGTCTTTTTCAGAAAACTCATAGCCCTTGCCCTTCTTTGTAATTATATGGACGAGTGTCGGAGAGCCGGACTTCTTCACCGTCCTGAGGGTATCTATGAGACGTTCTATGTCATGGCCGTCTATGGGGCCGAAATATTCGAAACCGAGTTCCTCGAATAATATACCGGGGAGGATAAGCCCCTTGATCAGCTCCTCGAACTTCTGCGCCATCTTCGCCATCGGCAGGCCGAGTTTAGGTATGCCCTCCAGGAATGATTTCGTCTCCTTCCTGAACCTCCTGTAGAACTCGCCGGAGAGTATCCTGTTCATGTACGCCGACAGGGCGCCGACGTTCTGAGATATCGACATCTCGTTGTCGTTGAGTATCACGATGAGGTCCTTCTTCAGGTGCCCCGCCTGATTAAGTCCCTCAAGGGCAAGTCCTCCTGTAAGGGCCCCGTCGCCTATCACAGCGATGACCTTGAAGTCCTCTCTGTTCTTGTCGCGGCCTTCGAGTATGCCGAGCGCGGCCGATATCGATGTAGAACTGTGCCCCGTATTGAAGGCGTCGTGGACGCTCTCTTCCCTCTTGGGGAAACCCGATATCCCGTTTTCCTTCCTGATAGTCGGGAACTTTTCCCGCCTCCCGGTGATCAGTTTGTGGCTGTAGGACTGGTGTCCGACGTCCCAGATTATCTTGTCCTTCGGGGAATCGAAGACGTAATGGAGGGCGAGCGTAAGTTCTACCACTCCGAGGTTCGAGGCGAGGTGTCCGCCGTTTACAGAGACTGTCTGGATGATCGTCTTTCTCAGTTCTTCCGCCAACTTGAGAAGTTCTTCTCCTTTTAGTCTCTTGACGTCCGCCGGCGAATTGATCGTTTCGAGGAGCACTAGTTTCTCCTTTCCAGAAGATAGCGAGCGATCTCCCGCAGGGGATCGGCCCCAGAAGAAAACACATCAAGGGACGCCACCGCAGCGTCGACGAGTTCCTTCGCAATACCGCGGGACCTTTCGAGTCCGTAAAGCCGCGGATAGGTCATCTTGTTGATCTTCTCGTCGGAACCGACGGTCTTGCCCAACTCTTCCGTATCTCCCTCTACATCAAGTATATCATCAATCACCTGAAATGCATGCCCCATATTTTCACCGTATGAAGTCAATGCGCCCACGACCTCCGAACTGCTTCCGGAGAGAATCCCGCCGGCCTTTACCGAGGCGCGGATCAGGGCAGCGGTCTTGTGCCTATGAATGAACTGCAGGGTCTCGGCGTCCGCTTCGGCATTTTCCGAAAGGATGTCCTGTACCTGTCCGGCTACCATACCCTGATATCCAGCCGCAGCGGCGATCTCTGCAGACGCCTTCAAAAGGTCCCTGTCTTTTACCTTGTTGCTGTGCGAAGGGTCGGAAAGTATCCGGAAGGCCTCGGTAAGAAGGGCATCTCCCGCAAGGATCGCAACAGCCTCGCCATATACCTTGTGGTTCGTCGGTTTTCCCCTCCTGAGGTCGTCATTGTCCATGGCGGGCAGGTCGTCGTGAATAAGAGAGTAGGTATGGATAAGTTCGAGGGTGGAAGCATATGGCACGATGTCCGCGGCAGCGCCGCCGCATGCCTCGTATGCCGCCATTGCAAGGATCGGTCTTACCCTCTTGCCGCCCGCAAAGAGGGAATAGAGCATAGACTCCTGAAGCACGGCCGGTCTCCTCTGCTCTCTAAAATACTCCCGGAAAAAAGAATCGACGGCATCTTTCTTCTCTTTCAGATATTTTTTTAAGTCCATAGACCTTCTGTCTGGTCCGTCTTATTTACTCCCACTCGATCGTGCCCGGCGGTTTCGATGTAATATCGTAGACCACCCTGTTGACGCCCTTCACCTCGTTGATGATCCTGTTCGATATCCTTGCAAGGACCTCATAGGGTACCTTCGCCCAGTCTGCGGTCATGCCGTCGACACTCGTGACGGCGCGCACCGCTACTACACTTTCATAAGTCCTTTCGTCTCCCATCACCCCCACGCTCCTGATAGGAAGGATGACAGCGAAGGCCTGCCATATCTCGCGGTACAACCCCGCGGCCTTTATCTCCTCAAGCACAATAGCATCCGATTCCTTCAGTATCGTGAGCCTTTCCTCGGTAATATCGCCTATGCAGCGTATGGCGAGTCCAGGTCCCGGGAAGGGATGTCTCCACGCTATCTCCTCTGGAAGTCCGAGCTCCTCGCCCAAGACCCTCACCTCGTCTTTGAACAGCTCCCGGAGGGGCTCGATCAACTTCAGCTTCATCACCTCCGGAAGCCCGCCCACGTTGTGATGGCTCTTTATGACCGCCGAGGGACCCTTGAACGATACACTTTCGATCACGTCCGGGTAGAGGGTACCCTGGGCGAGAAACTCGGCGTCCTTTATCTTTTTCGCCTCGTCCTCGAATACGGCTATGAACTCATTGCCGATGATCTTCCGTTTCTTCTCGGGCTCTGTGACCCCTTTTAGCTTTTCGAGGAACCTCTTTTTTGCATCGACATGGACCAGCCTGATATGGAAGTGCCCCTCGAAAGTCTTCCTCACCTTCTCCGCCTCTCCCTTTCTCAGAAGTCCGTTGTCGACGAATATGCAGGTGAGCTTGTCGCCTATGGCCTTATTGACCAGCAGCGCCACAACCGATGAATCCACGCCGCCGCTGAGCGCGCAGATCACCTTTTTGCCGCCGACCTTCGACCTTATGTCCCCGATCTGCCACTCTATGAACGAAGACATTTCCCAGTTAGGTTCACAGCCGCATATATTGAAGATGAAATTGTGCAGTATGCGCGTGCCTTCTTCGGTATGTACCACCTCTGGATGGAACTGCAAGGCGAAGAACTTCCTGTCCCTGTCCGCCATCACCGCCACCGGTGAATTGTCCGTATGTCCGATTGCCGAGAAGCCTGCCGGAAGGGCCTCTATCCTGTCTCCGTGGCTCATCCACACCTTCGTGTTAGGCGACAGCCCCCAGAGCAGGTCCGTGTCGTCGTCGACCTTCAGTTCGGCCCTGCCGTATTCGCGCTTGGCGGCCTTCGCCACCTTCCCCCCGAGAGAATGTGCCATCAACTGCATCCCGTAGCAGATGCCCAGGACCGGTATGCCGAGCTTAAAAACCTCCATATCCGGGAGGGGCGCGCCCGCATCATAGACACTGGAAGGCCCTCCGGAAAGGATGAGCCCCTTGGGCCTGAACTCTTTTATTTTATGGATAGGGGCGTTGAAAGGGAATATCTCCGAGTATACCTTGCTCTCCCTCACCCGGCGGGCGATGAGCTGCGTATACTGGGAGCCAAAATCGAGGACCAATATTCTTTCTTCATGCATGATGAATTAGACCGGTTTACCACTCAGGCCTGTAATTGGGGGCTTCCTTCGTGATGATGACGTCGTGTACATGGCTTTCCCTCAGCCCTGCATTAGTTATCCTGATGAACTTAGCCTTTCGCCGGAGTTCGGCCAGGTCCTTTGCCCCGCAGTATCCCATGCCCGAACGCAGGCCGCCCATAAGCTGAAGGACGCTCTGCGAGAGCGTACCCTTGTAAGGGACCCTTCCCTCGACGCCTTCCGGCACGAGTTTCTTAGTCTCGACGCCCTCCTGCTGATAGCGGTCCTTGGCGCCCTGCTCCATGGCGCCGATGGAGCCCATACCCCTGTATACCTTATAGCTCCTGCCCTGAAACAGGACTACCTCTCCCGGGGACTCATCCACACCGGCGAAGAGACTTCCTATCATCACCGCATTGGCGCCGACGGCCAGCGCCTTCGTGATGTCGCCGGAATACTTGATGCCGCCGTCTGCTATCAAAGGTATCTTGAACTTCTTGGCCACTGAATAGCACTCTTTGATGGCAGTGAGCTGGGGCACCCCCGCACCCGCCACGATCCTTGTAGTGCATATGGAGCCCGGTCCGATACCGATCTTCACTGCGTCTGCGCCCGCCTTTATGAGATCGAGGGTGCCTTCGGCGGTTGCGACGTTCCCCGCGATGACCTCCACATCGAACTTCTTCTTGATCGACTTCAGCGTAGACATGACCGACCTGGAATGGCCGTGCGCGGTATCGATTACGATCACATCCGCACCCGAGCTGATAAGGAGTTCCGCCCGATACATGGTGTCTTCACCGGTGCCGACCGCCGCCCCAACCATGAGTCTTCCCAGTTTGTCCTTGCAGGAGTTCGGATACTTTTTGCGTTTCTCTATGTCCTTTATTGTAATAAGACCTTTCAGCCTGAATTCCTTGTCGACTATAGGAAGCTTTTCTATCTTATACTTGTTCAGCAGGCCCTTGGCTTCATCCAGTGTCGTACCCACGCCTGCAGTCACGAGACGTTCCTTGGTCATGACCTCAGAGACCTTTCTGCTCATTTTTGTTTCGAACCTCAGGTCCCTGTTCGTCAGAATCCCCGTAAGTTTGCCGTTGACGGTGACAGGAACACCTGAGATCTTGTATCTCTCCATGAGCGCAAAAGCATCGGACAGAGGCGCATCGGGAGAGACCGTTATTGGGTCGATGATCATCCCGCTCTCGGATTTTTTTACCTTGTCAACTTCGAGCGCCTGTTTTTCAGGCGATATGGCCCTGTGCAAAATGCCTATGCCGCCTTCCCGCGCCACCGCGATCGCCATTAATGCATCCGTTACCGTGTCCATGGCCGAGCTTAGTATGGGGATATTGATACGTATCTTTCCCGTAAGCATCGTATGGAGACTGACGCCGTGTGGAAGGACTTCCGATCTCGCAGGCAACAGCAGCACATCATCGAAGGTCAAGCCGATCTTTATATCTTCAGACATGTTCCTCCCTGAATTTTCTACAAATTTTAACACGCGGCAATTTAATAAAGCAACGAGCGGGACATTTGTCCGTTTGTAATTCCTAATATTCTCGCGGCGGACCTTTCACTGGCTTTTTCATCTCCCGGATATACTTCTCTGGCAAACTGTAGATCCTCTGTTATCGCAAAATAACCCCCATTCCCGTCGAAATCTGAATTTATCCCTTGGAAAATTAGCCCTTGACATCGAAATTATTTTTTATTATAGTGTGCGTATTGAACTTCCTTAAATAGTCAAACAATGTTACCATATCGGAATAAGTGACATTGCTTAAGTCTGCCGTTATTATATTTTTTTTTGGCACGTAAATTGATGTACTGTTTATCAGGTTTTTAAATTTCCAATATGAAAGGGGGTGAAGAGATGAAGAAAACAGTATTGATCCTGACAGTAATCGTGGCTCTGGCATTTGTGGGAAGCGCATTCGCGGTCCCCAAGGGAAAGACCGTGGAATTTGAGAGCGCGGCGGGCAAGGTAGTTTTTGACGGCACAAAGCACGCAGAGAAAGACCTTAAGTGCAACAGCTGCCATACCAAGTTATTCCCGATGAAAAAGGGCGGCAAGTACACGATGAAAGAGATGGAAGAAGGCAAGGCCTGCGGCGCATGCCACGACGGCAAGGCTGCATTCGGGGTGAAGGACAAAGAGGGCTGCGCGAAATGCCATAAGAAGTAAGGCAATCGTTGAGTCGAGATTTTCCTGACAGAAAGGCCGGATAAAAATCCGGCCTTTCCTTTCTTTAAGACCTGAGACATTAATCCGCAGAACAAGAATTAGCGCTTCAGAAATTCCTGCGATATTTTATTCGCTGTCATTCCCGCGAGCGTAGCGAGTCGGGAATCCTTCTTCAGAGAGACTCGGGACAAGGCCGGAGTGACAAACATCAGGCAACTACTTAAGGAACACTAGATTCTTGTCAGCCAGGAGGCGTACTTCCTGTTCCTGCCCTTTACAACGTCGAAAAAAATCTTCTGCAATTGCCCGGTGATCTTCCCGCGTCTGCCGTCACCGATCTTTCTGCCGTCGACCTCCCTGATCGGGGTGACTTCGGCCGCAGTCCCGGTAAAAAATGCCTCGTCCGAGATATAGATCTCGTCCCTTGTAAAGCGTTCCTCAATCACCGGTATCTTCTGGTCCCTGGCAATCCTGATGATGCTGTCCCTCGTGATACCCTCAAGGATGGAGGTAAGAGGCGTAGTCTTGATCCGCCCGTCCCTGACTATAAATACATTTTCACCGCTGCCCTCCGACACATATCCCTCCGTATCGAGGAGCAGGGCCTCATCATAGCCGCAGGTTATCGCTTCTTTTTTGGCGATCTGGGAATTTACGTAATAACCGCAGACCTTTCCCCTCGTCATATCGACGTTTACGTGGTGGCGGGTAAAGGAAGAAACCTTGACCTTAATGCCCTTTTCGAGGCCCTCATCGCCAAGATACGCGCCCCACGGCCAGACGGCAACCGCGATCTTTATCGGATTGTCTTTCGGATAAAGCCCCATGGCGCCGTACCCGATGTAGACAAGCGGCCTGATATAGCATTCCTTCATCTTGTTTATCTTAACCGTCTTCATGATGGCAGACCTGATCTCCTCTTTCGAAAAAGGGATCTTCATCATAAATATCTGGGCAGAGTCGAAGAGCCTTTCGACGTGTTCGTCGAGGCGAAAGATGGCCGAACCCTTTTCGGTCTTATAGCAGCGTATCCCTTCGAATACGCCGAGACCGTAATGGAGCGTATGGGTAAGGATATGTACGTTCGCATCGTCCCATGAGACGAACTTCCCGTCCATCCATATTTTGTCTGATTTCTTGATCATGGCCTTTTATTTAACCAATTGAGCTAATGCCGTGTCAACTCATTTTGTCGTGCAACCTACATCTTCTCGGGTGCGGTCACACCGAGTATAGACAGGGCATCGGACAGGATCATCTTGATCGCCTTGCATAGTGCTAGCCTCGCCTTCGTCGTCGCCGCATCGTCGCCGATCACCTTATATTTGTGGTAATAGGGATGAAACATGCCCGCGAGTTCCTGAAGAAAAAAGGTTATCCGGTGCGGTTCGAAAGCCCTGGCCGCCCCTTCAAGGACCATAGGGTAGATAAGGAGTTTTTTTACGATCGTCATCTCTTCCGTATTTAGAAGGGAAAAATCCATGTCCCCTATTTCGATGTCAACGCCCTTCTCCCTTGCGTTGGCGAGAATGCTGTTTATCCTCGCATTTGCGTACTGCACATAAAAGACTGGGTTTTCCGCAGACGTGGCCGTGACTACGTCGATATCGAAATCAAGATGGCTGTCCGACTTCCTGGTGAGAAATATAAATTTTGTCGTGTCGGCGCCGACAAGTTCGACCACCTCGCTGAGGGTAACAAAATTGCCCGCCCTCTTCGACATCTGAAAGGGCTCGCCGTGCTTCAGCAGGTTTACCATCTGCACCAGGATGACCTTGAATTTCGAACTGTCGTAGCCGAAGGCCTTCATGACCGATTCTATCCTCTGGATGTAACCGTGATGGTCCGCGCCCCAGATGTCGACAATGACGTCGAACCCCCTGTCTAGCTTGTCTTTGTGATAGGCGATGTCCGAGGCAAAATAGGTATACTCGCCGTCGCCCTTTATAACGACCCTGTCCTTGTCGTCCCCGAAGTCGGTCGAGCGGAACCAGAGGGCACCGTCCTTCACGTACATGTAACCCTTCGCCTTAAGGAATGCTATAGCGCCATCCACCTCTCCCTTTTCATATAGGCTGCGTTCAGAGATCCATTGATCAAAAGGTCTGATCCTGAACAGATCAATATCACTTTTTATCAGCTCGAGCATTTTCCTGTAAGCGAACTCTTTAGCGGCCCCGATGCCTTTCATGGAGGAGCCCTCTTCTTTCGACGTCTGATAGTAGCGATCGCCTTCCTGCTCCCTGAACTCCCGCGCTATGTCGTCGATGTAGTCTCCCCGGTATCCGTCTTCCGGAAATGCATACCCTGCTTCTCCGCAAAGGTTCATGTACTTGGCAAATACCGATTCACCCAAAAGCAGCACCTGACGTCCGGCGTCATTGATATAATACTCCCGCTCAACCCTGAATCCCGTCTCCTCGAGGATATTGCAGAGCGCGCTGCCGACCGCCGCCCCTTTGGCATGCCCGATGTGCAGCGGCCCCGTGGGGTTTGCACTGACGAACTCTACAAGCACCTTCCTGCCCCGTCCGACATCTTCCCTCAGAAAAGACTTTTCCCCCGAAAGTATCTTGTTCAGCGATGCATACAGGTATTCGCGGGTAAAGGTGAAATTGAGAAATCCGGGACCGGCGACCTCTATCTTCTCAATAATGCCCATGTCCTTTATAGCTGCGATGATCTCCTCGGCGACCTTCCGGGGCGGCTTCCTGAGCTGTTTCGCGAGACCCATGGCAAGAGGCGTGGACAGATCGCCGAAGGCCTCATTCTTCGGGACCTCTACATCGATCTCAGACAGCGGTGCCGCCCCCATCGATTCAAGGGAGGATCTTAGTATTTTGACGAGGTCTTTTTTCATAAGAAAACCTGAACTTAGAGTTTAAACAGCGGCTTTATTAGATGTCAATGTCACCGGCCGACTTCCGCCAGTTCTTTCAGCTTCAGCAGATACCTCTTACGGCGCGGCCTGAAGAGATGATGCGAGAGGAACTTTCCACATGCGGAAAGGAAATTCAGACCGGCCCCCGAAAGCGCAATGTTATACCTGAGCATCGTGCCCTTTTCAGAGGGCAAAAGTTCATAGATCTCCTGCATATATCCATTCACCGGCATATCGCCTCCCGTCATATGGACGACGAGCCTCACGGGCTTTTCGAACTCCAACGCCTCTGCCAGATAATTGCTTTCACTGCCGCGGAACTCAAATCTAACCCTCCACCTCGAACCGGCGGCCCATTCACCCGCCGAAATGGGAACAATCGCCCTGATCCCGCCGTTCCACTTCCTCACCTGTCCGGGATCGGATATATAAAACCATACTCTTTCCGGAGGACTCTTTATCTCGACCTTGTCTCTGAGAACCATCGTGACACCTTATCTCCCGGATCAGCCCTCTCTAACCATCGCATGATGGGCCATCGACCAGTTTGCGGAGACCGCAAAGCCTTTTCCTGAGATTCCTATAAGTCCGACAGGAATTTCCCGGTCGAACAGGCCTATTCCCTTCCTGCCCGCGGAAGCGACATCTTCACCCCCATCCACAAAGTCATACACTGTTTTTGCAAGCATCCTTTTGATTATCTCTTCCCCTATTCCGGTGACCGCAAACGCTCCGGCAGGCCCCGCATAAAATCCGCAGCCTATCATCGGTGTATCCCCCACTCTTCCCACCATCATCGGGGACGCCCCGCCTGTTGACGCGGCGACGGCGAAGATCCCTCTTCTGTCGAGTGCCACCACTCCTATCGTATCGGATGAAATTTCATCCGAAAAAAACTTGTCGGCATCTTTCCATCTCGGGTTTATCTCTGCTATCCTTCCCTCTTTGAGAAGCCTCATTGTTTTCTGAAACCTCTCGACAGCCCTTCCGGAGACGCCCGGGAAGGGTTCCGCCCCTATCTTTCGCGCGAACGCCTCGGCCCCCCTCCCGGCAAGGGCGACATGAGGTGAAGCCGTCACGGCGCGGGCAACGGCCACGGGGTTCTTAACATTTCTTATGTTGATCACCGCACCAACGTTTCCTTCAGAATCCATCACCGCAGCGTCCATCTCCACGGTCTCACCGTCGATCCGCAATGCAGAGCCGCTGCCCGCATTAAACCATCCGTCGTCTTCGAGCATTATGCACGCATCGACCACAACATCGATAGCACCTTTCCCGCCTTCGAGCATCCGGAACGCTGCCTCGCATGCGGCCCTGCAGCCGTCCGAGAGACCATCGTCCGTCCCTACGCCGCCGTGTGTCACCACCCCGAATTCAATCATCGCCAATTCGCCCGCTATCCCTTCCTTTCGAACGCCTTCCCTCCGATGATTACCAGAACCACCGCAGCAGCAAGGATAACGAGCACATCCAGCAAAAAAGGAAAATCCGGGCTCATCGGGCCTTTTTCGAGCGGAAAGGTCAGATGTTTCAGCGCATCGACGCCGAAGGTCAACGGGTTTACCTTCGTAAACAGTTGAAGTATGGGAGGCATGAGTTTTACCGGATACATGGCGCCGGAGAGAAAAAACATCGGCATAACGATAAAGTTCATAATGACACTGAAGCTTTCGTAACTTTCGTAAAAAGAGGCGAGCACGATGCCGAAAGAGGCCAGGGCAAAGGCGAGGATCGCACAGACGAATATAATGCCCACGATTTCGAGCGGTCCGATACTCAGGCCGAGAAAAGGGAAAAAGGCGAGTATGATCACCGCCTGTATCGTCGAGAGGAGCATACCGCTCGTCGCTTTTCCTATTACGACAGAAAACCTCGATATGGGGGCGACGAGTATCTCTTTCATGAATCCGAATTCCTTGTCCCATATGATCGAAATCGATGAAAAGATCGAGGTGAAGAGGATCGTCATCCCGAGTATGCCGGGGAAGATAAACTGCATGTAAGAAACCCCTCCGCCTGTGGGAACGAGTCTGGACATGCCGCCGCCGACGAGGAATAGCCAGACGAGCGGTCTTGCAATCGTCGAGATGAGCCGGCTCTTTTCCCTGATGAATTTCTTGAACTCCCGAGCAACGATCACATAGACGGCGTTAGCTTCTATCATGCCGCCTCCTGTATGAACGGACCGCCTCTTTGATGTCGTCACCTGGAGAAGCGTTCTCCTCCCTTATCTCCTTGCCCGTGAGCTTGAGAAAAACGTCGTTGAGCGTAGGCCTCTGCATTCTGACGGACAGGACCTGCTCCCCTATTTTGCGTATGATCTCGGGGATACAGGCCTCGCCTTTCGGCACCGATATGAAGATCTCACCGTCTTTTTCAGACGCCTCGATGCCGAAAAGACCCTTTATCTCCTCCATCGCCTTTTTATTGTCGGCGGTCTTCAGGTATATCACATCGCCGCCTATTATCTTCTTGAGCTCCTGGGGCGAACCCGACTCGATTATCCTGCCTTTGTCTATGATAGCTATCCTGTCGCAGACCTCCGCCTCCTCCATATAATGGGTCGTCATGAAGATCGTCACGTCGTGCTTTCGCGGAAGGTCGGTTATGAATTCCCACAGGTTCTGCCTGCTCTGCGGATCGAGGCCGAGCGTCGGTTCGTCGAGAAAAAGCACCTTCGGCCTGTGAATGAGTCCACGGGCCACTTCGAGCCTGCGCTTCATGCCTCCCGAAAAGGTCTTTATGAGATTGTCGGCCCTGTCCCGAAGCTCCGCGAACTGCAGGGCGTCCTCCACCCTCTTCTTCCGCTCTGCCTTCGGCACATCGTATAGGTAAGCGTGAAACATGAGGTTTTCCCGCGCCGTAAGGTCCTTGTCGAGGGAGCTGTCCTGAAAGACTATGCCGATCGATCTCCTCACTTCGGCCGATTCGGAATAGCAGTCGTGACCGTCCAGCGAGGCGTTTCCTGATGTGGGCGCGATCAGGGTGCAGAGTATGTTGATGGTGGTCGTTTTACCGGCGCCGTTAGGCCCGAGAAAGCCGAAGATGGTATTCTCCTCGACCCCGAAAGAGATGCCGTCGACCGCGGTGATCGCGCCGAATCTCTTGACGAGGTTGTCGACCTTTATAATCTGCATAGAAAAGTTTAGCAGATAATTTCAGGGTTGTGTTGCAATTTTCCACCAAATGCCTTTAAATAATTATTCGAATAAAGTTCGCGATAAGATGGAAAGATGAAAATCAAATTCAGGATAGACAAGACGCATTACGAGATCACGGCAAAGTCTACGATCAGGAAGGCCCTCGCATTTCTGAAGACGACCGACCTAGAACCGCCCTACCTTCTGATCGACACCGCTATGGTCAAAAAAAAGGTGCGCTCCATCGGCAAGAACATCAAGAATTCGAGGGTCTTTTATGCGGTCAAGGCAAACCCGGATGTTGAGATCCTGAAACTGATCGACAGACTCGGGCTCGGCTTCGAGATAGCCTCGGAAGGTGAGCTGGCCATCCTTAACTCGATCGGGGTCAAGCCGGCGAGGATCATCACAAGCAACCCGATAAAGTCCTTCAGGTTCCTGCGCATGCTGGCGGAATTCAACCTGCCCTATTACGCCTTTGATTCAAAAGACGAGGTCCTCAAGCTGCGGGACTATGTGCCGGGTTGCAACGTCTACGTCAGACTCACGGTCCCGAACGAGGGGTCTGAATGGCCGCTCAGCAAGAAGTTCGCCGTTGAACTGGATGAAGCGGAGGAACTGCTCCTCTATGCAAAGAAGAAGGGACTGAACCCCGTCGGCATCACCTTCCACGTCGGCTCTCAGTGCACTAACATTTACAACTGGAATTCGGCCCTCGACAAGGCGAAGATACTCTGGGACAGGATGGAAGACAGGGGGATACGTCTTTCGGTGCTTAATATCGGCGGGGGATATCCCATACGCTATACGAAGAGCGTAGTGGATATCCCCTCGATTGACAAAAACGTCAACGCCCTCATCTACGAGAAATTTCCGAGGAACATAAAGGTCTTCATCGAGCCCGGCAGGGCCGTCGTGGGCGATGCCGGCATCTTCGTATCGAGGGTCGCAGGAAAGGCCCGGCGGGGTGACGATGAGTGGCTGTACATCGACGTAGGGGTGTTCAACGGCCTCATGGAGAGCGTGGGAGGGATAAAATACAAATATATAGTCGAAGGCTACAGCCAGGTGAAGAAATGGACCCTTGCGGGACCGAGCTGCGACAGCTTCGACGTAATCGACAAAGATATCCTTCTGCAAGAGCCGCCGATAGGAGGCAGGGTGTTGATCCTGTCGAGCGGGGCCTATACTATATCGTATGCCTCGGAATTCAACGGCTTTTCCATTCCAAAAACCATACTCATCTAGGAGGCGCCGATGATAAAGTTTATAGAGAAAGACCCTTATGCACCCATCCAGTATTCCTACGAGGTGTCGAAGGTCCTCTACCACAAGCAGAGCAAATTTCAGGACATTATGGTCTTCGAGAACCCCTTCTTCGGAAAGGTGCTGGTCCTCGACGGAGTCGTACAGATCACGGAGAAAGACGAATTCTTCTATCATGAGATGCTCGTCCATATCATCCTGAATTCCCACCCCGACCCGAAAAAGGTCGTCGTGATCGGCGGGGGTGACGGCGGCACAGTGCGTGAAGTCCTGAAGCATAAATCCGTCGAAAAGGTCTTTTTCATCGAGATAGACGAGGACGTCATAAGCGTATCGAAAAAATTCTTTCCCTCGGTCGCAGGCGGAGTCATAGACAAACGCGTCGAGATCAAATGCATGGACGGGGCCGAGTTTATCAAGGGGCGGCGGTCCGATATCGACGCGGTCATCGTCGATTCCACTGATATCGTCGGTTTTGCAAAGAGCCTCTTTACGAGGAATTTTTTTAGGGCGATCAACAATTGCCTTAAGGAAGACGGCATGTTCGTGACGCTTTCCGAGTCTCTGCACTTTCACAAAGACATGGTCGTGGAAGTCCAGAAGACGATGAAGGCCTCTTTCCCGGTCGTCGATCTATACACTGCCCCGCTGGCGACGTACGCAGGTAACTGGTGGTCCTTTTCGGTAGGTTCGAAGAAGCTCGATCCGAGGGAAATTAGGCGCAAGGACAAGATCAAGACAAAATATTACGGCCCCGAGATACACGGGTCCGCGTTTATGCCGAAGGACATGTACGCCAAACTGCTTGCCGGAAAACTCGGCTGGTAAAAGATCCTTTTTTCCGGTTACTTACAAGACCATGAACGCTCTAAACGATGTCATTCCCGCAAGCGAAGCGCGTCGGGAATCCTTCCTGAAAGATTCCGGACAAGCCGGAATGACAGAAATTTTAAACTCTGGCAGAGACCACAGGGGGTAATAATTATAGATGAATGGAATAATGGCTGAAAGTCTAGACGCATGATCCCTTACCCGAATATAGACCCGGTGATAATCAGGATAGGCCCCCTCGCCGTCAGATGGTACGGGGTGATGTACCTGCTTGGGTTCACATCATCTTTTTTTCTCGTGCGCCGGCAGATAAAGGAGAAAGGCCTCAAATTCGGGAGGGACTTCGTCGACTCCCTCTTTTCCTACCTCATACTGGGACTGCTTTTAGGTGCAAGACTGGGGTATGTGGTCTTCTACGACCTCCCTGAATATATAAGAAACCCCCTTGAGATATTCGCGATATGGCACGGGGGCATGTCCTTCCACGGCGGTCTCATCGGAAGCATCATCGCCGGGGTACTTTTTTGCAGAAGATCGAAGGTGGATTTCTGGCAGGTCTCCGACCTCGTTATTGTCACCGCCCCAATCGGTCTGGGCCTCGGGAGGCTTGGGAATTTCATAAACAGCGAACTCTACGGAAGGGTCACAGACGTGCCCTGGGCGATGGTGTTCCCGTCGGGCGGGCCTCTCCCGCGCCACCCGTCTCAGCTCTACGAATTTTTCCTTGAGGGGGTCACCCTCTTCACCATCCTCTGGATTTTTAAAAACAAGGGCTTCAGGTCCGGCGTACTCACCTCGATGTTTCTCATCCTTTACGGAATGTTCAGGTTTACGCTAGAGTTTTTCAGAGAGCCCGACGTGCAGCTCGGATATATTTTCGGTCCCTTCACAATGGGGCAGGTCCTGTCGGCATCGATGGTCGTTGCCGGGGTGCTCCTTCTAGTTATCAGAAAAAACCGCTGACTTTTTCGGCCTTCCATACTTTCTAACAAAAGCCTTTCTGCGTTGCTATACTTTGAGTAGTGACTGGGTAATAAACAGATAGATATTTTTTGAGACTGAAGGAGGAGCGTCATGAAAAGAACATTATTTGTGATCCTTTCTTTTGCATCGGCTTTTTCAATAATTTGCGCGGCCTTAATTTCAAGTCACTAACGGAGTATCGATATGGCTAAGAAATCCTTTCCCTTGTCTAAGGTCTATTGCCTGCTCGAACCGGGACCGGTCGTTATGGTTACGACTGCGAGCGAGGCGAAGATGAATATCATGACCATGTCCTGGCACACGATGATCGATTTTAATCCGCCGATAGTCGGTTGCGTGATAAGCAACCGGAACTATACTTTCGGCATATTAAAGACGACCAAGAACTGCGTGATCAACATTCCAACAGTGGAACTGGCGGAAAAAGTGGTGGGCTGCGGGAACACCTCTGGACGAAAAGTCGACAAGTTCAAAGCCTTTCGCCTCACGCCCGCGGCCGCATCATGCGTTGAAGCCCCCCTCATTGATGAGTGCTATGTCAATCTTGAGTGCAAGGTCGTCGATGCACACTTGGTGACGAAATATAATTTCTTCATTCTCGAAGTACTCAAGGCATGGATCGACCCTTCAAGAAAAGACCCGCGGACGATACATCATCTCGGAAGAGGCGCTTTTATGGTTGCCGGAAGGACGATTATGTTGCCTTCAAAAATGAAATAGCTTCACTAAAAGTCCACACTTTGTTTCAGGGCACCCAAATACGACCTGTCACACTTGACACCCGCGACCTATAACTGTTAGATTATTAGCACTCGATGATGGAGAGTGCTAAGGCATGTTAGATGAACGAAATAAACGGGTTTTATTCGCAGTAATACAGTGTTACATCAACACCCCCGGCCCTGTCGGGTCGAGGGTGGTCACAAAGAAATACTCTTTCGGCCTTTCCCCGGCCACGATCCGCAACATCATGTCGGACCTTGAAGAGATGGGATACCTCCGTCAGCCCCATACCTCGGCCGGAAGGGTCCCGACCGACATTGGATACCGGTACTATGTCGACGCGATAAACACGGAAGAGAGACATGTCAACAGGGACTTCGCACTCGAGTTGAGCAGGAAACTCGAACTGCTCAAAAAAGACATCAACGCGTTCCTCGACGAAGCGGCAAAAATGCTCTCCTCGTTGTCCCACTACATCGGAATCACCATGTCCCCCAACTCGAGCACGACGACGCTCAACAGACTGGAATTAATCAAGTACCGTGACAATCGTGTGGCGGTCGTATTATTTACAGACGAGGGCCTGATCAAAAATACGGCCATCCAGATGGACTCAGACCTGTCGCAGAGGGACTTGAACCGGATCACTTCCTATATCAATTCCGAATTTTCCGGTCACACGATCGAAGAGATACGAAAGGTCGTAGTGAATGAACTTGCCAAGGAGAAGGTGCTCTGCGACGACCTTATTTCCGAGGCCATGAAGATATGCAACGCTGTTTTTTCTTCCTCGCCCGGGAATATCTACATATCCGGCCTCTCCGAGGTCCTCGCCCTTCCTGATTTCTGCGACGTCGACAGGATAAAGGAGCTTCTGAAGACCATCGAAGACAAGCACATTATCGTCAGGCTCCTCGATAAAATCGCCGACGCCGATGGGCCGCAGGTTTTCATAGGTTCGGAAAACCCTCTTGACGAGATGAAAAAATTCAGCCTGGTGGCGGCCACCTACAGGGAGGGCAAAAGACCGATCGGCGCGGTCGGGATAATCGGCCCTACCAGGATGAACTACTCTCAGGCGATCTCGATCGTCGATTTGACAGCTAAATATATCACCGAAATGCTGTCCTTATAGATAGGGGGTTACCATAGTGGACGAACGCGATACCACAGACAACTATTCTGGGGAAGACAAGGAAGAAGAGCTCGTCCTCGTTGACGACCGGACAGAAGAAACATCTGCTGAAAAGCCGAAGGCGGAGGACGCTTCCGCCCTTAAAGCACTTAACGATAAATACTTGAGATTGTATGCAGAATTTGATAATTATAGGAAGAGGGTAAACAAGGAAAAAGAAGAGCTCACGCGGTACGGCAACGAGTCACTTCTTTATGAGTTGTTGCCTGCCATCGACAATCTGGAGCTGGCCCTGAAGCACGCTTCGTGCGACCCCAAGACCGGCGTGGTCGAGGGAGTCGAGATAACGCTGAAGGAGCTCCAGAGAACGCTCGAAAAATTCGGGCTCGTAAGAATAGAGTCTGTGGGGAAAAAGTTCGACCCCTCCGTCCACCACGCCATGGTGCAGGTGGAGCGGGAAGACATGGAAGAGAAGATGGTGGCAGAGGAGTTGAGGGCCGGCTATCTCCTTTACGACAAGGTCTTGCGGCCTTCCCTTGTAGCCGTGTCGGCAAATCCCAAGAGGACTGGTGAAGGCAAGGCCGCACAGGAGCCGGACCAGCAAATAAAAAACGAAAATATAGAGGAGGAAGAATAAGATGGGAAAAGCAATCGGCATTGACCTTGGAACAACCAATTCTTGCGTTTCGGTTGTGCAGGGAGGAGAACCGGTAGTCATACCTAACCAGGAGGGAAGCAGAACAACTCCCTCGATTGTGGCAATTACCGATAAAGGAGAACGTCTCGTCGGCCAGATAGCGAAGAGACAGTCGATCACCAACCCTGAAAATACGATTTTTTCTATAAAGAGACTGATGGGGCGCAAGTATAATACGCCCGAAGTGGAGCACGCAAAAAAGAGGCTTCCCTACAAGATCGTCGAGGCCTCAAACGGGGACGCCCATGTCGAGATAATGGGCAAGCGGTATTCGCCCCCCGAGGTCTCGGCAATGATCCTCCAGAAGCTGAAACAGGCGGCGGAGGATTACCTGGGAGAAAAGATCACAGAAGCCGTTATTACGGTGCCGGCATATTTCGATGACAGCCAGAGACAGGCAACGAAGGACGCGGGAAGGATCGCGGGACTGAACGTCCTGAGGATCATCAACGAACCGACGGCGGCGGCGCTCGCCTATGGGATGGACAAGAAGAAAGAAGAGAAGGTCGCGGTCTACGACCTCGGCGGCGGCACGTTCGATATATCGATCCTCGAAATAGGCGAAGGCGTCATAGAAGTCAAGTCCACGAACGGCGATACCTATCTTGGCGGCGACGATTTCGACCTCAGGGTACTCGATTGGCTCGTCGAAGAATTCAGGAAGGACCAGGGGATAGACCTCAAGAATGACAAGATGGCATTGCAGAGGCTCAAGGAGGCCGCGGAAAAAGCAAAGATAGAGCTTTCGACGGCGACCGAGACGGAGATCAACCTGCCCTTTGTCACGGCCGATGCGTCAGGACCGAAACACCTGCTCATGAAAATAACCAGGGCAAAACTCGAACAGCTTGTGGGCGATCTTATCGAAAACACCACAGGGCCCTGCAAAAATGCCCTGGCGGATTCAAACCTCTCCGCCTCGAATATCGACGAGGTCCTGCTCGTGGGAGGCCAGACGAGGACCCCGAAGGTCCAGCAGGTCGTGCAGAACTTCTTTGGGAAAGAGCCGAACAAGACGGTGAACCCCGATGAGGTTGTCGCGGTCGGAGCATCGATCCAGGCCGCCGTCCTTAAAGGCGACGTAAAGGAGGTCCTTCTCCTCGACGTCACCCCTCTTTCGCTCGGCATCGAGACCCTCGGAGGGATATTCACGAAGATCATAGAAAGAAACACTACGATCCCGACGAAGAAGAGCCAGATTTTTTCCACTGCTTCGGACAATCAGCCGGCTGTGACGATAAAGATCTTTCAGGGCGAGAGGGAGATGGCCGCGGACAACAAGCTTCTCGGTAATTTCGAACTGATCGGCATCCCGCCTGCGCCCAGGGGAATCCCTCAGGTCGAGGTAACGTTCGATATCGACGCCAACGGCATCCTGCATGTCTCGGCAAAGGACCTCGGTACAAACAAGGAGCAATCGATCAGGATAACCGCGTCGAGCGGCCTAAACGAAGAAGAGATAAAGAATATGGTACGCGACGCCGATTCGCATGCAGACGAGGACAAAAAGAAGAAGCAGCTCGCCGAGGCCAGGAACAATGCGGATACCCTTGTCTACAGCGTTGAAAAATCCCTGAAAGATTATGGAGACAAGATCAGCGCCGACGAGAAGAGGGATAT
>Ga0316628_100000172_pt1 | contig 40807 bp, 58 predicted proteins | sample OWC_Aug_M2_C1_D5_FD_207648 | JGI IMG/M metagenome (GOLD analysis project Ga0316628, IMG submission 207648) | Wetland soil microbial communities from Old Woman Creek delta, Ohio, United States - OWC_Aug_M2_C1_D5_C | ecosystem: Environmental > Terrestrial > Soil > Wetlands | place: USA: Ohio...
GCGGCGACGGCCAGGCGCAGGGTTTGCCCGTCCTCGCCGGCCTCGCTGGCGCCGATCTCCAGGCCGCGCGTTTCGATCTTCTCGCCCGTGCCGTGGACGTAGATGCCGTTCTCCAGGGGGTTCGAGGTGGTGAGTTGTTTTTTCTTCTCGTCCACCAGGCTGTCGTCGGAGACCTCGACGTCGAGTATGCCCTGGCGGGTGCGGTAGCGGTTGAGGCGCACGCGGTCTCTGAGCCATTCTGAGTAGCGCTTCACCCACGGGAGGACAGGTCCGAGATCTCCCTCGCCCCTGACGGCTCCTAGAGGCTTGTTGACGGACCAGTGCAGCATGAGGGGATCGAGGTGGCGGCCGGGCGCGCCGCGCAGGCGGCCGAACGCCTTTCTGTGCCCGGGCCCCATCCACCATTTGAGTTCGATCGTGGTGCCCTGGGTCTGGCCGTATTCGAGTTCTTGCTCGTAGTCGTCGGGGTCGGTGTGGATCTCGCGCACTTGTTGGGCAACGGCCGGGAAGCGCACGTAGGACATTCCGTCGGCGTGGTTGGTGAAAAGGACCGGGAAGAGCTCGCCCGCGCGGGTGAGTTCGTCGCACATTGGCCCTAGCCGGCGGGAGATTTGGTTGTTGGGATGGTTCCAGAACGCCTGGGCAAAGTCGTTGACCTCGCCGATGCTGCTGGATACGGAAATGCCGCGGCCGACGACGTAGGAGCGGGTTAACGTGACGAGGCGGCGCACGAGGAAATTCTTGCGCCAGGCCTCGAGGGCGTCGGTGAGGTCGTCCAGCCGCTCGCCCCAGGGCCGGTCGGTGGGGCCGGTGTCGCCGCCGAGTTGCTGCCAGCCGCGCGAGTCGTCCACGCGCGCGCTGACGGCGGCGGTGACGGCGGCCTCGATCACGTCGTGAAAGAGGGCGTTAGCGAGTCGCTGTTTCAGGGTCGGCTTGGTCTTGCTCACGTGTACCTGTGCCCCGGGCGTGCTGTTCTTTGGGGTGCTGCGTGTGGCGGCGCGCCTCCAGCCTGGCGGCGACGGCCTGGCGGATGGCCTCGACCTCGGCGCGCAGGGTCTTGATCTCCACGATGGCGGCTTTGAGAATGGGTCTGGCAGCCTCGTTGGTGGCGCTCTCCAGCAGGAGTTGCAGGCCGTGCACGACGTCTATTTTTCCTGTACTGGTAGGTTTGTCTGGCATTGGAAAGCCTCTAAAGAAGCCGGAAATTTGTCAAGTTTGGGTCTACTTGACATAGCATATGTAGTCGGAAGTAGAATTCTAAGAATTTCTTTGCCAAATCTTCACCAAAGTCTCACTTTTGAGGCCTTTCCTGGGCTTTTGTGCGGGCGTCGGAGACGGCCTGGATGAAGGTCTCACGCTCGATCATCGTCGCCCCGGAGAAGTAGAGTGCGACCCGGTCCTCTCCGTGCGCGTGCATAAAGGTGACGCTGGCGCGGTGTGTGACACACCACTGGATGGCGTGCTCGGCGGTGAGTTGGTCTGTCATTAGAGTTCTCCGCGCGTGATGAGCCTGCTGAGGTCGGCCACGTCTATCTGTGTTGGCGTGGCGCCCTCGGCGACGGGTGGTAGACGTTCGTCGTCGAAGCGGATCTCGATAATGTGGGTGATGGGGTCGGACTGTACCCCCGTCACCTGGAACGGCACTCCGAGCATCGCCTGGAGTTGAGTGGGTGAGATTCGGATTATGGCTGCGTGTACTGTTACCATTCCCCCTCCTCGTCTATGTTCCTGAGCACGTCCTCTGTCTGGATCACGGCGCTTTTCCCCGTGCCTGGCCATTGCTGCTGGTCGAGCATTGCCGTGAGTGCCGCGCTGATCAGCAGGTCGTCGTGGCCGTACGCAATCAGGCCGTCGTAGGCCGGAGTTTCCCACACGCCCCAGCGGATCGTCTGGGTCTGGCCCTGGCGAACCTCGTATTGACAGCTGGCCACCTCGTACCAGAATTGGCGCGTGTCGGCCTGGTCATCCTCTACATAGTCTCTGTAGCGGCCGGTTTCGACGACAGAGACGAAATCCCAGCCCAGTTTGCTCTTGAGGCCCTCAGAGAACGTTACTCTGATCAGCTTCTCGCCGAGTGCCCGCTCCAGGAACGATGCCAGACCGGCGCCCACACCGGTCGCGTCCACCAGGACGAACATCGCGTGCCAGTGGCGGGATAGGGCGAGGATCTGGTCGAACAGGCTGGCGTGCTTGGTGCCGAGCCAGAACTTGCGGTCTACGGCTCTGTACGTCGGCAGCCGCCCGATGTCGATTTGGACCTCGACCACGGTCAGGGCGGTGGCGTCGCGCTTCGGGTTCTCCAGCATCATCCTGGACATTGCATCGCCGGGTTGCTCTTCCTCGCCGGCTACGTCTATCAGCAGGGCGTAGCGCTTGCCGGGTTCTGGCTCGTGCCTGCGCGGGTGATCGCCTCTCATGAGCGCCCGGCGCAGTTCCGGGAACAGGCCGCCCTGGGCGTCGATCTGCTCCAGGAAATACTGGGTCTTGATGAGTGGGTGGTTGCGCCCAAGCCTGGCCACTTCTGAGGCGACGTACTCGCCGTATGACGGGACTTCTGCGCCTACGACGTCGGCGTCGTAGAGGAAGACGCGGCGCTGACCGTCTCGTGCTTCCTGGTGCCTGAGTTGCGCGATGGTCTGAGCCAGGAGGGTCTCGCTGGTCCAGGCCGTGCCCCACAGCACGGTGGTGGCGTTGGTGGAAGCGCCCATCGGGCGGAAGTCCTTTTGCCACTTGTCGTGTCTGACGTCCTGGGCCTCGTCGCACTCGAGCAGCAGATCAGCCGTTGCCCCAACCACGTTTGAGTGTGGGTCCGCGGAGAAGAACAGGGCGCGCGCCTTGCCTATCTCGATGATGTACCCCTCGCGCCGTTTGACCGCTCTGCCCCAGTCATTGTCGAGCCGGTCTGCCAGGCGCATCATGGAGTTAACGGTCTGGGGCTTGAACGTGGGGGAGGCCTTGACGATCTGAGCGCCTTTTCTGCGGTAGAGATGGAGCAGGTATGCCTCCAGTTGGCCGCTGAGCTCGTTCTTCCCGGCCTGGCGGGACATCATCACGGCGAAGGTCAAGCCCTTGTTGTACAGGATGGACTTGAGGATGGCCTGGGCCGGCTCGATCTGGTAGGAGCGCAGGGGGCGCTTGGTGACGACTCTGGTGAAGGTGGTGACGTCGGTGAGCCACCCGAGGATGCCGCCGCCGTGCTCCTTGCAGACGGTGAGCAGGTCGGCGCGCAGGCGCTTTTCCTGCCGCTCGAGTTTGCGCTTCTCCTTGACCAGCTGGAGCGGTACGTCGGTAGTGAGGACGTATTCGCTCATGCGCTCCTCGATGAGGAGTATGTTGGTGCGCGTTTCGGCCAGTGTGTGGCGTAGTGTTTTAAGGTGCTCCTGGTCGATCGGGGAATCAGGCTTTGGCATGTCCTCCCGTTCCCATTCCCAGGTCCACTTGCAGGATCTCCTCGGCGATCTCGTAGGCTTCACGGAGGAGGTCGTCCATATCCTCGCCGCCGGTCTCAGTCTCCAGGCGCTTGAGGTCACGCTCGATCTTGACGCAGCGGCTGGCGGTCTGGCCCTGCAGCGCGGTCAACCGCGCGATGGTGTCGGGATCCAGGTTGTCCCAGTTGTCGTCGAGGTAGCGCTCCAGGCGCTCCAGACGGTGCCTGAGGCGGGCCTGGATCTCGCGGAGACTGTCAGGGTTCGTCTCGTCCTGGCTGTACAGGCCGTGGGTCTGCGCGTTCTTGTTGCCCGGTGGCGCCCCCACGGGCTTCTGACCCCCGCCGTGCGCTGCGCACAGTGGCGGGTTGCTCCCCCGGACTGCCCAGGCCCGACAGTGCCGGTCGGGTGCGCATAAATGGGAGCATCGTGCGCTTTTGGGCGCGGGGGATGCGCTCGATGGCGAGGTAGCGGGCGATGTTGAAGGCGAGACGGTAGAGGTGGCCACAGACGTGTTGGAGGATAGTCACGGGTCTACCGCTTGATCCAGCCGGCTGCGCGCTTGGTGAGCTTGTAGTAGCCGGGGATGGCCAGGACGGCGGCCAGGGCGACGACGACGGACTTGACGATAAAGTCCCACGGGGCTGGGAAGAAGCCGGAGTTGAAGACCTGTGCCAGGACGATGAACGCGGCGCCGAGCAGGATGGTGGTCAGTTCGGCGGCCCTGCCGGACAGTTTGAACCAGGCTTTGAGCAGTTCGACGATGCCGGGCACGAGCAGAAGGAGTTTGACTCCGGCGATTTGGAAGAGTTCGGGATCCACGAGATGCCTCCTATGGCTGAAATAGAAAGGGGCGGCTCCTCAAGCAGACCGCCTCTTCGTCTCAGAAACCCGGAGGGCGGCCAGGCCGGCCAGGCTCCTGAAACGAAGAGGCGGTCACCTTAGAGGTGGCCGCCCCTTTATCGGCTGCTGCTCCCTGTCGCGTCACTTCCCCCAACAGGAGTTTCCCTAACAAGCACCACATCTGGCAGGGAGCAGCGATATTGAGTTATGGGGATATTGTAGCACGGGTGTTCTGAATGTCAAATGTAGGAAATCAAAGGTGGAACCGCGGGTGGGGGAAAAAAAGACGCCGGTTTCCGGTGCCGGCGTCTGTTGCGTGTTTTTGGGGGTTTAGAGTTCGGGGTCGTGGGCCAGGTCGTTTGGGGCTGGCCTGCCGCCGAGGCCGTCCAGGTCGTCGAAGACGCATGGCTGGGCGCTTATGAGCTCGTCCGTGGGGAAGAGGTCGAAGAGGGCGAGTTGATTGTGATGACGGTTGAGGGCGCGCTGAAGGTTTCTAATCTGGTGCGCCATTCCGGCTTTCATGATGGTGTCCCACGCCTTGCGGTGGGTCTGGCGCAGGACGTAGAGGTGGGAGTTGGCATAGCCAAAGTCGGTGGCGCAGCCGATGCAGCCGTTGCGGCGGATGTTCTGCCGGGATCCGTCCTGGGCAATGTAGGTGAGGTCGTAGAGGGAGGCGTAGGGGACGTTGAAGCGGTGGATGTAGGCCCAGACGTCCGCGTCGGTCCAAATTGCCATTGGCTGGCAGTGGAAGAATGGGCGGCCGTGGAGATACTTCTTCTTGGCGCCTTCGAAGAGGTAGCCACGGGTGAGGAAGTTCTTGGCCCTGGAGCGTGACTCTGAGGCCATTAGGCCCTTGAAGATGAGGTCTACCCCCAGTTGCTCCTGGGCGCGCTCGGCGGGTTCCTTCTTGAGCGCCTGGCAGCAATGCTGGCTAATCTTGGCCTGCCTGAGTGTGTCGTAGTAGGCCAGGAGCGTGGGATCTGCACTTTGGCTGGTGGAGTAGCGGAGGAAGGTGTCTATGTTGATGCGGCGGGCGTCCAGTCGGCTCCACGCCTTGCCCAGGATCGGCCACCCGTACTGGTCCGTGCACCACCAGTACGACATGGTGGTGCCGGTGGGCCAGATAAGGCGCTGTTGCTCGAGTTGGGCGGTGAGCGCCGGCTGGCAGGCGCGCTCCAGCGCGTCGGTGGATTTGAGCTTGCCGTCGGTTTTGAGTACCTCGCCAATGCGGTCGGTTTCGATGAGGTGCTGCCAGATGATGCGTTGAGCGCTGTACTTGAGCCCTGGCCGGTCGGTCTTGGCCGGCCTGGTCTCGACGAGGTTGAGGTTCCAGTCGCGCTGCAACTGACGGGCGAACTGGATGCACTCGGGGAATTCCATCCCCGTGTTGCCGTAGATCACGGGCATGCTCTGGGCCTGCTCGGGGCAGGTGGCGTGGATGAGGTGCCGGAGGACGGTGGAGTCTTTGCCGGCTGAGAAGGCGATCGCCTGGCGCTGGGAAATGTCGAATGCTCGGCGGATGACGTCGGCGGCGACGTTGATCTTGTAGTGGAGATCCCGGGCCTGCTCGGCGTTGAGCTCAGCCCACTTCACGGCTGCGCCTCCAGTGGCCACAGGGTGGCGTATACGTGGCCGGGATCGGCGGGGGTGTCTATGCGTATCAAGGGAGCGGTGGTGGTGCGGATGGTGTCGGGGTTGGGTGACGTGACGATTTTCAGGGTTTGGAGCAGGCGTGCGCCGCGCGCGTACTGCTGGTGCTTTTGGTGGGTGAGGTCGGCGCGTACGTGGGGATCGGTGATGTGGTCGAAGAGGTGATTGATCACCTGGTCGTGGGTGAGGCCGTTCTGTTCGACGTCGTAATTGACGGCGAGTGTAAAGCGCGCGGCCATCACGTCGGATTGAGTGATTTGTGCGGAGAGTTGAGCCATTGGCGGTTTACTCCTGTTGTGTCTGTTCTAGGGCGCGCTTGGCGCGCCGTCGTCCGCGCTCCACTCGGCAGGCTTTGGCGGCGACCTGGCCGATGTGGAGGTCCATCATATTCGGGAAGACAGCCCGCAATTTGGCGGTGAGGTAGTCGAGTGCTGGAGTGTCGGGCGCCTCCTCCTGCTCGTCGTTCTGGGGCTCGGGCGACAGGACGGCGTCGGGCAGGGTGCGGGCGAGTTTCAGCGCGTACTCGTAGGCGCTGGCCTTGTCGGGCCGGCGGAAGTCGTTGGTTGGGTCGCGCTGCTGCTCGGCGCAGAATGAGCAGATTATGGCATCCTCCATCGTGGTGTGTACGCCGGTGGGCAAGCCGACCAGTCCGCGGGCTATGCGTGCGACGGTGCCAGAGATGGCCAGGTAGGGCTCTTTGGAGGGCTGGATCACGCGGCCACAGATGGCGCACGGTGCGGGTTGGCCGTGTTCGAGTTTCTCGCGGTCTGATAGGCGGTCGTCTCGGTTGTCATACATTGGTGTCTCCTTCCTCAGGGATCTCGATGACGACGTAGCGGCACAGGTCGGGCCGACGGTTGGGGTCGTTGTTGTAATAGATGGCGGTCTCGTAGGCCGTGTTTCTGTCGTCGGTTTCGCCGCCGCGCAGGGTGTCAATGACTTGGCGGGTTGCGTCGCTGTACAGGCCGATCTTATAGCGCATTAGGTTGCTTTCTGCCAGGGCGGGGTTGTCCCGCCCTGGGCTTGGGCTTGGGTTGCTAGAACACGCGGTTGAGGTTTTCGAGGATGTCGTCGTAGTACTCGCGTGCGTAGTCGTCGATCGCGACGTTGAGCGCGCGCAGGACATCGAGTGGGTCCTGCACTACCTGGCCGTTGGCGATGTAGACCTCGTCGCCGCCGGCGCCGATCCACTTGCCGTCACTGGGGTGGCCGGCGTTCTTCCAGTACGGGAAGCCACTGATCCACTGCTCGACCTGGCTGGCGGTGGCTTCGACCACGGAGAAATGGGTGTCGGCGACTATGACGGCGTCATCGGGTATTTCCGGGGAGGTGGCGGGGCTGGGGACGTCGGGGCCGCGGAACTGGACGACGTAGAGGTGTGCCTGATTTTGGCTGGTGCGGTGCTGGGGGTCGTAGAACACGGCGCGAGTGGGCGTGCCGTGACCGCTGAGGGTGTTCCAGGCGTAGTAAATGGTGTGGGTGAGGCCGTCGGGATCCTGGTGGCTGGTGGACCAGATGGCTACCCGGTCCCCGCCGACCATCTCGCGCAGTTTGTTGGCGAATGCGTAGGGAGCGCGGTAGCCCTCGGCAACTTGCTCGATCTGGAGGCTGGTCGGGTGGATGGTGGCCAGATCCTCGGGAAGCGTGGGGTTGGCGGTTCGCCAGGTGCGCACGACGAACTGGCGGAGGGACTCGTCGGGCTGTCGGTCAATGCTGGTGAAGAGTGCGGTTAACTGTGGCATTTCGGTTGGTCTCCTTTCTGTGATCTGATTCTGCTCTCAGTGTACCACACATCGCGCTGGATTGCTGTACGGAACGGTGTGTGGTTGGTGAACATTTGGTGTGTGATTGGTGAGTGAAATCACCCACGGCCGGGTGGTAGCCGACGGGCCGGCGCAGGCCCTGGCAAGGATGGCGTGCCCAGCCGCTGGGCGTCGCGGTGGCCCAGGCGGTATGCGCAGTGGAGTGCGAGCTCGAGCGCGGCCTGGTGGCGGTGCCAGTCCTGGGGCGCGCTGGCGTATGCAAGGAGTGCCTCGTGGTCCAGGGGGTCCATCAGCTCGCCGAATCCTTCCCGGCTGATGAGCTCGATCGCGCGCTCGATGAGGTAGCGGTGGTGCTGTGTTCGTTCTGCCATGGGGTGGGGCTCCTGGTGCCCACCTCGCCGATGATTTCCCGGGCGGGGAGCTCCTTTCCGGCGGGGTGGGCGTGTTTCCTTCTTCTACTACTACCCCCTCAAACCCCTCGCGTGGCCGATCTGGTGGGGCGGGGTGGGCTCGTGGGGGTAGTAGTAGTAGAAATCAGACCAGGTCCATTTGCTCCTGGCTGCCGTGCAGGAGTGCGTTTCCATCCGCGAGGATCTCCTGCGGCGTGCGCGGGTCGGGCTGCGCCAGGCGGGCGCGGGCGTTCTTCTCGGCCAGGCGTTCGCGGGCTTCGATGGGCAAGAGCTCGCTGCCTTCCCAGTCAGCCGGGATGGTCTGGGTGTCGTCCACCATCCACGATTCGCGGGCAATCTCGCGCGGGCTGGGTGCGCCGTGGCTGCGGTTCAAAGCGTTCTTGAGTGCGCGGGTTTCTGCGCGCTGCTCCCACGTCCAGCCGGTGGGGAGTTTCTTCTCCTTCCCTTCCCGGGTGAGGCGGTCGGCGGTAGTGACGATGCCGACTGCGGGCGTGGCGGCAATCTCGAACGCTTCCCGCCAGGTGGCCCCGCCCTGGATCAGGTCGCGGAGCAGCGGCCGGGCGTCGTCGCGCAGGATCCAACAGCGCACACCGATGGCGCCGGCGGGGAGTTCCTGCGGTCCCATCGGGTCGAATCTCTGGGAATACGGGCATTGCCGCTTTGCCCAGCGTACCAGGATTTTGTAGCCATCGTCGAGGACCAGGTCACCCCGGACATCGTCCCAGGCGTAGATTTCCCCGCGGAAGATGTTGGCGTCCGTGAGAATCGCGTACTGCGCGGCCGCCATGGCGTGTTCGAGCGAGAGTTTGGCGCCGCTGGGGAGCATGGTCTGGATTCGGCGCGCCAGTGAAAGCACATCTTGGCGGCTGCCGTATTCGATCAGCGTGAGGTCGGGCGCCGGTGTGGCGGGCGCGATTACGGTCTGCTTGGTCGTGGCGGTTAGCTCAGTCATTCTATTGCTCCTTTCCTGTTGATAGTCTGCGACAGGCCGGACACCGTAGCTCGTATTGGTTGCCCGGCGCGAACTTTTCCCCACAGGCTGAGCACTCCTTGAGGAGTGCTGGCCAGAACTCATAAAATTTGTTGCGCGCGGCCTGTAACCAGGCTGCCGGCGTGTAGATTGCGCCATTGCTGGCCCTCTTCCGGACGTCGCGCTGCCACTGGTTGGAGGTCCAGTAGAATCCCTGGCTCTTCCAGAATGCTGCTGCTTCCGGCTGGTACCATTCGCTTGGTACGATGATCAGGTGGCCGTCCAGCCGTGGACCGGGTCGCATTTTGGTGAGCTGATCGGCGTAGAGCGCGCGGTAGTAGGCTGCCCGGCCGGCTGCCTCGCCGGCCGCCTTCTCGGCGTGCAAGTCACTGCGCCACATTGCCATTATCCCACCTCCTGGAGCGCGGCGGTGGCCTGCGTGTCCACGTGGCCAAAGTCCTGCCTACCCCAGCAGCCGATTGCCCATCCCCCGTTGGGTACCAGCATTTCGACCTCGACGTCAGGGTGCTCCGGCTCTGCGATGATCACATCGCCGTGACCGCCAACGTAGCCGGTGCGGGCGGCGAATTTGGTGCCGTGGTAGGCTTCCAGTGCTTGCAGGATTTCGTCTATCGTGTTAAAGTGTCTCTCGTCCACAGGTCTCCTTTCTGTCTGATTGCGCTTGTGGGCATCCCCCAGCCTGGAGGCGGTCCAGGCTGGGGCTTTTTATCTGCCTGACTGGCGGCACATCGGGCAGAATCGGCTGGCGTGCTTCCGGTTCTTCAGTTGCCGCTCGAGTTTGCGGTCGCCTTGGTACGTGGCTGCGATTGCCCAGGTGACGCCTTGCTCGATTGCTGCCGCCAGGATCCGGGCTCCATTGCCTGCGCGGTGCACCGCTAGCCGGCGGTCGAGTTCCCCCTGCCCGTCCTTGCACCATCCGATGTAGTGCCAGGCCCTTCCCCCCACTGGCTTGTCAAAGTGGAGCAGGTACACCATTAGCGTCTGCCTCTTTTCCCGCGCTTCCTGCGCGGGGGCTTCGACTTCCCGGCCAGCTCTGCCAGGAGCAGGCAGGAGCGGCCGCTGACGCGCATCCCATAGCGCGCTTTGCGCTGCTTGTTCTCTCTCGCCCTCCATTTCTCGGTCATTGCTGTCCCCCTTATCCTATCCATCGGCGCTTCCAAGCGCGCAGGTCGTCGCGCGTCTGGACGTTTTCGAGATCGGCCATTGCTGCCGCTTCGAGTCGCTTGAGTTGTTCGATCAATTCGGCTAGGTCAGTCGGCGGTCGATCTTGAAGCTCCAGCTGGTGCGCAACGCTCATTGAGGCAACTGGCACCGTGATGCTTCCGTCTGTTACCGCTGGCCGTCCGCTTGCCGTTCTGGTGGCTCTCATTGTATGCCCGTCCTTTCTGAGATGACTGTCAGTGCTTGCCTGATCCCTGCGGCATAACTCTCTTGCACCGCTTGCTCTCTGAGTGCTGCGGTTGCCTGGTAGCGCGTGGTCCGAGGATCGGAGAGCGTAGCAGCGTATTCGATGGTCTGGCAGTATTCCTGGACTAGGTCCGTAATCGCCCGTTCGAGTGCTGCCGTGTCAATTAGTGCCTGCATTGCGAGTTGGCTTGTCATTGGTTTTGCCTTTCCTGATCTGGCTCACCTGGTGTCCCACCCGCTGGAGGTCCAGCAGGTGGGACTTGACCGTAACCGGTGCCTATCGGGGCGGGCTTGCTCCGTTCTCGCGTTGTCCGCGCGTCTCTCGTCGGGCTGTCTCAGCACGGGCGCGCGGGGCTGCAACGGTCGAGGGCACACGTTGCCGGCCAGGCTATGAGCGTGTCAGGTTGGGCGAGAGTAGCGCTTTAAGGTTCTTTCTGGCGCATCCTCCGCCAGATATACTAATCATACCATAGAAACCAGGGAGAAAAGTGTGTGGTTGGTGAAGGAATAGTTAATTCCCAAGTTGGGATAAGTGCGACTTTGGGGAGATCGGGGCTTGGCTCCTGATCCTGGGGGCGGCCAGCACAGGGCCAACGGCTGGAAAGCCGTACAGCAAGCAGGGGCAAGCGGCCGCGGATAACCGTCGAGCTTCCCACCCGCGACAGGCAGACCGACCGGCAGGAGAAAAAACCGGCGGATAACCGTCAAGCTTCCCACTGACGGCAGGCAAGGCGACCAGCAAGGCGGGATCTCCTCTCCTCTCCTCTCTTCCCGCGCACGACAGGTACCGCTACCTCGCAGACGAGGCAGGCACAACAATTCTCCCCAGCCAGCAGACGAGAGACGGCGCGGGCGGGCCGGGCCGGGCGGCGACAAAAAACCAAGATCAGGGGGCAATAGGCACGCCATTGGCACGAACCCGCCCGGCCCGGCCCGCAAGGCCCACGGCGACCGCGGACCAGCGGGCTAACCGAAACCGGGCAGGGGCAGAGCGCGGGCGAGCACAGGGGAAGCGGACGAGGAAGCAGAGGGGACAGCGACAGGGGGCACGGGCAGCGGGCGCAGCACGAGGCGCGCCCAGCGGGACCGAGCGCAGGAGAACCGGCGCACCGGACGCGCCAGCGCAGCAGCGGCCAGACGGCGCGAAAGCGCGCAAGCCCGGCGAGAGAAGCCCAGCCCGCAGGACCAGCGGACCGGGCAGGCGAAGCAGAGCGCCAGGCCGGCGGCAGCGGCGCCCCCACCGGCGGAGGGCGGGACGCCGGCGCACAGGCCACCAGCGGGAACGGGAGCGAGACGCGGATCAGCCACGGGCCACCACCCGAAACCACCCGCCACACGCGAGGAACGCGCGCGGAGGGGAGCAACGCGCCAGGAGCGCAGCAGCGCGCGAGAGGCCGCGCAGGCCCAGGCCGGCCACAGGCACACCGGCGACCGCCACGCACCGACCGGACAGCCGGACCGGGACGCGGATCACCCACAGGCCAGCGCGCAGGCGCACCGGGAGCGCACAGCCCAGCCGCCCGGCCCAGCGCGCGGCGAAAGCCCCAGCCCGGACCGGGCAGGAAAAGGCACAGGCCAGCACGGAGCCGGGCGAAGCGGCGCCGGCGAAAGGGCCAGCGCCCACGCCAGCGGGACCGACAGACAGAGCCGCAAGCCGGCCAGCGCGGAAGGCGGACCAGGCCACGGCACGGACGGAAGCGAGAGCCAGATCACCCACAGCACACCCCCAGCCCCGGACCACCAGAGCGAACGCGGGCCAGCGGCACCCACGCCAGCGCCGGGCAGGCGCCCAGCGCCACCGGCGAACCGACAAAAACGAGCACGGAGCCGGGCCACACGACGACGGAGACGGCCAGGCCAGAGAGAAAGGCGCGGGCACGCAGGGAGCGCGCGCGGGCAACCCGGCCAGCGCCGAAAAACGACCACGCGACCACGGGACCGCAAGGGGAGGGCACAGAAGAGCAGGCGCCAGCGCCAGCGGAGCCGACCGAGAGAGAGAAGGCCAGAGCAGCAGGAAGACCCACAGCAGCACCCCCCAGCCCCGGCCCGAGGACAGCCCCGGACCGGGAGCGAAAGCGCAGAAGCGCAACCAGGCGGGCAGCCGGCGCCCGGGCGGCCACCCGGACACACGGACCGGAAAGCAAGCGGCACCACCCCCGCCGGCGACGGGGACCGAGACCGCCGGAAAGCGCCCGGGCCGGGCGCAACCACCCGCAGCCCGCCGACCCACGAGCCCAGCCCGCCAAGGGCGAGCACCCACACGGCCGGACACCACCCAACCCACCCCGCACACGGCCCAGCGCGGACCGCCCAACGCGACCGGCGCCAGCCCCCCAGCGACGGGACCCCAGAGAGGAGGGCGAAGAAAAGCGGGAAGGACCCCGCCGGGACGCAGCCCGGCGCACACAGCGCAACCCCCGCGACCAGGCACCAGGCCGGGGGAGAACCCCCGGCCACACGACGACCACCGGAAGGAAGAAGAACCCGGGCACCCCCGGGACGAAGACCACCCGGCACCCAAGGCCGCACCCCCCACCCGGACCGGGCAGCGGGAGGGAGGACGGGGCTAACCCCAGCGCAGCGCCAGGCCGCCCGAGCAGAGAGAAACCACCACCCGGACGCCCGCCGCCACCGCCACCGCGCGGAAAGCCGCAGCGAGGCGGAAGCGGGCGGCGCCAGCCAGGACGCAGCCCCAGGGCCCCCAGGGCGCGCCAGCCCCCCCGCAACGCCAGCGGGAGACGCCGACGGCACCCAGGGCGCCAGCCAGGGAAGCAAGAGGCACGAGGCACCCCCAGGCCGGGAGGAGAACCCCCCAGCGGAAAGGCCCAGACGAGCGGGGCCACCGGAGGACCAGGAGGACGAAGGACGGGCGAGGGGGACCAGGGGAACACAGCCCCAGCCCAACCCCGGGGCCGCGAGCGCCGCGCGCCACACGGGGGAGGGAGCAGGCCCCGCCCGAGGGAGCCGACCGGCGCCAACCCCCGCGCCGGGGAGGGAGGGCGGACACCCCGCCCCACAACAGGCCCCGAGGCCAGCCCGGCGCAACCCCGCCGGGGAGGGGGACCCCCACCGGGCCCCGACCACCCACCCACGAACAACAACAGGATACCACAAAGCGACAAAAAAAGCAAGAGGGAAGGGGACCAGATAACCCAAAGATAACCCAAACAGAGGCACCAAAAAGAAAACGGACACGAAAACCCGAAGGGGCAAGACAACCCGACAAAGCGAGGGAAAACGCCGGCGCAGCAGGCCAGCCCCAGCCACCGGCCAGCCCCAGCCCACCGGCGGGAGCGCCCCAGCCGACCGGCCAGCGCCACCCAGGCCCAGCCGGCCCCCCGCCGAGACAACCCCCACCAGGGAAATTTGGCGGGAACGCGCGAGAGAAGAGGCGGAGGGGGAAAGCGCGAGCGCGCGAGTGGCCGACAAGAAAAAGATAACCCGGGGAGGAGGGTGGAGGATCAGGCGGGGGGAAGGAGATAACACGGGGGCGAGGCGCGCGCGGGGCCGCAGTGGGAGGGGGGCAACACTCCCGCCAAAAGTCAGAGTTCCAGGACCGTCCCGGGGCGGGAGGCGGTTGGAAAGTCGCTGCTTTCGGCCCCCCTCCCCAAGGCCCCGCCTTCCCCCGCGCGCACAGGGCCAGCGGCATGAAGGGAACGGTATCGGTCTGTTGGCGGGGAAAGTGCCGCTGTTCAGGATGCCGCTGGGCCTGAGCCCCCGCCCCCGGAACGACAATGAGAGCCTGCCGCGGGACGAGACAGGGCTTGGGATTGGTCACGGCTTCAGACGCCCCACGAGGGGGACCCCGACCTCAATTGAAAGTGGCGGTCAAGGCCGGGAGGCCCCCAGAGAGGTGCAGGGGTTGGCTTTGCGGGTTAGGGACCAGTCCTTGAGGTCTTGGTTGAGATGGATTGCGGGTGTTTGCCCCTGTCGGGTACCACTCGCTGCGCCTGGAGGGGGCTTTGCTGGGTGGCGAGGTGCCGCGCGTGGGCCGGGGTGGCGCCTTTGAAGTTCTGGCTATGCGCGGCTGCGGGGCTCCGGTTCTCCTCCCCGGAGTTGCGCATAGCCTCTTCTGGGACGGCAAGAGGCGAGGGCTTTCGGTTGAGGGGCTCAGGGATAAAGTTGTGCGGTACTCCGCGCATTCGGCCCATGCTCCAGGACCGTCAGCGGACTGAGCGGCAAATCACTGGAGAAGTGTGAGGCCTTGTACTGAGGGCCAGCAGGAGATCAGGTACCCATTCCCCTAAAACAAAAAGATAAGCGCGACGCGAGGTAGTGACGGTTTCGCAGGGGCTGGGGAAGGTCATAGCACAAATGTGCTAAATGGGCCGCTCTTACACTCCGTCTCGCGCGTCTTTTTTGTGAGAATCAATATCGTCGGGGTGAACGTACCACACTCCACAGCGGATGGCGCGAATGGCTCCAGTGCGAGCCTGGTACTGGATGGTGTGCCGGTTGACGTGGAACTGCTCGGCTGCCTGGCGGGTGGTGATGTAACCTGCTGGCGGGGTAGGGGGCACACGCTGGCTGATCCGGTCGCGCTCACGTGCGCCGGTGATGTTCTCGACGTTGACCAGGATGAGGGCACCATCGTGGCGAGCTTGGAGGCGCCCGCGCTTGATCCAGCCGTAGATCGTCTTGGGGCTGTTGCCGGTGAGGGCGGCAGCCTCGCGCACGCTTCGCCAAGGGCTTGGCTCATTGGCGGGTGTGGGTTGGCCGATCAGGCAGGGGTAAATGTTACAGTCTCCGCAGTGGTTTGTTGCAGCGGGACAGGCTGCGGGCTTGGGTCCATAGAGCAATTGGGGCGTGGTCATTTCTCCCTCCTGCACTTGTAGGGCCAAAACTCGTTGTAGGGGATCGAGCCAAACCATCGGGTATGCCACCAGTACTTGACGAAGCGCCTTAGCTCCAGGTCTGTCCAGGGTGGGTGGACGTAGGAGTTCTTTTTCATGGTGTCGAGTGGCTGGTATCTCATCGGGCGGGGGTCTATGCCCCATTTGTGCTTTAGCGTTTCGCAGCGATAAAGTGCATCGGCGGGCGTGTCGTCGAAGCCGGCGAGAACGTAGACGCCGATCGTCTTGACGCCGATGCCGGCCCGGCGCAGGCGCTGGATGGCGTCGTAGACGGCTTGCTCGTCGCGCGTGTGGTCCCAGGCCAGGCGGACTTTGAAGAGGTCCAACTCTGCCAGGCGGCGGGCGTGGTGGTCGGTCAAGAGGCGCGCGTCGAGCCCCTGGTTAAAGTCCACCCCTGGGACGGGCTTGAGCCGGTCAACGACGTGGTCGAAGTGGCGCTTGGAGCAGGCCAGCAGGTTGTTGTCGCACACGATAGGCTTGGGCTGCCAGTCCGGCAACTCGACCAACTCTCCCTCGATCTTGGGCACGGCGCAGAACTTGCACTTGTTGGGGCATCCGCGGGAGGTGAACGTGGCGTCGGGGTTATGGTGGTGGAGGGCATTGGTCTCGCCGCCGATCTGCGCGGTGCCGGCGAGAAACTCGGGGTTGAGGCTGACGGCGGGGCCGCCGGCGCGCACGTGGAGGCCCTGTCCGCGGTAGAAGGCGGCCCACTTGCGGGCCTGGGGCAATTGCCAGGTAAAAACGACGGAGAGGTAGGCAACGCCTGCCTGTACCCAGTGGCAGAGGTGGTCGTTCCACGTGGTGTGCGGGCTGGCGTTGCTCATCACTGCCCTGGCTTTCTGCCTGGCTTGAGGGTGGCGGCAACTCGCTCGACGTCGGTGACGCGGACGCGCCAGAGTTTGGTGCCGTCGCGCTGGGCAGTGATGCGGCCCTCGGTGGCCCAGCGCTGGATGGTGCGGGCTGGTACGCCGGTGTGGCGGGCGGCGTCGCGGACGCTGACCAGGTTGTTGGGCCTGGCGCGGGCCTGACGGCGGTTCTGGGTTTTGGTGCTCACGGTGCACCTGTGAGGTCGAGGGCGGGGCCGTTGAAGTTGAGTGTGGGTGTGGGGAGAAGGATGGGAGCGAGGGCAAGTGTGATGAGGGCGGCGGTTACGATGGCGAGGGCCACGAGGGCTAGCTTGGTGTCTTTGCTCATTGGGCGGTCTCCTTTCTCGTGGCGGATTATACGACAGAATGGGCAAGGTGTCAAGGGGGGCACGCGGATGACACGGATAAACACGGATGAACGGGGATGGATGGGATCGGTGGGCGTGCCTGGTTACGTTGAAATCTTTGGGGCCGACGGGGCCAGCGGCTCCCTTTCGCCTGCGCTGGCCCCGTCGGCCCCCAGTGTTTGGTAGGTGTTAGGCGGACGGACGTGAGTACACGTCCGTCCGCCTCTTGGGGCTGCCATTTGAGGGTGCTTCCAGCGTCGGGCGCTCCTCAACTCCTCGCCCGACGCGGGTCTTGGCTGAGCATGAGATTGGGTGCGACGGGCGGGCACCTCAACGCCTCCCGCCCGTCGCACCTCCGCTTGGTTCAGGGTGCCGGCCGAGCGGTCTCACTGTGGATCATCCTCCCACCCCGGCCTGTCCCACCTGCTGCTGGCGGGGCCTGGCTGCCCGAGGACGGTGAAGGTGCGTTGGTCCTGGGTGTAGCCGATCGTCGGTTCTGGTCTTGGCGGTTGGGCTGGGTGCTGCTGGTACCCGGGCGGGGCAATGACGATCATTGGCGGTTGGGCGGCGTATGGGTAGGCCGGCTGCGGGGGCTCTCGGCGCTTCTCCGGCTCCTCACGCCGGCGGGAGATGGCGACGATCAGCAGGCTGGTGGGGATGGCGGCGCCGACTCCACAGACTGCGCCGGCCAGGACGGCCAGGGCCTGGTCACTCATCCGGTTGGAGATGGTGATCATGCCGATGGCAATGGCGAAGATGAGGGCAATGCCGGCAGTTACCTGCAGTCGGCTGGTTCGGCGCTTGGGGCGTTCTGGTTCTGGCGGTGGGTAGTAAGGTGGTTGGTACATGGTGGTCTCCTTATATGAACGTGAGTTGTCCGGCCTGGATCTGGCGGGTTCGGCGTGTGTGTGTGGCGTGTTTGGCGTGAAGGGTGGCGTCGTGTGTCAGGTGACAGCGTTGGCAGAGTGCTCGGAGGTTGCCGGGATCGTTGTTGGTGGTGTCGTGGTCGAGGTGGGCGACGGTGAGCATGACGCGGGATCCCGTGACCGGATGCGGGTAGGAGTTCCACGCGCCGCAACCCTCGCACGTTCCTGCGGCGCGTACCCAGCGCACGTAGAGACTCAGTTGCTCCCAGTCGGGAGGGTAGTTGGCGCGGCGCGTGGGCATTGGCGGAGCTCCTGTTCCAGGATGCGCTGGTAGCGGCCATCCTCATGGGCGCGTGGCAGGCTTATGCCTTCCGCTTCCAGTCTGCACCATAGGCACAGCCGGGTCACGAAATCGACCGGGTTGTTGGGTGAGCCCTGGAGGTCACAGCGGGTGCATCTGAGCAGGCAGCCAATGGATGAGGCAGGTAGGTCCTGGCGGGGCTGCCTGGTCTGCCTGCGGCGGAGTTCTGGCGGCAGGACGGCGCGTGCGTACTGCCACACGCGGCGGGCGCTGTAGCCGGTGTGTTTGGCGATCTCTTTGTACGTCATCCCCTGGTGTCTCATGGTGACGAGGTCCTCACGCGCGAGGACCTGACTCAGTGGTTTTCGGGGCATTGGGTTCCTCCGGTAGGGTGTAGGGCGGGATGGCTGGCACGATGAGCGCGCGGCGCCCAGTGGCTGCTTCGGCGGCTGTGCGGAGATCGGTCAGGGTGATGGTGTCGAGGTCCTGGAGCAGGGCCTGGCGGATTGGGTCAGTGAGCGGGCAACAGAGTTCATCCACGTTCGGCCTCCTCCGCCAGGGCGACGATGCGGGCGGCGCGGTGGTAGAAGGCGCCCTCGGGGGCGTGGCCGAGCAGGTCGCGGCATACGCAGGTTATAAAGCCTCGGCGGTAGCCGGTGCCGGCTGAGTCGTGGCGGCTTGGCCAGAGGGATAGAGCGCGCAGTTGGTTGGCCAGGGCCTGGTCGGGGTCCGCCTGGATTGGTTGCGGGTCTGGCTCGACCTTCTGGATCTGAAACAGCGGCTCGGCCTGGTGGGGAAGCCGGCTGACCACGTGGGCGATCTCGCGCTCGGTGATGTGGGCGACCTGGAAGCGGATGGCGCGGCCTTCGGCTATGGCTATAAAGTCCCCCTGGCCTTGCAACCTCTCTGCCCCGGTGCCGCTCCAGCCGGTTGCGGTGCGTGCATCCTCGATGCTGGTCACTCGGCCCACGAAGCGGGTGGGAAAGTTTGCTTTGACGAGTGGGCCTAGCACGGCGGCGGTGGGTTTCTGGGTGGCGGCGACGACGTGTATGCCTACGCTACGGCCGCGCTGTACGAGGCGGGTGAGCGCCCACACGGCGGCTGGGCCGCCGAGCATAAGCAGGTCTGCCAGTTCGTCTATAAAGAGCACGATGGTGGTGCGGAGGCCGGTGGTGGGATTGGTGGGGTCGGGGTCGGTGGGTGATGGGGGGCGTGGGTATTTGTGGGGGTTGTCGGCTCGGTCTGTTCGGGCGTCCATGAGGTGTACCAGGGTCTGGATGGCGCCGAGGGCCTCCCGGTTGTCGGTGACCGGCGGGATGGCCAGGTGTCTCAAGCCGTCGAAGGGTGCGAACCCGCCCCTGCCTCCATCTACGAGGACCAGGCGCAGATCGGTGGCGGTGTTGGCCAGCGCCAGGCTGGTGATCATCGCCTGCAGCAGGACCGTCTTGCCTGATCCGGTGGTGCCGGCCACCAGGATGTGGGCGACGTCGGGCGAGGGCAGGCGGACGAGGAGCGGTGCGCCGTCTTCGGCGAGGCCGAGGACGGCGGTGATGGGGGGAATTGGGGGTTGAGGATTGGGGCTTGGGGATTGGAGGTTGGCGACGGTGTCTGTGAGTTGGTCGTAGAGGCGGAGGAGGTGGACGGGCTGGGGGTCGGCGCGCGGGATCTCGACGGCCAGGGCCGCGCCTGTGCGGCTGACGCGGCAGTTGTCGGTCTGCATGGCGGCGGCGAGTTCGTCGGCCAGGTTGGTGATGGGGCCGAGGCGCTGGCCGATGGACGGGATGACCTGGAAGCGTACCCAGCGCGGGGTGACGGTGCCGCCGGTGACGTGGGCCTGGATCTTGTTCTGCCTGAGTACCTGCTCGATGCGGTCGGCCTGGAACTCCAGGGCCTGGCGGATGGGTTTAGGCGTGGCGGTCTGGTTCTGACCTGGTGGAAGTCTGAGATTTGTCATGGTGTCTCCTTTTGACTATACTGGTCCTGGCGCGGGTTGGGGTGTCTCCTTTCCCGCGCTGGCCCTGGGGGTTTCGGCCCCAGGGCCTGTTTTTATGCCGGGATGGTGATGATGGTGTTGTCTGGCTCGTCGTCGCCGTGGTCGTAGAAGGGTTGGTCGTCCTGGTCGAATGTGTCCTCGTCGCCTGCGGGCTGGGCGGGGTCTTGAGTGGGTGTGGTGGGGTGATGGGGGTGGATGAACTGGTTGGGTAGGGGTGGGATGTGGGACAGGTCGCCGTCGTAGGAGGAGTATGCGGTGTACTCTGGTTTGTGCTCGAAGAAGGCATAGTGCTGGGCGGCGTTGTCGGCGGCGTCTTGCCTCATCCCGCGGGGGATGAAGTAGACGTGGGTGAAGTCCTCGGGCGGGGTGAAGTTGTCGTTGGGGACGACGATGACGCATTGCCGCTTGTGGGAGACGAGTACCTGGAATCGTGGATCGGTGGAGTAGTAGGCGGCTTCGCCGTTGGCCTCCAGGGTGTCGTCTATGATGGCGCGGACCTGACGAATTGCTTTTTCGGTGAGCAGTTGGGCGACGGTGCCGGCGTCGTTGTCTACGTCGGCGCTGATGGAGATTTGAGGGCTGGTGTTGTTGTGGTCACCGAAGGTGCGCGTTTCGCGGTATGTGACGGTTAGTTGAGTGATTCTCATTACCATTGTCCGTTCAGTAGGTTGTCCAGTAGACCGGCTGTCTCCTGATCCTCGGCCTGCTGCTGGCTGGTCTGCTGGCTCTGGCCGGCGAGTCCGCCGGTGAGGGCGTTCTTGATCATCTTCTCTCTTAACCAGGTGTCGGCCTGGCTGAGGGAGCGCAGGAATTCGAGGAGGGCGGGATCGTCGCCGGGGCGCCAGCGTAGACGGAGGCGGAAAACCTCGCCTGGTTCCTGTGGTCTGCCCCTGCTCATTGTCTCTGCCCTCCCCCCTCGAATTTCGTGGCCAAACAATTCCCGGTCTGAATTTCGTGGTCAAACAATTCAGTCAAGGTACCCGGCCCGGCGGGCCAGTTTGGCCAGGCCGCGGGCGTTGGCGGTGACGGGATCTGGTGCTATCTCGGTGTGGGGCCACTGGCGCCTGATGCGCTCGCCCAGCGCGAGTGCTCCGCCTCCCAGGCACAGGACGCGGAAGCGGCGGGCGTTGTCCACACGCTGCTCGACGAAGCGGACTACTTCGCTGCCGTGGGCTTGCACAGCCTGGCGCACGGCGCTGGTTACTTCCACTGCTTGCCCCTCCACGAAGACGTGGGCCTTCTGGCCGTTGGTGACCTGGCGGGTGAGTACGTCTGCCTCGTGCAGGGACAACTCCAGGCCGTAGCGCTGCTGGATGGTGGACGCGATCGCCTCGGCGGAGCGGCGCATTCCCAGGTTGTCCCCACCCGTGTAGCGGGTGCTGATCTTGCCGCCCTCGATGGCAACCAGGTCCAAAGTGTTGAATCCTATGTCTACGATGAGGGTCGGGGCTTTGGCGGCGTCGGTGCCGCGTGTCCACTGGCCGGTGTTGGTGAGGCCCCAATCGAACCACCCAGCGACGGGCTGGGCTACGCGAGCGCGTACCTGGGTGATGTCCATCTCGGCGGGCGCGCCGTTGACAGCAAACGCGTGGTGGCCGACCATCCACTGGTGCATTCCGTCTTCCGTCTGGCGGGCCTGTTCGGGGTCGAGCAGGATCTCCACGGGTAGGGCAACAGCGATCGCCAGGGAGTGTGAGCCTCCGTCTATGAGGGGCCACAGGGTGGCGTACAGGAGTGCGCGGGTTTCCGGGCCGTCCACGAAGCGAGCAAAGTCCATCCGCTCGATGGGCCGGGCGTAGCGCTCGACGGCCTCGCCGGCCAGGTAGGATTGTCCATCGAACGTGACGACGTGCGGGCGGCTTCTCTCGCGGCCTCCGCGTACGATGCCGGCCAGGTTCAATGCGCCGGTAGACGTGGTCGAGCCGATGCCGACCACGGCCGGGATCGCGGAGGTGACGATCTGGAGTTCGGTCACCCCTTGGATGGTGACCATCTGGACTTCGGCGGCCTTGGAGCCGCCGTGGCCTGGGTCCCATCCGATCTTACGAACTGCGGCTTGGTGATTGTTGGTGGTCATTGTAGTTGGTCTCCTTTCTGATTTTGAAGCGTGTACCAGGCCAGCTTCTGGCCCAGGTTGAGGTGTTCGGTGGTGGTGGTGACGTGACACCCAATCGTGTTTAAGCGCCGCTGGAGGTAGGGCGCATAGTCGTGCGAGACGTGCAGGTGCACGACGTCGCCGGCCAGGACGTCGGCGAGGCTGACGAGTTGGCGGACGACCTCGAAGGCCCATTCTCGCCGACGTTGTGCGTTGGCCGGTGCGTCGGTCCAAACGGGGTTTGGTTGATGGCCAGCGATGGAGTAGGGCTTGAGGGCCCCGGGTCCGTTGAGGGTTAGGATGTGGTGGCAGCGCCTCTCTGCCCAGTAGAGTTGTTTGTCATAGAGCTGGCGACCAGGTGAGTTATCTGGTGTTGGGGCCTGGATGATGGAGATGCGGCGGGGGTAGGATTGCTCGGCGGCTGGCGGCTTCTGGTATACGAGGGCGGTCTCGGTGGTGATCATCGGGTAGTCGGGGTTGTTGGCGGCGCAGATGCGACGGTAGCGGGAGGGGATGGTTCGGCGTTGCTCGCGGCCGGTGAGTGAGAAGCCGATGGCGTGACAGAGAGTTTGGGTGTCGGCGGTGACTGGGACGACGTTGGCTTTGTGGACCTTGTCGCCCACGATCAAAACGAGGGTTCCGCCCGGGACCAGGACGCGCTGGCACTCGCGGTACACCTGGATCATCGCCCGCAGGTACGTTTCGTAGACGTGGATGTTGGCCAGTTGCCGCGGGTGGAATCCGTAGCATGAGCCGTTCGGGCCGAGAGTGGTGCGGGTTAGGGAGTTGCCCGAATGAGCGTTCCAGTTTGAGAAGAGGTCAAAATAGGGCGGGCTGGTGATGATGACCGGGATGGAGCTGGATGGCAGGGGCAGGTGGGAGGCATCCCACTGCCCGACCTGCGCCGGCGCGCTGAAGAGGCTTTCGGTGTGGATCCGGAGCGCGTTTTGCTGTTGGAGTTGTGCCCACGGCGTTTCGACGTCGCCGGTGATGACCTGGCGGCCGGTGTACAGGGCCAGCAGGATCGAGCCGGTCCCACCCATCGGGTCGAGGAGGGTTTGACCTGGTTGGGTATACAGGTGGATGAGGTGGCCTAGCCAGTTGAGGTTAGTCTTGGCCTGGTGCTCGAAGGACTGTTCGTCGAAGCGCAGACTCCGCCTTTGGTGGTGGTCGCGCGGGAAGGTGAAAACCGGGGCTTGGCCCGGGCTGGTTTGCGTGTTTAGAAGTGTCATTGTTCTTTCACCAGTATCTGTCTAAGTTCTGTCAGGGCGTTGAGTTGATCCAGGAGCGAGGCCTCGACGGCGGCCAGCAGGGCGTAGAGCAGTTTGGGCGTTACGGCGTTGTCTGCCTGGGCCTGGAGTAGGGTTTTCACTGTCTCGTGTATCTCCTGGTTGGTCTGGGCGATAGCGTCTAGGCGGCGCTTGACTGTGCTGCCGCCGGGCTTAAGCCTATCTGGTCTTTTCATCCTCGCGCCTCCGTGCGGCTGACAGGGCGCGGTGATTCTCGATTGCCTCAGCCTTGGCTGTCTGCTGGCAGTGTCGCCAGATGGAGCCGAGTGTCATGGGGGTGCCGCTGGCTGCGAAGCAGGCCAGGGCCCACAGGATGGGCCTCCAGCCGGCCAGGTGGCCTGCGCCGGCGAGGGTGACGGCCGACCCGCCGATCACGAGGATGGCGGTGTAGCCCCGGTCACGGTGGGTTCTCTCCAGCCAGGCGACGAGGGCGTTATAGGCCAGGCCGAAGAGGAGTAGGCCGGACAGGATGAGGGCGATCCGCGGGGGGGCGGGGTCTTGTTGGCGGTTTCGTGGCATTTCTCTGGTCTCCTCTTGTCTTTTCTTATTTTCAGGGTAAGTGTTTAAGTCTTAATGTCTTTCATGTTGTGTCCTGGACACAAGGCCCTTATGTCCTGGACACAAGGCCCTTATGTCCTGGACACAAGGGCGGTGTTGCCCTTATGTCCTGGACACAAGCAAATTAGTGGTCTGGTTCCTCTGGCGCGAGGGTGGAGAAGGTGAGTTGCTTCCATTCCTCGAAGTTGGCGTGAGCCTGGGCCAACCGGCGGGCGTGGCGTTCTTGGAGGCGAGGGGTGAGGAGTTGGGCCTGGGCGGGGGTGAGCATGGGGAGGTGGTCCACGACGTTGAAGGTGTAGACGGTCTCGCGTCCCTCGCCCCAGCGGGTTGTCCACACGATCCGCTCGCGCTCGAGGACTTCCAGCGCTCCGATCATTCTGGCGTGGCCTGGTCGCTGCTTGCGGCCGAGGATCTTTTGGCGGTTGCCTTGGGCGCACGTGTCGGCCAGGGTCTGGATGGAGGGCCATTCCGGCCTGATCTTGGGGTCCCAGGCGGCGGGGAACGACTTGAGTGTGCACCACAGGACGAAGGCGGGGTTGCCGAGGAGTGGTTGCCAGAATTGGAGCTCGTAGTTGGTGACCTGGACGTATCCGATGGTAGGGTCGAATCCGATGAGGCGAATGGCGAAGCGGGTGGAGGGGGGTTCGTTGGTATCTTCCTCTTCTCCTGCTGCTTCTTCTTCTTCCCCGGGGCGGCTCGTGGCCGCCCCGGGTCCAATTGCTGCGGGCGCGCCTGCGAATTCGCGCTCGCTTCGGGATGTCTTGGGTTGGTGTTCGACGGTGAACGCCAGGTCGAGTGGCTTGCCGTAGACGCGGGCTGCAGTGCGCTTGATGGTGGCGGCCAGCCGGTTTTGGAGCCAGTCCTTGGCGTATGCGTTTTTGGTGGTGACTGTTAAGGTGCTGCCGCACAAGGAGGCGGTTGAGTCATGTAGCCAGGTGTCAAATGTGGCCTGGGTCATTTGGAGTTTGAGTTGTTCGAGTGTGAGTTGCCAGGTGTCGGTGTCCATCATATCTCCAGGGTTGCGGTGAAGCGCGGGAGGCCGGCCTGTACCCAGTTGCGCCACTGGGTGGCGTACTTGGCTGGATGGTGTGCCCAGGCGGTGCCGTCTACGCTGTCGGGTAGGGTTCTGAGGCGAGAGGCTCGGGCGACTGAATTGACACGGCCTATGTGTGTCCATTTGCCGAGGGCTTTTGCCTCGGTGATGAGGTTTGCGGCTGCGGGTCCAAGTTTCCACTGGGTTGATCCGCCAATGAATAGCGCATCGAGGTCTTGCCAGGGCGTAGTGAGATTCTCAAGGCCGTCCTGGCCGACGAGGGCGACGGGAAGGCCAAGGGCTCGAATGATGTGGCCCCAGCAGGCGAACTTTTGGAGGGTAGCGGCGGCGTTGCAGGGAACGTCTGGAGCGTTGGCGAATAGGCATTTGTGGGGGTCGTGTGCTGCGCGGATCCGTAGGAGGAAGTTGAGGAAGGTTATGGGGTTCCAGCTGTTGCCTTGGCTGTAGCAGTCGTTGTCAACGCCGAAGCGGAGGCCGTGTGTACGCTGTTTTGTAAAGGTGCGTCTGGGTGTTAGCAGCCACCCGTAGTGGTCTGGGTCGGTGCCGAGCGTTTCGAGAAGTGACTTGGCGTTGCCGGGAAGGAGTAGTATCACTTGATCACCGTCCTGAGTGTGGGCAGCAGGGTGATTGTGCCGATGGCGATGGCTACGAGTGAGGTGATGAGGACGCAGGCGAATGACGGGAGCCAGGGAAGGCCGCCTCCGAGGCCCAGGGGGAAGGTGGCGACGGCGGTTGCGATGATGAGGGACTGGGCGATGATGGCGGCTGGCTTGTACCGGCGTAGTTTCCAGGCTGTGTAGGCCCCGATGAGGTCGAAGATTGGCATGATCAGCCAGTCCCAGAAGCCGAACGGGCTGGCGTGGTTGGCGATGCTGTTGCCAATGGCGAAGCCGACGGCGAACTCTGGGCGGAGGATGGCTAGTGCCTTGAGCATGGTGGCGGCTCGGAATTGGAGGGGACCGAAGGAGATGGGGGCCAGGGCCAGGACGCTGACGGCGTAGGCTGCGGCGATGAGCGCCGTGTAGGTGATGTGGCGGGCTGTGATCTTGGTTTCGTTCATTTGTTCTATTGCCTTTCCTTTGGCTTTGCTGTACAATGTTGGGGAGAGGGCTGTCACTTGGGCAGGTCAGCCCCCCCCCCCATCGCAGCAGCATCGAGGTCCACGTGACGAAGCGGCCGTCAATGCGCTCGATTCCTTATCTGTCCGCGCGTAGCGCGGGCGGGTTTGGTTTCCTGCGTGTTGGCGGCCGTTTGCATTTTGAAGCTGGGGGTAGAGACCGTTGTTGGGGGAGTGGGTTCGGCGTTACCTGGCGGACTGTTACACCCTGGCGCCTGGTACCCAGGCGCTGTATGCCTATCACCTGGAAGCCTTCGCGCGGGCGGTGGGGGCTGTGCGGGTGGTCGAGGTGGGCGGTGACGTGGTCCGCGTGTACCTGGCCGGTCTCCGTCGCAGGGACGGCCGGCCATACTCACCGTACTACCTGGACCAGGTGTTCCGGTCACTCAACACGTTCTTCATATGGGTTGTACGAGAGGAGGGGCTGGAGATCAACCCGATGGTGCGGGTGCGCCGCCCACGGGTGCCCAAGCGCAAGAGCCCGCGCCTGACGCTGGACGAGGTGGGGCGTCTGCTGGAGGCGGTCAAGCGTGGCGGAAATGCTGCCCGGGACTTGGGCATGATCTGCCTGGCCGTGGATAGTGGGCTTCGAAGGGGCGAGATCATTGGCCTGCGGCTGGACGGGGTGGACCTGGAGGGCGGGACCGTGCGGGTTCTGGGCAAGGGCCAGAAGGAGCGTGACATCCCGATCGGCGAGGTGACGGTGACGGCGCTGGCGGCCTGGCTGGCGCTAAGGCCGAATGTGGCGAGTGATCACGTGTTTGTCACGTCAGGGGGCCGGCCGTTCACGAAGAACGGCATCCAGACCTTGATGCAGCGTCTCAAGAAGCGCGCCGGGCTGCCTCACCTGCGTTGGCACTTGCTGCGGCACACGTTCGCGAACCACTTTATCAACGGCGGTGGTCCGCTCAGGATGCTGCAGAAAATTCTCGGGCACTCCTCGATCCGCACGACTGCTGAAATCTACACGGATCCGGAGTTGCCGGAGCTGTCGGCGGCGCATCACAGGGCGTCGCCGTTGGCGCAGATGGGCAACCACCCGAAGGAGGGTGAACGTTAGCTATCCAGGCTAACATTCAGAGGGAACGCTAACTTCCCAAGCTGAATGTCAAGGGTTCGAGTCCCTTCACCCGCTTCCGCGCTGTAGCGCGGGCCTTCCTCTCGTTACACTGAACTGTAAATGTGCGGAGAGCCCACGAGGGGCAGGTGGAGCGTGACGCTGGCGGGCGTCACGCTTCTTTTTGTGTCTGGCGTTGCCTCAGCATGTCCTCGACGGATTCGGTGTAGATTCGCAGGTGGCTGTTGCGCTTGTCGGGGTTGAGTTTGTAGCCCGTGAGCTGGCCGGTCTGGTACAGACGGTTGACCGTCATCTTGCTGACGCCGAGCCTTTGGGCTGCTTCTCTGGTGCTGAGGGTTGAGTTTTGCTCCATTGAGTGTCCCCCGTGAGAGTATCACAAGTAGCACAAGTATACCATACCTTTTAGGGCGTGTCAATAGAACGGGTGTTCGAGGTGAGGGGAAAACCGAAGGCCCTGGACAAAGGGCGGGGTGTGATCTGCTCCAGGGCCTTCGTTTGCACGGGGGGTGTCCCGTGCGAGGGTTGTAGGCGTATTGTAGCACAGGTGTTCGCGTTGTCAAGGCGCGTCCCGGTCCTGGAGCATCTGGGCGACGATGAGGGGGGGGATGTGGGCCTGCAGGATCGGGCGGGGGTCGGTCCAGGGTGTGGTTTTGGTTTTGTAGGCGGCCCACCAGAAGGACTCCCACGCGCAATCCAGGTGGAGGTGGTCGCCTTCCTTGGGGTATGCCCCGATCAGGCCGGCGGTTTGTGCGGGCTGCACCAGGTCGCCGGGTTTGACGGTGATGGAGGAGGGGTCCAGGTGGGCGTAGCGGAACCAGATAGGCTTGGCCTCGTGCTCGTGCCTGACGATGATGACCCCCAGCCAGCCGTTGGAGTGGGCGACCTGCTGCACCTCGCCGTTGGTGAGAAAGTAGACGGGCTGGTGATAGTCTACGTCGCCCTTGCCGTCGAGTTGTACGTTGATGTCGAGGCCGGTGTGCCCGGCAGGGTTGTCCTTCGACCAGGTGTGCGCTTGAGCACAGTACCAGGCCCAATGCGGGTATTTCTCGCTGCCCACAGGCAGGACCCACAAGGCGGGTTCGGGTGGGATCAGCTCCGGGTACAGGTGGACGTCGGCGAGACTGAGGCGGTAGCGATTCGGGCCGGCCTGCAGGATGAGGACGACGGGTTGGGCGAGGTCTATGACGGGGACGTCGGGCATTTTGCTCCTTGGGCGTTGTCACTGTGTTGCTACAGTTTTGTTACAGTGTTGCTACAGTGTTGTTACACTGTGTCAGCTGGCGGTGGTGGAGTTGGTGATCAGGCCAAGCGTGGCGAGGACGGTTAGCAGGTTGGCCAGTGCCTGCTCTGGGTTGTTACGTGCGCCGGTCACGGCGGCGGGCGCGTTGGCGGCCAGCACTCGGAGGAGTTCCTTTTCGTCCATGGAGGGGAGTTGGCCGTCTATTTCGTGGTGGGGTGTGCGTCCGGCGTCGGGTAGGTTAGTGTGCTGCATTGTGGCTCCGGGGACGCGAACGCGGATGAACACAGAGAAACGCGGATGAACGCGGATGGGTTGGAAGGGGTGCGTGATCACTGGTCACTGGTCACTGTCTCCTTGTTACTCTGCTATGGAGTACCTGACGCTGAGTGAGTCTATGCGGATGTCTTGCTTCGATCCGCTGGCGTTGTCGTCGTGGAGGACTACCTTGAGCTGCAGCGTGTAGAATGAGGTCTTGAGGTTTTCGACGTTGGCGCGATAGGTGTTGGCGGTGGTCGTGCCGGTGGTCCAGGCGGTGGCGTTGTTGACGCGGTAGTAGATCTCTGGTGCGAATGAGGCGGCGGCGCCGTCGAGTAGAACGGTGATGGAGTTGAGGTACTTTTCCTTCCCTGGTGAGCCCATGTCCAGCCAGGCGCTGATCAGCGTGCCGTCTGCCAGGTCTGTGTTGGTGGCCTCGTGGGTGCCGCCGAGGTGGTAGATGCCCTCGCCGGTGGAGGCGTCGTTGCCGGCCATGAGGATCTCTGAGGTGGCCATCACGCCCAGCCAGGGCGTGTAGTTGGCGGTGACGGCGGGTGAGGCGGTGGGCAGATCGGCCCAGCCGTCGCCGGCCAGGACTTTCAAGGCCTGGTCTCCGCCGTTGTCGAGGGCGTAGAAGAGGAGATGATCCTGCCAGGGGATGAGGCCGACGGCTTCGAGGGTGCTGACGGCGGTGGCGGTGATGGTGGGGACACGGGTTATTTGGCTGCCGTTGAAGGAGTAAATGGGGACATCCCGGTTGGAGTCGAAGCGGGGTCGGCGGCCGGGTGAAAAGTAGACCTTGTCGTCGTGGTGGGCGAACAGCAGGCCGGAGTCGGGGAGGTCTCCGGAGCCCGCGATGCGGGCCACTTCCTGGAGCGCCTTGGGCACATCGGTGGCGGCGTCGGGCAGGCGGTGGATGGTCATGGTGCCGTCGTCACCGCGGGCGAAGAGCAGCAAATAGCCGCGGAAGCCGGTGGCGTACTGGATGTCTAATGTGCCGATGGGGTCGTAGTGGGCTTCGAAGGCGGTGTCGGCGTCGTTGAGGCGGTAGACCAGGCCGGCCTCCGTCACCAGGTACATCCGATCACCTGCCGGGAACAGGATCCAGGCGTCGGTGGTGGCGTAGAATTCGGTGAGGCCGGCGGTGTAGTCGCTGCCGCGGTAGACTTTCTTGTCTACGCCGATCACGTACAGGTCTCCACCCCAATAGGTGACGTTGAGGCCGTCCTTGCCTCCCAGGGCGTAGGTGGCACTGGTGACGTCGTAGACGGTGCCCTTGAGTACCCAGGATGAGGAGTAGTAGGTGAGCACGATCTTGGTTGGTGGCGTGGGTGTGTCCTGGCCGATGACGACGTAGCGGTTGTTGGTGTCGTCCCAGAAGCCTCCCCGGATGTTCTCGATTCCTGTTCCTAGGTCTGCCGCTGTGGACCAGGCGTCCATGCGCTTTAGTAGTCCGTGCTCGTCTGGGATGAGCGCAGTGAGGGAGTACAGGTCGCCGGGTTCGTGGTAGAGTGTGACCTGTGGGCGGGTCCAGGCGCGCTGGACGAACTCCTTGTTCGTGATGGTCACGGGTTGGGGTCCTCCGACGATGAGGGGCAGGAACAGCAGTGCGGCGGCGGTGATGCGGTGAACGCTTGCCATTGTGGTCTCCTTTCGTTTGGCTGTTGGTTGGCGTTCATTGTATCACCTATGGTTGGAAGTTGGAAGTTGGAGGTTGGGTTAGGCCCATCCGCTCCCGTCGTCATCCCAGCGGTCGAGCGTGGGGCCCTGGGCGATTCCGCTATGGCGGGTGGCGAGGCGGCGGCCGAGCGCTTTGAGGCCGCGCTCGAATTCCCTGAGCTTGATGTCGGCCCACTCGCGCAGTTTGACCGGCACGCTGAAACCGGGCTGCTCTTGCTCTCGTTCCATCGCGGCGTAGCCGGTGGCGCCGGTGACGATGAGGGTCTCGGCGTCGTCGGGGAACGTGGTTGTGCTGGCAGAGTCGAGGCCGTTGAGGCTGTGCTGGCGGGTGTACCAGATGCGCACGACGTCGCCGGTGGCGGGTTCGTCGGCGTCCTTGATGAACAGGATGTTGCCCGGCCACTGCTCAAAGTTCCTCCACGACGGCGGGTACTCGGGATCGGATGAGTCATAGTCCCACCACACGCGCTGCACCTGGATGTAGTCGGTGATGGAGGAGATGTCTACTTCCCGGCTGGTGGCGGCGAGGGTGATCGAGGCGATGGTCTGATCCGGGTTGATCTCGCTGTAGCGCGCGAGGGCCCACCTGATGGCCTCGTCTATGTCCTCTTGAGCGTAGGCGTAGGCGTAGCGTTGCCAGGCGGGCGGGCGCTGGGCAATGCCGTAGCGGTAGTTCTTCCCGGCATTGTCGGCCCACTCGGTGAGGCGCTTGACCACGTCGTGGTCCGTGGTCATTGACTCGGACAGTTCGACGGCGCGCGACAGGGCGGCGAAGTGGGCGGCACCCATGACCAGGTAGCTGATGTCCTCGTCTGGTATGGTGGTAGCGGTAGCGCTGTCGAGGGCGTTGAGCGTGTGTTTCTTGGTGTACCACACGCGCACGACGTCTCCGTTCTGCGGCTCCGACGGGTCGTCTACGTACAGGATGGACCCGGGCCACACCTGGAACTGCCGCCAGTTGGGCGGGTAGCCGGGGGTGGATGAGTCATAGTCCCACCACACCTTTTCGACTCTCAGTAGTCCGGTGAGGCTGGCCAGGCTGATTTCTCTCCCGTTGGCGGTCAGGGCTATGCTGCCGATCGCCGTGTTTGGGTTTTGGCGGGAGTATTGTTCGAGCGCCTGGCGGATGGCCTCGTCCAGGTCGTCGGTAGACCAGCGTGTGTTGCCGCTGTCTTGGAGGTGCGCCTCGACCCGGTCTCGGAGGGTGGTCAATGTGGCACTGGAGGCGGTGACGACGAGTGGCTCGGTGAAGCCTGAGGCGTTGGCCAGCGCGGTCCGGATCCGCAGGCGCAGGCTCGACAGGGTGGCGGCTGATGCGCCTGTTACGGGTGTGCCGGTTCCTGATCCGGTGGCCAAGTTAGAACACCTCCAGGATGGCGGCGGCTAGCGCCGCGGCCAGGCTGATGAGTGCAAAGAAGATGATGAAGGCGGTGACGAGGATCAGGGCCCCGTTGAGCAGGTCCGGGTCGTCGTTGTGCCTCAGGCCGCCGATGACGATGGGCTTCTTGGGTCTTCCGTTCTTCTTGTAGAACATCAGGCGACTACCTCCGTATCTGGGTTGGAGAAGGAGTACCCGCTCTTCTTGCGGAACAAGTAGTAGGTGCCGGCGTCGAGGTACAGGGTGACCTGTCCAAAGTCGTCTGTGTAACCTGAGGTGACCTTGTTTGCGCCGGCGGAGTCGGTGCAGGCCCATACCAGGACGTCGGCGATGGGGAGCGAGGTGGTGGAGTCGGTCACGGTGTAGACGAAGGTGATTGCTCCCACAGCGGGCGCTTCCGTGGCGGCCTGGGCGAGGGCCTTGCCGGCCGTGCCCGCGGTGATGTGCCCGCTCGTTGCCTCGTCCCATACAGCGTCTGCGATGGTTGCCTGGGCGGCTGCAGAGAGGGTGTCGAGGATGGAGCGGCCGACGGGTATGATCTTGTAGGTGCTGGTGCTGTCGGGTTGTGTTTCCCAGGCGGGTGACACGGTGGCCACGCGGTCGGCGGTGTAGGCGGTGATGAGTCGTGTCTGGCCGATGGCGGTGCCCGCTGCGATGTAGACGGCGCAGCCGACGTAGGAGTTGGCGATGGCCAGGGCGGTTGTGGATAGGGTGATGGTGCTGGCTCCGCCGGCCTGGGCTACCCCGTGCGCTGCGAGGAGGATGGCTGAGAAGGGCAGGAGCTCGTAGATGGAGGTGGCGTTTGGTTGTGTGATCCAGGGTCGGTCGACGGTGGCTACCCTGGTGGCTCCGACGTATTCGATGATGAGGCGGGTCTGCCCGGCGCCGGTGCCGGAGACGATGGTGATAATGTTTTGGGTGTGGGTGTCGTCTGTTGCGCTTTCGGTTGCGGCGAGTGTGATGGTGCTGGCGGTGGCGGCTTGTGCGGTGGCTCCGGAGAGTATGAGCAGGCGGAGCCGTTGGCCTGCGCTGTAGGCGACGTCGTGTGCTGCGGATGTGAGGACTTCGTCCCACACGGCGTCGGCGATTTCTGCGGCGGCGTCGGCGGCCAGCTCGCTTGCTCCTATGGCGTTGGCGGCGATCTTGGCCGCGGTGATGGCGTCTGCGGCGATGGCGTCCGCGTCGATCGCGCCGGTGGCGATGGCGGCGGCGTTGATAGCGCCTGCGGCGAATGTGGCGGCGTCTATGGCCCCGTCGGCGATGGCCGCGGCGGTGATGAGGCCGTCCGTGATCTCGGCGGCGTGGACCTGTAGCTTGTCGGTGCCGAAGAGCGAGTCCCAGGCCTGGGTGGGCATCACCATAAACTCGTGCCAGACGGGGAGGGCGCCTGCTTCGTTGACCGCCAGGATCAGGATGCCGGCGGTGTTCGTGTCCGTCGCGTCGAGGGGGCAGGTGTACCAGCCGTTGTGCTCTGCGTCGTGGGTGCAGGCGGTGGCCTCGTTCTTGTTTGCGAACGCGCCGCCGTTCTTGGACAGGTGGACGTCGCCCTGGTCAATGGTGAGGGCGGTTTCGGCTGTGACGCCGTCGGTGGCGTCCAGGAAGGGGCCGATCTGCACGGTTACGACGGTATCCTCGCGTAGAAATAGCATTTAGTTGGTCCTCCGGCGGCGGTAGGAGTACTGCATGGCGGGGATGGGCAGGCGGATGCCGTAGGTGTAGGCGTTGAGGATCTCGGCGGCGGAGAGAGCGCGGCTGAACACGGCGACCTCGTCCATGAGGCCGTCGAAGAAATAGGCGCCGCCGTGGGTGCCGAGGGTGAAAGGTGAGGCGGTGTCGGCGAGGGCGCCGGTAAAGGCGATGGGATTGTTGATGCCGTTTGTGTCCTGGACGCCGTTGACGTAGACGGTGATGTTGGAGCCATCATAGACCATGGCGCAGTGCCACCAGGAGCCTGTGGTGAGGTTGGTGGCGCCGAGGGCGCGGGTGGAGGCGGTGCCGTCCGGAGAGAGTTGGCCGGATAGGCGGTAGGTGGTGTCGCTGTTGTCGTAGAGGCTGAGCATGTAGTTGCGCAGGTTGCCGGTGGCGGTCCACTTGCCGGCGATTTGCATGTGCCCTCGGCTCTCCAGGAGGATCCAGGCGAGTACGGTGATGTTGCCGGTGATGTCGAGCCCGACCTGGGCGGCGTCGGTGATTTGGAGTGATTCGGAGGCGTCGGCTTCGAAGTCAGCGCTGCGGGCGCCTTCCTGGTGGGTGGTGGATGAGGCGACCGTGTTTGTGTCGGTGAGTGTGTTGCCGTTGCCGCTGGAATCGGCGCGGTTGCCGCTGACCTCCTCCATCAGCCACAGGCCCTGCAGCTGGGGATCGGACTTGAATGGCATGCTAGCCTGGCCTGGGCTGGGTTGGGTACGGTGTGGCGGTTGGGTACGGCGTTGGGGATGGGTTGGGCAGGAGCGGGTAGCAGGTGGGCGTGGGTGCAGGGGTCAGTGTGGGCTGGACCGGCCAGGGTGTTGGGATGAGGGGGCAGTCCTCGTACCACTCGTGAATTTCGACGGATGGGGTGGCGGTGGGGCGGGGGGTGCGGGACGGTATCGGGAGTCCGAGGGTGGGCGTAGGCGGTGGGGAGACGGGAGAGGTGAAGGTGGGGGTTGGCGGTGGGGAGATGGGGGATTGGAAGTTGAGGGCTGGGTGGAGAGTAACGAAGACGAGGCCGGTGAGCAGGGGCACGATGGCGGCGATTGAGATTATCCAGCGTTTCATTTCTACCTCAGCTTTCGAACCAGACGGTGACCTCTACGTAGTCGGCGGCGTTGGCGCCGTCTATCTTGGCGGCCAGCCGGCCGCAGGCCACGTAGTGGTCTACGACGTTGTTGCCTGTTGAGTAGACCAGGGCGACGTTGGTGTTGGTGACCAGGTTGCGGCGTGGGTACAGCGTGGCGTCTGTGGCGGCGTTTTGCAGGTTGACGATGTACTCCGTGGCGTTCGGGTCCTCCGCTTCGTAGAGGTACAGGTCGGTGGTGGCGGCGGGTGGGCTGTCGAGGTACGCCACGTGGACTTTGAGGATCTTGCCCGTTATGTGCGGGCTGTAGCCGGTGGCGGTGGCGCTGCCGTTGGCCCCCACGGCGGCGCCGGTGGAGAACTTGATGCGGTCTATCATGGTTGCTCCTTGAACTCTGTGACCTCGCCCTCGTCGGTGCGCACGAAGAAACGAAAGCCGAGCGTGTCGGTGGCCACCGGGTCGCGCGTGAGCGCGAGCCTGGCGCGCGCGGCGCGAAAGGCCAGGTTTGGCGTGATGCGCGGGAAGCCGAGGAGGAGGCGGAAGTAGAAGCCGAGGAGGTCCGCCCCGACCAATTTGATCTTGGCGGCGTAGTTTGTGCCAGGGCCGCCCACGACGCATTTGGCGCCTGCCTCCAGGAGCGCGACGAGCATTGGGCTGGGTAGGAGGTCGCCGTTGACGCGCTCGCATAGGTGGCAGTTGGCGACGAAGACGATGGTGTTGCTGAGGTCGGCTGTCTTGATTTGGTGGGCGCTGACGGCGGTCACGTATCCGTCGCCGTACCAGTATGGCTGGGAGGGGAAGCCGTGCAGCTTAAAGTACAGGAAGTCGTAGCCCTGCAGCCAGGCGGGGTTGAACGCCTCCATGATGACGGGCGGCGAGGTCAGCGGTTTGACGCCCGCCGCCCGTTTGACACTCGGTTCGAAGGACTGCGCGCAGAGAGCGAAGACCTTCACGTGGCTCCTTAGGAGTTGACGTACAGTGCCAGGCACACCCACTCGGTGCCGTCCCAGATGAGGGTGACGACGTCGAGGGGGCCGAGCGCGATGTTGGCGGCGCATTTGACGTTGCCGCCGGTGCCGTCTATGTTGATGATGTCGGTGACGTTGGTGTTCTCCATGATCAGGAGTTGGCCGGTTGTGGTGCCTGCCTGGATGGGGGTGGTGGTGTTGGTCATCGTGACGACGAGGCCGGACAGGAGCTTGACGTAGGTGGCGGTGGGCACGATGATGCCGGCGTCGGTGATCCAGGCGGTGGCGCTGGCCAGAGTGAGGGTGGTGGTGACGATGGCGGCGTTGGCGAACAGGTTGCCGGCGAAGCCGGCCCCGCCGTCCACCTCAAAGTTGCCCTCTATGTACCCATCCTCTCCATCCTGCGGGGTCGTGGGTGTTCCGTTGCCTACAGCCAGGTTGCCGGTGAGGACGTTGAGGGTCCCGGTGGACTGGACCGTGACGCCGATGGTACCGTTGGTACTGTTCACGATCGTCTCGTCGTTTTCGAGGGTCACGGTGCTGTTTAGTTCCGTGGCGCCGGCGACGGTCAGGGTGGTGCTGATGACGGCCGAGTTGATGGACGTGGCGGCTGATAGGTCTGCCGTGCCGTCTACCTCGAGGTGGCCCTCTATGTACCCATCCTCTCCATCCTGCGGGGTCGTGGGTGTTCCGTTGCCTACAGCCAGGTTGCCGGTGAGGACGTTGACGGTGCCCGTTGACTGGACGGTCATAGCGATGGTGCCGTTGGTGCCGTTGCCGATGGTCTCGTCGTTCTGGAGCGTGATGTCGCCGCCTTGGACATCGAGCGTGCCGGTGGTTTGGAGGTTGCCGTTTGCGCTGACGGTGGTGGCGGTGATGGCGACCGTGCCGTTCGTCTGGTTGCCGATGGTCTCGTCGTTCTGCAGGGTGATGTCCCCGCCCTGGACGTCGAGGGTGGTGGTGATGACGGCGGCGTTGAGCTTGGCGGTAGATGCGACGTCGAGGGTGCTGTCGAGGTCTGCGGAGCCGTCCACCTCGAGCATGCCCTCAGCGTACAGGTCTTCACCGTCCTGGGTGGTGGACGGCGTGCCGTTTCCTACGGCCAGGTTTCCGGTGAGGACGTTCAGTGTTCCGGTGGACTGGACCGTGACGCCGATGGTACCGTTGGTACTGTTCACGATCGTCTCGTCGTTTTCGAGGGTCACGGTGCCGTTGAGTTCGCTGGTGCCGTTGACGACGAGGTTGCCGGTGATGGTCTGGTTGCCGGCGTACGTGATGGCGCCGCCGTCGGCGAGGCGCCAGACGGATGTACCGTTGTCGCGAAACTCGACGATGTCGCCCGTGGAGGTCTGGTCTACCACGAGTTCGTCTGTCTCGGTGCCGGTGACGTCCATCCCGGAAAAGTGCGTGACGCCGAGGGCGACGATCTGGTCGCCCGGGACCTGCTCGACCTGCCGGCGAGCGCATCCGATGAGGCTGGACGAGACGAGCAGGGCAATGACGGTGATCAGGGCGAGTAGCCTAAGTGTGGGCCGGTTGAACTGGTTCATCTTGCGGAACCTCCTTCTTGGTGCTCTTGCGCCTCGGGGCGGGAGTAGCCGTGGCGGGTGGCGTGGTGGGTGGCTGAGGGATGGCCAGGGCCGGTTCTGCGCGACGTGGCGCGCTTTTTGGCTTGGGTGGTGACCAGGTGAGTTGCTGGCCGCCGTACAAGTACAGTGTGATGGTGCCGTCGGGCGCCACCTCCGCGCGCATCACGGGCACGTCAATGCCCAGTTCGCGGATGGCGCGCTCGACGTTGCCTTCTGTGGTCATATCGTTCCTTTCCTTCCCCCTGGTGGCCCCCGGGGTGGTTCCCCGGGGGTCGTCAGGGGGGGACAGCAGGGGTTTCGCCTCCTGAGAGGGGCTAGCCCTCGGCAAAGGTTAGAACGAGCGTGACGTCGGCGGAGGCGTTGGCCGCTCCGCCGCCGTTGTAGTTGTAGTCCAGTGCGATGGCGATGATGGTGTCGTGTGCGATGTGCGGGTACTGGGTTCCCACAAAGTTCGCCTTCGTCTTCTCGACGGGTGCTCCACTGACGCCGATGTCGCACTTGGCGAGGTAGGCGGTGCCGTCGGAGGAGGTGCCCAGGGAGAGGCCTGCGGCGTAGGCCGTGGAGTTGTCGGCCGAGACGTGCAGCAGTTGGCAGTCTACCGGCATAATCCACTTGATGTCCAGGTCGGCGGTGAGTGTGCCGGCCACGTGGAAGGAGACTTGCCAGATTCTGTTCATCTCATCCCTCCGTGAACGTGAGCACGATCGTGACGTTCTGGGCGGCGGTGCCGGCCGAGCCGTCGAAGTCGAGTGCCAGAGCCATAATGGTGTCGTGCGTGATGTGCGGGTACTGGCTGCCGACGAAGTCGGTTCTCGTCTTCTCCACTGGGGTACCCGAGTCACCGATGGCGCAGGCGGCGAGGTAGGCGGCGGCGGAGATGGAGCTGCCGATGGTCATCGTGGCGTCGGAGTCGTTCGAGGCGACGGCCGAGACGTGGATCAACTGGACGTCGCACGGGGCGTACCACTTCATCGAGAGGTTGGCGGCGAGTGTTCCCGGTACGTGGAAGGTTACTTGAAATATGCGGTCCATTGTCTTGCTCCTGGTTCCTGGTCACTGATCGCTGACCACTGGTTGCTAGACCTCGTGCTTGTACCACGGGCGCCAGTCGGTTGGGCCGACGGCGATGACGTAGCGCACCTTGATCGGCAGGGTGTCGTTGGTGAACATCAGGCCGCCCAGCGGGTCGGCGACGGAGAAGATCTCGGGCGTTTCGCCGTAGCGGTAGCCGAGGCCCAGGCCGGGGTATAGGCGGGGGTCGGCCTGTGCCGCCCAGTCGTTGGCATCGGTGGGGAACGGACTGACAACGACGCGGCGGCGGGCCTCCGCCAGGCGCGCGGTGCGCGTCTCGCCTTCGGCGTCAGGGTTGACGTTGTAGTCGCCGCTGCCGCGGTCCTGCTCGGTTGCCAGGATCTGGATTGCGGTGTCTTCGAGGTCTAGGGGCACCCAGATGTAGTACGGGCGCGTCAGGGCCGCCAGGCGCTCGCCGGAGTTGAGCTCCGCCTGCTTCATCATGAGCAGCTTGGTGGCGCGCCAGGACGTGAGCGAGAGGGCGGTGGAACCGAGGTTGGCGTGTCCGCCGGTTGAGGTTACGGCGGTCGCGTTGAACAGTCGGCCGGTGTCCACGCACGTGTGGCCGCTGGCGGCCGTGGTGAACACGACGTCGCTGATGGCCTTGCCGAGCGTGAGCCAGGCAGCCTGCGCGAGCGCGCGCGGTGCGGCGGCGACGCGGCTAGTGTCGTCCTTGTCTATGGCCTCCATGGTGATCCCCAGGTAGCCACCCTTTTTGACGAACGCGACGGTCTCGTAAGCGTCGTCCCAGGTGAGTTCCGTGTAGGCAGCGCCCTCGGCGACGGTGGGCAGCTCGCCCACCCCACCCAGGGTCGTCCAGCGCGGGTTATTGAGGCTCTGGAAGTTGACGATTGTGACCACGTCGTTCCACCAGCGCGGGTATACCTGGAACTCGCGTACGACCTGCTTGTTCAGTGCGTTGGCGCAGATGCTGGCCATGGTGCTCGAGGTGACGTTGGCGAGGTAGACGCGGTCGGGTTGGTAGATGCCGGTCATCTCGAAGTCGCCGGAGAGTAAGTTGTACATCTCGCGGATGCCGGTCAGCGGGCGGATGCCGTTGGCGGGGCGTTGGCCGGTCAGGAGCGCTTCGAAGGCGAGGGCGATCTGGTCGGTGCCGGTCTGTGCGCCGGTGAGGTGCGGGGGCTGCCCGTTGCCCTGCACGGTGCGCGCCTGCTCCTGTTGGACGGTGAGTGCGGCCAACTGTTGCACGGCTTCTTGGAGGGTGTCCAGGCGGGCTTCCAGGGCGGCGGTAGGCTCGGTTTGGGGCGTTTCCGGGGGCTGGGGTGTAGGAATGGCTCCCAGCGCTTGGACGCGGGCGGTCAAGGTCTGCAGGTGGGCAACCATCGTCTGGAGGAGTTGCAGCTGCCCGTCGGGTCCGGGGGCAGGGGCAGGTGAAACCTGCGCGGGTGTGGGCGCCGGCGGGGTTGGATCAGCGGCAGGTGCCGGCTGGGGTAGTGGTTTATCGCGTAGCATTGTACCTCCTACGGTATACAGGCGGTGGGGCTCCTGGCCCCAGCCGCTGGCGGATAGTGCGGCGCGAACGTAGCCGCCCGCGCCGGCGTCATACACGAAGTCCACTGACTCGACGTAGTGGATGGCGTCTGTAACCTGCACGCCCTCCGCCTCGTCGAGGTGGCAACTCTGGAAGAAAGCCGCGCTGAGCCCGACCTTGGGCACTTCGAGGCCCCTGGCCTGGTCGCTGAGGATCTGGTCGAGCAGTGCGCCGATGAAGGCGCCGGGTGAGCCGGGGGCTTCGTCGTAGAGGCGTATGCCTCCGGCGGCGGCCTGGAGCTCGTCCGACCATCTGGCGTCGAACGTCACGCCGGCCAGGTGTTTCACCTTTGGGTCGTCGCGCCAGCCGAAACCGAACAGGTCCGGGTGATCCACGTAGGACGCGACGGAGTTGAACAGGTGGGCGCTGTCCTGGACGATACGGGCGGGGAGGAGCCAGGGGGCGGGCTGCTGATCGGCCTGTTTCACTCGTCCGGCGGTCATGAACACACAGTCGTACTCTCTTCGTCCGGACCGGGTGTGGCGGTCGGTTGGCTGGAGCAGAACGTGGCCGTTCGTGAGGCGGGCCGGGGTGGTGTCGTCCTGATCTATGCCAAGCGTGTTACGGTGTTGCTGCAGGTGGCTCTTTATGGCGTTGGACGCTTCTTCGCCTGAGCGTGCGCCCTGGGCGGCGGACCAGGCGGCGTTGAGGCCGCCTTTGTGCAGGTACATGGTGCCGGAGGTGTAGCGGCCTTCCTGGTCGGGATCTGCGCCGTTCTGTACCCAGTGGTGCGGGTAGCGGCGCTCTTCGCGATCGGCGAAGGCGGAGTTGGGTAGGTTGTCTTTGTCTACTTCCGACCAGTTGGGTTCGGTGTCTGCAGTCTGAGAGTTGTGGGTTAGGCTCATGGTGTTTCTCCTGGGGGGGCGTCGCCGGTGAGGATGTCGTCGATCTGCTTCATGGTGAGTGTCTCCCCGGCGAATTTGAAGATGAGCTGCACGGCCGTTCTGCTGTCCACCCACCCTTGATCGTAGGCGGTCTGCAGGGCCTGGACGATGGATAGCGTGGCCTGGGCCAGCTGGAGATTGTCGGCGCGCGCGACCTCGAACGTGGCGGGGGTCAGCTGTAGGTTGCCGTCCTGGGGCATGGTGGCGTGGCCAAGGGCGGCGGCGCGCTTGTACGCGGTGGCGACCAGGTCGATCAGGCAGTTGCACAGCTCGCTCTGGCGCTGGGTGTAGAAGAGTGCGGTCGGCTCGCCCATCTCTTTCGCGGTGGCGTAGTTGACTGAGGCGCCCTCGCCGAGGTAGTGTAGGGCGACGTTTGCGCCGGCGGCGACGGCCAGGCGCAGGGTTTGCCCGTCCTCGCCGGCCTCGCTGGCGCCGATCTCCAGGCCGCGCGTTTCGATCTTCTCGCCCGTGCCGTGGACGTAGATGCCGTTCTCCAGGGGGTTCGAGG
>Ga0316628_100000173_pt1 | contig 40654 bp, 40 predicted proteins | sample OWC_Aug_M2_C1_D5_FD_207648 | JGI IMG/M metagenome (GOLD analysis project Ga0316628, IMG submission 207648) | Wetland soil microbial communities from Old Woman Creek delta, Ohio, United States - OWC_Aug_M2_C1_D5_C | ecosystem: Environmental > Terrestrial > Soil > Wetlands | place: USA: Ohio...
CGATCCGTACACATCGATGACAGTGTGCGCAGGAGATAATCCTGGTCCGGCCAGTGCGTTGGGCAATACCTGCTGCCCCAATACATGTAGTGATAGGTGTTGATCAGCAGGAGGGTCTGATACGGCAGGCGATATTTCTGCGAGTCGTGCTCAAGGTCGTTGAGGAAGGCGCACTCGAATTGCGCCTTGTCGAGCTTCAACAGTCGCTTGGCTTCGTTGGCTGCATCGATGAACTCGGGTACGACATCGACGCCCAGTGCCGCCTCGCATTCGGGGAGCATCGCCGCCTTGACGATAAACCATCCGCGGCAGCAGCCGATGTCGAGCAGGCTGGTGAGCTTTTTGGGGTAAAAGCTCGTGACAATCTTCCAGCGCAGCTCCATCTGGCCGGTCGAGAGCAACCTGTCGTCGGCGATCTGAAAGGTGTGGCGGCTCCGGTGGCCGATCGGTTTGTCGATGTGGTGGATGGTCGTGTTCGTGGCGGCAGCGCGGAATGCCGTGCGCCGGCGGAGGTGACCGAGCCAATCAACAAACGTCACACCGTACCAGCGGAACTTCAGCCATTCTTGTCGGGCTCTGGTGGCCAGCGACATTCAATTGCCTCTGCGACGCTGTTGGTTCATTTGAGCGCGATCATGCCGGAGAAGTTGTACCACTTAAAAAAGGTGTCGAACTTCGTGAATCCCACATCGCGGAGCAGTTGCTTGTTTTCTTCTAGGCGATAGGGGACCAGCACGTTTTCCAGCGCTTCGCGCTTCTGGACGATCTCCATCTCGCTATAGCCGTTGCGCCGTTTCATCTCGTAGTAGTGCTGGATGAACAGGCGATTGAACAGCGTGTCCTCGCCGAGAACTTTTTCAACCAGGATCAGGCACCCGTTATCGTTCAGCCCGTTATAGACCGAGCGGACCAATCGCTCGCGATTGAGCGGGCGGACGAATTGAAGCGTAAGGGTCAGGATCACGACTGACGCGTTTTCGAAAGTCATGCCCTCGTTGAGGTCCGCCTGACGCAGCTCGAAATCGAAGGGAAACTTCTCGGCTTTGAGCTTGGCAGTCGCTTTGTCGAGCATCTCTGGCGAAGAATCGATGCCGATGAAGCGGACGGTTATTCCCGGCGTCAGGAAATGTGCTGCGGCCCGGAAAGTATTGCAGGTCGAGCAGCCAAGATCGTAAATGTTGCTGCTTGGCGCGGCAAAATCGGCGATCAGTTCGCCGGTCATCCGCTGGATCTCTCCGTAGAACGGGACGGAGCGATTGAGCATATCGTCGAAGATGGCGGCGGTCTCCCTGCCGAAATGAAAGTCATCAACGCGCTCGCGGCGCTCGGCGAAAAGCTGATCCTTCGCTGCCGCCGCCGCGGATTGTTCGTCGTTGTTCATCGAACACGTCCTTGATACAGCATTTGTACCCAAGACGTACCGGGGCCGCAACTTACGGGTAATGTGCTCATGTCCGCGCAGGTGTAACCGGCGAAGGTGGGCTGATAGGAATTTGCTTTTTCAGCATATTTGTAAAATAGCAGGAGAAGGGGTGCTTGTCAATACGCTCAGGTGATTTTTGTGGCTGGAAACTGATTGCGGGGACTTTTTTGAGACCAGGAGGGGGAGGTGAACCCGTGTAGCAAAGTTTACCTATAATGCTCCCGATAATAGAAAATATTTTTCTGCTTTAATTAAGTATTTGGAAACATGTTCATTTCAGTGCTCTCAATGGGCACGTACACTTAAACTGCCGTCAGAAGCCACTTTGCTAAATTTGTTTAATTTCCGCTCTCAAGGCTAAAACACGGGTTCGAATCCCGTTGGGACCGCCAGACTCCCTTGCCGTAATGCGGCTTGCATTGTACCTGAATTGAACTGTGAGTGAAATCCCAGGAAGTGGCTGACTTAAATTTGTTCCGGCATTCGCCTCACCGGAATTTCGATACAAAATCTATGTTCAAAACGTTATAATTTCACGCGGTGATGAAAGGCCTCGCCATTGTTATCTTTTTATTTTTTCTGCCCCCTGTCGCAGAGGCCACAGTTGTACCATCTCTCTGCAAAGTAGACCATCCCAGCGACGCTCAGATAGAGTGGGAATGCAGGCGTCTGAAAAAAGGCGAAACACTGGAAGGCCTGTTCAGCGACAAATGGATGGATGTGGTGAGATTCAACAGAGTGGACAGAAGACATGTGTATCCGGGCATTAATATAAAAGTCCCTAAGCGCCTCGAAGACATCAAAGATTTTACGCCAATGCCAGAGTATTACCAGCCTGCGGAGTCAGAGCCAAAATTTATTCTTGTGAATCTCTCGGAACAGTTTCTCGGTGCTTATGAGTATGGCCGATTACTATTTTCCTCTCCTATTGCAACAGGTGAAGATGGAAACGAAACGCCTAATGGGGAATTCAGAATTACCGCCTTTGAGAGCAGACATAAATCTTCTCTTTACTTCATTGAGAAAACGCGCATTCCCTATCCTATGCATTATGGCCTGAGGTTTTATACAAACAGAAAAGGGATCTCCTTCTGGATTCACGGCAGGGACCTCCCTGGATACCCCGCGTCACACGGCTGTATCGGTCTTTACGACGAGGAAATGCAGAAAAAATACTATGGTTTTCCCGAGAATCCAGTACTCGAGGATGCAAAGATTCTCTTCGAATGGGTTATCGTACCTCTCGTTGACGACGGCGGATTTCACACTGTGAAAGACCGGCTCAAAATGTTGATTATCGGCAATGCCCCTGGTACGAAACCACGTCTTTGGCCAAAAGTGCAAAAGGCTTTGAGATGAAACCATGCTCCTGTCCGAATGTCTCTGTGGAGATGAAAGGCACATATTCATCTTTGAAGACCGAGAGAATAGCCCTGCTCGCAGGTTCTCCTTTTGCGTGCCCGCCCATTCCATCCGCAACGACGTAAATCTGTTTATGCTCCGTTGATTGGAGACACCCGCTTTGATCAATGGTTGTGCCTGAGATGAGAATTTCGTTGAGTAAAAGACTATCATCGTTGCTCTTTCGCACCATGCCGGTGTTTGTGACATAACAGGACGCTATGTTCATTTCCAATCCGGTTAGGTTAGAAGTGCTTCTCGAACCATTCCGCAGCTAGCTTGGCCACTTCCTCCAACGTTCCCGGCTCTTCGAACAGATGCGTTGCGCCGGTGATTATCTTCATCTCCTTTTCCGATTTAATAAGATCGTAGGCTTTCTTGTTAAGCCCGATGACCACGTGGTCTTCGCCTCCCACAACGAGGAGCGTCGGGGCTGTTACTTTGCCCAATGCATCTTCTGCAAGATCAGGTCTTCCACCCCTCGAAACGATTGCCTTGATCCCCTTACCGAAGTCCGCGGCTGCAACCAGAGCAACTGCGGTCCCGGTGCTCGCGCCGAAATATCCGATCTTCAGCTTTGCGGTTTCGGTCCGTCCTCCGGCCCACAGCGTGACGGCCTTGAGCCGCCCGGTAAGCAGGGGGATGTCAAAACGGTTCTCGTAGACCTCATCCTCCTTTGCGGTCAATAGATCAAAAAGTAGCGTGCCCATGCCTTCCTTTTCCAGAACACCTGCCACAAACCTGTTTCTGGGACTAAGCCGGCTGCTGCCGCTGCCGTGAGCGAATACTACGAGACCCTTCGCATCTTCCGGAATAGAAAGAATGCCATCGAGTTTAATTGCATCGGCCGGTATCTTTACCTGTTTTTCTTCAACCATCGTTCTCCTCCTTCAAGCCCCGTGATGATACTGCATCTGCTCTGCGCATCTACGAGTCATGAATAAATCTTCTTGGAAGATTTAACCCCTCAGTCTCAGGATATCAAAAAATGGATCTGTTGCAAGTGGCAGAGGTGGCAATATGAGTTCGCGGAGGGATGCCGAAAGCACCGGGACTGGAGGAAAAGCCGGTCTACGTAGCTGCGGGATAATATTGCCTGTCTTATCCACCATGTCGCATAGGTTCTGAACTTGAACCCCTTTTTATAATCGAACTTATCTACGGCAGAACATGTATTCTGGCCAGATATTGCTTATCGAAAAAAGAACTCTAATTTTGTATTGTGGAGATGGTTTGAGTTTCCATCTCCACAATATGGGGTTTGGGGTGGGGGGCTGATTAATTGTTTCGTTATTACTATTAACAAAATAAATGCCAGAATATAACCTATTGATTTTATTAGAAATTGAAAAAGCGGACGGCGATTCTATCGGGCAATTTGTCCTGTGAAAAGGGAAATATGCCACGGAAAGAGAAGAATGGATTCAGAACACAGGAACTGAAACAACCCAATTTGCGTTGACGTCCGCCTTTCGCGCATTTTATTATACTGTCTATGCTGAAACCCGAAAAACAATTCGAGATGATAAAAAGGGGTGCTGTCGAGGTCATTGTTGAAGACGAACTCCTTAAAAAACTCGAAAGATCTTATACCGGAAATAAGCCCATGAAGATAAAGGCGGGTTTTGATCCAACTGCGCCGGATATTCATCTCGGCCATACTGTACTACTTGAGAAGATGAGGCAATTCCAGGAACTCGGGCACGAAATCACTTTTCTCATCGGTGATTTCACAGGCATGATAGGCGATCCGACCGGCAGGGCCGAGACCAGGAAACCCCTCACGACGGAAGAAGTCCTGAAGAATGCCGAGACATATAAAAAACAGGTGTTTAAGATTTTAGACCCTGAAAAGACGCTGGTAAGGTTCAATAGTGAATGGCTTTCGAAGATGAACGTAATGGATATTGTCAGGCTCGGTGCGATGCAGACTGTAGCAAGGATGCTCGAGAGGGAAGATTTTAAAAAGCGGTATGAGAACCATCAGGATATTACAGTCCTTGAATTCTATTACCCTCTCTTTCAAGCATATGATTCGGTCTATCTTAAGTCGGACGTGGAACTCGGCGGCACCGATCAGAAATTTAATATCCTCATGGGCAGGACCTTACAGAGGAAAATGGGTGTCGAAGAACAATCGGTTATTCTCATGCCTCTGCTCGAAGGTCTCGACGGCGTCAATAAGATGTCCAAGAGCCTCGACAACTACATCGGCATAAACGAACATCCTAAAGAAATGTACGGTAAGATAATGTCCGTCAGCGATGAACTGATGCTCAGGTATTATGAATTGCTCAGCCATATCTCTCTGGAAGAGCTGCAATCACTAAAGGAGGAGATAAAAAGGGGTGCTGTTCATCCTAAGCGCGCTAAGGAGAATCTGGCCCTTGAGATTGTCGGGAGATACCACGGTAAAGATGCAGCTTTGAAGGCGAAGGAAGAATTCGAACACATCTTTAAACAGAAAGGCCTCCCTGACGAGGTCCCTGTCTTTGAGCTGCCATGGGAAGAATATGAAATGTGGGTTCCGAAGATCATGAAGCTTTCGGGCCTCACATCAAGCACAGGCGAAGCAGTCAGACTTATCAGGCAGGGTGGCGTCACAATTAACAATATTAGATATAATGACCCCGATGGAAAACTGGGAAAAGGAGATTATTTGTTCAAAGCGGGGAAGAGAAAATTTCTGAAAATACACAGCAAGTAATATTGTTCCCTGATTCTTCTGTGAGAAACAAGCTTAATCCGGCCTGCAGTGACCCGTAATAACGTCTGAAGAAAAGATTAAGATATAATCCTATGCAGGGTAAGGCGATAATGAGTGCTCATAGCAGAGCTGTTGTATTTATGGTTATCTTCATATCCTGTATTTCTGCCGCGGTTGCGGATGAAAGAAAGGTTTTCTTCAGAGAAGATTTTAAGAGCCTTGAAAACTGGAGACCCTTTTATTTTCCTAAAAATAAGAAACATACATTATATACCATAGAGCAGCAGGGAGATAAGAACTGCCTGAGAGCGGAGAGCAGCGCCTCTGCCTCTGCGCTTGTCTATAAAATAAAGTTTAATGTCAACGAATATCCAAAAGTGAGATGGCGCTGGAAAGTAAATAACATTTATACAAAAGGAGATAATGGGACTAAGGCAGGGGACGATTATCCCATGCGCGTTTATATAATTTTTGAATATGATCCGGAAAAGGAAGGGTTTTTCGAAAGAATCAAAAACAGCTTTATAAAAAAAATATACGGTGAGTACCCGCCGCACAGCAGTTTGAACTATGTTTGGGCAAGCAGGGAGCATAAGGAAAAGATTCTGACAAGCCCTTATACGGAAAAGGCGAAGATAATCATTCTTCAGAAGGGAAGCACGAATGTCGGAAAATGGCAGGATGAGGATATTAATATCATGGAGGATTACCGGAAAGCCTTCGGAGAATTGCCCCCGCCGATTGCGGACATCGCTATTATGAACGACTCGGACAATACCGGTGAAAGCTCGGTATCCTTCGTGGAATACATCGAGGTTTACCGGTGAGTCGGGTATTAATATCTAAGGCTGTTGAATGGGAATCATAACCCTGAAGGTTGTTGAATTATCATCAGTGAAGACTTCAAGTTTGCCGTGGACAGCCTGGATGAAACGGTAGATAATATTAAGTCCGCGACCTTTCACTTCACCCCTTCGAATCTGTTCTATGTTCTCCTCGGGTATCTTCCCGCTGTTGCGGATCTCAAAGGCAGCCATATCGCCGCTTCGATAACTCTTTATGCATAGCTCACCTCCCTGTTCGGGGACGGCCTTTGTGGCATTATCAAGAAGATTGTCCAGAACCCGTTCAAGGCCGAAAGGGGAGCAATAGATGAATAAGCCGGGCTGCAGCTCATCCAATATCAATTTGATATTAACCCTCTTCTGTTCCTTTATCGCTTCTTCATTGATCCTGAAACGCCTTCTAAGAACATCTGTTAGGTCCACGACCCTTTCACGGCCTTCGATGGTCGGATAAATAGTCAGCTCCTGCATCCTGTCGGTTTCCTGAATCATGATGTCCAGATATTCGGATATCTTGTCCTTAACCTTTGCCATATCCTCTTTTTCGAGAAGTTTTCTCGCCCTCTTCGCAAAACCGGCAATAGCAATGACGGGGTTCTTAAAATCATGAAGGACATCGTCCAGTTTCTCGATCCGCAGGGCTTTCATGATCTCCTTACCCAGAAAGCTCAGCAATTCTATCTCCTGCTCGGTAAACTCCTGCCTGCGGTCCTTTGCGTAAAAGACCAAGAAATAAGTGATCAAATCCTCGGCCTTTAAGGGGATCAGCAGCACTGAATTTACGTTGTGCTTACCTGCATATCTCTTTAATTCATCGTTCGACAGGCTGCTGTTTATGGGATCCTTGATAAGGACATAGGAAGAATCTATCCGCTCATATTCGTAATCACCACGTTTTTCAGCTCCATTGATCAATGCGTCAAAATAGGGATGGTCCCTTATCGCGAAAAGACAGCTTATCTCATGACTTTCATGTCCCATGGGATATTCGAGCTCAATCTGTACATATTCTCTGTCGGGTGTAATCGAGAAGAGTGAGCAGCTCTGTACCTGTATGATATTCACCAGTTCCGGGATCATCATTCTGAAGACGTCTTTCATCTTGATTCCTTCCCGATGGCTGAGCTTTACAAAAATCTTCTCCACGATCTTCTCTTTCTGCACGTTCAGTTTTTGAAGGTCGAGGATACGTTTTTTCGCGATGACATAACTGAGCCTTCTGGCCATTAATTCAGCGTTTGCAACCTCCAGGGGATCGAATTCCTTATCGATCTCCTTATAATAGATTTGTATTGTGCCCTGGATATCGGACTCGTTTTTCAGAAATCCCGGTATGTTGATAGGTATCGCCATCAGGGAATTAAAGCCATGCTCTCTGACGACATCTTTGTTTGCATAATCAGGCTCCAGCAGGATATTCGGCACAAGATAGCTTTTGCCGCTCCTTATAACCTTTCCTGCAACAGATTTCTCGACGGGGATACTCTTTACTCTGTCGGTCTCTGCATACTGGTGCGAGCCGAATGCAACGAGTTTGCCCGTCTCAGGATCAAAAATTCTGATCGAGGCAGCTTCGGCATGTAGAAAATCGACCAGCTTTTTCGCAGCGGCCTCCAAAATCTCTTTCCATTCGAGGGATGGGTCTATGCTTATCACCTCTTCTACCAGCCTGACGACCTGGCCTATAGTCGCGGAAATAAAATGTTTTCTCAGGTAGGAAGCGAGTTCTTTGATTTCCTCTTCGGATAAATGATATTGAATAAGAACAGGGCTGGATTTAAGAAATTTTATTAATGTTTTATCCATGGCTTACTTTAGCATTTTATACGGATTCTTTAAAGGATATCAAGGGAGGAAGCTTATTCAACCGGATTAAGGGGATATCAGTATCAGGTTGTAGCCGCACGTTTAGGTTGCGTCATGAACGCAGGCCAAAGCCTGCGGCTACCCAATTCCATCTGTCACTGAACGTTCACGGATGTCACAGACAAAAAAGAACCTGCGCCTGCGCGCAGGCTTTAAGGAGTTCAATATGAATTAATGAGACTTTTCGCTTTTATTGGCCAGCTTCGGCAGTTCTATCGCTTCAACCTTACCGGTTGCAAGGCTGTATTCACCTGCGACTATCTTCAATTTTCCCTCTTTCGCAAGATGATCTATAATTTCGCTTTTGCTCATGATATCTTTATAGACGTTCTTCACGTTTTCGTGGATGGCGGTTTCAAGGATAACATCCTCCGATCCACCCTTTTTCTTTGCCGCGTCAGCCGCGGGTTTGATCTTTTTCACTATGGCTCCGATATTCCCTTCGGGTTTTCCTTTTGCCTCGAGGGTCGCTTTCACAGCTCCGCAGTTTGAATGCCCGAGGATAAACAGGAGAGGAGAATTAAGATGCTCTGCGCCATATTCAATGCTGCCGAGTGCTATGGGATCAACAACATTTCCTGCAACCCTGATGACAAAGATATCGCCGAGTCCCTGATCGAACAAGAGCTCAGGTGGAACCCTTGAGTCGGAGCAGGTGATAACTATTGCAAAGGGTTTCTGGCCTTTCAGCAACTCTTTCCTCTTGTTATCGCCGAGATCTTTGCCCGCAAGCTTTTCCTCGACATACCGCTTGTTCCCGTCCATCAATTTCTGCAGGGACTCATCACCCACACTCCCTGCAAAGACGAACCCCGAAAAAACAACAACTACAAGTAAGGCAAAAAGAACTCTGAACCGCTTCATAGACTTCCCCTCCTTGATACAAATGTGCGTCCCCCTCTATGAGGGTGGGATTATTATAATCTATCCTACTGTTGAAATAAATATCCGCAATTCAAGGGGTATTAGTCATGTGAGGTAACTCCAGCCTTTCCGCCTAGGTGGATCGCCTGGGGTCACAGGTTGCGGTCGTTACGACCGGCTACAATACCCGCGTTCGACTGAACGGTTACTGAGGAAGAAGAGTCGATGGAGAACTACTGCTTTAGGTCCCTAATCGAATATTTCGGCTATTTAAGCAGCCTTTGTTTTTTTCAACGCAGCGGTGGCAAACACCTCGGCAGCATTAAAAGTACCGTCGATTGCCTGCACAGGACACTTTTCCGTACAGATGCCGCAGCCGATGCACTTCGATCGATCGATAACGTGCAGTTTTTTAAGCTCGCCCGTGGGAGCATTGACAGGACATACCTTTGCACAGATCTGACAGCCGATACAATTATCCATGACAAACGCCTTTGGCCGCAGGGGTATGAAATCAGTAATGGCATTTGTGGGACATTTCGGAACACAGAGGCCGCATACCTTGCACTTGTTAAGGTCTATCCTCGAAAGGTTGTTCTGGACAGAGGGGGCATCGAAAGGGCAGACCTTCGCACATATGCCGCAGGCAATACATCCCACCTGGCAATTTTTCCTTGTATCGGCGCCCTTATCCTTTGAGTGGCAGGTGACGAGGACCTCTCTTGATGCGGGAAGAACCTCGATCACTTTTGTAGGACAGGCCGCCTCGCACTTTCTGCAGCCGGTACATTTTGCGATGTCCACATCAGGCAGGTGGTCTTCGGTCATGGTTATTGCATCAAAAGGGCATACCCTCGAACATGTGCCGTACCCCAGACATCCGTACCTGCATGCCTTGTCGCCACCACCTGCGAGAATGACAGCTCTGCAATCACGAACACCTTCATAGGCGAATTTCTTTATGGACCGGCTCCAACCACCCCGGCACATAATCCTTGCGAAATTCGGTTCACGCGCCTCGGCCTTCTTCCCTGTAATGAATGCGACTGCCTCAGCGCCTTTTACGCCTGCCGGAATACAAAGATTCGGGGGCACATCGGGTTTTGTGACCACCGCTTCAGCATACTGTTCGCAACCTGCGAACCCGCATGCACCTCAATGTGCATGGGCAAGCACATCTTTGACCTGTTCGATTTTCGGGTCAATCTTTACGGCAAATCTCTTGGCGGTAACAGCAAGACCGATGCCGAATATCGTCCCGATGCCGGCAAGAAAGAGCAGGGTGGACTTCATGACAGGCAATAATGAAACATGCTCTTTTGCCTCAACACCTCCGCCTACACCGGCGTGGGGGACCAGGAAATGATAAATGTCAGGAAGCTGGAAAAGCCCGAACACATCGAATATTATCTTCTGAATTTCAAACATGGCATGTACATTTACTTTAACATATCACAGTTTTATCAGTCCTGAAAACCCCGTAAACGCAAGGGCAATCAATCCGGTTACTATAAACGCAATAGGTGTTCCTTTAAAGGGCGCAGGGATATCAGCGAGTTCGAGCTTCTCACGAATGCTTGCCATAATGATCAAAGCGAGTGCAAACCCGAGCCCGGAACCGAGGGCAAAGGATATACTTTCGATAAAACTGTAATGTTCGCTTGCATTAATCAATGGTACCGCTAGGATAATGCAATTCGTCGATATCAGGGCAAGATAGATACCAAGCTTGTAATAGAGTCCCGGCGAAACCTTTCTCATAACCGTATCAGATGCCTGTACGAACCCGGCTACAATGCCGATGAATACGATGATTTTGAGGAACGTGATATCAAGAGGGACCATGACGTACTGGAAAACAAGCCAGCTCAGTGCCGCGCTGATCATCATTACCGAGGTGAAGGTTATGCTCATGCCGACCGCGGTTTCCATCTTCCGTGAGACTCCGAAAAATATGCAGAGACCCAGGAACCTCGTGAATACGAAATTATTGATAAGCGATGCAGCAACTATGAGTTCAAAGATTTTTGCGAATTCTGTGCTCATATTCAGTTCTCCTTCTCATGGCGAATTCGTATATGAAAATAAATCCCCTTTAATCCCCCTTTTCCAAAGGGGGGAGATCAGATCCCCTCTTTAGCAAAGAGGGGCAGGGGAGATTTTACAAAAATAATTAATGACTTTTACTCCCATTTCTCGTGCTCACCCAGTTGAATAATCCCATCAATAGTCCTACGGCGAAAAAGCCTCCCGCCGGAAGGATCATGATGAGCAATGGTTTTGCATCAAAAACCGGGAACCCCCACAATGAACCTTTTCCGAGTATCTCCCTGAAAAAGCTTATGATTGTGAGTGAAAATAAAAAGCCCAGCCCCATACCGATGCCGTCGAACATGGAAGGCACCATCTTATTTTTGCTCGCAAACATTTCGGCCCTCGCAAGGATCGATGCGAAGGCTACTATCAACTGTATATAAAGCCCCATCTGCTTATAAGCTTCGCGTGCAAACGCCGCCATTGTCATGTCAGTAACCGTTACCCATCCGGAAATGACGAGCATGAAGATAGGCAGCCTTATCCTCGCGTGGATGAACTTTCTCATGAGAGAGATCGTAATGTTCACCATCACCTGTACAAAAAGAACGGCGACACCCATTAAAACACCATTCCTCAGGTTATTCGTTACCGCAATCGAAGGGCAGAGGCTGAGGGCAAGTTTGAAGATCGTGTTTTCCTTGAATATCCCGTTTTTTATGAGACCAAGGTAATCAGTTGTTGCTGCTGTCTGCGCCATGCTCCGCTCCTTTTTCTCTTATTGTCGTGATCAGAAAATCCACCCCGTTTTTTACGGCATCTTCCGCAACCGCCCTGCTCGAAATAGTCGCTCCGGATATTGCCTGGACATATTCTGTCGTATCGGACTTCAATACCTTCAGATGTTCAGTATCCTTGCCGTAAAACTGTTTTTTGAAGCCTTCTGCTTCGATCTCGTCTCCCAGGCCGGGTGTTTCCGCGTGACCGAGTATACTAATCCTCTGAACCCTGAAATCTTTATCGACCGCAATCAAAGTGTTTATATAGCTGGAGTAACCTTTGCCGAAAGATTGAATTATATAGCCGATAATGGCATCGCCTTTCCTTGCGACAAAATACTCCGCATGTTTTTCGTGTATGGACCAATCGCCGATTTTTTCGATTTTATCGGCAGCGGGTATGAGGTTTTTCAGGGCCGTCTCCTTTTCGAGGACGGCATTCCTGTACATGATTGGAGAGGTCTTTGCATAAACCATTGTGAGAATAAAGCCGCCTATGAGATAAATGGAAACAAGGTTGAGAGTTATCTTTAATATATCCTTAACCGTCATGGTCTATTTCTTTTGAGCACCGAATATCTTTGTCTTAAACCCTCTTTCAATGAGGGGTGCAAAACAGTTCATTATGAGGATGGCGAACATTACACCCTCCGGATATCCTCCTTTGAGTCGTATAAGCATGGTGAGAAAGCCGCAGCCTATGCCGAAAACTATCTGGCCGCTTTTTACCGAGGGGCAGGTGACGTAATCAGTTGCCATGAAGAATGCACCGAGTATCATACCGCCGCTCAGGAGATGCAGCAGAGGGTCTCCGGCAAACAGAGTGCCCTTCGCCCCAAATACCCATGCAATGAGTGCCGCCGTTCCGAGGAATGAGAGCGGGATATGCCATGTAATATATCTCTTATACAAAAGGAATGCCGCACCGATAAGCAGTGCGACAGCTGAAGTCTCGCCGATCGAGCCTGCCCTGTGACCGATCAGAAGCTGTGAATAGAGGTTTAACTGGTCTCCGAAGACCTCTATCAACCTTGTCTGACCTTCTTCTTTCAGGATGCCGAGCGGAGTCGCCGTGGTTTTCGCATCAAAGAGGACAAAGGCTGCGGTGGGTTCGCTCCAGATGGTCATGAGTTTGGGGAAGGAAATAAGAAGAAAAGCCCTTCCGATTAAGGCCGGATTAAATATATTGTAGCCAAGCCCCCCGAATAACTGCTTGGTAATTATTACAGCGACGATAGAACCTGTGACAGGGATATAAAAAGGAACCGATGGAGGTAAATTGAGTCCGAGCAAGAGCCCTGTCAGGAAGGCACTTCCGTCGTTGACAGTAACAGTCTTTTTCAGCGACTTTTGAAAAATGTACTCCGATAAGACCGAGGTCAGAATGCACAGGGCGACCGTGAAAACAGCCTTTGGTCCAAAGAAATATGCACCCATGACCAGAGCAGGAAGGAGTGAAGCGGATACGCTCCACATAATCCTGGCTGTTGTTTCCTCACTCTTTATATGAGGACTAATCGATACTATAAGAGGTTTTTTTGCTGCCTCCAACTTTCCTCCAACTCAAAAGTTAACAGTTTGTAAGTAAGTTACATTGTCTGTGTCTGTCATTCCCGCTCTACGAGTCGCAGACTTGTCGGGAATCTTTCTGAAAGGATCGGAAGGATTGCGGACAAGCCGCAATGACAGAAATCATCAAAAATTACCCTGTGGGATCTATCCACGTTTAACTCTGAACTTTTCACTTTCTTTTAAGGTTTCACCTGAGATTTAGCAAGCCTTACGAGCTGAACGATGGGCCTTTTCGAAGGGCAGACGAAGGCACAGGAACCACACTCGAAGCAGTCGAACAGATTGTATTCCTTTGCCCCTTCATAAAAGCCCTTTTCGGCATAGATACTGAGCATTGAAGGCATAAGTCCCATCGGGCATATGTCCATACATCTGCCGCATCTTATACAAGGTCCGAAGTCTTCAGCATGTACAATTTCTCCCTCTGGCATTACCACCACGCCCGATGTGCCTTTTGTGACAGGTATGTCAAGAGAGGAGATGGCAAAACCCATCATGGGGCCTCCGGAAATAATCTTCAGTTGGTCGTCTTTCAGCCCTCCGCACTCTTCTATAAGATGGGATATCAGAGTCCCGATCTTGACCAGGAGATTTTTTGGTTCATAAATGCCTTCGCCTGTTACGGTTACGACCCTCTCTATGAGGGGTTTACCGTATCTCACCGCCTCATAGATCGCAAGAGCTGTACCTACATTCTGGACGACGACCTTTACATCCATTGGCAACGCCCTCGGCGGAACTTCTCTTCCGGTAAGCGCCTTAATGAGCATCTTTTCCGCGCCCTGGGGATATTTTGCAGGAAGCGCACAGACCGTTATATTGTTTTGCCCTTCAGCAGCTTCCTTCATCGTTCTCACCGCCTCCGGCTTGTTGTCTTCTATACCCACAAAACCATTACTTACGCCCAGTACCTTCATTAATATCTTAAGTCCCTCAATTACTTCTTTGGGCCTTTCGATCATGAGCCTGTAATCACCTGTTAAATAAGGTTCGCACTCGGCGCCATTCAGGATGACCGTGTCGATGGGTTTCTCCTTTGGAGGAGAAAGTTTTACCACCGTTGGAAAAGCTGCACCTCCCATCCCGACGACGCCGGCATTTTTTATCTTCTCTTTCATCTCATCGGGAGAAAGGTTTATATAGTCAGGATGATCTTTCAGAATCGTCCATTCCTCTTTGCCGTCGTTTTCTATGACTACGGACGAAACCATCCTTCCCATCGCATTAAGAAATTCTCCGACTGCAATAACCTTACCTGATACGGATGAATGTACTGGTGCCGAAACGAATCCGGTAGGCTCTCCGATCAGTTCACCCTTTTTCACGCCCTGATCAATGGTTACCACTGGTTTGCAGGGAGCGCCCAGATGCTGGGTCAGGGGTATGACGACTCTAACTGGCGGCTTTGCTTCAACTATCGGTGCGTGCGCAGAGAGCTCTTTTTTATCCGGCGGGTGTATTCCTCCTTTAAATTTTGAGGATTCCATTCAATTCTTCTCCTACAGTTTGAACTTTTGCTTAAACAAGCAAAAACTTGTAATTAATAACACAGGGTAGATATGAAAATCAAGGCAAACCTTGCAGATTTGTCAAACCTGCTGATTTATGTAGCATTCAGTGACGGGTGGTATCAAGTCGTAAAAATCTCCCCTTACCCCTCTTTGCCAAAGAGGGGAATCATCACTCCCTTTGGAAAAGGGAGGGCGGGAGGGATTTAACGGAACTTAATATTATCAATATCTCCGGGTTCCATCCTTCACTGAAGGGATACAAATTTATCTTGTCCTGTTTCTTTTAAATTTTTTTCAACGATATCTTTTAATGCGTCTATAAATTTCGGATGGGTATTCAATGAATCCGTTCTTTTGAGTCTGATGCCGAGTTTTTCAGCAAGATTCTTATAGAGGATATCTATCTCGTACAAGGTTTCGATATGGTCTGAGACGAAGCTTATCGGAACAACAAGAACGTTCTTCAGACCATTGCGGGCAAGCTCTTCGAGTTTTTCTCCGGTGGACGGCTCAAGCCACTTCACGGGTCCGCTCTTGGACTGATAGCTCAAATGCCATTGTATGTGCAATCTCTTCGTGATCTCGTTAATCGTCTCTATGGTCTGGTCGACATAGGGATCGCCCTGATCGATTATTTTCTGAGGAAGGCTGTGCGCACTGAAAAGCACATGGACATCGCCCGAACTGAATGACTCCATCCCTTTTTTTATCACGTCTGCCAGAGCCTCTACATACAACGGATGATTGTGCCATGATGATACGCAGAAAGCTTCCATCTTATACCCGGCTGCAACTTCTTTGAACTTGGAAAGCGATGAGCCCGAAGTGGCAACAGAATATTGAGGATAAAGGCTCAGGGCGACGAGTCTCCTTATCCCATCTTTATTTATCTCAGGAAAGACATCTTCTATGAAAGGATGCCAGTATCGCATACCGACGTAGACCTTAAAAGAGCCTATCCCCTCCTGTTTTTCTCCCACGGGAAGTTCGGAATGGGGCTGTTGTCTGTTCAATAATTCCTCCAGTGCCTTGGCCTGTGCCTTTGTTATATCTGCAATCGGAGACTTCCCGCCGATAAGCCTGTACATTTTTTCTGTCTTTTTTGATCTTATTGCTGATATTAATCTCGCGAGCGGCTTTTGCATAAACGGGGGGCCGAGCTGTATAATCTGTCTGTCGGAAAAAAGGTTATAAAGGAACGGCCTGATAGCCCGTAGAGAATCCGGGCCGCCCAGATTGAGAAGGATGACGCCTACGGTATCACCTGAGGAAGGTACTTGATTACCTTTTTCTGCCATATGTATGTACAGCCTCAACCATTGCAATCACATTTTCGACTGGTGTTTGGGGCAGGACGCCGTGACCCAAATTAAAGATATGGCCCTTTGCAGCCTCTCCTTTCCACAAGATATCTTTAACCCGTTCTTCGAGCTTTTCCTTCGGGAGGAAAAGGGCGCCGGGATCAAGATTTCCCTGTACAACTGCCTTTTTGCCCAGTTTTTTAATTGCATCGGAGATGTCGACCCTCCAGTCGATACCTATAACGTCGGCGCCCGTTTTCTTAACCTCCACGAGAATACCCGCGCAATTGTTTACAAAATATACTACCGGAACACCTTCTTTCTTTAACTGGGAAATCGCCTTTTTTACATAAGGCAAGGCAAATTTTTTATAGTCCACAGGCGCAAGGATGCCTGCCCATGTATCAAAGAGCTGGACTGCCTGGGCACCTGCCTTTATTTGAGCGGAGAGGTAGGAAATAACCATATCGGTAATCTTTTCCATTAAATAACCGAATACGCCGCTGTTCAGGAACATCATCTTTTTTGTGTGTATAAAATTTTTTGATGACCCACCTTCGATCATATATGTGGCTAAAGTAAAGGGGGCTCCGGAAAATCCTATCAGGGGAACTTTGTTCTCGAGTTCTTTCCTCAGGATCTTAATGGTATCGAAAATGAAAGGCATATCTTCTTCCACATCGGGAATAATCAGCCTCTCGACTGAAGACTTGCTCCTGACCGGATCACCGAGGACCGGGCCCTCCTTATCGGAAAATTCGAGACGCATTCCCATCGCTTCAACGGGAATAAGAATATCGGAGAATAGGATGGCGGCATCGACTCCGATGATATCCACCGGCTGGAGTGTGACCGCCGCGGCGAGCTTCGGATTTTTACAGAGTGTTAGAAAATCGATATTGGAACGGATGGCCTGATATTCAGGAAGGTATCTCCCGGCCTGGCGCATAAGCCAGACCGGGGTATAAGCTACGTCCTCACCACGGCACGCCCTAAGAAAAGTGTCGTTCATAAGATCCTCCTCTTATTTCTTGATCCTCAGTTTAACCGGCTTGTAACCGCAAAATGGCTCCTCTTCGAGATAATCACCGGAGATGGCATATGCCCTCGCACGACATCCCCCGCAGACTGTAACATATTCGCACGAACCGCATTTTCCTTTATATTTCCTGAAATCGCGGAGCTCCCTGAAGAGCTCAGAATTTTCCCATATATCTTTAAAGGACTGTTCTTTCAGGTTCCCTGCCGGTTTGGGGAAGTAGCTGCAGGGTAGCACGTTTCCATCTACATCGATAAGCGCTATGAGCTGCCCGGCAATACAACCCTTCGAACCGCCGGTCGAAAATTTGAGTGTCCTCCTCTCGAATTTGGAACTCTCCTTCTTTGACTCCTGTAAGACTATCCTGTAATAATGGGGCGCGCACGTCGGCCTCACAAGGAGGTCTTTCTCGTCCTTTTCCATCTGGTAATGCCACTCAAGGATGTCTTCATAATCCTCTTTCGAAATGAGCTCGTTCATGATCTCCTCACCCCTGCCTGTCGGCACGATCATAAACATATACCACGCAGTCGCCCCGAGCTTCTTCGCAAGTTTGTATACCTTTGGAATTTCCTTCTGATTCCTTTTCGTGAAGGACGAATTGATTATGAACTCGATGCCGGACTTTTTGAAAAGCTCCGCCGCATGAATCGTCCCTGCGAACGCGCCCTTCTGACTCCTGAAGTCATCATGGACAGCCTCTTCAGAAGCATCAAGGCTTAGAGAGACTATCCTGATCCCCGAATCCTTTATTTTTTTGCACATCTCTTCATCTACTAAGGTGCCGTTTGTTGCGAGACACATCCTAAGACCTTTGCCGGTGCCGTAGCGGGCGATATCGAATACGTCGCCTCTTAAGAGCGGCTCACCACCTGAAAGGACAAGGACCGGCTTTGCATAATCCGCAATGTCATCGATGATCCTGAACGCCTCTTCTGTGGGGAAATCGGGATGGGACTTTGCTTCGAGTTCAGAGGAAGAGCGGCAATGAACGCATCTCAGATTGCATCTCCTTGTGATTTCCCATGCTATCCATTTCGGCGTAAATTCCATTTTTTCTCCTTAATACGAATAATTCGGAAAGATGAAACAGATGTTGCTTAGAAATTTATTTAACTTGATAATATATTGAGATTATCCTTACTGGATATGTCAATAAAAATAGTCCGGAAACCATCGGTTAAAGGCACAAAGGTATCAAAAAATAAATTTTTAAGCAACATCTGCTCCACCAATTTTTAATATAAAAATTTTCAAGTGTTCACTATATGTTCAATGTTTCAATTTCGTCAATTGTAATTTATACCTCCGCCAGCCTCTCGGTCCAGATGTAATCCTCTATCGCTTTGAGCAATGGATTAAATGTCGATGGGTCAAGTGCAGAGATTGCGACCGCGTCATAACGGGCGGCGAGGTTTTTCGCCTCATCAGCGCTAATTTTATCTGTTTTATTAAAGACGAGAAGCCGGGACTTTTCCTGTAGATGAAGATCGGCGAGAATATTCTCGACGGACCCGATGTGTTGTTCAAAACGCGGATTTGATACATCGACAAGATGGAGCAGTAAATCGGCGTCCTCAAGTTCTTCGAGCGTTGCCCTGAATGCAGCCATAAGGTCCTTTGGGAGGTCCCGAATAAACCCGACCGTATCCGTAACGACGACGTCTCTGTCCCGCGGAAACCGAAGTCTCCTGCTCGCGGTGTCCAGCGTTGCAAACAGTTTGTCTTCAACAAATACATCGCTTTTGGTGAGGGAATTGAGGAGTGTGGACTTGCCTGCATTTGTATAACCGACGATCGAGACTATCGGAATTCCCATTTCGACTCTTCTATGCTTCCTCTGTTTTCTCGCCTCACTCAGAGATCTGAGCTCCCTTTCAAGGAGTGCTATCTTTTCCCTGACACGCCTTCTGTCTATCTCGAGCTTCATTTCGCCGGGTCCCCTTCCTCCGATGCCTCCCATAAGGCGGGACATTGCCGTCCCTTTGCCTGTCAACCTCGGAAGTCTGTATTTGAGCTGCGCAAGTTCAACCTGGACTTTTCCGTCCCTGCTGTGTGCCCGCCTCGCAAAAATATCGAGTATGAGTTGTGAACGGTCGATTACCTTCAACTCTGTAAGCTCACCTACCGCCTTTACCTGAGAAGGGCTTAATTCCTGGTCAAAAATAAGGATGGTCGCACCTTTGCTGAGAGCATTTATGATCAATTCTTTCAATTTCCCCTCTCCCATTAAATACCTCGGGTTTATCTCTTTCGTCCTCTGCACGACAGAATCCAGGACAATGAGGTCGCTCGAACGTGCGAGTTCCTTTAATTCCTCGAGAGAGTCTTCCTGTTCGTACCTCGGCTTCTTCGAAACACTAACCAGTATTGCCCTTTCTCTCTTATCATCGGGACTGAATACCCTGCTTCTTTCCATCTGCTCCTCAAGTGAACGGATAAAGGCGGGGAAATCAAGCTCAAAACTATGGAAATTCTGCGAGTGCATAATATCAATCGGCTTTTCACCGTTCGGCATCAAATGGGCTACAAAGATATTGCCCGGGAGTCCGTCTCTGACTCCTATTGCGGCAATAAGGTCGAATCTGAGAAGAGCGAGATCTGTTAGGTCATCCTGGGTAAGAGGTTCTTCGTTAAGATGGGTGTGAACAAGCCTGAGACCTCTCAACGGCTTCCGGCCTAAAGGATAGTCATCGAGTTCGGACAAAAAAATTCCCTTCGAGTCTCCAACAATTACGTGGGTAATATTTCCTGACCTGTTGACAAGAATGCCAATCTGCCGGTTTAATTCGCGGGAAAGTTCCGTAAGATAACGTGCAAGTTCCGGGGTTATCACTTCTTTGGTTACCTTTCTCCGATAAACTCTTTCAAGAGAGTTGAGGTAACTGGTCTTAAGCCCCGACAAATTTCCGTAGAGTGCTGGTATTTATATCCTCCAATCTTTATTATATTTTATCACAGAAGACCGGAGAAAAATTATTGCATAGTTTACTTTCTGGAAAAGGGGAATACAGGGGGATTTTAAAAATGTATTTTTTCATGATTCATAAAATCTTCCTCTCTTTGCCAAAGATGGACTGAGCCGATGACGGACATAGGAGAAATAGTTTTAAAGAAATTAGATGGGAGGTTATCATGAAGATCATTTCTGAGCATAAAATCAACGGAAAAACCCTTCGTCTTGTTTTGGGGGATATCACCGAGAGAGAAACGGATGCTGTAGTGAATGCGGCTAATTCCTACTTGCAGCACGGCGGAGGGGTCGCCGGAGCAATTGTCAGGAAAGGAGGGCGGATTATTCAGGAGGAAAGTGACAAGATCGGATTTGTCCCTGTTGGGAATGCCGCAATTACGGTCGCCGGCAAGCTGCCTGCAAAATTTGTTATCCATGCAGTCGGCCCGAGAATGGGAGAGGGGGATGAAGACAATAAGCTGAAGAGTGCAGTCCTTAGCAGCCTTTTACTCGCATCAGAGAAGGGGTTAAAGAGCATCTCCATGCCTGCGATAAGCTCCGGTATTTTCGGCTTCCCGAAAGACAGATGTGCAATGATTCTTGTAGGAGAGGCGGTAAATTATATAAAGAAAAATCCGGGCAGCAGCCTTGAACTGATCGAATTCTGTATATACGACGATTTGACTGCAAGGTTTTTCAAAAAAGAGTTTGAGAAAATAAGCTGAACCTGCCCGGGACGGTTTGTTTTAGTTGAAAAAAAGCACGGGATTTGTAAAAATGGTTAGTCACTTTTTATCCTGACGGAATAATTGATTAATAATGAAAAATAAACTGCATGATGTTATCGTCGTTGGGGCCGGCCCTGTAGGAAGTTATACTGCCTATCTGCTGGCAAAGGCGGGATTGGATGTCGGAATATTCGAAAGAAATCCGGTCATAGGAAAGGACGTAAACTGCACCGGTATTGTAAGTGGTGAATGCCTGAAGAAATTCGATCTTCCTGAGGAAGCAATATTGAGGCCGATAAATTCTATAAGGGCAATTGCTCCCTCGGGCAGTTATTTGAGATACCAGGCCAATTTACCGTTGGCATATGTTGTCAGCAGGAGCCTCTTTGATAGTGAGATAAATAAAATGGCGGTGAAGGAAGGGGCTACCATCTATTTGAATGCAGGGGTTAAAGAGATCAAAGTTTCCGATCAAGCCTTCATCGCAACATTGAATACCGACGGGGAAAAAATGGAATTCAATGCAAGGGTGGGGGTAATAGCTACAGGATTTGAATTACATGCACTTCAGGGGCTGGGCAAGAGACATGCGAACTGTTTTTTTGGCATCCAGACTGACGTAAAGATGGAAAACCTCGGCGATGTTGAAGTCTACTTCGGAGAGAAGATTGCGCCCGGATCATTTGGCTGGGTCGTCCCGACGAATGGTAAATCCGCTAAGGTCGGGCTCATTGCGAAGAAAAATCCGGCGGAATTTTTAAAGAGCTTCCTCCTGAATCCATTAGTCGCAGACAGGATGAACCCGTGCGAGAACAAGATCAAGTGCAGTCCCATCCCGCTGAAAAGAATTCCGAAGAGTTATGCGGAGAGGCTCGTTATTGTGGGAGAGGCTGCCGGGCAGGTAAAGACTACAACGGGCGGGGGGATTTACTTCGGCCTGCTGTGTGCTGAGATTGCAGCGTGTACGATTCTGAAGGCGTTTAAGTGCGGAGAATATGGCGAAAAAGTATTCAGGGAATACGAGATACTCTGGAGAGACAAAATAGAACCTGAACTGAAGGCCGGGATTATACTGAGGAATATTTTCTCAAGGCTCTCAGACCACCAGATAGATTTTCTCCTGGATTTTGCCAGGCGAGACGGTCTCATGCCTGTCATAGAAAAGGCCGATTTTGACTGGCACAGAGATATTATTTCCTATCTGATGCGTCATCTCATCACCAAAAAAATATTTAGAAAATAGTTCCTAAATCAGGGTATGCGTTCAGTCCGGTCTATCTGAATTTCAGTAATGAGAGCATCGGTCAATCTTAAAGAGATAATATTGTTATACGGTAAATGCGCCGGCTGGAAAAAGAAGGAGGTACAAAAGCCCCTCCTTCTTTTGAATTCACCACATTCAGGATTATTCGATGTTTACATCAAAACCCGAAAATTCATTTATCGAAAGAATCTTTTCCCTTAATCTTTTCGAGTCAAATCTTCCATATGTCATAGAGTTGTCATACAAACGGAGATGCTTCTTTATTTTGTCGATTTCGAACTTGCCACCGCCGGCGACAACCCATGCAGGGTCATGGATATCGAAACGTTTGATCGCGCTGTTGTATACTCCCTTTATCCCTCTTTCATTGCAAAACCGCTCTACAATATCGGCATGATATCGAATGAACTCCTTCGGCGATAAAATGAGATATTCTGTAGAATCATTCCTTATTTGGACGAACTTGCCCGCATACTTATCGAGCACATCGGTTTTGGCCGCATTTGAATAATATGTCTCAGAATAATCCACAAAAACTACTTTCATTTCTGTTTTCTCTTTTGCAATCATTAGACGTGGTCTTTTAAAGTATATCACGAGAGCAAACTGAGGAGCTGATTGATTATTACTTTTTTCATCCGAGAATTTTGGTGCCAGGAGTCGGAATGAACAACTTAGGATTTTTTTTGATATCCTTTTAAAAAATATTTCATTCAGAGGGAGAGATTTATGAAATCGAAATTTATTGGCTTATTTATCTTGGTGGTCCTGTTTTCGGTTACTTCCGTCTGTTATGCACTGGACTTGTGTTATGAAGGTATTAAGAAGAAAAATTATGATGATGCCATTAGAGAATGTACAAAACAGATTAATCGCGAGACGGAGGTACGTGACGTGAGCATCTCCTATACAAACCGTGGTATTGCCTATGCAGGAAAAGGACAATATGATCAAGCCATTGCTGATTACGACACGGCCATTAAGGCAAGTCCAAAATATGAGAATGCTTACTTCAGTCGGGGAAATGCTTATTATGCAAAAAAACAGTATGACGAAGCCATTGCTGATTACAACAAAGCCATTGAGCTGAATCCAAAGAACCCACACCCCTATTACAATATGGCTTGTCTTTATTCTGTCAGAGCCTGTATATGGTTAAGAAAAAGCGTGGAAAACGGGTTTAAAGATTGGGACGGCATTAAGAAAGATAAGGACCTTGACAATATACGCAATTCTCCCTGCTATAAGGAGATAATAGGAAAGTAGAATTGAGGGGCTTTACATTATTGCAGTCAGGATTTCTTTTTCGCCGCTCGCTATAATTTTAAGGGTGTCCTTTTTTTTGGGAATTCTCACTGTAGTTGTTGGAATATTAGACTCCTGAAATTAGTCTGCATGATGCCGGGGCGAATGGGGTCAGACCTGTTTATTGACATTATGATTCCTCGTATTTCTTACCTTGAGATTTGTCTATCTGATAAATAGCATGAAGAGCGTCGCCGCGAAAAGGTTCCTTGCCTTCTGCAATATGCAGACAGAGCCTGATGTCTCTGTAGCGGTTGCAGAATTTTTGAAGTCTTTAGAGACAGATCAGAGCATAGCGGATTGGCAGATTAAACAGGCTGAAGAAGCCGTAAGGCTTTATCGTGCTCATTTCAAAGGGGATATAAAGCCGAAACTCAACAGAGGCGAGTCGGCAGGGAGGGATGAGTTTGAGACCGATCATTTGATCGAGGAGACCGAACGCCTCATCCGCCTGAAACATTATTCATATAGCACAGAGCGCACTTACATCGACACATGCAACGGTCCATACGCTTCGCCACAGCTTCGCGACACATATTTTTATGAAGGGAGTTAACATCAATTCAGGACTTGCTTGGCCACAAAAGCGTGGAAACCACTATGATCTATACCCATGTTCTGCGCGACATGACAAACGCCCCTTAAAGTCCGCTTGATTCCCTTTATACCGAAACCGGCGGATAAAACGTAGTTAGAGATTGTTTTTCGTCTGCGCAGAGGCAAAAAAAGGGCAGGATATCCTGCCCTTTTTTTATTCTGTTAATTAACTCTTACTGAAGGAGTTTTCCGAACGGATTCACGAAGATGAGAATGAGGACGACGACGAGTGCGTAAATTGCGAGTGACTCGATCATCGCGAGACCGATGATGAGGGTTGTGGTGATCTTGCCTGATGCACCGGGATTCCTCGCTACTCCTTCACAAGCACCACCTAAACCGATACCCTGGCCGATGCCCGTGCCGAGTGCTGCAAGTCCTATTCCAAGACCACAGCCGAGAGCAGCCAAAGCATAGTAGAGGATATTTGAGCCTTTTCCACCGGTGGCAGCAGCCTCCTCAGCGAAGCAGAGAGGCGCTAATATCCACATCAGTGTGAGGGTGAGAAGAATTGCGGTAATAGTTTTCTTCATTGTTCTTCCTCCTTTCCTTAAAGATATTGAATTAATGTGCCTCTTCAACGGCACCAGCAAGATAAAGCGTCGCTAAAAGTGCAAAGACAAAAGCCTGGACAACGCTCACGAGTACGCCGAGGCCCAGGATTGCAGTCGGAACTATCCACGGGGAAATAATACCCAGAACGAGCAGAATGATATGTTTTCCGGTCATGTTGCCGAATAACCGGACCGTGAGAGTTATCGGTCTTGCAATGTGACCGATAACCTCTACAAAGAACATCAGGATCATGAGAGGGAGTGCCGCGAGTGAGCGGATAGGGCCCAGAAAGTGGTTCAGGTATTTTACGCCATGGACTTTGATCCCGAAATAGTGGGTTGCCAAAAATACGGGCACGGCCATGGCGGCATTCGTATTTACATTGGAAGTCGGAGACGCAAACCCGGGGACAAGACCCATGAAGTTACAAAGGAGGATGAAAACAAATATCGTACATATGAAAGGGAAAAGCGTTTTGCCCCAATGGTGACCGATATTCTCATCCACCAATTTATAAATCGCCTCAACGATCGTCTCCATAATATTCTGGATACCCCTCGGCACTAACTGCAAGGAACCTCTTACAATCAAAGCCGTGACAATCAATATTATCGATGCAAGAATAGCGTAGCTCACGTTGTGGGGAATCACCTCGGGTTTTACGATAGCATCCATTAAAAGGACTTCTTCCATATCTACCTCCTCTGGGGTTAAAAATCGGAGTTATAATTACACAACCCGGCTTGAAAAGTCAATAGGGAGAGAAAGAATTTCTAACATTTTTTCTTTAAGAGTTCTTTCACCGATTTTGGTGAAATCGTGGGATCGATTGTATAGGCCTCTTGAAAATATTTTGCCGATTCAGAATGTCTCTTCATTTTGTATAAGGCGTATCCCATAAGGTAATAGGCGTAAGGGTCGGGTTTTTTCTCCACATATTCCTTGAGGTACTTTACGGCGGTCTTGAAATCCTTCTTTAGATAGGCCTGGATAGCCTTATCATAACTTGTTTCCTGCGCGAAGGCGAAAGAGAGCATAAAAAAAACGGAAACAACACTGAGGATGAATCTTGTCTGCCACTTATCACATATTGTTTTCATGTCTACCCCCTAATCAAAATTAAGGTTTATATCCTTTTCCCTTACCTTGCGGACAGATGAGGACGGTACAAACTGTCTCGGCTCCGTACCTTCCTTAAAGTATTCTTTTATCCCGGAAGATTCGTCTCTGACAAGGAGTCCCGTAGAGGGGTCTATTGTGCGGCTGACGATCCCTTCCGGAACGGTAAATTCCCCTGATTCAGCAGTCAGAACGTTCTTCATGAAGGATACCCAAACAGGGGATGCCGCGCGTGCACCTGTCTCCTGAGAGCCAAGGGACCTCATATCGTCAAAACCAACCCAAACGGCTGCCAGTAAATTTGACGTATAACCTACAAACCATGCGTCTCTGTAATCATTTGTCGTTCCTGTCTTGCCTGCTACGGGTTTGCCGAGCGCCTTTGCTCTCCATCCCGTCCCATTTTTTACGACATCCTCCATCATCGAGGTTATAAGGAATGCGGTCTGCGGACCGATAACTTCCTCGGCTTCAGGTTCATTACTCTCCAGAATCCGGCCTTTCGAATCCGTAACATATTTAATGGCGATGGGGTTTACCTTCATCCCGTTATTTGCGAATACGCTGTAACATAGGGCGAGATCGAGCGGGGTAACACTCAGTGAGCCGAGGGCAATGGTCAGATCTCTCGGCATGTCTCCATGAATACCGACGGTTCTTGCAAAGTCCAAAACATTGTTTATGCCCATTGCATCAACCAATCTAACTGTAACGACATTTCTCGAATAAGTCAACGCTTCTCTCAGACTTGTAGGGCCGTAGAATTTATGGTCGGCGTTTTCCGGGGTCCAATCACCGATCGGTCCGCCCCGATAGGTCACCGGTTCGTCAGATATGATACTTGCCGGTGTAAAACCGTGATCCATGGCGGCGGCGTATATGATCGGCTTAAAGGCGGAGCCCGGCTGACGTTTCGCATAAATGGCCCTGTTGAAGTCGCTTCTTACAAAATCATATCCTCCGATCATCGCGCGTATGAATCCCGTATCCTGTTCTATGGCGACCAGGGCACCCTCTGCCTGGGGCTCCTGTTCAAGCGTGAGTTGAACATTGCTTCCCTTGATATTTTTGATGCTCACCTTTACGATATCACCGGGAGTCAGTATCTGCGGCAATGTAAACTCTTTCAAAATCTTAAGGGAGCCTTTCTTGGGATCGCTAACCTTTGAAGCCCATTTCGCATCCTCGATCGAAAGCCTGCCGATAACGCCTCTTGCCTTTATAACCGCTTCTCTGCTGCTTACTTTGAGAACCAGTCCGGTAGAAACATCTCCGGGGTTCGTGACAACCTGGGATGTGATCTCTTTTGTTTTCATTTCTTTTTCGATGTCCACGTCTTTCTTATGTTCCAGCGGTCCCCGCCATCCCCGCCTCTTTTCGAGTTCTCTGAGCCCTTGCTGAACGGCCCTTGCAGCCGATAACTGTGCCTTTCTGTCCAGGGTTGTGTACACCTTAAGGGCACCTTTATAAACGGTGTCCACCCCGTATCTTTCTTCGAGATATTTTCTTATGTATTCTATAAAGTAGTTATTCGCCTCAATACCCTTTCTCACGCTCGAAAGATAGAGAGGTTGTTTTAATGCCTTTTCCTTCTCAGATTCTTTGATGTAGCCTTCGTCTTCCATCCGTGAGAGCACGATCTGTTGTCTCTCTCTGGACTTTGACAGGTCATTATAGGGGGAATACAAAGAAGGAGCCTTAATGAGACCTGCGATGAGTGCGGCTTCAGAGAGCGATATATCTTTTATTGCTTTACCAAAGTATACCCGGGAGGCCATCTCAACTCCGTAGGCGCCGTGGCCGAAATAGACCTTGTTAAGGTAGAGTTCGAGTATCTCTTTTTTATCGAGATTCTGCTCAATTTTTATTGCGAGTGCAGCTTCCTTGAGCTTTCTTTGTAATGTTTTCTCAGGGGTAAGGAACATCACTTTTGCGAGTTGCTGGGTTATTGTACTTCCCCCTTCTTTCAGCCCCACATGTATAATATCCTTGATAACCGCTCTCGCAATGGCGAGATAGTCAATCCCCTTATGTCTCCAGAACCTTGAATCTTCGACCGCTATAACTGCGTTTATCATATGTTGCGGAATATTTCCTATCGGCACGAATACCCCTTTTTCCGCCTTGATCTCGCCGATAAGCACATCGTCGTCCGCATAGATCTTTGTGCCTGAAGCAGGTTTGTATTGTTTCATCTCTTCAATGGACGGAGTTCCCATGCTGAAAGCAAGATATACTCCGGCAGAGATTCCAAAAAAGATGGAAATGGTTGCGAGGATGATCAGCAATTTTAGTCTCATTATTTATTAATTATACCTTCGACGCAAAATACGTGTCAAAATACGCAGAAGGCATAAAACGGAAATTTTTAACCTTACCGTGTTTGATTGACTTAAAAATACTCATGAGGTTAATATTTTATTATGCGTCAGCATTCAGACTATGTTCCCCTCCATCTGCATACCGAATACAGCCTGCTGGACGGAGCGATAAGGATAAAAGAACTTGTCGATCAGGCTGTTGCCTTCAGGATGCCCGCAGTAGCGATAACGGATCATGGCAATCTCTTTGGTGCTGTGGAATTTTACAGGCGCGCGACAAAGACGGGTATAAAACCGATCATCGGCTGCGAGGTCTATGTTGCGCCGGGTAGCCGGTTTGAGAAGAGACAGTCTTCCGGTGGAGAGGAGGTATCTTTTCATCTTATCCTGCTGGCAAAAGACAACAATGGATACCGGAACCTCGTATCGCTTGTGACAAAAGCATTTACTGAAGGGTTCTATTACAAACCGAGAATCGATCACGATCTGCTCGAACAGTACAGCGGAGGATTGATCGGCTTGACGGCGTGCCTGAAAGGGGAGATTCCCTATTACCTGCAGAGGGGGATGATCGAGAAAGCACGGGAGAAGGCCCTTGCTTACAAGCATATATTGGGGCCTGAGAATTTTTACATGGAGATACAGGATAACGGACTCCCCGAACAGGAGGAAGTGAACCAAAAACTTATTGAACTCGCAAAGGAGTTACATATCGGGGTAGTGGCCACGAACGACTGCCACTATCTGAAGAAGGATGATTCAAGGGCACATGATATTTTGCTTTGCATACAAACAGGAAAGACGGTAAATGATAAACAGCGCATGCGTTTCAGTTCAGACAGCTTCTACTTTAAGTCACCGGACGAAATGCAAAATGCTTTCAGGGACATACCTGAGGCGATCCTTAACACGCGGGCGATTGCGGAACGCTGTAATGTGGAATTCAGATTAGGGGCAAATCTTCTGCCGGTGTACGAAGTCGAAAGCGGACAGTCGGCGGAGGGAGTGCTCGAGAAACTTGCATATGAGGGAATGTTCCGCAAATTAGGGCAGGACCCGGGTGAGGTCTACAAAAACAGAATCAGAATGGAACTAGACGTCATAAGCAAGATGGATTATTCCTCTTATTTCCTTATCGTCTGGGATTTCATCAGCTATGCAAAAAAGAAGGGAATTCCCGTCGGGCCGGGGAGGGGATCGGCAGCGGGAAGTCTTGTGTCATTCTGCCTCGGAATTACCGATATCGATCCCGTGAAATACCATCTACTCTTCGAGCGCTTTCTGAACCCTGAGAGGATAAGCATGCCGGATATTGATGTTGACTTCTGCAAAGACAGGAGGTCGGAAGTTATTTCTTATGTCGCTGAAAAATATGGTACTGATCATGTAGCACAGATAATCACCTTTGGAACGATGGCTGCAAAGGCAGCGATAAGAGATGTCGGCAGGGCGCTCGACATCCCTTACGGAGAAGTGGACAGGATTGCAAAGCTGGTGCCCAATTCACTGAACATAACGATTGAAGAGGCCATAAAAGTTGAAACTCAACTGAGAGGGCTGTATGAGAGCGACCCGAAGGTGAAGGAGTTGCTCGATATCGCAAAGCGGCTGGAAGGGCTCTGCAGACATGCATCCACCCATGCTGCCGGCGTGGTTATCTCACCATCATCCCTGACGGATTACACACCTCTTTATAAGAACCCATCGGACGGCAGCATCATGACACAGTTTGATATGGGGTCCATTGAGAAGATAGGCCTCTTGAAATTCGACTTCCTTGGGTTGAAGACCCTCACCGTGATAGACAAGACCCTTAAATATATCAGAGATAACGGGAAGGAATTAGTACTGAAGGATATATCATTCGACGATAAAGAAACCTATGAGCTCTTAGGTTCAGGACATACGACGGGCATTTTCCAGCTTGAGAGCGCGGGTATGAGGGATCTGCTCGTGAAGATTGCTCCGAACAGGTTTGAAGATCTCATTGCCATCGTTGCACTCTACAGGCCTGGCCCTATGGGCAGCGGCATGATCGATGAGTTCATAAAGAGGAAAAAAGGCAAGATACCGGTCAAATACGATCTTCCTCAGCTCAGGGAAATCCTGGACGATACGTACGGCGTCATCCTGTATCAGGAGCAGGTGATGAGGATCGCAAATAAGCTCGCGAACTTTACCATGGGGCAGGCGGACATTCTGAGAAAGGCGATGGGCAAGAAGAGGCCGGAAGAGATGGAAAAGCAAAAGGAGACATTCATACGCGGCGCTGTTGCAAACGGTATTTCAGAGAAGAAGGCGATAAAGATTTTCGATTTAATGGCATTTTTTGCAGAATACGGCTTCAATAAGTCGCACTCTGCTGCTTATGCATACGTCGCATACCAGACTGCTTATTTAAAAGCGCATTATCCGGTCGAATTTATGGCGGCCACGCTGAGTGCGGATATGGATAATACGGATAAGATAGTCAAATTTATTGCCGGATGCCGTGAGATGGGTATAGAGATACTCCCTCCCGATATAAACCTCTCAGGAAAAGAATTTAAGGTTGTCGGTAACTCCATACGTTTCGGTCTTGAGGCTGTAAAGGGTGTCGGCTCGTCCGCTATCGAGTCGATCATCGAATCGAGGGACACTGAAGGCCCGTTCAGTTCCATTATAAATTTCCTTGAGAGGGTTGATCAGAGGAAGGTGAACAAGAAAGTGGTTGAAAGCCTAATAAAGGCGGGAGCATTCGATTCGTCCGGAGTTACGAGGGCACAGGCAATGGAATCAATGAACGGAATCCTCAATGGAAGCTCAAGGAGTCACGCCGGTAAGGGATTGGGCCAGCAGAGCATTTTCGGTGACTCTCCTGAAGAAACCGGGGGAGGTCTCAGCGAGTGGAATGAAGAAGAGCTGCTCAAACACGAGAAAGAGGCGCTCGGTTTTTATATAACCGGCCATCCATTAACAAAATATGACAAACACCTTAAAACAATGGGCACAAATAGGATATCAGGTCTTGATGAGATAGCCGACGGTCAGGAGGTGAAGATAGGCGGAATACTGACAAGCATAAGGAAAATCCAGACCAAATCGAAGGCTGAGATTATGGCTTATTGCACACTCGAAGATTCTGAAGCCAATATAGAGATAATCGTTTTCCCTGATCTTTACAGAAGCCGCATGTCAATCCTGCAAAAGGACACCCCGCTTCTTGTCAGAGGCACGCTGGACAAGACAGAAAAAGGGATTAAGATAGTTTCTACGGACATTTGCAGATTGGATGCGGATGGAACAAAAGCGGGGCATAAGGTTGAGATAGTCCTAAAGCTTCCTTTAACGGATAACCTTCATCTCCAGGCATTGCGATCTATTCTGCCCTCAGACGGCAGAGGCGAGTTTCCTCTCTATCTGAGAATATTTCATAAGGATACCGAGACACTGATAGCCACGGGGCTAAAGATGTCACAGGATACCGAGATTATCGACAAACTGGAAAAAATAGCGGGAAAAGGGGCCGTGGTTTTTCAATGATCAGATATTACCTTGAATTTGAAAAGCCTATCGAAGAGCTTGAACTTAAAATAGACGAGCTCAAACGGATATCCGACGGAAAGGACATCGACATATCGGGCGAGATCAGGAAGCTTGAAAAGAAGGTGAAAGAAATGCGTTCAGATATTTTTTCTTCCCTTACCCCGTGGCAAAAAACACTGATTGCAAGACATCCTGACAGACCGTATACACTCGATTACATCAACATGATCGCAAGTGACTTTATTGAGCTGCACGGCGACAGGAGGTTCTCTGATGATCCGGCTATTGTTGCAGGCATTGCGAAGATTAACGATATCCAGGCGGTAATCGCAGGTCATCAAAAAGGACGTGGGACGAAAGAAAGGATATACCGCAACTTTGGCCAGCCACATCCTGAAGGGTACCGGAAGGCGCTGCGGGTTATGAAACTCGCGGAAAAATTCAAAAGGCCGGTAATAACCTTTATTGATACGCCCGGCGCTTTTCCGGGGATCGGTGCGGAGGAGAGGGGGCAGGCAGAAGCGATTGCGGCGAACCTGATGGAAATGTCAAGGCTAAGGACACCTATCATATCGATTGTAATAGGTGAAGGAGGAAGCGGAGGAGCTCTCGCTTTAAGTGTTGCAGACCGGCTGTATATGCTTGAGCATGCAGGCTATTCGGTAATATCGCCCGAAGGATGCGCTGCGATACTCTGGAAGAAAAACGGGGATCTCGGCACCGAAGAGTTCTCAAGAGCGGCAGAGGCGCTCAAACTTACCGCACAGGATCTCCTGAATTTTAAGATAATAGACGGCATAATCCCTGAACCGCACGGTGGCGCGCACAGAGATCCTGAAGGGATGGCAAAGAATATATCTGAGTGTATTAAAACCGCTCTCGACGAGCTTAAAACAAAGACACCCGCGAAACTTGTTGAAGAGAGGTACAAGAGGTTCAGAAAAATAGGAAGTTTTCTGGAAGAGGCGGAATAGCCATCAGTCACAGGTGCACAGGGTGTGGTGTTATGATGCAGGCTGGAAAAACTCAATCATGCAGACACGAACATGTAGAATCATGATGAACATTTTCATAAACTTATAAAAGGGAGGATATGCAAAAGATGGCAGTATTAATCTTGGATACAACAGGTCTTAAGTGTCCGCAACCGGTGCTGAAGATTGCGTCCAAATCGCCGGATATGCAGCCGGGCGACGTCCTTGAAGTGATCGGTGACTGTCCGACCTTTGAAAGAGATATCCGTGCCTGGTGTAAGAGATTGAAGAAAGCACTCCTGTTCATAAGGGATGAAGGCGCAGGTAAAATGAAGTGCCGGATACAATTTTGAATCAGATGTGAAAGGTTTTGGGATATCCTTGAAAAAGGCAGTCCCTCCTCAAAGGATTTCCGGGTTATCACTAAAGTCCGATATATGTGAAACAGACTGCAGGAATTAACCATGCGTACGAAACTTGTCAGTATCCCTTCTAAGCCCGGAGCTTATATCTTCAAAGATGCACGGCAAAAAGTGCTCTATGTAGGTAAGGCGAAAAACCTCAGGAATCGTATAAGAAGTTATTTTCAAAAGTCATCCGCGCTCGACGTCCGCAAGGCAGCGATGATGAAGGAGGTTAAAGACCTCACTTATATTGTTACCGGGAATGAACTCGAGGCGTTTGTTCTTGAAGCAAATTTGATAAAGCAGCACAGACCCGGGTTTAATGTAGTCCTGAGAGATGATAAAAATTATCCCTATCTCAAACTGACCGTAAACGAAGAGTGGCCGGGACTGGAAGTCGTGCGGAAGATTACGAAGGACGGCGCGCTGTATTTCGGACCCTATGTCCCTGCCGGTTCAATGTGGGAAACCCTTGCTTTTATCAGAAGAAACTTCCATGTGAGGGACTGTCGTTTTTCCTTTGAAAGAAAGATGAGGCCTTGCATCCAGCATCAGATGGGGAGGTGTCTTGCCCCGTGCGCCGGCTACGTCAGCAGAGAAGAATACATGAAACTTATCGATGAAGTAAAACTTTTCCTGAGCGGTGAAAAAAAGGATCTGATCGGAAGTCTCGAAAGAAAGATGCAGGAACTTTCAGTGGAAATGAGATTTGAAGAGGCAGCTAAGATAAGGGACAGAATCAGGGCGATCGAAAAGGCATGGGAGTCTCAAAAGGTCGTTTCTCCGGAACTCGGTGATATAGATGTCATCGGGTTTTTCAGAGAAGGCGATGAAGTGTCCTTTAAGGTCTTTTTTATCCGGAGCGGAATCATGATCGGATCAAGGGATCTTTTTATAAAAAACACCGGATATGTTCCGGACAGGGAGTTGATGTATACTTTTATCACTCAGTTTTATGCAAAAGAGATCATCCCTCCCGCAGAGATAATAACTCCCCTGTTGCCCGTCGAGTCAAGATCGCTGGAGGCGTGGCTCCGGCAGCGGAAGGGAGAACGTGTAAAGATATCGTCTCCAAAAGCAGGGAAGAAAGAAGAGCTTGTTGAAATGGCGGCTGACAATGCTGTCTTTGCTTACAGGGCAAGAAAAGAGGTTACAGATGACGAACTGTTGCGCGAGGTAAAGGAAAGATTGGGGCTCAGGAAACCTCCTGTGGACATTGGCGCTTTTGATATTTCGAATATTTCAGGGAATGAAGCGGTAGGCGCTTTTGTTTATTGGTCAGAAGGAGCTTTCAGGAAGAACATGTACAGAAGATTGAAGATTAGGACCGTAGAAGGGATTGATGATTATTCAATGATGGAGGAGATCATCGGAAGGATTATTCATAACCTCGAAGGAAATGTGCCGGATCTACTTATTATCGACGGCGGCAAAGGACATCTTGAGACAGCAAGAAAGGTTGTAGAAACGCATGCAGCGGTTTTAAGGAAGTCACCGCATATTTTGGCGATTGCCAAAAAACCAGACAGGGCTTATCTTACTACTTCGGATGAACCGCTAAACCTTGAAGACGGCAGGCAATCATCCCTGTTCCTGAGGAGGATACGTGATGAGGCACACAGATTTGCGATAGGATATCACAGAAGACTGAGAGAGAAGGGTCTTATGAGGTCGCCACTCGAAAGAATTCCCGGCATAGGGAAAAAGCGAAGGCTTGAACTTTTAAGATTTTTTGGTAGTATAGAGGGTATAAAAAAAGCATCAGTCGATTCGATAGCGGAAGTGAAAGGCCTGAACAGGAAAGTTGCCGAAATTCTTTTAAGGGAGCTGAGGAGGGAATCATGAAAAAGCTGGTATTTTATCTGACAATCCTGCTGCTATTGCTGCCTGTCTGTTCCAGCGCAGATTATAAGATCTACCTTAACAACGGTTCTGTAATATCAGGAGTACATTCATATCAAGAAACGGGGAGCGAGGTCGATATTTATTTCAGCACGGGATCTATGAAGATACCCAAAAAGAATATCCTTAAGATTGAAGGGGATGAGTCTCCTGAAATGGAATCGGTTCCGAAAGAAAAGCCGGAAGTCGGGCAGAACCAGGAAAAAACAAGGGAAACGACGGCTCCGCCGCAATCTTCGGCTCCCGCGGATGACAAAACTTCCGGGATAAATGCATTAAAGACCGAGTTAAATTCGGTGAATGCAGATATTAAGTCTGCAGAAGAGCAGGAAGTTAGGTTAGTGGCAGCAATAAATGAAAAGACCGGGAAGAGACTCAATTATAACATCATTCAGCTCAGACAATTAGAGAAGGAGTTGGAGCCGCTCAGACAGGAGCTGAGTGCCGTCCAGCAGAAAAAGGCGGCACTTGTTGCGCAAAGATCCTCCATAGAATCCGAACTCAAGTCGATGGAATAGTGAGCAGGAATGGACATCTATATCTCAGGTTCAATGGCTTATGACAGGATTATGGACTTTCCCGGCAGATTTTCCGACTACATCCTCCCTGACAAGATACACATTCTGAATGTTTGTTTTAATGTCAACGGAATGTCCGAAAAATTCGGCGGTACGGCCGGAAATATCTCATATACTCTCAGTCTTCTGAACGAGAAGCCGCTTATCATCGCAACTATAGGAAAAGACTATCAGAATTATTTTGATTGGCTGGGGAAAAACAATGTTCCTGTAAAGGGGATAAAAATAATTCCTGAGGAGTTTACAGCCGGTGCGTATATCACGACCGATATGGCCGACAACCAGATTACCGGATTCAATCCCGGAGCGATGAAATACGCCTCCGGATATGGGTTCGAAAACGCTGATCCTGAAAACTCTGTTGCCATCATTGCACCAGGCAACCTTCAGGATATGATCGAATATGCGAGGATATGCAGGGAGAAGGGCATCAGGTATATCTGTGATCCCGGTCAGTCTCTCACCAAGTGGGAAGGGGAGACTCTGAGGGAATGGATAGCCGGCTCCATGATATTGATTTCGAATGATTATGAACTCGAGATAATAATGAAGATGACAGGCCTGGACAAGAAAGAATTATTAGGTCTTGCACAGACAATTATTACGACTCTTGGTGAAAATGGTTCTCTCATAAGCAACTCGAAGCAGGATGTGAGCGTACCGGCAGCAGGGGTGCAGAATGTTGTAGATCCCACCGGTGCAGGGGATGCATACAGGGCAGGGCTTTTGAAGGGGCTTGCAACGGGCAAAGATATTGAAACGGCAGCAAGGACTGGCGCAGTCGCTGCTGCTTATGCGATAGAGAAATACGGTACCCAGGAGCATTATTTTACTTACGAAGATTTTGTGGAGAGGTGCAGAAGTAATTTCGGCGAGTTGTGAAATTGGTTTCAAAGAGCAAGATTGTACGCAGAGGACTTCATGATCAATGAAGCGGCACTGAAGGCCTACCTTCTTAAAAGATTCGGTGATGCAGTCCGGATTCATATAAGCCGGCTCGGCTCGGGTGTTCAGGGATCCGGATTCCTGGTTGAGATGGAGACGTCAGACGGTATCCGGTCATATGTAATAAAAACGCTTGTTCCCGAAGGCCTCGGTCACGATTATCCATCAGACAGAGCTTCGGTATTTCTTCTCGACCTCGATGAATACAAAAACCTTCCCAGGCATGTGAAGGCGATCGATGTGCTGTCCGAGATGGAGGACGGTTCTCTGAAATCCATCGGCGGGGGGAAAGAATATTATCTACTGATGGAGAGGGCAGTGGGGGAGAATTATTTCAGTGACCTGACCGAATTCTCCCGTAAGGACCGTCTCGATGGTGCTGATATTAAGAAGATAAAGGCGATGACCTCTTATCTTGCTGAAATACACTCCGTCAGGAAAGATTCAAAAACACTCTACTGGCGGAAATTGAGAGATACGATCGGTCACGGCGAGTGTTTAATGGGTGTCTTCGATATATATCCCGACGGAGTTCTCACCTATGAGGAAATGGCGGATATTATAAAAAAGTCGGTCGACTGGTACGCTGCATTGAAACCGGAATATAAAAGGTTATGCCGGATACATGGTGATTTCCACCCGGGAAACATATGGTTTACCCCCCCCTCGCCTTTTTACGGTAAGGGGGAGGTGGACGAGGTGGATTTTATTCTCCTTGACAGAAGCAGGGGGCCATGGGGTGAGCCGGCAGATGATGTCACAGCATTAACGATAAATTACATATTCTTTTCAGTGAAGCATCATGGAGATGTCAGGGGAACATACCTCGACGGATTGAAGTTATTTTTTAATGAGTACATTAAGGCATCCGGAGACGAAGAGATCAGCGACGTTGTTGCACCCTTTTTCGCCTTCAGGGGCGCTGTTGTTGCAAACCCGGCATTTTATCCCGAACTTACTCTCAGCCAGAGAAAGCTTATCTTCAGGTTTGTTCATAATGTTCTCGATGATGACAGTTTTAAGTTTGAAAGGGTAGGTGATTATTTAAGGTGATATCCTTAATATTCCTCCCTGTTTATCAACGACTACATAGTTGTTTTTCTCTTTCCTGTCATCCATTAATCCAATATTTGTTGTGATTTCCCAGGAATGAAACATATAGTGATATGGTTAAAGGCAGCGCGCCTCAAACTTCATATCTTGGGTATGCTGCCGGTTCTTGTCGGTTCTTTAATCGCCGCCGGCAGGGCAGGGAGTCTTCGCATTCCCAATATCGTGTTTGCCGAATTGATCACCCTTTTCGTACTCATCACAACGGCCTTTGCCAATGATTATGCCGATGCCGAGACGGACAGTCTTAATAGAAATTTCAATATCTTCTCGGGGGGGTCGAGGGTTATACCCGATGGCTTCATCTCGAAGAGAGAGATGCTGTTTGCCACCATACTGTCTTCTCTCCTTTCGGCTATTTTTTCGATAGTCTACCTAATTTTCCTGAGAGGCCATCCGATCGTCGTAGGCTTGACTGTGATTGGTCTTTTTATGGGAATCGAATATAGCCTACCGCCTTTAAAGATCAATTACAGAGGGCTCGGAGAGCTTTTTGTTGTGATAATGTACAGCGTTTTCTGTCTTTTTTTCGGTTATGCGACTCAGGCAGGTCCGGATTTTGACATACTGCTTCTTTATCTCTCTGTGCCGTCGGCCATAAGCATGTTCTTGATGATCTTGATAACGGAAGTCCCCGATGCGAAATCAGATAAAATCTCCGGCAAGAAGACCATTCCCTCTCTATTAGGAAAAGATAAATCATTTTCAATCTATTCCCTTGGTGTCATGGCATTGTATGTAACAATATTTTCACTCTCTGTGGCGGGTGTAATAAATAAATTCACCTTCAATGGTCTTTTTTCCTCGCTCCCTGTGGGCATCGTCCTGTTTGGTATTTCTTTATCGAGAAAAGCCTTAACACCAAAAAAAGTTTCCCTTCTCTGCGGTTTGACCCTTATTCTGAATATATGGGTCAACGTAGTACTATCTTTGAATTTTGCGATCGGCGCATGAGAGAAGATGCAATACGAATCACTCGAATTACTCTGTTGCCCTGTTTGCAAAGGTACGCTATTCTTTGAAGGGGAAAAAAACGGGGAATTGATTCGGCAAGGAAACTTGTGCTGCCGGAAGTGTGCAAAGTTCTATCCGGTTGAGACAAATATCCCGAGGTTTGTCACACGTGAATCTCTATACGGATTCAATAAGCGATTCGAGAGGGCATATAACCGGCTGTCCCGCTTCTATGATTCAGCTTTTACCAAAGCTTACCTTAACAGGCACTTCTGGCCGGTATCGGGTGAAGAGAAAGCGCGAAAAGAGGTTATCGAAAGGCTTGAAATATACGAAAGCAGCAAAATACTTGAGACGAGTATCGGCACCGGAGATAATATTCCGCATCTTGCACGTTGTGCGCACGAGATAAGAATATACGGTCTGGACATATCACAGGGGATGCTTGCGCAGTGCATGAGGAATCTCAAGAAGTGGAAGATTGAAGCCGATCTGTTCCTGGGCAATGCCGAACATTTGCCATTTCGGGATGGATCCTTTGATGTGGTGTTTCATGTTGGAGGAATAAATTTTTTTGGCGAAAAAAGGAAGGCTGTTGAAGAGATGATCAGGGTCGCCAGACCCGGAACAAAGATCGTTATCGCCTGTGAAACAGAGAAGGCGATTGAATCCAACAGGAGGGGCATAAGGTTTGTTTTCGGGAGACAATTGGAGGGGAGTATGCTGAAGTTTTCCTCGAGAGATATGCAGAATCTGGTTCCTGAAGATATGCTTAATATCAGTTACGAAGAAATTTGGGAAGATAACGGGTATCTTCTGGAGTTTAGAAAACCTTGTCCTTGATTTCAAACAAAATCTTTTGATACCCTAAACTGCAGGCATAAATGAACGAGGATTTTTCAGGAAGGTGTGTTGAAGAATGTTCATTTTGAGTGAGTTTGAGGGATCAATAGTCAACCTCGGGCAGAAAGATAGAAATTTATATCAGGCTCTGCTGCGTATCGCTGATATAGCCCTTAAGGACGGTTTTACCCTTGTGATCGATGAACGGATCCAGGGCAAAATTGAGGTCAATCTCAATGAGCCATGGAACATGATACTCGTAGAAATATTGACAGGGCTTGATTTGATGACGATAGTAGACAGTAACACCATTATTATTTCCTACCGTTAACCCGGAGAATGTAATTATAAAAAATAACAGGCAGGCATATGTTTAGAAAAACCTTTACCAATCGCAATTTGCTCATTAAGGTAATGCATGAATGATAGATAAAAATGTGCAGATATACTGGTGAGCAGATGTCTTACAAAGGTGGCGAAAGTAAAGCTTTTTCTAAACATACGACTGCCTGTTAAGACATTTTTCGGATTAGGGTGAAAACCTGATATAGTTCTCCCAATAGAATAAAAGCTCCCTCGTCGCCCTGAGATCTCCGACACAGTATCTCGCGATATCGAGGTATCGGCCGGCCTTGAAAAGGTCTTTCACCTCATATCCTGTAATGCCGTCTTCTTTGGGGCTTTTTATGCCGAATGTCCTACACCACATGTCAAGATTAAACCTTCTTCGTGAAGCACCGTAAAAAGTGAGTTGGTCGAGGAGGTCTAAATGAGTTCCGTTATATCTGTTTGGCATTAAGTCCCTTGTCGGCTTTATCTTATGCGCGGCGGAACGAATTAAGATGAAAGGGCAGTCAAAACACCTGCCGTTAAAGGTTATAAACTGTTTGCAGTTCTTAATAATATTCCAGAATTTCCCGATGATCTCCTTTTCGGTGCCGGTCTCATAACGCACATTATCCTCTTCGAAAGGGAGCAGCGGATCCCCGGTGGTCTGGAAGAAGACGAAGCCTTTATGCATGTCGGGATCGAGCAATCCTATGGTTACGATTTCGGCTGTCTGCGGATAGAAGGAGAGACGGTCTTTTACTTCCTCTTTCTCATCATCAGTCTCTGCGTACCGCAGCAGGTATTCCTGTGTCACCTGATCGAGGGCATCGAAATCTTTTCCAACCGTTTCTATATCAAAAATTATTCTGGACATAGTTTGAATATTATATCTTTTTTTCTGAGAT
>Ga0316628_100000174_pt1 | contig 40638 bp, 33 predicted proteins | sample OWC_Aug_M2_C1_D5_FD_207648 | JGI IMG/M metagenome (GOLD analysis project Ga0316628, IMG submission 207648) | Wetland soil microbial communities from Old Woman Creek delta, Ohio, United States - OWC_Aug_M2_C1_D5_C | ecosystem: Environmental > Terrestrial > Soil > Wetlands | place: USA: Ohio...
AATGAGAATGTCCTTGGGAAGGTCCACCAGCACCGGGCCGGGCCGGCCGGTCCTTGCCAGGTAAAACGCCTCGCGCACGGACCGTACCAGGTCCCGGCTCTGCCGCACCAGGTAGTTGTGCTTGGTGATGGGGAGGGTAATTCCGGTGATGTTGACTTCCTGGAAGGCGTCGGTGCCGATGACGGAGTCGGCGACTTGCGCCGTCAGCGCGACGATCGGGACGGAGTCCAGCATCGCCGTGGCGATTCCCGTGACGAGATTCGTGGCCCCCGGGCCCGACGTGGCCAGGCACACGCCTACCTTGCCCGTGGCGCGCGCATAACCGTCTGCGGCGTGCGCCGCGGCCTGCTCGTGACGCACGAGAACATGGTGAATCTGCGGGTACTTGGCGAGCGCGTCGAAGATCGGCAGGGCGGCCCCGCCCGGATAGGCCCAGACGACGTCGACTCCTTCGCGAATCAGACACTCCCAGACGACTTCAGCACCGGTGTGCCGCATGATGGCAGTTGTCCCCCTCCGGAATCCCGCGACGAACAGATCGAACGGGCGGCGACCGAACCTACGGGTCGGCCCGGCCCCGCGCAGGAAAACGAAGGGGACCATAGCAGCGGCGCCCAGGCCGGTCAAGGCCTTTTGACGTCGCGCAGTCGGTGGGGCGGCGTTTCGGCCCGGCCATTCGCCATTGAGGCTCAGGCAAAGGACGTTACGTTGTCGGGATCCCGGTGACGATGAGGCGGTTGTCCACGGCGCCGATCCCGGCGCGAATGGATGCCAGGCGCTCGACGGTGTCGCGGGTCTCGGCGTCCTTCACGGTGCCGGTCAACTCCAGTCGTCCGCCGCGACACCGCAGCGTGATGTCGGTTTGGTCCGTAGCGGGGTTGGCTTTGAGGGCGGCCCGCACGCGGGCGACCAGCGCCGCGTCCCACAGCGCGGCACGCGATAGGTCGGTGGGCTGTCGGCCGGGTTGGCGCAGGGCCGAGATCAGAAGATCCGCGGCCTCCTCGACACCGACGCAGGCCGTGTTGATGGTGAGGTCGTACTGAAGGGGATCGTCCCATTCCACATCGAAAAACTGGCGAATCCGGGCGCGAATCCCCTCGTCGGATCGCCGGATGCGATGAACCGCCTCGTCGGCCGGCACCTTGAACCGCCGCGTGAGCCGAGCCGCACGGAGGTCCAGTGGGGCGCAGACACGCACCCGCAGGGCGTGCCGAATGTCGCGGAGGAGAAGCGTGGACCAACGTCCGAGGATGACAACATTGTCTGGGAGGGCCGCGTTCAGAACCTCCGCGGCTACGAAGGAGAAGTGGCGCCTCGCGGCGACCTTCCCGGCCTCGAACATTCTCGGCCTGGTCTCGACGGTAGCCACGAGCGTGACAGGGTCCGCCTCGTACACACGGGCGGCCTCGGCGATGATCTCCTGCCGGACGAGGTCGTAGCCCAAGCGCTTGGCGACCTCCTGCGCCACATGGGTCCCCAGGCTGCCGATCTCCCGGGTCATGGCCAAGACGGGCACGCCGTCTCCTCATCGGTCCGCGGCGGGCACGTCCTGCAGCGTCGCCTTCGGCGTCGCCGGCTGTGGGCGGAGCCGAGCGCGGACCGCTTTGACGCCAGGCCACAGGAAGAACAGGATGGCGAGACCGTTGACCGCCGCGGCGATGGGACTCGCGAAGAAGATCGCGAGGGAGCCCTGGGACATGATCAGGCTCTGGCGCATGGCCGTCTCCGCCAGATCGCCGAGGACCAGCGCGAGCACCAGGGGGGCCAGAGGATAGTCCAGCTTCTTGAACACGTACCCTACGACCCCGAAGACGATCACGTACCAGATGTCCACGATACGGTTGTTGACCGCGTACGCGCCGATGGCGCAGAGGAAAACAATGCTTGGCATCAGAATGCTGAAGGGGATGCGGAGGATGGCCACGAAGAGCGGGACCAGGGCGAGGACGATGAGCACGCCGAGCGCATTGCTCGCCCAGATGCTGGCGATGAGGCCCCACACGAAGTCGGCGTGCTCCTTGAACAGCATGGGGCCGGGTTGCAGGCCCCAAATCATGAGGCCGCCGAGCATCACGGCGGCCGTGGGAGAGCCCGGGATGCCCAGCGTGATCATGGGCAACATGGCCGACACGCCGGCGGCGTGCGCCGCTACCTCGGGAGCCACGACACCCTCGACGGTACCGGTGCCGAACGCCTCCGGGTGCTTTGAGAATTGCTTGGCGAAGCCGTAGCTCATGAACGAGGCGGGTGTCGCGCCTCCGGGTTTGATGCCCATCCAGCAGCCGATGACGGCGCCCCTGATCAGCGTTCGCCAATACCGCGGCATCTCCCGCAGCGTTTCCAGGACCGTTCTCACCGACATCCCGGAAGCGACGCCGTCCATTTTCAGGCCCTCCTCCACCGTGAGGAAGATCTCGCCGATGCCGAAGAGCCCGATGACGACCACGAGGAAGCTGAAGCCCCCCATGAGCTCGGTGGTACCGAAGGTAAAGCGCAGCCCGCCGGTGACGATATCCAGCCCAACGGCGGCCATGATCAACCCGAGCAGGATGCTCGCGGCGGTCTTGGCCGGCGATTTGCCTACCAGGCCGACCATGGCGCTGAAGGTGAGCATCATGACCGCGAACATCTCGGGCGGGCCGAAGAGGAGGGAGAACTCCGCCACGATGGGGGCAAAGAACGTCAGCATGACGGTCGCAAAGACGGCCCCAACGAAGTGCGAGCAGAAGGCCGCTGTGAGCGCCTTGCCTGCCTGCCCCTTCTTGGCCATGGGGTAGCCGTCAAACGTCGTGGCCACCGACCATGGCTCGCCGGGGATGTTGAACAGGATCGACGTGATGACGCCACCGAAGAGCCCCCCCCAGTAGATGGCCGCCAAGAGAATGATGGCGGAGTTGGGGGACATGCCGAAAGTCAGGGGGATGAGGATGGCCACCCCGTTGGCCACGCCGAGCCCCGGCAGTACGCCCACGACGGCCCCTAGGAGGATCCCCGCGACCGCCATGAGGAGGTTGTGGGGGGTCAGGAATATCTCGAAACCGGCGAGTAAGGACTGTATGGCCTCCATGGCGTCCGCTCCTCCCGCTCAGAGACCGAGCTGAGCCCACACGCTGCCTTCGGGAAGGGGAATTAGGAACCACCGCCAGAAGACGACATACCCGGCGAGCGGGATGAAGACGCTGAGCGCTGCGATCGTGACCCAGCGGTGTTTTCCGATCCACCGCATGTACACGGCGAAGTATAAGCCGGCCGCCAAATAGATGCCGATGAATTGCGTGAGGAAGATCATCACGCCGGCCGGGACGGCCACCGAGGCGACCTTCTTCCACGCGCCGGGCTTCAGGAACGGCGGGGGAGCTTGCCCGCGACGCCACCACCGGAGCGTCTGGCTGAAAATCGCCGCTGCGGAGGCGACCAGTCCGATTCCCAGCAACAACGGGTACGAGCCCGCCTCGGGTCCGCCGTCGCCCCATCCGACCCCGTACTGCGCCGACTCATAGCACACCAGCATTCCCACCGCGAGAATGAGCGTGGCACAAAGGATCTCTGCCGTGCGCATGGCCCCTCCCCCTCATCCTACTCGAGAAGGCCCTGGATTCCGTGGCGGCCGCCTATGTGGTGTTTGGCCTGTCTACGTCACGTGGGTTGCCTCATCTCACGAGAGTGAACGTCGCCCGCGGCGGGCGATGCGCCGGAGGCCACGGGCGAATCGACACGGTGGCAGGGCGCGGTCCCGCTTTCGCCGAAACGTGCCCCGCCACTCTCTCGAAACGCGAACGCCTGCCGCATCGATGTCTCCGGTGCGACGCCGAAGGGCCGCGCTTCATTCGTGGCCGTTGCCCTCGGCCTCCGACGCGGCTAGCGCCTTCCGGATCTCCCCGGCCAGCCGGAAAGGCGCGATCCCCGGCAGCAGCCAGCGCTGCCACATATCGTCGATCTTCCCCTGAAAATACGCGATGTCGTCGTCCGTGAAGTGGGCGAATCGCCCCTGCTTCAGGAGGTATTCGCGGACCGGCTTGCGCGGCGCCCCCGCCGCGATACCCTTCGACTTTCCGTAGAAGCTCAGGACGCCGTTCTCCACTTCGAAGAGGGGCCACACGCCCGTCTCCACGGCCAGCTCGCCCAGCTCGTGGGAGAGCATCGGGTCGTAGTCCCAGCCCTTGGGGCAAGGGTCCAGCGAGTGGATGAAGGTGGGCCCGCCGATGCTGAGCGCCTTCCGCACGCGGTTCATCATCTGGAGCGCGTACGACGCGTCCACCGTGGCCACGTAGCGGCACTCGGGGTGCCCCGCGGCCAGCATCCCGGCCACGTTCTTCTTCCACCGCTTGTGGAGGAGGCGCCGAGCCTTCCCGGGCGGGGAGAAGGTGGTGTTGGCCCCGTACGGGGTCATGCTGGAGAGCTGGATGTCGGTGTTGGCGTACGACTCGTTGTCGTACATGAGGATGAGGAAGTTGTACTCGGGGTACGTCAGGGCGGCGGAGATGGAGGAGAGGCCCATGTCCGCGCCGCCGCCGTCCCCGCAGAAGGCGATGACGTTGATGGGCTCCTCCTTGATCCGCCCCTTGCGCATGAGGGCCTTCAGGCCCGCGGCCGTGCCGACGGCCGCCGACCCCGAGGCTCCGAGCTGGGTGTGCATCCACGGCACGACCCAGGACGTGGAGTAGTAGGTCGTGTTGGCCACGTACATGCATCCGGTGGAGCCCAGAATGACGGTCCGGGGGCCGGCGGCCTTGGCCATCAGCTTCATGACCAGGGCCGACTCGCACCCCTGGCAGGTCCGGTGCCCCGACGTGAAGTACTCCTCGGTCGTGACCTTCTTGACCCCCTTGAACGGGATCAGATTCTGCGTGGGCAGCACGGTGAGTTCTGTCGCCATGGTCCCTACCCCCTCACTCCGATCCAGTAGTTGGGTTGATCCACTCTGCCCGTCCGGGCGACCTTGAGCAGGACCTCGCTCATCTCCGTCACGCTGTCCAGGGTCACCTCGCGCCCCCCGAGGCCGCAGATGAAGCTCACGACGGCCGGTCGCTGCGCCAGGTCGAAGAGGGCGGAGCGGAGCTCGGTGTACAGGACTGCGCCGTGGTTCGGCGCCCCGAAAGAGTAGTCCCGGTCGATCACCCCAACCGCCTTCGCCCCCGCGAGAGCCTCCTGGACCTCCAGCGTCGGGAACGGCCGCAGCCACTTCAGGCGCACGAAACCGACCTTGTGGCCCTGCTCCCGCAACTTCCGCACGCCGACCTTCACGGGCAAGGAAAGGGTCCCTTGGCCGAAGAGGATGATGTCGGCATCCTCGGTCATGTACGTCTCCACGAAGGGATTCTCGCCCCGCCGACCGAAGATCCGGTGGTAGTCGCGGTACGCCTCTTGGATCACGTCATGCGCCCGGCGCATGGCCTCGTCGTTCTGCTTCCGGATCTCCATCACCCAGTCCTCATTTGCCTGCGGGGCCACAGTGATGGGGTTGTCCGGGTGGAGCTGCTTGTCCCCGCGGTCGTACTTCGGCAGGAAGCGGTCCACCTGTTCCTGGCTGGGTACCTTGACCAGCGCCTCGGAGTGGGTGAGAAACGCTCCGTCCGCGCCGATGGCGCACGGCAAGAAGATCCGGGGGTCCTCGGCGACCCGGTAGCAGATGAGGGCGGTGTCCAACGCCTCTTGGGCCGTGTCGACCCACGTCAGCATCCATCCCAGGTCGCGGACGGCGAGCGCGTCGTTGTGCTCGCAGCCGAACGCGCCCGGGTCATCCAGGGCGCGATTGCCCACCAGGGCCAGCAGTGGCAGCCGGAGGGCGGGCGTCACCGCGAGCGCCTCCATGGCGTACATCCAGCCCACGCCGCTGGACCCGCAGAAGGTCCGAGCCCCAACGGCCGAGGCGTGCTTCACGATCTCGAACTGGTCGTGCTCGCTGGACGCCACGATGTACTCGGCGTCGAGCTCGCCGTTGGCGATCAACTTGGCCACGGCCTGCATCACCGTGTCGTACGGCCGGATCGGGTAGGCGGTGACCACGTCGATGCTCGCCAGGCGCAAGGCCTGGGCGATGGCCGCGCATCCGCTGATCAGCAGTTCCTTCTCCTTCGCTGGAGCTTCCAGGGTTACCACGCTCATGAGTTCCCCTCCCTTCCAGGCGGCGCTGCGGGGTTCCGTCCAGCCGGGCCGCGCGAACCCCTTCGGGGCCGCACGTCACGTTGCGCACCACGTCGCGCCCTAGTCTCCACTTTTTGCAGTCTCCTCGACGCCGGAATCGGCCAGCTCGTCCTCGTATTGCCCCCGATAGCGGAAGCCGTGCGAGCGATGCGTCGTCGCTTTGTCCTGGATCTTCTCCAGCAGCCACGCCTTGTACTTCGCCGGGTCCTTCTGGTGCGCCTCGAACTGGCTGCCGTTGTCCGCGAAGGCCTGCTCATTCACCATGGTGATGCAATTCGTGACGGGGCACACCGCCTCGCAGACGCCGCAGCCGCAGCAGGCCTCCATGTTGGCGTCGTAGTGGCCGGTCGGGGTTACGTCGAAGCACGAGTCGGGGCACTGGAGCCAGCAGACGGTGCATTTGGTGCAGGTCTCGAAATCCACGACGGGCCGCATGGTCCGCGTGCTGAACTTCTTGAACGTGGGGTTCCGGCCGGGCCGGTAGCCCCCATCCCAGCCCTCGACCTCCTGCCGGACCGGGATGCCGGGGATCACCAGCCCCTCCCTCATCTCCTGCCACTTCAGGAGCTTGAACTCGTACGGTCGCTCGGCGTTCCCGTCATCAGGACCGACCGGACGGCTCTCCACTCGATCGTGTCCGAGCTGTGCCGACGCTACCTTGCTTTCGTCGCCCCATTCCGCCCGGATGGCGGCCTTCACCGCCTGGAGACCCACGACCTTCGGCGCGAGGCGGGCGATGGCGCCCAGCACCCGGACGTCCGTGTGGTCGTCCTTGTACACCCACAAGCCGGAGAAGCTCGCCAGGCCTTTCACGATGGCGAGGTTCCAGGCCGCGCCTTTGCGGTGGCAGTCGCGCAGCAGCGCCTCGGGCGACTGCATGGATGTCACGAGGACCGTGCCGCCGTCCCGAGTCAGCTTGTTAATGGGTTGAAGGCCGTACCAGGCCCACGACTCCACCCCTTTGCACAGCGTGTCGTCCACGGCCACCGTCACGTCGTTGTCGGTCGGCTCATAGCGTGCGAGGTGCGCCTGGAGCTCCTCCTCGGAGTCGGCAACGACGGCGAAACTCTTCGCCGGGATGCCGTTCCGCTCCGGCGAGTCACCGTACCGGCCGAAGGAGATCCCGACCTTGCCCTCCTGCCTCGCCGCCAGCACGATTCCGCGGGTGATCCGCTGTCCGAGGTGCTTCTGGAAAATGCCGCGATAGACGACCTCGATCGATCCCGTCATGATGAGCCTCCCTTCCGAGGTTGTCGGGGCGGCGACTCACGCCGCCTGCTTCGTCCGCCTGCGGCGTGCCACCGCGCGTCTTCGGTTTCCTCGCGTGGCCGACACTCAGGACGTTCCGCTCTATTTGCTGCAAATGGCGCAACATGGCCATCTGAGCGCGGCCCGGATCCCGCGCCCGAACGGCGTCCAGAATGGTACGGTGCCCGGCGAGCGAGCGACTCGGCCGCCCCGGCGCGTGCAGGGAGCGTTCGCGGGTCTCGCGGAGACCATCCACGATGGACTCGTTCAGCTTGAGCAACAGGTGGTTCTTCGTCGAGTAGGCGAGGAGCGAATGGAAAGCGCTGTCCGATTCCACACCGGTCTGGCCGTCGGCCACCTCGCGCGCTTGTTGCGCGAGGGTTGCCTCCATCCGTCGGATCTCGGCTTCCGTGGCGCGCGAGGCGGCCAGCGCGGCGATCTTGGGCTCGATGATCTTTCGAGCTTCGAACGCGTCCCGCAGGGCGTCTTTCTTCTGTGGGGTCGACGAGCGCCACGCTCCGAGAAGCACGTCGAGGCCGGACGCGATGTAGGTGCCGTCGCCGGATAGGATTTGCACGAGGCCCATGGACTCGAGGGCGCGGATGGCTTCGCGGACCGACGCGCGGCTGACCCGGAATCGTACGGACAGAACGCGTTCCGACGGCAGGCGATCTCCCGGTTGCAGTCTGCCGTCCACGACGTGCCGCCGAATCTGCGCGACGATGTCCTCGTGGATTCGCTTCCGCTTGACCGCCCGGAGTGCCATCGACCAACTCCCAGGACTCTGGCGACTGCTTGTGTCGACCGGTCTGGTGGTCTGGCCAGGAGGGGGTAACTCAAAGTAATTTTCTAAGAGTGAAATTGTCAAGTATAAATCGACACCATTTTACTACTATTAGATTAATATTCAATAAAACAAGAAGTTGCAGCACGACGCAACGAGGAGAATAGAAAATGGAGAGCGGGTCTGTGCGTCGAAGCGGGAGCGCCGACACAATCGGCAGATGGGTGGCGGACGCGCGCGGCATCACGGTGACCACCGACGATCCCGGCCTTCGCGCGGCCGCGGATTCGGTCCTGAGCACGCCCCAGGTCATCCCGGTCCACGCGGCCGAGCGCTTCGAATTCGCTGGGCACGCCGCCCCGACGGTGCAGACGCCATCGACGATTCAATTGCTCGCGTTGTTCGCACTGGAGATGGAAGCGCGGGGGTTCGAGGTAGTTCCAGACGAGCAGTAGGGTGGCATCCATCCCGCGGCGTCAGTTCCCCGCCGCGGGCTTCCCGCGTCGGTGCGTGGGAAACGGATGGATATGAGTTCGGACTAGAAGGCGACCGGCTCCGACGAGTGCGGTCCTTCGACCTCGGCGGGTTCGTCGTGCGTGCGTGCGTCGTCAGTGGAAGCAACTGGGGTTTCGTGCGACTCCGACGGCGGCAGCACCGGGGGCGCAAGGGCGCCGGGGATGACGGCGCTTGGCTCGTCTTCGCGGACCTCGGAAAGCTGTGCATCCTGCGCGGACGCGTCGTCAACGGGAGGAGGCGGCGCAGCGCTCGACTCCGACGGCGGAAGTGTCGAAGGCGCGGGAAGGTCGGGTGCAACGGAGATCTGGTCCGAGCTGACCGGCTCTTCGGCGAGCGGTGCGGCTTCGGACAACGCGGGCGTCGCGTCAGAATCCGTCGGCGGAACCATTGGCGGGGGCAGGGCATCCTGACCGATTGAGGTCTGGTCGGGCGTGGCCGGTGGTTCGGCCTGCGGAGCAGGCGCAGGCGGCGCGAGTGTCTCGATTGCCTGCGGCGCCGCGGCGGGCGCGGGAGCGAGTGCAGGTGCCGGGGGGGCAACGGTCGTGATCGGCAGCTGGACAGAGACCGACGCCTGTCGAAAGCCACGCCGCCGGCTTTTGGCCTCGCGCGGCTTGCTGCGGCCACTGAGCAACGGGTGAACGACGTCCAGGGCCGCCAGGAACTCGGCGTAGAAGTTTTTCGAGGCAAAGCCGAAGCGGGGACCGTTGTAACGAGCGACGATGTCCTCGATGGCCTTGCTGCCCACCGCCTCGCTGGCCGCCTGTATCCCGGCGTGGCCGTGGTTGTATGCGACGATGGCCAGCGGCCAGGAGCCGAGCGCAGTGTAACTATTCTTGAGGTGATGCGCCGCGGCCTCGGTCGCCCGGAGGGGATCGCGCCGATCGTCCCGTTTCCGCGTGATGGTGAGATACCGCTTGCCGGTGGGTTTGATAAACTGCCATAGCCCAACCGCGCCGGCCTTGGACTTCGCAGCCGGGTTGAAGGTGGACTCGACCAGCGGGAGGGCAGCCAGTTCCGGCGGCACGTCATGCCGTTTGAGGATAGTCACGATCTTCGGCAAGAGCTTCTGCGCCCGCTGTAGGCCTTCGTCTACTTTCTCGCGCAATCCCTGCTGGACGCGGATGTTCTCTGCGGCCCGCCGCAGACTGTCGGGCCCGCATGGGCATTCCCACAGTGCGGCTAGCCTGCGTCCCTCGGCTCCGAGGTCGTCCGGGCTGATGCCGGCGGCCAGTTGGATGAGTATGTCTCTGTATCTCCCGCGGACGCGCTCGATTTCGGGCTTGGCCAACTGTTCCGCCCGCGCTTGGCTGGCCTTCTCGGGGACGCGCACGACGTCGTAGATCACGCCCAAGTTATCGCGGTCGTGCAAGACGAAGTCCCCGACGCCGTGCTCGGTGTAGACCTGCTTCCAAAAGGCGACGTTGGGGGTGAGAGCCACAGGTTCGGGGAAGTGGGGATTCTGCACCCTGGCGACATCGGCCGCGGCCAATCGCGGCAGGACCAAAAGGAGGGTGCAGAGAACAACCGCCGTCACGGGGCCCCAAACGAGGGATCTGCGCATGCCGCCTCCAGGCCTGGAAACCGTCTTTCGCCACACCGTCCGGGCCATCTACTACCAGACGTCGCCGGAGACCGCAAGAAATATCCACGGGTTGCACGGTCAGGCGCGCGACGGTCCCTGCCTTGCGACGCCATGGGGCGGGTCCTTCCGCTGCCGGATTCGCCTTGACAGCGGAGGCGGTGGTGATACTGTCTGCACGGCCTGCAGAGGTGCAAGGGACCAGGATGTCGTACGGCTAGGGCGGCGATGTCGGGTCTCTTCACGCGGCGAGCCTGGTATGGGCCGAGGTGACCGATATCGCACGCCTCGCGCGTGGTCCTCGAACGCCGGACCTCCCACCAGAGAAAATCTGTGACGATCCGAACGAAGCTCTTCTTTGGCTACCTGGTCTTCACGGCCACCCTCGTTGTGCTGGGCGGGTGGAGCGCGTGGCATCTCCGTGAAATGGGCGGGGTGTCGCGAAATATCATTGCGAATAACTACGACTCGGTTATCGCCGCACAGGATATGCGCGACAGCCTAGAGCGCCAGAATTCTGCGGCCCTCTTTGTCCCTCTCGGGCAAGAAGAGCGGGCCCTGAGCCAACTGAGTGAATACCGTCGCAGGTTCGACACGAGCTTCCAGAGCGCGGCAAATAACATTACGGAGCCAGGTGAAGGCGAGATCATCGAGACCATTCGCCGCGACCGTGACGCCTACTACAAGCAGGTTGACGTTTTTCTCGCAGAGATCCAAGCGCTTCGGAGACCTGCTGGGCATTTGTCCGATGGTTTGCGGGAAGGGGCACCCGGCGCAAGCGAGGGGTTTCTGCGGCTCGAACCACTCATCAACCGACTGCGGGTGGACTGTGATAATCTTCTACAGATCAACCAGCGCGCGATGGTGGCGAAGTCCGAGGCGGCCGCCGGCGTCGCCCAACGGTGGTTTCTCACGACGCTGGGCATCGCCGTCTCTCTCGTCGTGGCAGGCCTTGCCTTTGCCGTGTTTCTGGCGAACCGGATCGTGGGGCCGCTGCGCGAGCTGACGGAGACGGCCGCCCGGATCGCGACCGGCGATCTCGACGCGAAGGCGAGGGTGAGCTCGCGGGACGAGGTCGGCATCCTCGCCGCCGGCTTCAATACCATGGCGGAACGCATCCGGCAGTTGCGTCGGTCGGATTTGGGGAAACTCGTCGTGGCTCAGCAGACGACCGAGGCGGCTATCGATTCCCTCTATGATCCGGTGATCATCACGGATGCGGAGGGCGCCGTGGCAAAGCTCAATCCGGCTGCCGAGGAGCTCTTCGGCACCGAGGCTGCCAACGTCGGCAAGCCCGTAGGGGAGATCGCGCGCGACAGTCGGATCCCCGTGGCCGTTGCCGAGGCCTTGAGCTCGCAGCGCCCGGTGGCGGGGGAAGAGGCGGCTTCGGTGTTGCCCTTGGACGTGGACGGAACCGAGCGGGCGTTCCGGCTTCGCACGACGCCGATGCGGGATGAAGAGGGGCGCCTCCTCGGAGCCGTCACCCTTTTGGAGGACATCACGCATCTGCGGGAGATTGATCGCCTCAAGTCCGAGTTCATCGCCACCGCCTCGCACGAGCTTCGCACCCCGCTGACCAGCGTCCAGATGGGCGTCCATCTGCTGCTGGAGGGGGCGACCGGTGGTCTCACCGAGAAGCAGCGGGAGCTGCTGCAGGCGTGTAAAGAGGACTGCGAACGCCTGGAGCGGCTCATGCGGGATCTCCTGGATCTGTCCAGGATCGAGGCGGGGAAGCATATCCCGCAGCTCTCGCCCATCCGCGTCGCCGAGCTGGTTGCTGCGAGCACCGATCCGCTCCGCGCCCAACTCGATGCCAAAGGACTCTCCTTTGCCGCCGAGGTTCCGCCGGAACTGCCCTCCGTTCTGGCCGACCGGGCCCAGATCGAGCGGGTCCTCACCAATCTGGTCAGCAACGCGCTCCGTCACACCGATCGCGGCGGCCTCATCCGCGTAAGCGCCGTCCGCCGCCAGGGGCATGTCGCCATCTCTGTGAAGGATACCGGCCACGGCATCCCGCCCGAGTATTTGGCGCACATTTTCGAGAAGTTCATCCGGGTCCCCGATGCTCCATCCGGGGACGCCGGACTAGGCCTGGCCATCTCAAAACGCATCGTCGAGGCCCACGGTGGCAAGATTGTCGTCCAATCCGAAGTCGGACGCGGCACGACATTCACTTTCACCCTGCCGATGGCAGGTTGATGGCCGGCGATGGGGCTCAACAGACAGCCGAGGAGTGCAGCATGGCGAAACGGATTCTGATCATCGATGACGAAGAGCACATCCGCCGGGTGATGCGGATGACCATGGAGGCGGCGGGCCATGAAGCCGGCGAGGCGGCCGATGGTTATCGGGGATTGGAGGCGTTCGGCGACGGCTCCGCCTGGGACGCGGTGCTGCTGGATCAGAAGATGCCCGGCATGGACGGCCTGGAGACTCTCCGGCGGATGAAAGAGCGGAACCCGGGTGCGCGGGTGATCATGGTCACGGCGTACGCGTCCATCGAGCTCGCCGTGGATGCTATGAAACTCGGCGCCACCGATTTCGTGCGCAAGCCGATGACGCCGGAGACTCTCCGCAACGCGGTGACGGCGGTACTGGCAAAGCCGGTCGTCTTTACTCCGGTCACGGTGGAGCCCACGACTCAGCAACCGGCGGCGGAGATTGCGCCACCGATCAGCCGCCTCACCCTGAACGGCTTCCGTTTCTGGGCCGACCCAAATGCCAAGGAGTGGCAGCGGCGTGAGCCAGGTCAGTGCCGTTTCGTCGTCGAGCATCCCGACGGCCGCCAGCAAGGCATGGTTGCGGAGATCACCGCGGAGGCGGTCGACTTCGTTGAGCGCGCAACCCATCGCCGATTTCCGCCCGAGAGCGCGTTCTGGACTTCACTCGCCGAACGCTGCCTTAACGCCATCCTGTGGAACGAAGGGCGCGTACCTCCAGGCGGGAAGGTGACCATCACGGCCAAAGACTTCGATCACGACCGCGTGCAGATGGCAAGGCTCTGGGAGGATTAGAGGGGACAATGGGGCAACGATGTCTTAGCGGCGGACCGACCGGGTCGGGCAAGCGTGCACGGCAAGGCGCGGGGTGACGCCTCCCGCCTTGCGCGATTTCAGTCCTTCGCGTCCTGCCAGAGCCGTTGAAACTCCCGTATGAATCGGGCCACCACGTCGCGGTCGTCGAACAGGACCAGGTTCTCGTAATTTGCCCGCTCCGCTGTGTTCGTCCAGTTGTAGGATCCGGTCGCCACGAGGCCGTTGTCGAAGACGGCAAATTTGTGGTGCATCAAGCTCTGATCGGAAATCCCAAGCGACCGCACCTCGACACCCTTCTCGCGTAAAATCCGCATGGCTGGCCCTCCCGTCGCGGCCCTCTCTTTATCGGTGAGGACCCGGACGTGCACGCCTCGATTCTTGGCCGCTGTCAACGCCTGGGCCAGCTCCACGGACGTGAGCTGGAACACCGCCACGTCGATCCGCTGCCGGGAATCCCGGATAGCGCGTAGCAGGTGCCGGCGGATGCCTTCGTCCGGAGAAAAATGGACCTCGGCCGGGGAGACCGTGCCGGGCAAGACCACGGCGAGCAAGACCGCGACGAGCATGACTAGGCATACCTTCCGAGGGAGGACGGCGGAGGAGATACAAGGGAACAGTCGAGTGGCACGCCGAGGACTGCACGTAGAGATCACGCCGGCATTCTACGGGGCGCGGCGGCCCGGGGTCAAGCGAGTCGAGGTCAGTCGCCGAGGTGATAGGGCACGCTCACGCTGACCTTGCCCGGCCGGAAGAGCAGGGCGGCTTTGATGAGCAGGGCGGTTTGGTTGTGCAGGAAATGCTGCCACCAGTGGGACGGCACGAATTCGGGAATGACCACCGTCAGGTAGCGGCCTTCGCCTTGGCGCTCCATCCGGTCGATGTAGTCTAGAAGAGGTCGGATGATCGATCTGTAGGGAGATTCCAGCACGACCAAGGGGACATCCGGCGCCCACTCCGCCCACTTCAGCCGCAGCTTGGTTGTCTGCGTCGGGTCCAGGTCCACCGTCAAGGCCGTCACGTTGGGAGAAATGGACCGCGCATATTCCAGCGCCTCCACCACGCCCCTGTGAATGCCGGCCACCAGCACCACAACCGGATTCTTGCCGATCCGCGGACGCCGAGCGCCGGCCAGGGACAACTGCTGTGCGACCTCGGCATAGTGCCGATGAATTCTCTGAAGTCCCAACACGATCAACGGGATCAGCACGATGACCATCCAGGCCCCGTGGGTGAACTTCGAGATGGCGATGACGACAGTCACGACACCTGTCGTGAGAGCGCCTAGGCCGTTCAGGAGGATGTGATGGGGCGCCGGACGCTCCTCCTTGAGCCAGTGCCGCACCATGCCGGCCTGTGAGAGGGTGAAGGAGAGGAAGACGCCAACGGCGTAGAGGGGAATGAGAGCGTGCGTGCTCCCCTGGAAGGCCACTAGCAGGACGATGGACAGTCCGGCCAGGATGATGATCCCGTTGCTGAAGACCAGGCGATCGCCCCGGTTGGCCATCTGCCGCGGCATGAAGCCGTCCCGGGCCAGAATTGAGGAGAGGCGGGGGAAATCCTGGAAGGACGTGTTCACGGCCAGGAACAGGATGACCGCTGTGGCCGCCTGGATGTTGTAATAGAGGATGCCCTCGCCCATGGCCGCCCGGGCCAGCATGGAGACGACCGTCTCGGCCTCTTTCGGCGTGACGTGATAGAGGTGGGCCAGGTAGGCCATCCCGAGGGAGGTCGCGCCCAGAATAGAGGCCATCCAGACAAGGGTGATGCTGGCGTTCTTTGGCTCCGGCGGTCGAAACGCCGGAATGCCGTTGCTCACCGCCTCGATGCCGGTCAGCGTGGCGCACCCCGAGGAGAAGGCGCGCAGGATCAGGAACAGGCCGATGGCCTCGGTGGCCTGGATGTGTTCCGTTGGATACGGCTGAACCGTCCCCGTCACGATCCGGTAACCCCCGGCGAGGAGCAGCGTGCCGAGGCTGCCGATGAACCAGTAGGTGGGAATGGTAAAGAGGTTTCCCGACTCACGCACGCCCCGGAGATTGGCGATGGTGACGGCAATGACAGTGACGACGCAGATGAGGACTCGCCACGAGAATAGCGCCGGAAACGCCGACGTGACGGCGGCAACCCCTGCCGCGGTGCTCACCGCCACGGTGAGGACATAATCGATGAGGAGGGCCGCCCCCGCAACGAGGCCGGGAAGCGTTCCCAGATTATCCTTGGCAACGATGTATGACCCGCCACCGGACGGATACGCGTGAATCGTCTGCCAGTAGGAAGCGGCCACGATCCCCACCAGGATGACGATGCCGACCATGATGGGGAAGGAATAGGCAATGGCGGCGGCGCCGGCGGCCACCAGGACCAGCATGATCTCCTCGGTGCCGTAGGCGACCGAGGACAGAGCGTCGGAGGCAAAGACGGCGAGGCCTGAGATCATCCCGAGCCGCTCGTGCTTCTCTGCGGCGGTGGCCAGGGGCTGGCCAAGGAGCATTCGTTTCAAGGGGCTTGGCATGCATCACTCCAGGTGAATAGTGGGAGCGGCTACTCAGCGGCGAGGCGGTATCCGACACCGGCTTCCGTGAGGATGTAGCGGGGACGCGCGGGGTCTTTCTCCAGTTTGTGCCGTAGCTGGGCCGCATACACGCGGAGGTAATGAGCCTGCTCGGCCTGATTGGGGCCCCACGCTTCGGTCAGGAGTTGCTTGTGCGTCAGCACCTTGCCGGCATGTTTGACCAGCATGGTCAGAAGACGGTACTCGATGGGTGTCAAGTGCACCTCGCGCTCGCCCACATAGACGTGTCGTTTGGCAAGGTCCACTCGCAGGTCTCCCACCGAGAAGACGGACTCGCCGCCCTCGCCCGCAAGCTGGGTGGCATGGCGGAGCGCCACCCGGATTCGCGCGAGCAGTTCGCCCATACTGAAAGGCTTGCTCACGTAATCATCGGCACCCGCATCCAGCGCACTGATCTTGTCCCCCTCTTGTCCCCGCGCCGAGAGGATGATCGTGGGCACCGCGCTCCACTCCCGGATGCGGCGGATGACCGCCACGCCGTCCATGTCGGGGAGGCCCAAATCGAGGATGACCAGATCGGGTTGCCTTGCGGCCACCTCGCGCAGCCCGTCCTCCCCATTCGCCGCCTCGACGAGGCGAAAGCCATGGCTGGTGAGCGCGGCCCGCAGGAACCGGCGGATTTGCGGCTCATCCTCGATCACCACGATCTGCGGAGCGACTGTGGAGGACGCAGCCGCCTCAGGCTGCCCAACCATATCAACCATCCGTCGCCTCGATCGCGGGCGGGTTCTCCGTTAACGGTATGGTAAACCGGAAGGCCGCGCCGCCGCCCTCCCGGTTCTCGGCCCAAATTCGGCCGCCGTGCACCTCGACGAATCCTCGACAAATGGCCAAGCCCAGCCCGGAGCCTCGACCAGGCGACTGCCCCCGATAGAATTTCTCGAAGACGCGCTGCTCCAGGCCGGGCGCGAGGCCCGGGCCGCGGTCCGCGACCTCGACTCGGACTCCGCTGTTATCCACGCGCGCGCTGATCTCGATAGGACTTCCGTCTGGCGTGTACTTCAGGGCGTTGTCCAAGAGGTTGATGAAGATCTGTTCGATGAGCACGGCATCCACGGGCACGAACGGCATGTCCTCGGGAAGGCGGACGTCCACGGGCCGTTCGCCCAGTCGGTGGCTCAGGCGGCCGAGGGCAATACCCACGATTTCCTCCAAGGAATGCCACTCCCTGCGAACCGGGACGGCGCCGGACTCCAGACGCGTCATATCGAGTAAATTCTGCACCAGTCGGCCCAATCGCTCGGCCTCTTCGCGGATCGCCTCGAGGAGTTCGCGTTGATCGGTGAGGCTGAGTGCTGGTCCCGACTGCAGCAGCGCACTGGCCGCCCCCGTGATGGCTGAGAGGGGTGTGCGCAGATCGTGCGACACGGAGCTGAGTAGCGAGCTGCGCAGCTTCTCCGCCTCCATGCGCACCTGGGCTCCATGCGCTTCCTCGGCGAGCAGGGTGCGCTCCAGCGCCAGGGCGGTCTGGTTGGTGAACGTTTCCATCTGGTGAAGCTGTTCGGGAGTCTCCAGGGCATGGGGCTCGGCCGGCCGGATACCCAGTACGCCGATGGGTCCTCGCGAGGCCGCCAGCGGCAAGTAAAGAGCCCGGGCGCCCGGCAGAGTTCCGGTTCCGCGCCCCGCGGGCTGGTTGTGCTCGAAGACCCAGCGGCTCACGCCCAGTTCGGTAGGGTCCAATTGGAAACCTCTTGGATGACTCTGGGGCACCAAAACGCCCGCATGATCGCGAAGGAGGACCTGGACCTGCCCGCGGAACACTTCGCCGATGTGCCGGACGGCAGCCTCCAGGATGTTTGTGACACCGCGCGTGCCCGCCAGCTCTCGACTCAACGCGTACAAGGCCGCTGTGCGCCGCTCGCGCTGGGCGGCCGCCTCGGCCAGCCAACGGATGCGAACGGTGAAGCCGCTGATGACGAGGGCGACGACCAGCATCACCGCGAAGGTCACGAAGTACTGCGTGTCGCTCACGGCGAAGGTCAGATAGGGCGGGACGAAGAAGAAGTCGAAGGCCGCGACGCTGAGGATCGAGGCGAGGATCGAGGGCCCAGGCTCCGACCGCGAGGCCACCAGGACCACGCCGAGCAGGTAGACCATGATGAGGTTGGATAACTCGAAGTAGGGCAGCATGATCCAGGCAAGGCCGGTGCAGAGCGTGACGATACCCGTCGCGCGGGCGTACGGTAGCCAGCGACGGCTGCGACCTGCGCGAGGGGCTACATAGGGAACGTTGGCGGACTCCTCCCCGCTGATGACATACACGTCCGTGTCGCCGGCCCCGCGGATCAGATCGTCCGCGATGGTGCCAAACAGGCGGTGTCGCCAGCGGCGGTGCTCGGGTTTGCCGACGACGATCTTGCTGGCGTTACGACGCCGCGCGTGGGCCAGGATTTCATCGCTTACACGAAAGCCACTCAGCACGGCGGTCTCGGCCCCGAGTTGTTCCGCGAGACGCAGAGTCTCCGCCACCCGGGCTTGATCCACATCGGAGAGGCGCGCGTGTGCGGGCGTTTCCACATACGCAACGATCCACTCCGCGCGTAGGGTATCGGCGAATCGCTTGGCCGCGCGCACGACCCGTACGGAGTGGGGGCCGGCGCCCACACAGGCAATGACGCGTTCCGTCACCGGCCAGGTCTTGCCGATGGCGTGGTCCCGCATGTAGTCGCGCATCTGCACGTCCACGCGGTCGGCAGTGCGGCGCAGGGCCAGCTCGCGCAGCGCGATGAGGTTTCCCTTCCGGAAGAAGTTCCGCGCCGCCTCGGCGGCCTGCTCGGGGACGTAGACCTTTCCGTCCTTCAGGCGCTGCAGGAGGTCTTCGGGCGGAAGGTCGATCAGCTCGACCTCGTCGGCCTGCTCCAGGACGGAGTCGGGGAGCGTCTCGCGCACGACCACGCCTGTGATCTGGGCCACTACATCGTTCAGGCTTTCCACATGCTGGACGTTGAGCGTGGTGTAGACGTGAATGCCGGCCTCCAGCAGCTCCATGACATCCTGCCAGCGCTTGGCGTGGCGGCTGCCGGGGGCGTTGGTGTGCGCCAGCTCATCCACCAGGACGAGCGTCGGGCGTCGTGTGAGCGCGAGGTCCAGGTCGAACTCTGTCAGAACCTGACCGCGGTATTCGATGGGACGCCGCGGCAGGACGTCGAGGCCGGTCAAGAGGGCTTCCGTTTCCGCGCGACCGTGAGTGTCCACCCAACCGACGATCACGTCCACACCCTCGCTCTTCCGTTCGCGCGCCGCCTGGAGCATGGCGTACGTCTTTCCCACCCCAGCCACCGCACCCAGGAAGACCTTCAAGCGCCCTCGGTGCGCGTGGGCCTCCTCGGCCTTTATGCGGTCGAGCAGCGCGTCAGGATCGGGCCGGCTCTCCAACATGGAGCAAGCTCCTACCGGTGCTGCGGACTACACAGATCGCTATCGAGGGGCAGTCTACCACAGCCATTTTGGCCTCTTCCAGAGCGTTCTTATCTCTTTCTTTTGGGTAAGCAACCCGGAGCAATGACGCCATCTTGACTTGTCCTAGACAGCGGCTCGGACACCCGTCGCCCCCCAATATTTCAAGAGCTTCCGGCCGCCCGGCGGCCCGGTTCGGCCGCCGCCGGCCTTTCGCTCTTGATCGCGGATTGACCTTCGGCGTCCGTCTTTCGACGGCCTCTTGACTAGCGGACCGCGCCGCCCAGGTCTACCGTATCCGTAGATACTGCGACACCGTCCGAGAGGGCGGCGGAGGGTTGCACGATGATCATCCATTTGATGCTCGGTGTCTTGGCCGTGGCGTTGCGAAAGTCGGACTTTGAACCGGCGGGCCCCGGTCAGAAGGCCGCTGCCGACACGGCGGCGGATCGCTGGTGGAAGCCGGCGGTCGAGGTGGCCGTGGGCGGCCTCATCGTAGTGATCGCCGTCGGCGCGCGCCTCGCGTTGGCGTACGGGTGGCTCAACTGACCCGGTGCGGCGGGAAGCCCGCACAGGAGGAGAGAACGATGTTTGGCTACAAGGTAGTTGGTGCGCTACGGGATGCCGCGGTGCTGAGCCTGCTGCTCTTGGCCGGCGTAGCGATCCGCGCCTCCATGATCTGGCCGTGGATTGGGTAATAACGCCCGCCGAGGGGCGGGACACGCCCCTCGGCGGGAACGGAGGGAGTCCGATGTTCAAGCGAATCGCTTCAATAATGGGTACCATGGCGTTTCTCGCGGCCATCGCCGGCACCGCCGTCCTGTTCAGGCTGTCGTTAGTCCTGGACATGATTCGGTAGCCTGGTTAGATCGCACGCGAAAGACACACACTGACGCCCTGCCTGCATTCCGATGGCTGGAATGCAGGCAGGGCATATTTGTTCCTGCTGCCCGTCAAACGCCTCGACACACACGAAACCGGTCCCGGCCCCACGTGCCCACCCGGGTCAGAAGAACAACCGTGCACGTCGTGTCCTCGGAAGCTCACCCTGTCCGCGCGGCCTAGGCACCGCCCGATGACCGGTTGCCAAAGACCAATGCCGGTAACGGCTTCGCCGCTCTGTCGAGCGGTGGGCGCATCATCGTTTCGGTGGTTGATTATCGGGATTGTTCTTTCCGCATGCTCTATGATCCCTCTTCGTCAATGACGCGGCTCGCCGGATGCTCATGCGCCGGCTACCGATGGAGCCAGGGTGTGGGGTGTAACCTTGGAACAGATCGGACACGTGTGAGCAAGTCCTCGACCGCGTGAAGGTAGACGGTGTCACGGGCAGCCCGATATCGTGTGCGTCGTCGTTCCAGGTCCGCCATGACGAGCGTCACCATTTCGGTGCCGTCCGGCCGAAGACGAGCCATCGTACCCATCAGCAGGCTACCAATCCAGCAGAGCGCAACCAGAGCGACACCGAAGTACCACGTGGACGCCCGTGCGGCGATGAGGTAGACCGCAACCGCGAGAAGGAAGGCTGCGTTCAGCCATCGCAGGTATATCCCCAGGAGTATCATGGCCTGCGCGCGAGCTTCAGCAGGCGTCTCAGACGTCCCGGAACGTCGGAGACCGAGCGCGCGGATGGTTCGCTGGACCGCATAGGCGAGGGCCATAAAGAACATCAGGACGACTGAAAGGAGGATCACTGCTACCGGCATTGGCTCGCCGTTCTCCTCGGCGCCATCCGCCCGTGGCGCGCCCGGAGGCGTTCTTGGCCGAACGTCCCCGGGCGCGGGAGAGGCCTGCCGCTACTTCAGGGAATCCAGGGCAAGGTTCAGCTCCAGCACGTTGATGCGAGGTTCGCCGAGGAGGCCGAACTGCCGATGCTCCGTGCCGTCCGCGACGAGTTGTCGGACACGCTCCTCGGACATGCCGCGCGCCTTAGCAACTCGGGAGACCTGGTAGAGGGCAGAGGCTGGTGTGATATGCGGATCCAAACCGCTCCCGGAGGCTGTGACCAAGTCCACTGGCACGGGCCTTGTGTTTCCAGGATCGGCCTTCTTCAACGCATCGGCGCGGTCTGCCACCGCCCTGAGGAGATCGGGGTTCGTGGGCCCGAGGTTGGAGCCCGACGACGCGCCGGCATTGTAGGGGAACGGACCGGTCGCCGATGGCCGGCTCCAGAAGTACTTCGGATCGTCGAAGGGCTGGCCGATCAGCTCTGAGCCGATCGGCTTGCCGTCCTTCATGATCAGGCTGCCGTTCGCTTGATGTGGAAACACAAGCTGCGCGAGTCCAGTGACGACGACCGGGTAGATAAGCCCTGTAAGCGCTGTGAGGAGCAGCAGCATCATCGCTGCAGTCCGCAGATGAGTCAACATGAGCAATCTCCTTCGCTTCATTAAGCTGTCAGCTGTCAGCATTCAGCGATCAGGCCGCGCAAGCTGTCAGCGATCAGTGCCCGCGAGCTATCAGCAGTCAGCGTTCAGCTTTCAGCTCGGATCGGTCCTGCGAACACCTCAAGAGCCGTCGTTCAGATCGCCACGCCTGCTCCGGCGTTGGCTGACCGCTGAAAGCTGATTGCTGAACGCTTCGCATGGCTCTAGACCCAATTCAGCGCGTGGAGCACCATATCCACCAGCTTGATGCCCGGGAACGGGATGATCACACCCCCGACGCCATAGATCCACAGGTGGCGCCGCAAAACGGACGCGGCCCCGAGAGGCCTGTACTGTACGCCGCGAAGCGCCAGCGGAATCAGCGCGATGATGATCAGCGCGTTGAAGATCACCGCCGACAGGATGGCGCTCTGCGGCGAGGCGAGCCGCATGATGTTGAGCGCGTCCAGGACCGGGTAGGTCGTCGCGAAGGCCGCCGGGATGATGGCGAAGTACTTCGCCACATCGTTGGCGATGCTGAAGGTGGTCAGCGCCCCTCGCGTCATGAGCATCTGCTTCCCGATCTCCACCACCTCGAGCAGTTTCGTCGGGTTGCTGTCCAGGTCCACCATGTTGCCGGCCTCTTTGGCGGCCTGCGTCCCAGTGTTCATGGCGACCGCGACGTCAGCCTGCGCGAGGGCGGGTGCGTCGTTCGTCCCATCCCCCGTCATGGCCACCAGCCGACCCTCTGCCTGCACCTGCCGAATCAGCTTGAGCTTCGCCTCGGGCGTGGCTTCCGCGAGGAAGTCGTCCACGCCGGCCTCGGCGGCGATGGCAGCCGCCGTGAGCGGATTGTCGCCCGTGATCATCACGGTCTTGATGCCCATCCGGCGCAGCTGACTAAACCGCTCTCTGATGCCACCCTTCACGATGTCCTTGAGGTGGATGACGCCGAGCACCCGGTCTCGCTCGGCAACGACGAGCGGGGTCCCTCCCTCCTTGGCGATCCGATCGACGCTTGACCGAACCGAAGGTGGGAACTCCCCGCCGCACGATTTCACGTACGCTTCCACCGCGTCCGCCGCCCCTTTCCGGATGTGGCGGCCATCCAGATCCACGCCGCTCATCCGGGTGTGCGCGCTGAAGGGAACGAACTTCGCCCCCAATCCACGGATGTCCCGCTCACGGATCCGATATTTCTGCTTGGCAAGGATGACGATGGAGCGCCCCTCCGGCGTCTCGTCCGCGAGGGAGGCGAGCTGCGCCGCGTCCGCCAACTCGGGTTCCGTGACGTTTTGGGCGGGGAGGAACGCCGTGGCTTGCCGGTTGCCAAGAGTGATCGTCCCGGTCTTATCGAGAAGCAGGACATCCACGTCCCCCGCAGCCTCCACGGCCCGTCCCGACATGGCAACGACGTTGGCCTGGACCATGCGATCCATGCCGGCGATGCCGATGGCCGAGAGCAGCGCCCCGATCGTGGTCGGGATGAGGCAGACCAGCAGCGCCACGAGGACGGTGACGGTGATGGGCGTCCCCTGGCCTGCCGCCTGCACACTGTAGTGCGAGTACGGCAGCAGCGTCGCCGTCGCCAGCAGGAACACGAGCGTGAGGGCCGCGAGGAGAATATCCAGCGCGATCTCGTTGGGTGTTTTCTGACGCTTCGCCCCCTCCACCATGGCGATCATGCGATCCAAGAAGGTCTCGCCGGGATCGGCCGTCACTCGGACGACGATCCAGTCCGACAAGACCTGGGTGCCTCCAGTCACGGCGCTGCGATCGCCACCGCTCTCGCGGATCACGGGTGCGCTCTCCCCCGTGATGGCGGCCTCGTTGACCGAGGCGATGCCATCGATGACCTCCCCGTCGACCGGAATCGGATCACCGGCCTCGACGAGGACCACGTCGCCCTTCTTCAAGGAGGCGCTGGGGACGAGGGTGTAAGCGGCCTCGCGATGCGGCGAGGTCAGGCGTTTTGCCTGTACGTCTCGTCGCGCCTTGCGGAGGGATGCCGCCTGCGCCTTGCCGCGGCCCTCGGCCATCGCCTCCGCAAAGTTCGCGAAGAGCACCGTGAACCACAGCCACACGGTGACCATCAGGATGAACCAGGCGGGTGCCTCCCCCTTGCCGACGAGCGCCTGCAAGAACAGGAGTGTCGTGAGGATGGATCCCACGTACACTACAAACATGACGGGGTTCCGGACCTGGCGTTGGGGCGTCAACTTCCGGAATGAGTCTATCACCGCCTGCCTGAGTATTGCAGGGTCGAACAGGGGGCGAGCTTTCGCATGCGTAGCCATGAGACTCTCACCTCACTTCATGGCGAGCATCTGGAGATGCTCGACGATCGGGCCGAGGGCGAGCGCCGGGATGAACGTGAGCGCGCCGACGAGAATGACCGTGCCGGCGAGCAGCACGACGAACAGCGGTGTGTGCGTCGGCAATGTGCCGGCGCTCGGCGGGACCAGCTTCTTCTTGGCGAGCGAGCCGGCGATGGCGAGCATGGGAACTGCTAGCCAGAACCGGGAAATCAGCATGGCCAATCCGCCGGTCGTGTTCACGAACGGGATGTTGGCGTTGTACCCCGCGAAGGCGCTCCCGTTGTTGTTGCCCATGGAGGAGTACGCGTAGAGGATCTCGCTGAAGCCGTGAGCGCCCTTGTCCTGCAGGCTCGCCAGGGCGGACGGTGTCAACACGGCCAGGGCCGTCGCGACGAGGACGATCATGGGCGGGACGAGCACGACCAGGGACGCCATCTTCATCTCGTAGGCTTCGATCTTTTTCCCGAGGTACTCGGGCGTCCGCCCAACCATGAGCCCGGCCACGAACACGGCGATAAAGGCGAAGGCCAGCATGCCGTACAGGCCGGAGCCGACACCGCCGTACACCACCTCGCCGAGCTGCATCAGCCACATGGGCACCAGCCCTCCCAGCGGCGTGTACGAGTCGTGCATGGAATTCACCGAGCCGTTGGACGCGGCCGTGGTGGCGGCAGCCCAGTTGGCCGAGGCGGCGATCCCGAAGCGGACCTCCTTACCTTCCATGTTGCCGCCCGCCTGGAAGCTGCTCGCGGACACATCCAACCCGGTCCGCGCAAATGCCGGGTTTCCGGCCTGTTCGGATCCCACGCAGAGCGCCAGGAGCGGGACGAAGATCAGCGTCATGGCGGCCAGGATAGCCCACCCCTGCCTCGTGTCCTTCACCATGACGCCGAAGGTGTAACACAGCGCGGCAGGGATCAGCAGGATCGACAGCAGCTCGATGAAGTTTGAGAACGGCGTGGCGTTCTCGAACGGGTGGGCGGAGTTGACGTTAAAGAACCCGCCCCCGTTGGTTCCGAGCTGCTTGATGATGATCTGGGAGGCGGCCGGACCGACGGCGAGGACCTGCTCCTTGAGCGTCGACTGCTTCATCTTGGGCTGGCCCTTGTCGTCGAGAATCGGTTGGCCCTTTTCGTCGGTCGCCGGCTCTTCGTACGTCGTCGGCTGGAGAACCGACACCTTGACGTAGGGCTGGAAGGTCTGCACCACTCCCTGCGACACCAAGAGGAGGGCGCCGACGAGGGACAAGGGCAGCAGGATATACAGCGTGGACCGGACGAGATCGACCCAGAAATTGCCGATGGTCTGGGCCGTGCGCCGAACGATCCCCCGGATTACTACCACGAGGCACGCCATCCCGGCTGCCGCCGAGACGAAATTCTGCACCGTCAGGCCCAGCATCTGGGTGAGGTAGCTCAGGGTGGTCTCGCCCCCGTACGATTGCCAGTTGGTGTTCGACGCGAAGCTCGCCGCGGTGTTGAAGGCAAGGTGCGGCGCGACCGCGCCCAGGCCTTCGGGGTTCAGCGGGAGCCATCCCTGGAACCGCTGGAGCAGGTACACTGCGAAGAGGCCGAGCATGTTGAACGCGAGCATGGCAATGGCATAGCTCTTCCAGTCCATCTCGACGTCCGGGCGGATCCCCGCGAGGCGATAAAGGAGTCGCTCGATGGGCCCCAGGACGCGACCCAGGACGATCGGCTGGTTCTCGTACACCCGCGCCATGTAGGCCCCGAGGGGCTTGGCGAGGGCGAGGAGCACGACGAGGTAGAGCGCTAATTGAACGTAACCGTTCGCGGTCATGAGAATGCCTCCGGCTTCAACATCGCCACGAGCAGGTACACGAAAAGTCCGACGGCAACGACGCCCCCGAGCACATAGAGTCCCATGGTGACGCCTCCCCTACAGGTGGTCGCAGAAGACGACAAGGGCCCACGATAGGCCAAAAAAAACCAGGGTCAGTCCCACGAAGATGAAGTCGTTCATCGGCGCACCTCCTGAACCGACGATACCTCGATGCCTTTGTCCAGGTCTGTTGGGTTGTGCTGCTTCTCGGCTTGAACGAGGCGCCACCGGTTGCAGTCGATCCAGAGCCGGATCAGGGCCAACCCGCTCAATACCGCCAACAGTTCCGTTAAAGTTCGCACGAGGCCCTCCGGACGGAGGGACTCCACGGCTGCCAGGACCGCACCGACCAAGGCTGCGATCGCGTAGAGGAGCGGCCACGCGGGGCGCGGCGGCGGTTGCTCCGGTGCGCCGGACGACCTTCAAAACCGCTGGCCGCGTCCGAGTCGGCACTGTCCTCTTGGGTAACGTCATGCAAGTCATTGCCGGTCCCCCCCCTGCTTGTGGCGTCCACGAAGACGATAGGGCGGCATTAACCAGGCAACAACCAAAGACGCCGTAAAAAAAATGGCTTAGCAGGTCAGTGAGGTGTCAAGAGAGGTGCCGCCGGGTGGAAGGATCTGGCTACGGTTCGGGGGGCGCAGGGCGCGAAACTACGGTCTAATCTCCCAGCTTGTCGAGCTTTTCCGGCTGTCCGAGGGCGACAAGAATGTCACCGGGTTCTACCACGAAGGAGGCATCTGGAGATACCACGACGCCCGTCCCCCGGCGGACGGCCAGGACAGTGAGCGCAGCGCGCTGTCGCAGTTGTAGATCTTTGAGGCTGCGGTCAAGGAACTGTGTGGGAGCCTGCAGTTCGAAGATGCTGTACTCTGTGGAGAGCTGGATCTCGTCAATGATACTCCTGGAGAGTAACGTGTGCGCTAGGCGAACCCCCATGTCGCGCTCGGGAAATACCACGATGTCGGCCCCGACCTTCTGGAGGACCCTACCATGCAGATCGTCCTGTGCCTTGGCGACTATCTTGGGGACACCCATCTCCTTGAGGAGGACGGTGACGAGGATGCTCGCCTTGACCTCGTGACCGATGGCCACGACGACGGCCTCGAAATTCCGGAGCCCCAGGGACTTCAGTGCCGTCTCATCCAGCGCATCCGCCTGGACGGCGTCGGTGACCTCATCGACGATCCCCTTCACCCGCTCGGCGTCGGCGTCCACCGCCAAAACCTCGCAACCCGACTGGGCGAGCGTCCGGGCCACACTCGATCCGAAGCGACCCAATCCGATGACGGCCACTTGACGCATGGAGTCCTCCTACCCGATGAGCACCCTGTCTTCCACGTGGCGCACGCCGTTCTGCGGCCGCCGGGACTGGGCCAGGGCGAAGACCAGCGTGAGCGGGCCCACCCTGCCGGCATACATGGTGCCGATGATGAGCAGTCGCCCGATGGTCGACAGCTTGGGCGTGATCCCCATCGACAACCCGACCGTCCCAAAAGCCGAAACGGTCTCGAACAGCAGCGTCAGGAAATCTGCCCCCTCGGTCAGGCAGAGGAGCAAGGTCACGAGAACAACCAGACTGCTGGACAGGAATGTCACGGCCAGCGCGCGGTTCACCTGCTCAGCGGGAATACGCCGGCCCAGGATCACCACGTCGTCCCGACCTCGACCCTGCGACCAGACTGCCGCCGCGAGCAGACCGAATGTCGTCGTCTTGATGCCGCCGCCGGTCGAGGCAGGCGAGGCGCCGATGAACATCAGCACGACCAGGAGGAACTGGGTGGCGGCGCGGAGGCCCGCGATGTCCAGGGTATTGAAACCTGCCGTGCGCGGAGTCACGGCTTGAAAGTACGCTGCCAGGAGCCTTCCGGGCCACGTCAGGGGGGCGAGCAGGCTCGTGTCCTCGAAGAGGAGGATCAAGAGCGTCCCGGCGGCGATCAGGACGGCTGTCATACGCAGCGTGAGACGAGTGTGGGTACTCAGGGGGCGTGTCCGATGCTCCCAAATATTCACAACGACCGAGAACCCAAGTCCCCCGAGGATGATCAGCGATGTTACAGCGAAGACAATGATGGGGTCATCGACGTACTCCGTGAGGCTGCGGAAACCGCCGAAAAGGTCGAAGCCAGCGTTATTGAAGGCGGAAACCGAATGGAAGACGCCGAGCCAAAGTGCTCGGGAGTGCCCGACATCCCACGACCATCGCGAAGCCAGGATCAGGGCAAAAACACCTTCGGAGAGAGCTGTAAAGATCAATACGTTCCGGACCAGCCGCACGACCCCCGCCATATCGAATTGATTGAACGCTTCGCGGATCAAGATGCGGTTCGAGAGGCCGATCTGCCGTCCCATCAGCAGGAAAAACAGCGTGGCCATGCTCATGAAGCCCAGTCCGCCTACTTGGATCAGCGCAAGGATGACGGTCTGCCCGAGGACGGAAAAGTGGGTACCCGTGTCCACGACCACCAAGCCGGTCACACACACGGCCGATGTCGCCGTGAACAGCGCCGTGAGGAAGCCGGTAGCCTCGCCCGAGGCCGCCGCAGAGGGAAGCGTGAGAAGGGCCGCCCCGGTCAGGATCACTCCGGCGAAGCCCAGCGCCAACACCTTGGGAGGCGTCAGGCTGGCCGTCAACCGCCGCACACGCCCGCCGACAGACCAGCGCTCCACACGACCCGCGATCTCAATCATGGTGAATCGAACCTCGCGCGGGAATACGCTGCCCCGCTCTTATGCGCCGATGAGGCAATGAGGACAGCCATGCGAGGGGAGGTAACCGGCGCCACAGGAGGGGTTCAGCTGGCGCTGTCCAGACGGCCAGCACGGTGTGGAGCGTACTCGCGAAGGAAGTGAAACCCAGCGACTTCCCACCGACCAAAGTGCTCGGTCTCCTGGGGAACCTGGATCCTCTGGCACACGGGAGTCCCGATTTCGGGCTGCAAGACCGATGACAACTGTCTCAGGAATCCGCCGGCAGCCTTCCAGAGATTCAGGCGAATGTGCAGCGGCCCAACGTCCTCTTGCCGCATGAGCTGGGCGCACACGTCGAAGGCGACCCGCTGATCAGACTCCAAGACCTTCTTGGCTGTCACCGCGACCAAGCCATCGTTGTATTGCTGGTAGCTTTGCGCAAACGCCGCCCGTGGCGCCACTGCGGAGAGAACGCAAAGAAACATGAACACAGCGCGTTTCATTGGGATAGTCCCCACTACACGAAATGTAGGCGCGGGGGTGGCACGGGTCAATTCAAGAAGGCGTAAAAATTCGTGGACCGGATATCAAGATAGCGTCAGTCCGCGGCGGCAAGGAAGGGGCGCCGGCGAGCGGAGTAAGGCCGTTAGGGAATGCCGAGAGCGGCCGCGGGGCTCATCCCGAGGCCGTTCCGCGTTTTCGGGAGTCGGTTTACTGGTCGAGATGGTAGGGGATGCTGATCGCCACTTTCCCGCGCCGGAAAAGTATGGCGGTCTTGAGGAGCAGGGCCGTCTGGTTGTGGAGGAGGTGCTGCCACCACTTGGCGGGAAGAAACTCGGGCAGGATGATCGTCATGTAATCGCCGTCCCGCTGCTTCTCCATCTGGTCAATGTAATGCAAGACTGGCTGCATGATGGAGCGGTACGGGGAGTCGAGGATGACCAGCGGAACGTCCGGCGCCCACTCCCGCCACTGCTGCTGGAGGCGAGAGGTCGCGGTAGGGTCCAGATCCACGGTGATAGCGGTGATGTTCGGGGAGATCGCCCGGGCGTACGTCAGCGCGGTCACGACCCCGCGGTGCAGGCCTCCCACCAGCACCACGACCGGGTGGCGGCCGATCTTGGGGGGCACGAAGCCGCGCAGGGTAAGCTGCCCCCGCAGGCTATCGTAGTGACGGCGAATCGTGTAGAACCCGAGGATCATCAACGGGGTGACGACGACCACGATCCACGCGCCGTGCGTGAACTTGGTGACCGCGATGACCGACACGACCACAGCGGTGGCCGCGGCACCCAGGGCGTTGACGGTTGCGTGCGCTTGCCAGCGCGGGCCCTGTTCCTTCCACCAGTGCTTCACCATGCCGGTCTGAGAAAGGGTAAACGCGGTGAAGACGCCGATCGCGTAGAGGGGAATCAATGCGTGAGTGCTCCCACCGAAGACGACCAGGAGAGCACAAGACAGCCCGGCAAGAATCAGGATGCCGTTGCTGAAGACCAAACGATCGCCCAAATTGGCGAACTGTCGAGGTAGGAAGCCGTCCTTCGCCATGATGGAGGCCAGCATGGGAAATCCGGCGAAACTCGTATTGACCGCGAGGAGGAGAATCACGGCCGTCGCCGCTTGGATCATGTAATAGACCCAGCCTCGCCCGAAAAGTTCACGGGCCAGCATCGAGACCACGGTTTCCTCCGCATGCGGCACGATGTGGTAGTAGTGGGCGAGGACAGTGACGCCCAGAAAGGACAAGGCAAGGATTGAGGCCATCCAGACGAGGGTGATTCCCGCATTGCGCGACTCGGGAGGCCGGAAGTACTGGACCCCGTTCGCAACCGCTTCTGTTCCTGTCAGGGCCGCGCAACCGCCGGAGAAAGCCCGCAGGATGAGAAAAAGCGTAAGCGGTTCTTGGGCCGGAACGCCCTGCGGCGGTGGGGGCGGCCCCTGGCTGAACATGTGGTAGAAGCCGCCGCCCACAAGGAGCGCAAGACATACGATGAACCAGTATGTCGGCACCGCGAAGATCTTCCCGGTTTCGCGGATTCCCCGGAGGTTGGCCACCATGACCAACATCACGAAACCCACGCAGATTCCGACGCGGTGGGGGAACAGAGCGGGGAATGCCGAAGTGATGGCCGCAACACCCGAGGCGGTGCTCACGGCGACCGTGAGAACGTAATCAACCAGAAGAGCTGCTCCGGCGACCAGGCCCGGCAGGGTTCCAAGGTTGTCCGTGGCGACCACATAGGCGCCCCCTCCGGAGGGATAGGCGTGAATCGTCTGCCAGTACGAGCTCGCAACCGTGGCGGCGAGCAGGCCGATCGCGATTCCAATAGGTACGGAGTACTGGAGGGCGACCGTACCGCCCAGCACGAGGACGAGGAGAATTTCCTCGGTCGCGTAGGCTACCGAGGACATCATATCGGACGCAAAGATGGCCAGGGCCGAGATCTTGCCCAGCCGCTCGTGCTTGGCTTCCGCCGTGGCCAGCGGACCCCCGAGGAGCAGTCGTTTCAGGGTCTGGGGCATGAGACACCTATGCTCAGAAAGAACGTGTTAGGAGTTGCTCTCGCTCAGCCAGTTCTGTGTAAGGCACGGACGTTGGCGACCGGCGCCGGCATCGGACGTCGTGCCTACTCCGCGGCAAGACGGTACCCGACCCCCGGCTCGGTGAGCACGTAGCGCGGCCGAGCCGGATCGGCCTCCAACTTCCGACGGAGTTGGGCGGTGTAGACACGGAGGTAGTGCGCCTGCTCCGTGCGGTTCGGACCCCAGACCTCATTGAGCAACTGGTGGTGCGTCAGGAGCTTTCCGGCGTGCCGGACCAGCGTCGCCAACAATCGGTATTCGATGGGCGTCAGGTGAATCGGCTGCCCCGCAAGCGTTACCTGCCTCTGCGCCAGGTCTACCTCCAGGTCGCCGACAGAGAACTTCGATTCGCCGGGATCACCGGCACCACGCGCTGCGTGTCGTAGGGCCACTCGCATGCGCGCCAAGAGCTCCCCAACCCCGAAAGGCTTCGCCACGTAGTCGTCCGCGCCCGCATCCAGCGCGGTGATCTTGTCTCGTTCCTGGCCGCGTGCGGAGAGGATGATGATGGGAATCGTGCTCCATTCGCGCACTCGTCGGATGATATCGAGCCCGTCCATGTCCGGCAGGCCGAGATCCAGGATGATGATCTCGGGCTGCCGCGTCGCGGCTGCCGCCACGCCCTCCTCCCCTGTGGCCGCCTCGATCAGTCTGAATCCCTGCGTATCCAGGGCGGCGCAAAGGAAACGCCGAATCTGGGGCTCGTCCTCGATGAGCAGGACGACCGGACGCGCCGGGGTGGGCCCCGCAACGGACGGATCGGACCGGGAGCTACCCATCAGTATGCTCCATATCCGGCGGCCTTCCTGTGACGGGAATGGTAAATTGAAAGGACGCGCCACCACCTGACCGATTCTCAGCCCAGATGCGGCCCCCGTGGGCCTCGACGATGCCGCGACAGATGGCAAGGCCAAGACCGGCGCCGTGGGAAGTGGTCGAACGACCCCGGTAGAACTTCTCGAACAGGCGCGTCTCGTCCCCTGGCGGAATGCCCGCCCCGCGATCGGCCACACCCACCATCACGCCACCCTCACTCACGTGGGCGGTCAATTCAATCTCGCTCCCGCACGGCGTGTACTTGACCGCGTTCTCCAGAAGGTTTATCAAGACCTGCTCGATCAGGACGTCGTCGATCGGAACGAGCGGGAGGTCCTCCGGCACCCGGGTCACCACCGGCCGCCCCCGCAGCGGCCTCTCCATGCGGCCCAAGGCCGCCCCGATCACCTCTTCCAGGGGATGCCATTCCTTGGACACCCGAAGGGCTCCGGACTGGAGGCGCGTCATATCCAAGAGATTACGGACGAGGCGGCTGAGGCGTTCCGCCTCCTCGCTGAGTGTTTCCAGGAGCATTCGCCGGGTCGCGGGGTCGAACGTTGCGTCCCCTTCCAGGAGGCTGCTGGCGGTTCCGGTGATCGAGGCCAGCGGCGTTCGCAAATCGTGGGAGACGGAGCTCAAGAGGGCGCTGCGCATCGACTCGGTTTCCACGCGCACCTGGGCTTGCTGCGCCTCGGCCGCCAACTGGGCGCGTTCGAGGGCCAAGGCCACCTGACCGCAGAAGGTCTCGAGTTCGTGCAACTGCTCTGGTGCCTGCATGACCTGGGGGTTCTCAGGGCGGAAGATCAATACTCCCAGTGTGCCACGAGAGGCGGTCAGTGGGAGACACAAGGCCTCCAATTCCGGCGACGTTCCGGTGCCCAACCCCGCCGGTTGCCGATGGAGATATACCCATTTGCTCAAATCCAGCTCCCGCGGTCCGGGCACAAGGGCGCTTCCGCCGACCGCCTGAGGGCGCAGACCCCCGCCAGGGTCGGGAAGCAGGACCGCGACATGCCCACGAAACACTTCTCGGACATGCCGAACGGAAACCTCGAGAAGGGTGGCTACCTCCCGGGCACTTGCCAGGTCGCGACTCATGGCGTAGAGAGCCGCCGTGCGGCGTTCCCGCTGTCGGGCGGAATCAGCGAGCCAGCGAATCCTCACGGTCAAACCGCTGATCACCAGCGCCACAATGAACATCGCCCCAAACATCAGAAGGTCCTGCGTCTCGGCAACGGCAAACGTGAAGTAGGGCGGAACGAAGAAGAAGTCGAAGGCGCCCACGCTCAGGACGCAACCGAGGAGGGACGGGCCGGGCCCCGAGCGTGCCGCGACCGCCACCACGCCCAACAGGTACACAAGCACCAAAGTTGAGTGGGCGAAATACGGGAAGATGAGCAGGCCAATTGCGGTGCAAGCGCCTACCATCGCCAGCGGTCGCCAGTAGTCCGTCCACGGGAAGCCTCGCATCCGGGCCGGGCTCACGTACGGGACATGGGAAGGTTCCTGGCCGCTTATCACGTAGACGTCCGTCTCGTCACTCCCTCGAACGAGAGCATCGGCGATCGAACCGAAAAGCAGGCGTCGCCAAAGAGGCTGGACGGGTTTCCCGACGACGATTTTGCTCACGTTTCGGGTACGGGCGAATGACAAGACCTCCTCTGGGACCCGTTCGCCGCTCAACACGTGCGCCTCTGCCCCCAGCTGTTCGGCCAGCCGCAGCGTATCGGCGACCCGCGCTCGGCCGGGTTCCCCCAGCCGTGCGTGCGACGGCGTCTCCACGTACACGACCAGCCACTCGGCCCGCAGCGCATCTGCGAAGCGCTTGGCGGCTCGCACCACCTGGGTCGCGTGCGGACTCGCGCTGATGCAGGCCAGGATCCGTTCGGTCACAGGCCACGTGGTCTGGATGGCCTGATCGCGCATATACCGACGCATCCGGGCATCGACGTGATCGGCCGTCCGTCGTAGCGCCAGCTCTCGGAGCGCCATCAGGTTCCCGGGTCGAAAGAAGCGACGGCCCCGCTCCGGGTCGGGCCCTGGAAGATGGACCTTGCCCTCGGCAAGGCGGTCGAGCAATTCCTCGGGCGGAAGATCGACCAGCGCGATCTCGTCCGCCTGTTCGGTCATTCGGTCCGGGACGGTCTCCTCGACGACGACGTCTGTGAGCCGGTAGGCGACATCCTTCAAGCTCTCGAGCTCGTAGATGTTGAGCGTGGCCAAGACCGAGACGCCGGCGCCAAGCAACTCCTCTACATCCTGCCATCGTTTGGGATGCCGGGAGGCGGGAGGGTTCGCGCGTGCGAGCTCATCCACCACCAGCAGAAAGGGCCGGCGGGCGACAATGGCGTCCAAGTCGAGTGGGTCGGAAGCCCCATCAACGGAATGCTGGGTCGAACGGCGGGAAAGACACTCGAGCCCGTCCAAGAGACGATCCATCTCCGGGCGACCGTGCGTATTGACCGCACCGACCACGACGTCCGCTCCTGCCACCTGCCGTCGTCGCGCTGCTTGCAACATCGCAAAGGTTTTTCCCGCGCCAGGTGTTGCGCCCAGAAACACGGTGAGCTTGCCACGTCCCGACGGCGGTTTGTTTCCCGCGTCCCTTCGTGGGTCCTTGTTACCCTGAAACGACTGAGGCGAGATCGACACGTGGCTCCCTTCTCAGGCGATGGGGAGTATACCGAGGAGAGTCGGGAGCCGCAAGGCAATCAGGGGCATTCAGGACGGGTCAAGCGGAGATACTCCGGCGGGAAATCAGACGAAATAGCGAAGAACCGGAACTGTCGTCTACCGTTGGGAGGCCTTTGCCGCCGGCCGGACCGCCGCGCGCAAATTCGCCGCGTCCGGCGGCGCGGTGAAAGCACCGTGGCTAGACCCTACCGCTTCCGGCGAGAAGACCACGTGGATGACCGAGAACGGCTGCCGCGAACGCGCTTGCACTCCTGCCAGGTCGGAGGACAAGGCCGGTCGGTTGCTCCGAACCCACGCAACCAAGAGCCCGAGGATCGCCAGGGCGACGCCGTACTGGATCAAGGCAGAGTGCCCGACGGCGGCCACCAAGCGGCTCCCACCTACGCACAGCCCCACGCTTGCCAGAAGAATGGCGTACAGCGCACCCCATCTTGTTGTCCGCGGCGTCGCTTGCTGCTCGCGAAGTCGTGGGGTATGCGCAGCACGCTCCCCCGGGATTGGCGTAGCCACGGATTCGATCACCGCGGATTTCATGGAGCCCTCCAAGATTTTCATACGAGGGCACACCCCTCCCCCGAATATTCATCCTGTCCTTAATATAAATCCTGAGCCTGTGAGATCAACTCAGGATCTCGTAAGAATCTCCGCTCTACGTATCAAAAAGACGTAAAGAACTTCGACGCCGCCAAGCGTCAAACACGCATCTAGAAGGCGGAGAGCGAAGAGACGAGACGGCCTGGTCAACTGTGGACGAGTCCATTATCAATATTTCGTAAAAATTAACATCGAATCCATAAAGATTGCGTAAAGACAGATCGTTGCATGTGGACTTCGGGATAGAATGCGCCGTTTGAATTCTCCACCTGCAGTAGGGATTCCTCCGGATAGCGCACTTGTCAAGAATCCGTCAAGGTCGGCTGGACGTGCCGACAGGGAGTTGTTTGTGAAACAGCGACAGGAAGTACGACGGGATGTGTGTGGGGATGGCACATGAAGACCATCATCATCGGGGCGGGCGAGGTTGGCTACCACATCGCGGAGCGGTTGAGCCGCGAGGGGCATGATGTGGTGGTCATCGAAAGAGATGCCGCGGTCCGGGCGCGAGTTCAAGACCAGTTGGACGTTATGACCATTGAGGGGAATGGGTCCTCTCCGAGGGTCCTGGAGGAGGCGGGAATTCGCGAGGCAACCACCCTCATCGCCGTCGCAGACATAGACGAGGTGAACGTCGCCGCTTGCCTTCTGGCCAAGGAGTATGGCGTTGCCACGCGGATCGCGCGGGTGCGGGATCCCGATTTCAGCGAGAGCGAGTTCTTGGGCCGTGGCAAACGGTTGGGAATCGATCTCCTCATCAATCCTAACATCGTGGTCGCCGAAGAGATCCTCGACTTGGTGAAGACCCCAGCAGCGGCCGAGGTGGGCAAGTTCGCGGAGGGGAAGGTCCTCATGTTGGGGATTCAGGTCTCGTCGAGGGCGCCGATCCTTAACCGACCGCTGCGCTCCCTCCGATCATTTCACACCACGACACCCTTCCTGATCGTCGCGGTCCTGCGCCATGAACGTCTCATCCTTCCGGATGGCGAGACTATCCTTGAGGAGGGTGACCACATCTATTTCGTGAGCAGGCGGGAGTCCGTCAACGACATCCTCACCCTCCTCGGGAAGAAGGAGAGCATCGTGGAGCGGGTGATGGTGATCGGGGGGGGACGCATGGGGCTTCGGGTCGCCCAGCTTCTAGAGGCAGAGCGATTCAAGGTGAAGCTCATCGAGCATCGACAGGATCGCTGCGAAGAGCTGTCGGAGCTCCTGAAGGAGACCCTCATCCTCCACGGCGACGGCACGGACGTCCGCACCTTAGTCGAGGAGGGGATCGCCGATATGGACGCCGTCGTCACCGTCACGGATGACGAGGCCACCAACATTCTGGCGGCGCTGCTGGCTAAGGAGCAAGGGGCCAAGAAAGTGATGGCGCTAATCAAACGGCCGCAATTGCTTCATCTGCTGCCGCACCTGGGCATCGACGCTGCCATCAGCCCGCGGACCCTCACGGCCAGCGTCATTCTGAAATATGTCAGAAAGGGGAAGGTCCTCTCCATTTTCGAGATGCCGGAGAACGACGCCGAGACGCTGGAGATGATGGTCACTGCCGAGTCGAGGGTGGCGGGCAAGGCGATTCGGGACGCCGGACTGCCGTCGGGGGCGATCATCGGGGCAGTCGTTCATCAGGGCGAGATCGTGATTCCCCGCGGGGACACCGTCTTTCGACCCGACGATCACGTCGTCATCTTTGCCATCCCATCCGTCATTCCAGACCTCGAAAAGCATTTTGCCTGACGCGAGGGGCCTCCCATGGTGCGATTTGGCCTGGTGCTGAATCGAACGTCGCTGGTCCTGGTGTGCATCGTTCCCTTCATGCTGACGGCGGTTCCCTTTTCCCTCTACTACCGGACCGACGACATTCCGGCGATCCTCCTGGCGGCCGGGGCCACCCTGGCCGTCAGCCTGGCGATGTATCTCCTAACGTCCAAAGGAGGGGAGGCCAACCACAAAGAGGGGATCCTTATCACGACCCTGGGCTGGATCTTGTCCGCTGGATTCGGGGCCCTGCCGTTTTACTTCTACGGCACATTCCCGACTTACACCGACTGCTACTTCGAAGCGATGTCAGGGTTTACCACAACGGGGGCCAGCGTGCTCGCCGAGATCGAGAAGCAGCCGGCGGGGATCCTGTTCTGGCGGAGCCTGACCCACTGGATCGGAGGCATGGGGATCGTGGTCCTTTCCCTGGCGATACTTCCCGCCCTGGGCGCGGGTGGGATGCAACTCTTCAAGGCGGAGGTGCCTGGGCCGACCGCTGACAAGTTGGTCCCGCGCCTCCAGGACACGGCCAAGCGTCTCTACGTCATTTACACCATCATTTCGGCAGCCGAAGTGATCTTTCTCGTGGCGGGGGGGATGTCCCTCTTCGACAGCCTGACCCACATGTTTGGAAGCATGGGCACGGGAGGCTTCTCGCCGAAGAATGCCAGCGTCGGCCATTACCAGAGCGCCTACGTCGATCTGGTGATCACGGCCTTCATGTTCATCGCGGGGGCGAACTTCCTGCTTCACTATAACGCCATGGCCCGGCGGGATTTCACGGCGCACCTTACGGACGAAGAATTCCGGTTCTACTCAGGCGTCGTAGGCTTCTTCACGGTGACGGTTGCCCTGAACCTGATCCTCCAAAACATCTATCCGAGCTTTCTTCTCGCCTTGCGCCACTCCCTGTTTTCCGTGGTGTCCATCATCACCACCACCGGGTTTGCCACTGAGGATTTCGAGAAGTGGCCAAGTTACGGTCACTACGTGCTTCTCTTCCTCATGTTCGTGGGGGGCTGTGCCGGGTCCACGGGCGGAGCCATCAAGTGCGTCCGGGTGTGGATGCTCTTGAAGATGGCCGCAAACCAGGTGTTCCGGATTGTGCATCCGAAGGCGGTGCGCACGATTCGCTACAACGGCCGGATCGTACCCGCCGAGGTGCTCTCCGGCATTCAGTCCATGTTCGTTTTGTATATGACGGTCTTCATCCTGTCGTCGCTGGCATTGGCCTGGCTGGGTCACGACGCCCTGACCGCGATCTCCGCGATAGCTGCTACCCTCGGGAATGTGGGCCCCGGTTTGGGCACGGTGGGGCCGGTGGAGAACTACTCCCATTTTTCCTTGACGGCCAAATGGATCTGTACTTTCTGCATGCTTGTGGGACGCCTGGAAGTGTACTCAGTGGTTGTGCTCTTCTTCCCCGAGTTCTGGCGAAGGTAAGAGAACGACAGGGGAGGGGGGCGCAGCGGGGCTAGGGCGCCACGGCGATTTCGGATTGCGGAGGAGAAGGGCGAGGAACGACAAACGAGCGAAGAGACGAGGAAGGGCCTCGGATATTTCCCGAGGCTTTTCTGTTTATTGTGGGGAGCCGCCCTACTGATCGAGATGGTAGGGGATGCTGATCGCCACTTTCCCGCGCCGGAACAGGAGGGCTGCCTTGATCATGAGAGCCGTCTGGTTGTGGAGCAGGTGCTGCCACCACTTGGCCGGGACGAACTCAGGGAGAATGATCGTCATGTAGTCGCCGTCGCGCTGTTTGTCCATCTGGTCCACGTAGCGAAGGATTGGCTGGATCACAGATCGATACGGGGAGTCGAGCACCACCAGGGGAACATCCGGCGCCCACTCGCTCCAGCGCATCTGGAGGCGCGCCGTGCTTGTAGAATCCAGGTCCACCGTCAAGGCGGTCACGTTGGGCGAGATCGCCCGCGCGTACGTGAGGGCGGCAATCACCCCGCGGTTCATCCCCCCCACGAGGACCACGACCGGGTGCCGGCCGAGCTTCGGCGGACGGTAGCCGTAGACGTCGATCTGGCGTGTCATTTCGACATAGTGGCGTCGGATGGTGTAGAACATGAGGACCAGCAACGGGATCACGACGACGACCATCCAGCCACCCTCGACGAAGCGCGTGACCCCGACGACACCCACGACAGTGGCCGTAACCAAGGCGCCGATCAGATTGACTACCGCGTGGTGAAGCCAGTGGCGTTCGCGCAGGCGGGCCCATCGTCGGACCATACCGAACTGGGAGAGGGTGAACGAAATGAACACCCCGAGGGCATAGAGCGGCAGCAGCGAGTGGGTGTCCCCCTGGAAGGCAATGAGCAGCACCATGGAGACCCCAGATAGAATGAGGATGCCGTTGGAATAGACGAGGCGGTCGCCCAGGCTGGCAAACTGACGCGGAAGGTACCCGTCCTTGGCGAGCAGCGAGGAGAGCATGGGAAAGCCGGCATAGCAGGTGTTGGCCGCCAGGAGGAGGATGACCATCGTGGATGCCTGAACCCCAAGGTACAGCCATCCCCGGCCCAGGGTTTGACCGGCAAGCTGGGAGACGAGCGTCTCTCCTTCGCGGGGGAGGAGGCGAAAGGCATCGCTGAGGTACGTCAGGCCCATCACCATGATCCCCAAGATGGACGCCATCCAGACGAGGGTGATGCCTGCGTTCTTGGCCTCCGGGGGTTTGAAGGCCTGGACGCAATTCGCGACCGCTTCGATTCCGGTCATGGCGGTGCACCCGGAGCTGAAGGCACGCAAGACCAAGAGTGTCGTGAGGGGCACAAGACCAGACGGGTCGACGGGCGGGAAATCCGGGACGGGTTCCCCTCTCCCCAGGTAGACCAGGCCGGCGCCCATCACGAGGCAGATGCCGGCGATGAACCAGTAGGTGGGCACGGCGAAAATGCGCGCGGTCTCTCTGAGGCCGCGGAGATTGACCACCGCGAGAAAGGTCACGCACAGGACGCCTAGCCAGACGCGGAGCGGGTACAGCGATGGGAAGGCAGACGTGATGGCGGCCACGCCAGCGGCCACGCTCACGGCAACAGTCACGACGTAACCAACCAAAAGAGACGCCCCGGCCATCAAGCCTGGCAGCGTCCCAAGGTTCTCCCGCGCCACCGTGTACGCGCCGCCCCCGCCGGGATACGCGTGGATCGTTTGCCAGTACGAGGTCGAGACTACGGCGATCAGGAAGGTGATGGCCACCGCAATCGGGACGGACAGGGACAGCGCGGCTGTGCCGGCCAGCGCCAGGAATATCCGGATTTCCTCGGGGCCATACGCCACTGACGAGATGGCATCGGAACAGAAGATGGCCAGGGCCGGGATCTTCGCCAGGCGCTCGTGCTTCGCCTGGGCTGTGGCCATGGGAGTCCCGACAAAGAGGCGCTTCAAGGCGGTGATCATGATAGACGCCTACGCGGGTCCGACAAGGGCGTCCTTGAGGGCCGGCTCCGCCTTCACGGTGCTCACGGCGAGGACTTCGTCGCCGGCGAGAAGGTTGGTGTCGCCGCGCGGGATGACCAACTTGCCCTCCCGGATGATGCTGACGATCACGGTATCCGCCGGAAGCGACAGATCGCGGATTGCCTTGCCGACGGCAGGGGAAGCCTCGGGTAAGCGCATCTCGACGAGGGCGGCCTCGCCGCGATTGAGCTTGAGCAGGGTAACCAGTTCCCCGAGGCCGAT
>Ga0316628_100000175_pt1 | contig 40302 bp, 28 predicted proteins | sample OWC_Aug_M2_C1_D5_FD_207648 | JGI IMG/M metagenome (GOLD analysis project Ga0316628, IMG submission 207648) | Wetland soil microbial communities from Old Woman Creek delta, Ohio, United States - OWC_Aug_M2_C1_D5_C | ecosystem: Environmental > Terrestrial > Soil > Wetlands | place: USA: Ohio...
GCGTGAACAACCGGTGGCGCGTGTGGAACACGGGCAACGGCCCCGACAACTACACAATCGAGCTCACGAACCTGGCCGAGCTGAGCGCCAAGGGCATCGCCCTCGGCTTCAGCGCGCGCATCGCCGGCCTGGGCCAGGAGCGCGCCGAGTCCATCTCCACAGCAATCAACGCCTCGAAGGACGCGACGGTGGGGACGGTGGTGGCGCAGTTCAGGGTGAGCTCGCAGGGCGACCCCACGCAGGTCGAGAGCTACTCCCTCACCATCATCGTCACGGAGGCCAAGCCCACCGACGGCAACGGCGACGGCGGCGACGGGAACGGCGACGACGACTCCCCCGGGCCATCCGCGGTCGCGGCCGTGATGGTCATCGCCGCCCTTGCCGCGCTCGCCGCACGGCACCGCCGTCGCGCGGCGTGAGGTCAGACGCCCATGGCGATTCGCAGCATGTCCCTCACGCCAGGCGCCAGCCCCAGCACCAGGACCGCGAGCCTCACAAGCCAGGTGAGCGTGGGCGTGCGCTCCATGTCCTCGCGGTAGGCCACGTCGAGGAGGTACACCACCGCGCTCACCACCGCGAGCTTGAGCACGAGCATCACGGCCGCGGTCCCCGTGAGGTCGACGAGCAGGGACGGCAGCACGTGCTTCTCGCCGTAGCCCCAGGCGTCCAGCCCCCTGTAGGTGGCGGCGCCGTCGATGTAATGGGCGAGGAACAGCAACATGGCCACGGGCGCGACGAGGGGCCATGCGCGCGGCCACCTGCGCGACAACGCCGTGTAGAGCGCCCAGGTCGCGGCCGTGCATGCGGCCGCGATGCCGAGGATGACGGCGACCTCCCAGGGGTGCGTCGCGCGCGTGGACTCGGCCCAGGGGTCGACCGCCCACACCCCGACGAACGTGGCCGCCGACGCGAGCAGCACGCAGCCCGCGACGAGCAGCTGCTCGACCATGGCCACCCTCCCGGTCGCGCGCGCGCGCCACCAGAGCACGGACGCGCCGGCCGCGGTGGCCACGGCCATCGCGCCCCAGCCCACGTGGACGGCGAGCTGCCCCGGGCCGAAGGCCAGGACTGCCGCTGGCGCGAGGTCCAGCGCGACCAGGAGCCCCGCCGCGGACAGGAGGCCGACGCGCCGGCCGTGCTGCGCCCCGAGCCGCTCGGCGCGCCACGCGAGCATCACGTAGGTGAATACCAGCACGCCCTCGAAGATGTAGATGACGGGGGAGATGAACAGGTACACGACCGGGCCCTCGGGGGCGAAGAGGTGCGCGTCCTCGAGAGCGCGCGCGACCGCGCCCACCACGACCCACGGGACCAGCGCGAGCAGGAACCGGCCGTCCAGGGCGATGCCGGACCGCTGGAAGGCGCGCCATATCCCGAAGACGGCCAGCGACAGGAACGCCGCGTAGGTGACGGTGCTCACGACGGTGTAGCCTTCGTCCACCCCATCGACGGTCCGGTCCTCGGCATCCGCCACCAGGGGCGCCCAGATATGCCTCCACACGAAGTCGTCCCAGAACAGCTCCGGCCACACGACGCAGCCCACCGCGATGACCGCCAGGGGCACCGTGATCGCCGCCAGCCAGGCCCAGGCCTCGTGCTCGCGGCAGAAGCGTTTAAATGGAAGCAGCAGCATTCACCACGCTACCTGGACGGCGAGAGGCCTGGCACCCCTATAAGGGTTGCGCACCTGCCATGGCCGCCACGGGGGGACACACATGGAGGGACTCTTCACCAAGGCGAAGGGGATGGAGTTCCCCCGCCGCATCCTCGCCGGCCACGGCGCGCTCGAGGGGTTGCCGCAGATGTGCCGCGACTTCCAGCTAGAGGGCCCCGCGCTCCTCGTCACGGGCCCCACCACCATGCAGGTCGCGGGCCGCGCGGCGGCGGACTTGCTCGTCGAGGCCGGCTACGACGTGCACATCCTGGAGATCGGCCAGGCGACGACGGAGGCGGTCCAGGTCGTCAAGACCGGTGTGCTCGAGACGGGCTCGGGCTTCCTGCTCGGCGTGGGCGGCGGCAGCAAGATAGACGTGGCGAAGCTCGCCGCGTGCGACCTCGCGCGCCCCTTCATCTCGGTGCCCACCTCGGCCGCGCACGACGGCATCGCCTCCCCGCGCGCGTCCATCAAGGGCCCCGAGGGCAGCCTCTCCTTCGACGCGGTCGAGCCCATGGGCGTGGTCGCGGACACGTCCATCATCATCAAGTCCCCCTGGAGGCTGCTCGCGGCCGGCTGCGGAGACGTGCTCGCGAACCTCACGGCCGTGCTGGACTGGGAGCTCGCCCACCGCCTCAAGGGCGAGGAGTTCTCGTCGTCGGCGGCCACGCTCTCGAGGATGGTGGCGCAGCAGATACTCGACAACGCCGACAGCATCAAGCCCACGCTCGAGGAGAGCGCGTGGATAATGATCAAGCCCGTCCTCGTCTCCGGCGTAAGCATGTCCATCGCGGGCACGAGCCGCCCGACGTCGGGCTCGGAGCACATGTTCTCGCACGCGCTGGACAAGATAGCCCCCGGCCGCGCGCTCCACGGCGAGCAGTGCGGCGTGGGCACGGTGCTGTCGATGGCGCTCCACGGCGGCGATTGGCAGAGGGTCAGGCACGCGCTCGAGGTCATCGGCGCGCCCACCACGGCCAAGCAGCTCAACGTCACCAAGGAGGAGCTCATCAAGGCCATGACGACCGCGCACAAGGTCCGCGACCGCTACACCATCCTCGGCGAGACCGGCCTCACGGAGGAGGCCGCGGAGAGGCTCGCGAGGACCACGCACGTCATCTGAGGGGACCGTCCGCACGGGCGCCTGCGCTGTGGGTCATCATCCCGCCAGCGTGAACAGAGTGTCGTCCTCCTCGACGTCCCACAGGCCCAGCCGCGCGCCCGCGTCGAGCCACCCGTGCGCGTAGTTCACGCACGCGAAGGCGTTCACCAGGTCGCCCTCGGCGAAGAAGTGGTCCCCGTCCTCGTAGTAGGCCTCGGCCATCTCGAGGAAGTCCTCGGCGATGTGCTCGAGGTGGCTGCGCGCGGGGGCCGCGAGCCGCAGCTTCTCGAGCGCGGCCGCGGTCTTCTCGAGGTAGGCCCGGACATGCCTGGCGGACAGCGGGACCGAGGTCACGGGCCCGCGCTCGGGCGCCTCCTCGGCCCCCTCGGCGCCGTCGTCCTCGCCGCCGTCCTCCTCATCGCCGTTCGCAGGCACCAGGACCCCTCCACCGACCTCAGATGGTCCCCTTCTTCCCGAAGGCCCTCGCCTCGGGCTCCTTCAGGCCCTCCGCGGTCTCGCCGCCCGTCTCGCCCTTCTCCCTGGCCTTGCCCTTTATGACCTTCACGCCCTCGCCGCCGTGCTTGGTCTCCCGCACGCGGATGTCGACGATGATGGGCCGCGTGAGCGAGCCCGAGGTGATGAGCGCCGAGCCGATGGGCAGGGCCTGTATCTCCGCCGACATGCCCTCCGTGAAGCCCTCGATGGACTTCTCGATGACGGAGAGGTCGATGGGGTTGGTGACCTTGAGGATTATCTGCGTGCCGCACTGGCTGAGCACGTTCTTGTCGATCTTGGCGGGGCGCTGCGTCACCACGCACAGGCCCAGGCCGAACTTGCGGCCCTCTGAGGCGATGGTGCGCATGATGGCGGAGCTTCGCGCCGCCTCCTGCTGCGGGCAGAAGTTGTGCGCCTCCTCGACCACGAGCATCATCGGCGGGACCTTCCCGATCTTGCGCGCCTCGAAGAGCTTGCGCAGGATCCGGTTGGTGACTATCTCCTGCACGTCCCCCGAGGTGCCCTTGAGGTCGATGATGCTGGTCTGGCCCTCCTTGACCAGGTCGGAGAGCTTGGTGGGCTTCTCCGAGAACAGGTTGAGCTTCGCGAGCATCTCGAGCGGGGCGATGACGTTCCACTTGTTGGCCGACTTGGACTCCTTGAGCGCCTCGACGAGCTGCTCGAAGGTGAAGAAGCGGCGGCCCTCCTGCACCCGCCGCAGCGCGTCCTCGATGATGGTGCGCTGGGTCGTGGTGGTCGCGCCGACGAAGTCGACGATGTCAGATTCGGTGAGGTTGATGGAGTCGAAGCTGAGCTGGACCGCGCTGGGATTGTGCGCGGTGTCGGGCGAGAACATCGCGATGTTCTCGGAGTAGCCCCGCGGCTTGACGCCGAACTTCTTCATGTACTTGGCGTCGTCCTCCGACGTGTTGGGGAACATGAGCGAGCTGTACTCGCCGTGCGGGTCGATGACCACGACCGGGACCAGGCGCTTGAGCAGCTCCTCGATGAACACGCCCACGGTGTAGCTCTTGCCACCGCCGGTCTTGGACAGTATGGCCATGTGCCGTCCGACGAGGGCATTGATGTCCAGGTTCACGCGGAGGTTGTAGCCCTTGAGGAGGCCGATGTAGGCCGTGGAGCGCCCCTCGGGCTTGAGCCCCAGCACCGACTGGATGATGTCGTTCTCGGCCCGCGTGACAACCTCGCCCGCCTGGAACGGCGTGCGGGGGCGCTGCAGCACGCCGCGCTCGTCGCGGTAGCCGATGATGTCCACATAGGCGACGAGCTGCTCGGCCACCTTCACGTTCTGCCCGTCGACGATCTGCGCCGCTTTCTCGTACGACACGTCCGTCCGGCGCTCGATGGACAGCACCTGGCCGACCACGGCCCCGTACATCTTGTGGTTGGCCTGGACGTACTCGTTGCGTTGCACGTTCGCGGCCGAGGCGGCCAGGTTGAAGCCGTCTGGGTCGACCCGTCCGAAGATGACACCGATGGGCTCCATGGGCAGGTGGGCGATATGTACAGGGTGGTAAAGAAGCTTTCACTTCCACCCAACCTCCTGGATTGCCCGGTGGCGCAGGGCCAACCTTAAGAACCCCAATTGGCATATCAGGGCCGTTCGCTCCGGGGATGTCGATGTCTCCCGCTCCAGAGCCAGAGCCAGACATGGGCGGCGCCGAGGGGGTCGAGGCCCCCGAGGTCGCCGGCATGCCGCGCCCGACGGACCTGTCGAAGGCCACGCTGCTCAGGCTCAAGGGGGACCGGTGCGTCCGCGACGGTGACTTCCACAAGGCCGTGCGGCACTACCAAAAGACGCTGCGGCTGAATCCCCACGACCACGTGACGTGGAACAACATGGGCGTCGCGCTCGCGCGCGTGGGGGAGGTCAAGGAGGCCATCGACTGCTACACGCAGGCGCTCAAGCTCAAGCCCCACTACGAGAAGGCCTGGTACAACAAGGGCAAGGCCTTCCAGCAGCTGAGGATGTACCAGGGCGCGCTGGTCTGCTACGCGAGCGTCCTCAAGATCAACCCCCGCGCGACGTCCGCGTGGATAAACATGGGCGTCGTCCACCGGGAGATGGGCGCGTACGAGCGGGCGCTGGAGTGCTACGAGCACGCGCTCGAGATGAACCCGTCCTCGGCCGTGGCGTGGAACAACCTGGGCGTGCTCCTCAGCCGCACCGGCAACCTGAAGCGCGCGCTGCAGTGCCTCAACAAATCGCTCGAGTGCGACCCGGGCCTCGAGGAGGCGGTCGAGGAGCGCGAGCGCGTCATCTCGAGGATGGGGACCCTGAGGGACGAGGCGCTCGCCGATCAGACCACGGGCACGAACGAGACGGGCGGGCCGGACGTCGAGTCGAAGTCGATGTAGAGTATCTCGGTCTCGGGCTCGACGCCGTACAGGACGAAGGAGTTGTCGAGGCGGGCGAGCCGCAGGTGGATGTCCGACGCGTTCGCGACCCGCTGCGTGACGTCGCCCAGGCCGGGCTTGGCCACCGACAGCAGCACGCCGCCGTCGGCCCTGACCGACTCGGACACCAGCGAGATGACCTCGCGGTAGGCCTCCTCGCCGAACCGCGACTCCTGGGTCTCGAGGCCCACGATGCGCAGCGCGCCCGCGCCCGTGCGGTCGCGCAGCGCGCGCGCGGCCTTGTCCCAGATGCCGAAGTCCTTGAGCGCGTCCTGGTACTCGAGGGCGACTATGTAGGGCTTGGTCTGGTCGCGCGAGGGGTTTATCTTCTCCGCCACGCGCATGAGCTCGTCGACCAGCGCCTCCTCGACCATCCGCGAGTAGAGCCGGTGGTAGTCGTCCGCGGTCTCGCCGCCCTCGGGGACGATGAGCAGCCCGCGGCGGTGGGCCAGGAAGTTCGCGGCCATGGGCGTCGTGATCACGCTCACGACATCGTTGGGCACCGAGGGCCCGACCTCCAGGAGCGCCGACGAGCCCACGGGGATGCCCCCGCCGAGAATGGCGTCGAGGGCGTCGTGGCCCGTGGAGAAGGCGCCATGCGGCTCCGGGCCGGGGACGAACGGCCCCCTTGGGGCGCGCCCGTGCGGCGTCGACGGCGAGAGCGCTCGGAAGTGACCGCCGTGGAGGGTGAATAGCCACCGCGACTGGTGCAGCGGGATGCCGCGCAGCTTCTGTATCTCGAGCTCGCGGATGAGGTGGCCGTCGTGCTCGGCCCTCGAGAGCGACACGGTGCCGTCGACCAGGAAGTCGAGCGTGTTGTCGCCCCTGCCCTCGATGATGGCGATGACGGAGATGCCCGTCCCCTCGACCAGGTCCTTCTGGAGCGCGCCCATGATCTTGGTCACCGGCGCCTCCGACCGCTCGGCGAGGCCCTCGAGGCTGTCGACGATGACGAAGCAGCTTGCGGGCAGCTTGCGCTCGAGCCGGTCGTAGAGCTTCTGCAGGTCGGTCAGGGGGAACTCCTGGCAGAGCGACTCCAGGCGGTCGCGCTCGACCGCCCGCTTGGGCTCCTTGTCGGGGTAGAGCGTCTTGAGGAAGTCCTTGGACGCGGCGAGTATCTCGCCCTTCTCGGCGACCTCCTGGAGCTCCTGCTCCGAGGGGGTGGCCTTCATGATGCGGAGCATCTCCTTGGACGCGTCCAGGATGCTCTCGCGCCACTCCTTCTCCTGCAGCCACTTGAAGTGGCTGTAGAGGGCCGAGTCGGAGACGCGCGTCGAGAGGTACATCGACGTCTCGAGGGGCAGCGCCTCCTCCATGAGCTGCAGCACGAAGGTGGTCTTGCCAGTGCCAGAGCTGCCCTTGACGAGCAGGCTGCGCGCGGAAGGCTCGGCCAAGAACTCCCGGACTGGCCCGGGTATCCCGGACGGCTTAGGGGGGCGTTCCCCTACCACCAAATCGTGCACCCAGTCCGCGTAGGGCTGGACGATATTTAATGCTTGTCATCCAATTCTCAGGCCCGCGCAGGTCAGCCAGTGGACCTGTTTGGGGCGTTCCTGTCGGCCGCGCGCGACCGAGCGACGGACATGGCCGGGTCCGGTGCCTCGCCAAGCGCGCGCCACGCCCCGTCCCCGCACCGGCGTCAGTCCCAGAACCGCTTGGTGCGCGCGTAGAGGACCTCCTCGGCGAGCAGCGCCTTGAGGAACTCCTCGTCGGTCGGGTAGCGCATCGCGAGCACCTTGCCCGCCTTGGCCGGGCCCACGCCGCGCGCGCTGAGCGCCATTATGCCCCGCCGGCCGTGCCCCCAGACCAGGTTCGCGTTGGTGAGCAGGCGCTTGACCTGGGCTCGCTCGGCGTCGTCGAGGTCGCCCGACCTCCGCCTGCGCAGGAGCTCCAGGTCGCCCTCGGCCGACCGCGGGTGGAGCGCGGCGAGCATGACGGAGCCGCACCGAGGGCACTTGAGGTCGGCGTCGACGACCTCGCGCACGACCTTCCGGCGGTGCGAGCCGCACGCCGTGCACGCGAGCACCACGCGCTCGTCCTCGAGCCGGTGGCGCATGGCGGTGATGATGGCCTCGGAGGCGCGGTCGGGCGCGACGAGCTCGCGGATGGACTGCTGGCCGAGCAGACCGATCGGCGAGAGGCCCGACGCCGAGACGGCGATGCGGCCCTCCCTCACCCCACGCAGCACCCACTGCGCGCCCTCCACGTCCATCTTCTCGTGGAGCACCTTGTCCACGACCTCGCGCATGAGCACCGTACCCTCGAACGAGTCCATGAGGCGCCCCAGGCCCACCCGCCTGTGGTCGGCCCCGCGCTCGATGATGCCGAACTTGCGCGCGACGTGGAACAGCTGCCACCGCAGGATGGGGGACCGGCGCAGGACCAGGCGCATGAACGATGGCAGCGACTCCGGGTCGAGGCTGCGCAGCATCTCGATGACGCCGTCCGGGGACACGCGGCGGGGCATCTCGAGCATGATGCGGTACGGGTCGGTCCTTATGCCCACGGACGCGCCGAACCGCGCGGACGCGAGCGAGGCCAGGGCCCTCCCGAGGGTCTCGTTGACGCGCGAGCCGAAGCACGCGTTCACGATGACGGTCGCGTCCTCCACCTCGACGGTGACCTCGCGGTCCGTCGGCATGGGGTGGGAGGCGCGCTGGGCGCGCAGGTGCCGGAGCAGCTCCCCGCGCGTCGCGGGGTCGCAGGGGTAGTCCCCGAGGTCCGCCCCCGCGCGCATGCGCCCGACCTCCTGCGCGACCTCGAACGGCACGGGCAGGTCCTCCCCGACCCAGCTCGGGATGGCCCCCAGGTCCGACGACCTCTCCACGACGATGGAGTCCTCGTCCAGGTCGACGATGAGCCACGGCACGCCCTTGACGATGAACCTGGCCGCGGGCTCGGCGTAGTTGGCCACGAACGCCTCGTCGAGCGTGCCGATGAACGTGCGCCCCGCGATGTCCACGACGGCGAACGAGCGCTCGTCGGGTATCATCGAGATGTTGTCCTGGAAGTAGCGGCGCGACGACCGGCGGGGGCCGAACCTCCCGCCCTCGCGCCACAGCACGCGCACCGACGACAGCAGCGCCAGCACCGACTCGAACTCCTCCCACGCGAGGTCCCAGAACACGTACGCGCGGCGGATGGTCGTGTAGAACGCGCGCTCGTCCCAGTCGCCGTGCTCGAGCGTGGCGGCCACGAGCTGGTTCGCGAGCACGGACAGGGGGGTGCCGCGCACGCGCGTGGGCTCGAGCTCGCCCTCGAGCGCGCGCCGGACGATCGCGAGCGACTCCGCGATGTCGTCGGGGTTGGTGGCAACGACCGTCCCGCGGGACGTCTCGTAGGCGCGGTGGGACGCGCGCCCCACGCGCTGCACGAGCCGCGCGACCTGGCGGGGGGAGTTGTACTGGATGACGAAGTCCGCGTGGCCCACGTCGATGCCGAGCTCCAGGGAGCTTGTGCAGATGAGCCCCCGCAACCGGCCGGCCTTGAAGTCGTCCTCCATGCCGATGCGCACGTCGCGCGACAGCGACCCGTGGTGGATACCCACCTCGCGCGAGGCCTCCTCGGGGTCGCCGCCCTCGGCCTGCCGCAGCACGCGCAGCCGCGAGGCGAGTATCTCGGCCGTGTCGCGCGTGTTGACGAACCAGAGGGTCGCCCTGTGCTCTCGCACGATGCGGCGCGACTCGAGCAGGCACCGCACGCCCTTGTGGTCGGTGCGCAGCGCGTCGCGAAGCCCTGCGTCGGCCTCGGCCCCGCGCGCACCCTCCACCTGGGGGCTCAGCACGTCGATGTCGAGTAGCTTGCGCACGTCCACGACCTCGACGGCGACCGCGCGCTCGCGGCCGCGCGCGTCCCTGCCGGCCACGAACCGGCGCACGCGCTCGGGCGAGCCCACGGTCGCGGAGAGCGCGACGCGCTGGTACTCGCGGCCCGCGAGGTCGACGAGCCGCTCGAGGGCCACCGTGAGCTGCGCACCGCGCTCGTCGGAGGCGAGCTCGTGCACCTCGTCCAGGACGACGGCGCGCACGCGCGCGAGCGCGGCGCGCAGCAGCTTGCCCGTGAACATGACCTGCAGCGTCTCGGGGGTGGTGATGAGCACGTGGGGCGGCGAGCGGGCCTGGCGCATGCGCTCGGACTGGGGCGTGTCCGAGTGCCGCACGCCGACCGACACGCCGAGCTCGCGCCCCATCTGCTCGATGCGGCGCAGCATGTCGCGGTTGAGCGCGCGCAGGGGCGTGACGTAGAGGAGCTGGAAGCCCCTGTCGGACCCTGGCTCCTTCGCGCCCATGCGGGCCAGGAGCCGGTCGAGCAGGGGGAGCACGACGGCCTCGGTCTTGCCCATCCCGGTGGGCGCGACGAGCAGCACGTGCTCTCCCGCGAGCACGTGGGGGAGAGCGGCCTGCTGGGCCTCGGTGGGCGTCGTGATGCCCAGCCCGGGCAGCAGCGCCCGCACGCGCGGCGAGAGGCGGTCGAACGGGGGGACCGGGGGACTGGCCATGGGATGGGATGGGAGGGGGTGGGGATACAAAAAGGTTTGGGCGACTGGCAAGCCAGCGCCTGGAGCGCAAGGCCACCAAAACCTCAAGTACCTCCCCCGCGGTACTCGGCCGCGCCCGGACACCCCCAGGACGTCCCTTGATGGCCAGGAACGACCCGTACAGCTGGACCGAGGGGGCCAAGGAGGCCTACCCCGACAAGTTCGCCACCGAGGAGGCCATCTTCCGCCACATCCGCGCGGGGTCCAAGATATTCATCTCCACCGCCTGCGCCGAGCCGCAGTACCTGGTGCGCGCGCTCATCAAGTACGTCGAGGAGCACCCCAAGGCGTTCTTCGACACCGAGGTCCTGCAGGTGTGGACGATGGGCGTCGCGCCCTACACCGACGAGCAGTTCAAGCAGAACTTCCGCCACAACTCCTTCTTCATCGGCAACTCCGTGCGCAAGGCCGTCAACGAGGGCCTCGCGGACTACACCTCCATCTTCCTCTCCGAGGTCCCGGGCCTCATCCGCAGCTCGCTCGTGGACATCGACGTCGCGCTCATCCAGACGTCTCCCCCCGACGAGCACGGCTACATGAGCCTCGGCGTGTCGGTGGACATCGTGAAGGCAGCCGTCGAGGACGCCGACCTGGTCATCGCCCAGGTCAACTCGGAGATGCCCCGGACGCACGGGGACAGCTTCATCCACGTGGACGAGTGCGACTACCTGGTGCCCCACAACGAGCCGCTGCTCACCTTCGAGACCAAGGGCGCGGACGCGGTCGCGGAGGAGATGGGCGTCCACGTCGCCCGGCTCATCAAGGACGGCGACACCATCCAGGTGGGCTACGGCTCCATCCCCAACGCCATCCTCTCCAAGCTCAAGGAGAAGCGCCACCTGGGCGTGCACACCGAGCTCCTCTCGGACGGCATCGTCGACCTCATCAAATCGGGCGTCGTGGACAACACCCGCAAGACCGTGAACCGCGGCAAGACCGTCGCCTCGTTCTGCATGGGCTCGCACGAGACGTACCGCTTCGTCGACGACAACCCCGCGATGGAGTTCCGCACAATCGACTACACGAACAGCCCCAGGGTCATCGCCGACCACGACAACATGGTCGCCATCAACGCCGCGCTCGAGATAGACCTCACCGGCCAGGCCACCGCCGAGAGCATCGGCCGCACGTTCTACTCTGGCATCGGGGGCCAGGCGGACTTCATGCGCGGCTCGGTCCTGAGCAGGGGCGGCAGGAGCATCCTGGCCATCCAGTCAACCGCCGAGGGCGGCGAGACCTCCCGCATCGTGCCCACCCTCTCGGAGGGCGCGGGCGTGACCCTGACGCGGGGGGACGTGCACTACGTCGTGACCGAGTACGGCATAGCGTACCTCCACGGGAAGAACACGCGCGAGCGGGCGATGGAGCTCATCGCCATCGCGCACCCCAAGTTCCGCCCCTGGCTCATCCAGGAGGCCAAGCGGCTCAACATCATCTACAAGGACCAGGCGTTCATCCCCGGCAAGCGCGGCGAGTACCCCGAGCACCTCGAGACCTTCCGCACGACCGAGGAGGGGCTCACCCTCCTGCTCCGGCCCATCAAGATATCGGACGAGCCCCTGCTCAAGGACTTCTTCTACCACCTGAGCGACCAGAGCATGTACAAGCGGTTCATCTCCACCCGGCGCGACATGCCGCACGAGCGGCTGCAGGAGTTCGTCGCCATCGACCACATGCAGGAGATGGCCATCCTCGCGACCATCGGCAGCGAGGAGAAGGAGACCGTGGTCGCGATCGGCCAGTACGGCATCAACGAGGACCTGCACACCGCCGAGGTCGCGCTCGTGGTGCGCGACGACTTCCAGAACCTCGGCATAGGGCAGGAGGTCCTCACGTACCTCACGTTGCTTGCGAAGAAGCAGGGCCTGCTCGGGTTCACGGCCGAGGTGCTCCTCGAGAACACTGCGATGCTGCACCTGTTCGAGAAGCAGGGCTTCGACATCCAAAAGAGGAGCGAGGAGGGTGTCTACGAGCTGCAGATGTCCTTCGGGGGCGCGAGCTGATGGCCGTGGATCGGCGCGCGTCCGGCAATGGCCCGTCGCCCCCGTCGGCGCCTGACATCAGGCACATGTTCGAGCCCCGCGGGGTGGCCGTCATCGGCGCGTCCGACAATCCCAAGAAGATCGGCCACTCCATCGTCGCGAACATCGTCGAGGGCGGCTACAAGGGCGGGCTCTACCCCGTTAATCCCAAGGGCGGCGAGGTGCTGGGGCGCAAGATGCTCGCGAGCGTCGAGGATGCGCCCGGCCCCGTGGACGTCGCGGTCATCACCGTGCCCGCCGATGCGGTCATCGGCGTGCTCGACGGCTGCGCGCGCAAGGGCGTCAGGTACCTCGTCATCATCACCTCCGGCTTCTCCGAGACGGGCAACTCCAAGGAGGAGCGCCGCCTCGTCGAGCGGGCGCGCGAGGGCGGCATGCGCGTTCTCGGGCCCAACATCTTCGGCATCTACTCCCGGGCCGCGTCGCTCAACGCCACCTTCGGCCCCAAGGGCATCCTCCCGGGCGCGGTCGCCATCGTCAGCCAGTCCGGGGCCATCGGCTCGGCCATGATGGGCAAGACGGCCTCGGAGCGCATCGGCCTCTCCGCCATGGTGTCCATAGGCAACAAATCCGACCTTGACGAGTCCGACTGCCTCGAGTACCTGATGTCCTCCGAGCACACCCGCGTCATCATGCTGTACATGGAGGGCGTCAAGAACGGCGAGCGGTTCCTGCGCGTGCTCCGGCAGGCGACGGCGCGCAAGCCCGTGGTCGTCATCAAGTCGGGCCGGTCCAAGCGCGGCGCCCTCGCGGCCGCGTCCCACACGGGCTCGCTCGCGGGCGCCGACGAGGTGTTCGACGACGTGGTCGCCCAGGCGGGCGCCATCCGGGCCGAGAACATCCAGGAGGCCCTGGACTGGTCCAAGTTCCTGGCAGAGGCCGCGATGCCGAAGGGCCAGAGCACCCTCATCGTCACCAACGGCGGTGGCATCGGCGTCCTGGCCGCGGACGCGTGCGAGAAGTACGGAGTGGGCCTGTTCGACGACGTGCAGACCATCAAGGCCCACTTCCAGTCCGTCGTGCCCCCGTTCGGCTCGCTCAAGAACCCCGTCGACCTCACCGGGCAGGCGACGCCCGACGACTACGACAAGTCCCTCGGGGCGGCGCTCTCGCTCGACAACGTGCACGGCGTCGTCTGCCTATACTGCGAGACAGGCGTCTTCGACCCCGACCGCCTCTCCGCCATCGTCAAGGCCAGGTACGAGCAGTTCCGCCCCGTCAAGCCCGTCGTCTTCTCCTTCTTCGGAGGGGCGGTGCTCGAGGACCGCGTGGCCAAGCTGCGGCACGACGGCGTGCCGGTCTACACGGACGTCTACGGGGCCGTGTCCTGCCTGGGCGCGGTCTACCGTCACCAGGCGTCGCGCGCCTACGCGGCGGGGGCCGTCCCGTTCGAGCCCCCGCACATCGACAGCGCGTCGGTCCACCAGGCCATCGACGGCGCGCTCGCCGACGGCCGCACCTTCCTGCTCGCGCACGAGTCGCGCGCGGTCATGGAGGCGATCGGGGTGCGCATGCCCAAGGCCCGCGTGGCGCGCAGCCTGAGCGAGGCCGTGCTCGCCGCGAAGGAGGTCGGGTTCCCCGTCGTGATGAAGGTCGTGTCCAAGGACATCGTCCACAAGTCCGATGCCGGGGGCGTCGCGCTCGACCTCGACGACGAGCGCGAGGTCGTGGACGCCTACCAGGCCATTATGCAGGGCTGCCGCGCCTACGCCCCCAGGGCGGTCATCGAGGGCGTCGAGGTCATGCAGATGGTGAGGGGGGGCATCGAGACCATCGTCGGCGCCCGGCTGGACCCGTCGTTCGGGCCCACGCTCATGTTCGGCCTCGGCGGCATCTACGTCGAGGTGCTCAAGGACGTGTCATTCCGCTCCTCCCCGGTCGACAGGCGCGAGGCCCTCCGTATGGTGGGCGAGATACGGTCCTACGCCCTGCTCCTGGGCGTGCGGGGCGAGGAGCGCAAGGACATCGAGGGCATCGTGGACGCCATCCTCAGGCTCGACCAGATGCTCCGGACCTGCCCCCAGGTCACCGACGTGGAGCTCAACCCGCTGCGCGTGTTCGACCAGGGCGAGGGCGTCATCGCCCTCGACGCGCGCATCATCCTTGCCGCGCCCGCTCGCGGCGCGGCGGGGGCTCCAGACCATCCAAATCCTTCATCTAGTCAGAAGACCGTTCACAGGGAGGGAAGCTGAGTGCACAAGCTCGTTTTCGCGTCCATGCGCAGGGGCGCCGGCAAGACAAGCACCATCGTGGGCATGGCCGAGGCGGCCAGGCCCAGCTTCGGTTACATGAAGCCATTCGGCGACCGGCTGCTCTACCGAAAGAAGAGGCTCTGGGACTACGACGCCGCCCTCGTCACGGACCTGTTCGGCCTGAAGGAGAACCCCGAGGACATCTCGATTTCGCACCAGCACTCCAAGGTCCGGTACATGTACGACGAGGACATGACCAAGGGCAAGCTTCTCGAGATGGTCACCCGCGTGGGCGCGGGCAAGGACCTCGTGGTCATCGAGGCGGGCCGCGACCTCCCCTACGGGGTGAGCGTGCACCTGGACGCGCTGTCCATCGCCCGGTGGACCGAGGGCGACCTCGTCGTCGTCGTGTCCGGGGACGAGAACACCGTCATAGACGACATCGCGTTCCTGAGCCGCAGCGTCGACCTCTCGGGCGTGAGGCTCAAGGGCGTCGTCATCACCAAGGTGCTCGACCTCGAGGACTTCAAGGCGACCTACCTCGACAAGGTCACATCGATGGATGTGCCCGTGCTCGGCGTCGTCCCCAACGTGCCCGAGCTCACCCACATCAACGTGGCATACCTGGTCGAGTGGCTCTTCGCCAAGGTCGTGGCCGGCTCGGCCGGCCTCAACGGGGTCGTGGAGAACACCTTCGTGGGCGCGATGGCTGGCGACGCGGCGGTGCGCAGCCCCCTCTGGAAGAAGGGCGCGAAGCTCATCATCACCTCGGGGGACCGCACCGACATGATACTCGCGGCGCTGGACTCCGACACCAAGGCCGTCGTCCTCACCAACAACATCCTGCCCCCCCCGCAGATCATCTCCAAGGCGGACGACAGGGGCATCCCGCTGCTGCTCGTGGCGCAGGACACGTTCATGACCGCGCAGAAGGTCGACAACATAGAGCCCCTCCTCACGAAGGACGACCACGCCCGCCTGGAGCTGCTCTCCGGCCTGGCCGAGAGGCACATCGAGCTGCGCGCGCTCACCAGCGAGTGAGGCCCGGGAGTTCGGTGGCCCAAAATTGATATACTGGCGGGCCCAATCAGCGCGCCGTGCCGTCCCAGAGCGGGGAGGATTACCTCGAGGCCCTGTACAAGCTCCACCTGGAGGGCGGGCCAATACGCACCACGGCCATCGCACGCGCCCTCGCCCTGAGCCCGGCCAGCGTGACCGAGATGCTGCAGCACCTCGCGTCCGAGGGCCTGGTCGTGTACAGGCGGTACAAGGGCGTGACGCTCACGCCCAAGGGCATCGACGCGGCCACCAGCATGGTCCGCCGGCGCGGCCTGGTGATGGTCTTCCTCACCAGGGTGCTCGGGATGGCCGGGCGCGCTGCCGCCGAGGAGGCGCACCGGCTCGAGCACGCGCTCTCGCCCGAGGTCGAGCGCCGGCTGTGCGCGCTGCTGGGCAACCCCCAGCTCAGCCCGCTCGGGGACGACCCTATCCCCCTGTGCCCGAGCTCGCCCGACGATTGCCCGACGTGCCAGCGCAAGGGCTACGTCCCCCTCGCCTCGCTCACGGCGGGCCATCGGGGCGTGGTCCAGGCGGTCCTTGACGACGAGATAGGCTCGCTCGGCCTCGCGCGCATCGGGCTCGATGTCGGGGCGGAGCTCCAGGTGCTCAGGTCCACGGGGACGTCGGTCACGGTCCTCGTCCGCGGCAGGCGTGCCAGGTTGGGGTGGGACGTCGCGCAGCGCGTCGTGGTGATGCGGCTCGGTTGAGCGCCGCCGGGACGATGCTGGCCAGTCCGAGAAACCTTAATAACCTCCAGCGCGTTCCATGTCCGAACTAGGAGGCCGCAGGCGCCGCATGCCAGTTAAGAAGTCCACCTACCGCAAGGACCCGACGCCGATGGGCCTCAAGGTCATCGAGACCGACACGCTCCAGTGGTACTCGCCCGAGCTTTACGCCAACATGAACACGGGCATCCTGGAGGAGTACATAGAGGAGCGCAATCGGCGCGAGGTCTTCGACACCTGCCACTGGGTGTGGAAGGCCGTCCTCTTCGGCATCATCGTCGGCTCGGTCTTCGCGGTCATCACGGAGTACGTGGGCCTGAAGGTGGGCATCGCCATACCCGGCGGCGGCTACGTCGTGTACCTCGTGGCCATCGCTTTCAAGTGGGACCCGAGGAAGATCAACACCGCCACAGGCGCCAACGACGCCGCGACCTCCATCGGCTCGGGCTTCATCTTCACGTTCCCCGCCCTGTACCTCCTCTACAAGCACCCCGACTACCGCGTGGGCGGCACGCCCGACAACCCCATCTTCCTCATCCAGGACATCCCCCCGCTCGGGGTGGTGATGGTCGCGACCATCATCTCCGGCATGCTGGGCACCGTCTACTTCATCATCTTCAGGCGGCTATGGCTGGTCGAGGACCCCCTCCCCGTCCCCGGCTTCGAGGCGACCATCCAGCTGCTGGAGATCGCCAACGAGGCCGCCAGGGGCACGACGAAGGCCGCCTCGAGGCAGATAAAGAACATCACCCTCGCCTCCGTGTTCGCGGCGCTCATCGCCCTCCTCAGGGACATGCCCGTCTTCAAGGAGGAGGTGGGGGGCACCACCTACAGGATCTCCATCCTCGACAAGGCCTTCGGCGGGGACTGGTACGAGGGCGGCAACATACACGTCCCTCCCACCTGGCAGACCTGGACGACGATGGAGTTCGGCCTCATCCCCATCCAGTTCGGCCTGGGCTGGTTCATGCGGTTCCGCGTCGCGTTCCTGATGTCGCTGGGCACGCTCCTGACATGGTTCGTCATCGGACCCATGTCCTACCTGTTCGAGACGCCCGTGTTCATCGTGGGGTTCGACTTCGTGTCGGTGCGCGACTTCCCCAACCCGTTCTCGGGCAACACCCCCATCTTCGCGTCCTACGGCAACATCGGGCGCGTCATCGCCATCGGCTCCATCCTGGGCGGCGGGCTCACGAGCCTGGCCAAGATGTGGCCAGTGTTCAAGCCCGCGTTCCAGGACGTCGGAAGGGCGATGTCGAAGAAGGGCGGCCAGAGCTCGGACTTCATACCAGGGAAGGGATGGTACGAGTGGCCGCTCAGCCACATCCCGTGGATGATGGGCATTGCGGCCGTATCGCTCATAGTGCTCTTCCTCATCGGCGGCTACCCGGTCGTCCCGACGGTCCTTTTCACCCTCCTTCTCGTGGGCACCACGTTCTTCCTCGGCGCCATCTCCGTCAAGGTCATGGGCGAGACGGGCACGCAGCCCGTGTCGGGCACGAGCTTCATCGTGCTGCTCATGCTCGTTGGCGTGTTCAAGGCGCTGAAGACCCCCGACGAGCTCACGGCCGTCATGGCCATCCTGTGCACGACCATCTTCGGCTCGTCAATCTCCATGTCCGGCGTCGTCATCGGCGACTACAAGGCCGCGCTCTACATCGGCAACCGTCCCTACCACCTGATGCGGTCCATCCTCACCGGCATCATAACGGGCGCCATCTTCTCCGTCGTCGGGGCCGTCATGCTCTCGGACGGCATGGCGACCATCCAGGAAAATGGACAACCCGTCATCAACCTGCTCGCGCCGCAGGCCAATGCGTTCGCGAAGCTCCTCCAGGCCATCCTGGGCGCGGCCTCGACCCCTATCATGATGTATCTGGGGTTCGGCATCGTGCTCGGCATCTTCATGGAGTTCATGACCGGTATGGGCACGGCGTTCGGGCTGGGCATGTACTTCCACCTGCAGCTGACGCTGCCCATGCTCCTGGGGGGCGCGGTGCGCGACGTCTACGAGGCCAAGTTCCTGATGCCGCGCGCCAAGCGCGAGCGGTGGGACGAACGCAAGCTCACGCTGAAGGTCCTCGACGGGTTCATGATGGCCACGGGCCTGATCATCGGCGAGGCCATCATGGGCGTCATCGTCACGATAGTCCTTTTGTTCCTCTGAGCAGGGAGGTCATCGCATGGTCAAGGTGAAGGAGCGCAAGGACGAGAAGAAGGGGTGGTGGCGCACCCTGATGAAGGACTGGAGGAAGAAGTTCCTCGCCATCTTCCTGACCCTCTTGATGGTCCTCTCGGCCCTGGTGGTCCTGGTCTCGAAGTAGGGGCCCTCACCGCTCCCCCTCGTCGCCGGCCTTGGGGGACGGCCCGTCGCCGTCATCCCCCTCACCCGCCTGCTCGCCGCGCTCTATGCGCATCCTCGCCCCCAGCGAGCCCTTGGGCGTCCAGCCATCGGGCGTGCCCTGGGACACGTCGAAGCCCATCTCCCCCCACCGCTTGCGGCTCGTGCTCCACTCGGGAATGACGAGCCCGGCCTCGAGGCGCTGGCCGAGGGGGAAGTCCCAGGGCCGCCGCGGGAGCCGCGAGACGAGCTCCCCCAGCACGGCCCGGACGAGGGGCAGGTCCTGGTGGTGGTGGTCCAGCACGGCCAGGTACGAGATGTCGCCGCGGTGCGTCAGGCGCATCTCCCACGCGTCGAAGCACACGTCAGGAAGGGGGTCCGTCACGCGGAACCGGAAGACGTAGGCCAGCCTCGGCATCGGCATGATGACCGCGAACCGCGAGTAGAAGCGCTCCGACCTCTCGCGCTCGAACGACCAGCCCAGGGCCTCCATCGACTCGCGCAGGGCCACCGCCACGTCCGTCACCGCGTTGGACATCGGGGTCTCCCACGAGAGGCGCTCGGCCTCGAAGCGCACCCTGGCCATGGTCAGCGCCCCCCCGCGCGCGCCCCGACCCCCACGCGGCGGCACCGCTGGCGGACGGGGCACTCGCCGCACCTGGGGTTGCGGGGCAGGCACACTCGCTTGCCGTGGTCGACGAGGAGGCTGTTGAGGTCGAGCCAGAGCTCGCGGGGCAATCGCCGCTCCAGCTCGAGCTCGGTGGCCTCGGGCGTGCGGGTGCGCACCCACCCGAGCCGGTTGGAGATGCGGTGGACGTGCGTGTCCACGGGTATGGCGGAGGCCTCGGCGAAGGCGTAGACGAGGACGCACCCCGCGGTCTTGGGCCCCACCATGGGCAGGGCCATGAGCTCCTCCTTGGTGGAGGGCACCCGACCGCCGTGGCGCTCCATGAGGGCGCGCGCGGCCGCGACCACGCCGCGGGCCTTCTGGCGGTGGAAGCCGATGCTGTGGATGACCGAGTCGACCTCGTCGACGTCCGCGTCCGCGAGGGACGGCGCGTCCGGCCACCGCCGCTTGAGCGCGGCGAACACGCGGTCGGTGGTCTCGTCGCGCGTGCGCTGCGAGAGGATGGTGGCGATGAGCGTGTCGAAGGGCTCGGAGTGCCCGTCGAGCATGGTGGGCCCGTGGCGCCTCCGCAGCGCCTCGACGGTCCCCCGGTAGTCGGGCGGCACGAGTCGCGTGATGGCGCACCCCTCCAAAAAGCCTTCCGCCGCACCGTCACCCGGGCGACCGCCTGCGCCTGGCCACGAGCACGAGCAGCAGCACCAGGATGGTGACGAGCAGGAGCAGCCCGACCCAGCCGGCCGTGCGCTCCCCGGCGGTGACATCCCCGTCGTCGTCGGGGGGCGTGGGCGGCGGGCCCTTGCGCGCGTCGACGAAGAGGCTGGGGAGGGTGACACTGGCGTTGGCCTTGCCGTCGAAGACGGTGAGCGTCACACTGTAGTTACCCACGTGCGCGTAGACGTGGCTCACGTTCATCCCCGCGGACGAGTTGCCGTCGCCGAAGTCCCACTGGAAGTACAGCACCTCGCCGTCGGGGTCGAACGAGCCGTTGGCCGTGAAGTTGATGACATCTCCCGTATAAGGACGGCCCGAGGTCGAGAGGGCCGCCACCGCGACGGGGGGGACGTTGGGGGGAGGGACGGCGAGCACCACGATGGTCACGCTCGCGTTGGCCCAGACGACCGGGGGGTCGGTCGTGACCTCGAGGGTCACGACGTGCAGCCCCACCGACAGGTCCTCCACGTCGAGCTCCATGCCCTCGCCCAGGAGGCCGTCGACGTCGGAGCGCCAGAACATGACGGTCGGGCCCACGCCGTCGCCGTAGGACTCCACGTACGAGCCGTTGGCCGAGAGATGGACGACGGAGCCCTCGACGAACATCGACCGGTTCGCGGGCGCGGCGATGACGGCGACCGCGCGCGGGGGCGGGGCCTGGACGTAGATGGACACGGAGTCCACCAGCGGGCCCGGGGACCACGGCGACGAGGGGGGCGTGGCGCGCGCGGACACGGTGTGCGCATCCCACTCGAGGGGGTCGACGCGGCCATCGGGCCCGGGGGTGACCTCCGTCCCGTCGACGTACCATTGGACCTCGAGCACCGCTGTCACTCCCGGCGAGTAGGGGTCGAGCTCGACATGGACGTCGACGGCGACCAGGAAGTCCTCGTCGTGGGCGAGCACAGAGTCGTCGACAGGGCTCGTGATGGTGAACCTGTTGGACGGACAGGGCCCTGACATGACCGTGAACGACACCTCGACTGTCACGGGGTCGCCCATCCCGTCGGAGACCACGAGCGTGGCCGTGTGCGCGCCCGCCGAGGGCCTGACGGTCACGCACCAGGCGCCGCTGCCCTCGACCGGCGCCCCGTCCAGCAGCCATGACGACGAGAGCACGTCCCCGTCGGAGTCCTCGCCCGACCCATTGAGCCTGAACCCTGCCCTGTTCGCCCATGGGTCGAGCATCGCGCCCTCCGCTGGCGACAGGACCCACACGGTCGGGCGTGCGTTCGGGACGAGGACCAAGGCGACCGCGCGGTCGGCCCCGTCGAGCGACACCGAGGTGAGGCTGCGCATGGTGCCGAGGCGAGCCGCGAGGGCGTACGGCTGGTGGTCGTACCGCACGTACTCCATGTCGATATGGTGCTCCGCGAGCAGCAGGTCGAACGCGAGCCCGTCCGACGCCACGGTCACATTGGCGACCTCGGCCCCGAGCGCGTCCACCGCGACGACGGACGCGCCCGCCGCGGGCGCGCCCCCGGGAAGCTCCACGCGGACGGTGAGCTGGTAGAGCTGAAGGAAGCTGCCAAGCCCGTTCGAGATGGCGCCCGTGCCGTAGAGGTTGTCCACCATCACGGGCGCGCGGTGGGCCGCGACCACGCCCCATCCCGAGTTCCCCAGGATGTTGTTGCGCTCGAGGCGCGCCTCGCTCCATCTGAGGTCGATGCCGGTCAGGCCCCCCCGGACGACGCAGTCCCGTAGGGTCGGGGCCGACCGGTCCACGACGACCGCGTCGGAGGCCCCGGAGCCGGTCAGGTGGCATCGGTCGAGGACGGCCGCGGTGTCGTTTGCGAGGCTGACCGCACCGCCGACGGCGTCGAGGTCCACCGTCACGTTGGTGAGCGTCGGCGCGCCCGCGTCCACCGAGACTGCGGAGGCGACCGTGAGGAAGCCCGTGACCGCGCAGTCCCTCACGCTCACGCTCGAGGAGTTGAGCATGAGCGCCATCCCGCAGTTCTCAAACGTGCTGCTGACGACCGCGCCAGCGCCCCCGATGTCCAGCATCCCCAGCACGCAGTAGGTGAAGGTGCAGTCGCGCACGGTGGGCGAGGCGTAGAGCACGTTGAGGGCGGCGCCCGTGTACTGGAAGGCGCACCCATCCAGGACGGGCTCCGCGAGCGCGGCCACCGACACGCCGAGCAGGCTCGGCGAGAGCAGCTGCCCGAACGTGCAGCCGACGAACCTTGGGCTCGCGGCGATGACGAGCACCTCGCCGTTGGAGCTGCCATAGACCCGGCACCTCCTGATGCTCGGGTCCGCGGAGGCGAGCAGGATGCCCTCCACGTAGATGCCCCCGCCGTTCCCCCTGACGGTGCAATCCTCCATGGTGGGCGTTATGGAGCTTAAGAGGCCCGCTGGCTCGAAGGCGACCGCATAGCCGCGGGAGAGCTCTATGGTGCTGTTGTGCAGCAGCACGTCCGAGCTGCGCACGACGAGCCCGCCCAGCGCGGCGACGAGGGGGGTGGGCGAGGACGTGCCGTCGAGCCGGCGGACGGTCGTGTGGCCGATGGTGGCCCGGCCCTCGACGGTGAGGTTGTAGTACATGCCCTCGTCCGTCGAGTCGATGGTCGTGCCCCCGTCCGTGACGAGCGTGCCCCCGCGCGCCACGGCGATGTGGAAAGCGCCGCTCGCGGGCATGTCCAGCCGAAGGTCGCAGTCGGTGAGGGAGAGCCGTCCCCCCGACTGGACGATCAGGTTGCCCGCGACAGTGAGCGCCTCCCCGGTCTTGGAGACGTCCTCGGACGCCCCGATGACCCAGTCCCCGCTCGCCGGGGGGTCGGGCGAGGCCATGGCGGTTGCGGAGAGCGCGGCGATCGCGAGCGCGGCGAGCGCCAGCAGGGCCATGGCGGTCGGGGCGACCGGTCCTCGGGCAGGGGACTCCGTCCGGGCCAGGGCATCACCGCCCTTTCCATGGGCGCGGGCCGGTAATAACCCTTCGGGTGGCCGGCCGACCGATGGTCCGGGGTGAACGGTGGGGCGTAGTTCAAATACGTCCTCCTCATGGACGGTACCAGTGGGGCAACCTTCATATGGCCCCCCAGGGATGACCGGAGGCTTGACGCACTGGCACGGCGACCGGGACGGCACGCGCGCGGCGCGCGCGGCCGTGGTCCTTGTCATCCTGACGGCCAGTGCCATCTCGATGCTCGCGCCGCCGGCCTCGGCCGTCACGGAGTACCGATACGAGATAGTCATCGCCCCGCCCACGCCGCTGGACTACAAGGGCGCCGCATGGGCGCCCGGCGGGGAGGAGGCGCTCGTCGTGGGAGGTATCCAGGCCGTGCTCAGGTGGAGCGGCGGGACCGCCACCCAGGTCCAGGGCTCCAACTGGACGACCCCCTCGCAGACCATCGAAGAGGTGGCCTACGGCCCGGACGGCACGGGGTGGGTCTGCGGGGGCCGCATCAACGGCAGCCGCATGGAGGGCCACGTGTGGCGCGTGACGGCGGCGGGCATCGAGCACGTGGCCGGCGTCGAGGGCGACCTGCTGACCGCCATCGCCGTGTCCGGGACCGGCCGCGTGGTCGCGGTGGGCTCCCTGGGCGGCGTCTACGAGGTCACCGACGGCGCGGTGCGCCAGCTCGCTCGCGCCTCCGAGGCGGTGCTCACCGACGTGGCGTGGGCCCCCGACGGCTCGGGCGCGCTCATCGTGGGCACACCCGGCGCCATCCGGTGGCTCGACGCCCCGACGGGCGCGCTGTCCGCCGTCCAGTTCACCAGCACCAACGCCCTCAACGCCGTCTCCTGGCGGCCAGGGACCGCGACCGCGTGGGCCGCGGGCGAGGGGGGCATCGTCGTGGAGTACAACGCGTCGTCCGGCTCGGCGAGCAGGGTGCGTCCCTCCACCCCCCGCACGCCCACCCTCTACGGGCTTTCATGGCACCCCGAGGGGGACCGGGCGCTTCTCGTGGGCACGGAGGGCACCACGCTGCTCTGGCGCCTCGGGCTGTTCACGACCCAGTCGGTGGACGTCAGCGCCGACCTCCTCGATGCGGCCTGGTCCCCGACCGCGGACGAGGCGCTCGTGACCGGCGCGGACGGCACCGTGCTGCTGTACGCGCCCCGACTGCCGCCCCAGGACCAGCCCCCGACCGCGGTCATCTCCTCGCCCGCCGAGGGCGAGGCCTTCGACGAGGGCACCGCCATCACCTTCGACGGCACGCCCTCCTCCGACCCCGAGGGCGAGCCTCTCACCTACGAGTGGACCTCGAACGCCTCGGGCCGCATCGGCACTGGGGCCGTGGTCCACGCCGCGCTGCCGGCGGGCGAGCACCTGGTGACGCTCCTCGTCGACGACGGGCAGGGCAACAACGCCACGGACAGCGTGGAGGTGCGCGTCATGCCCCCCGCGCCGCCGCCGCAGGTGGTCTCTGTGCAGCTGCTCTCCCCCCTCGCGGGCTCCGTGGTTCACGGGACCATCGACGTCACGGGAAGGGCGACATCCACGCTTGGCGCCGTCGTCGCCGTCCAGGTCAGGTTCGACGACGGCCCCTGGGCCACCGCGGATGGGACCGACCCGTTCACGCTCACGCTCGACACGCGGGCGCTCTTCGATGCCCTGCACGAGGTGCGCGCGAGGGCGACGGCGATCGACGGCACGACGGGCGAGGCCAACGCGGTGTTCGAGGTCCGCAACGGCGACGACGTCGGGCCAATGCCCGAGGTCCCCAACGTCACCATCAGGCTCCACGGTCCCACCACCATCGACGAGGTCATCAGGTTCGAGGCGGTCGGCGTCGACCCCTCGGTCTGGGATGTCGTGTGGGTCTTCGGCGACGGCTCCCGCAGCGAGGGGCTCGAGGCCTTCCACGCGTACGACCGGGAGGGCACCTACCAGGTCGCGGTCATCCTCTACAGGGCCGGCGACGACGTCCCGATGGCCTCCTTCACGGCGCCGCTCGTCGTGGAGTCGCCGACCTCGGAGAGGCTCTCCCTCGAGACCGTCGCCCTCATAGGGGCGCTCGCGGTCACTGGCATCTACCTGCTGGGCTTCTACGCCGGCCGTCGCTTCGGGCGCGACCGCTGAGAGCCGCCGCGCAGCAGCCGCGCGGGCGCGTTGTCCACCCGGACCACCTCGTGGGGCCACCCGAGCGCGGTAAGCGCCTCCGACATGGATGCGAGGTCGCCCACGGCGAAGATGGAGTTGCCCAGCATCACCTGGCTCGCGCATCCGAACGGGCTGCAGGCCTGCACCATGGACATGACCTCCGGGGACGCGAGGCCGGCCGCCTGGGAGAACGCCCAGCCCGCCTTCAGCAGCCAGTCCATCGTGGGCGCTGCGGGCGCGCGCTCGAGCAACGGCAGCGCGGCGGCCTCCAGCCGTGCACGGGCCTCGCGGTCCCCCAGCACGGTGGCGGTGTGGAGGGGGCGGCCGGACCACGCGACGAGCACCTCTCCCTCGTGGCGCGCCGTCGCGACCTCCCCGCGGGGGGGCAGGCCCGGGCGCTTGCGGATGTCGAGGCCCCCGCGTGCCTGGCACACGACGTCCCCGAGGCCGGTGCGGAACTCCACCTCGGCCGCGTGCGCGAGCGCCGCCAGCCGGCCCATGTCCCCCTTGAGCAGTCCGAGCTCGCCGTCTGCCGCGATGACGGACGCGAGCGCCATCGCCCCGGACATGCCGAACCCCTCGCCGACGGGCAGCTCGAGCTCGAGGTCGAGATGCAGCCAGGCCTCCTCCTTCGCCAAGACGAGGTAGTTGCCAAGCGCTGTCGCGACGACGGGCGCGAGCCGCGTGCCATCGCCCGGCGAGATGCCCCAGCCCCTGCCGCGCTGCGCGCGCACCCGCGCCCTCGCGCCGCGGTCGATGCACAATCCCGCGCCCCGGCTGCCGGTGCGCGCGGCGTCGCGCGCGCGGGGGGGGGCGTAGAAAAGGGCCGTGATGTGCCCGGGGCAGAAGGCCTCCGAGGTCATCGCAGCGCACGCTCCACCGCGTCCATGACGGCCGCCGCCAGGGCCGCCTTCGTCCCGTCGTGCCTCACTGGCTCTGCTCCCCTGGCGAGGATGACCGCGGGGTGGCGGTCGCGGCTCATGCGCGCGATGTCGTTGGCCACCACCACGTCCTCGACCTCCCGCGCGAGCCTCTCGCGCGCGACCTCCTCGAGCGTGCGGTCGTCCGCGCCCGACTCGAGCTTGAACGCGACCAGCACGGCCTTGGGGGCGGCCGCGCGCAGCTCGGGCAGGACCTTGGGGGCCGGCACGAGGTGGAGGTCCCACTCATGCCTCCCCGAGGGGACCTTCCCCTCGATGGGCTGGGCGAGCCTGTAGTCCCCGACGGCGGCGGCGGCGAGGACGGCCGAGGCGTCGCGGGGCACGGACCTCGCGGCCTCGGCGAGCGACTCCACCGTGGTGAACCGCCTGACCTCCACGTAGGGCGGGGGCGCGACCTCGTGCCTGCCGAGCAGGACGAGCACGTCCGCGCCACGGACGAACGCCTCCTCGGCGAGCGCGGCGCCGAGCGCGCCCGAGGAGCGGTTGGATATGAGGCGCACCGCGTCGATGGGCTCCTCGGTCGAGCCCGAGACGACCACGACGCGCCTTCCCACCAGGGGGCCGGTGGCGAGCGCGCGCACGCAGTGCGCGACGAGGGTGCCCGCGTCCGCGAGCTTGGCCTTGCCCTCCTCCTCCCGCGGCATGACCACGTCCACGCCCATCTCACGGAGCCGCTCCACGTTGCGCAGCACCTGGGGATGGTCCCACATCGTGCCGTGCATCGCGGGCGCGAGCACCACGGGGATGCCCGTCCCGATGGCGGTGGTGGCGAAGGTCGTGACGGGCGTGTCGTCGATGCCCGCCGCGACCTTGCCGATGGTGTTGGCGGTAGCGGGGGCGATGAGCAGCAGGTCGGCGCGGCCCCCGGTCGCGCCCGCCCACCGCACGTGCTCGACGTCGCCCGAGAGCTGCAGGACAGGGGGGACGCCCGTGGCGAACTGGATGGCGTCGGGGTGGACGATGCGCGCCGCGGCCTGGGTCATGGCGGCGACGACGCGCGCCCCGTGCCTCGCGAGCTCTCGCGCAAGGTGCACGCACTCGACGGCCGCTATCGAGCCCGAGATGCCGAGGACGATCGTCCGTCCCGCGAGCCGGCTGGACAGGCTCCCCCTGATGTCGTCCACCGGATGCACGGGGCGTTGGATGGGACGCCTGGTAGATAAACCATGCCCTGCCCGCCCCGTTCTCACCGAACGGTACGGGGGCGTTCTTCGCACAGAACCATACGACTTCCTGTAAAGCCTTATCGGATTCGCCAGCAGTTGAGAGCACCCCGCCCGGAGCGTCCGAATTTGGATTCATGTGGTTATCATATACGGTAATCACATGCGCACCTTGATATATCGTCTGGGGCGTGGGAAGGACGATTGGGATATTAGTGGTGGTGTTTCCATGCTGGAGATGAGCCGTCGGGGCGTGCGCAAGGCCGGGCAGGGCGTGTCCGAGGTCGTCGGGACCCTCCTCCTGCTCTCGATGACGGTCGTGGCGTTCAGCATCATCATGCTGTGGGTGTCCACCATCCAGCCGCCCGACGAGGAGGTGCGGGTGAACCTGTTCCCCACGCTCGACCGCATCGACGACAAGACCGCGAACGTGAGCATCACCCACCGCGGCGGCGAGTCGATACCCGGAAGCTCGGTCACCATCTACTTCACCATCGACAACGCGTCCAAGCACGGGCTCATCAAGGGCCCTTACAACTTCACATCGGGCTCGCCCCTGGAGAGCTGGGGCGTCGGCGGCGTGTGGTCCCGCGTGGTGCCCGACATGCCGGAGGACGCCTGGGTGCAGATAACGGTCATCGATAGAGTCCACCAGACCGTGCTGCTGCGCAGCGAGCTGCAGCGCGGCAACCGCGGGGGCGACACCTCCCCCATCCTCGGCTCGCCCGTGGCGCTGCCCGACTGGCAGATCGCCGCCGACGGGCGCGACTGGTTCTACGTGCAGGCCGCGGCGGTGGACTACGACGACGACCTGCCCTCGGACGGCGTCACCGTGGACCTGACCCCGCTGGAGCCATCCATGGGAACGGTGACCTTCGCCCACAAGGGCTTCGGGCTGTACGAGACGGCAAGGATAGTGCTCTCCACCGCGATCGACCCGGGCGTCTACTCGCTGACCGTGACCGCGACGGACAGGAAGGGCAACACCGACTCCGCCGTCGTGCAGGTCTGGGTCGTTTCCGCGGACAAGGACCCTCCGAACATCAGCTTCATCCGCCCGAACGCGGGCGAGATAGCGGCAGGCACGGCCAGCATCATCGTCGCGGCCTACAACGACCCCAGCGGCATAGACACGACGTCCGTGACGCTGCAGGTCTGGGAGGACGACATCGCGCTGGACACGTCCACGAAGACCGTCACCGACACGATGGTAGCCTTCAGGCCGTTCGGCGGCTTCAGGACGAACTCGTTCTACCTCTGCAACGCCTCCGTCGCGGACAAGAACGGCAACATCGGCTACGCCGAGACCATGTTCCGCCTGAGCCTCTACAGCGAGCCCGGCAACCCGCGCGGCGACACGCACTTCCTGCTGATGAACAAGACGTGGATAAGCACGACGGTCTTCGAGCACGACGACTACGTGCGCGTCCAACTCTACTCGGAGATCCTCAGGCGCGTCGACAACTCCGAGCTCCGGTTCACGAGGTCCGACGTGTACTCGGTCGTGCTCCAGGACCGGTTCATCCCGAACCTCACCGTGCCCCAGCACTCGCAGTCGTTCCCCTACTACGTCTACGACGCGACGGTGAAGATCCAGACCGACGGGCAGTACGGCGGCCCCATCGAGCCAGGCTTCTACACGCTCAAGATCATGGCGGCGTACCCTGACATGAACGTGGTCTACGAGAACGACGTCGCCATCACCATCCTCTACGAGGACGAGTCCGAGCCCGAGAACGGCCGCTTCTTCCTGTACAACGAGAGCAAGAAATGGGTCACGCCCACCAACACGTTCCTCAACGACGAGAGGGTCTACGTCCAGCTCGTCGCGGACCACCCGTTCGCGACGGCCACGGCCCCCATCACCGTGATATCCAAGGTCATGATCACCATCAAGGACATCTACGGCGACGTGAAGCTCTACGTCGAGGTGCCCCCCGAGCAAGTCGCCTACATGGGCCCTGGCATGGGCGGCTACGTCTACCGTTTCGCCTTCAACCTTACCGACACCATCGCGGGCGGCCAGTGGCTCTTCGGGGCGAACTGGTACCCAATCGACATCGCCGTGCAGACCAAGTCGGACTACAAGCGCGACCAGGCCTGGAAGTGGTGGAAGAACTACAGCGCGTACCAAATCGAGTTCACCGCCGGCGACCAGATGAGGATAATCTGGCCCGCCGACATCTCCGTCGTCGTGGAGGACGTCGTCCTGTTCCACGGCGATGGCACCACCCTCGAGGAGAACGCGACCATCGCCCCCGGCGAGAAGCTCTTCGTCAGCATCGTGGTGCGCAACCTCGGCGACGTGGACATCTACAGGGCCGACGTGAGGGTCGCCCTCATCTCCTCCGGCACCACGCTCATGTCCTGGGATCTCGACACCGACACCGACTTCTGGGACCCGAACTTCAACGGCCTGCTCGACGCCGACGAGGGCGTCGACTACATGGCCGTCAACCTCACCTGGAACACCTCGAAGGGCGGGCACCCGTTCGGCCTCATCGTCAACTCCACCGCCGTCGTGCGCCTCTCCATCCTCACCCCGGTCATAGGCGGTTACGGCTCGGACCCGATCCCCGAGACCGACTACGACAACAACGTCGCATCCGAGCGCATCATACCCCTCTCCGAGGGCAGGCTCGTGGTTGTGAACACGGGCTTCGCCACCCCCGCTGGCGTCGACGTGGGCGAGCAGACCTTCCAGGTCATGAAGCTCACGTGCGCCGCAGTCGGCGGGGCCGTGCGCATCAACGCCATCAACGTCACGCTCCTGGGCACGGCCCTCACGTCCGACATCTCGCAGGTCGCTGTCTACCGCGACAGCAACCTGAACGGCTTCCTGGACAGGGGCGACCGCCTCATCGCCAGGGGCACGTTCGTGGCAGGCGTGTTCAAGGTCCCCGAAAGGGCCGTCGTGAACACGGGGGCGAGCGTGGTCTACCTCATCGTCTACAACATCTCGCCCACCGCCGTCGCGACGCGCACGTGCGGGGCGGCCATCGTGAGCAGCACCGCCATAAGCGTGCAGGCCCCGGCCTTCGTGCTCAACGTAGGCTTCCCGCTGAACTCGGGCCTCGCGGCCATCAACGCCAACAGCAACCAGCTCACGGGCACCATCGCCGGGCCCACCGGCGTCTTCCCCGATTCCACGGCCCGCTACACCGTCGTGTGGTCGGGGCAGAACACGGTCCCCGCGAAGGCCGGCCAGGGCTCGCTCACCATCGTCGACCTGGAGATGTCCATCACGAACCCCGGCTACCTGACCATGGTCCGCCTCGTCGACAACTACGGGTTCACCATCGAGGAGATTGCGCCCGCGGCCACCGTCACCTTCACGGACATAGCCTACAGGGTGCCGGCCTCGGCGCCGAGGACGATGTACATCGAGCTGGACATCGCATCCACGGCCCCCGATGCGTCGATAGTGGGCATCGCCATCGACAAGAACGACCCGAGTCTCTCATGCGCGGCGGACTCCGTGCTGAACACGCTCGCCCTGTCCAAGACGTCGACGGTGCGCACGATGGCCTACTTCTTCGCCTACGGCGCCGGCGGCCCGACGCTGGATCCCAATACCAGGACCAACATCGACGAGATCGAGCTCACCTCGACCGACGCGACTGTCGACATCTACGTCGTGGGCCTCGTCATCGAATGGACGCTCTACACGCGCCCCGACTACACGACGCGCGTCTACATGGACGGCGTCATGGTGTTCATGGACGACGGGCTCAACCATATAGCGAGCGGCGGGCTCATCCTGATGGCGGCGCCCATCCATCTGTCGACCGCGGGCGAGAACGTCCGCGTGTACTTCGACACCTATGTCACAGGCCAGGTCAGCGCGGAGAAGAGGAACGACTTCACAATCACATGGATCTTCTCGGACGGCTCTACGTCGAACGGGGGCAAGTACATCCTCTGCCAGAACGACAGCGCCTCCTGGAAGAGCATATAGGGGTGCAGGACAATCGCAGGACCCGAGGCAGGGATGCCGATGCAGGGGAGGGAAGCGCCCCTGGGGCGGGGGCACCGGGCACGCCGGGGACGGACTGTAGCTGCGACCATCGCAATCTGGCTGCTCGTCTGCTCCATTGCCGTAGCGCTTCTGCCATCGACCGCGTCAGCCGCTCCACCGGTCGCCCTGCCGGACCTGGTCGTCATGGACCTCAGCAACGTCTCGACCCCGATCATCGGGCTCGCGGCCTACTTCAACGTGACCATCCTCAACGCTGGCACCGAGGCCTACCTGCTGCGAACCAACGGGACCCTCGACGTCTACGCCTACAGGGACGCGGAGGCCCAGGTCTCGGCGGTCGTCACCGTGTACGAGGACATCTTCCCAGGCGAGAACGCCTCGGTCGACGTCCAGGTCACCTACACGACGCTCGGACGGCACAGCCTCCGCGTCGTGCTCGACGAGCTCGACCGCGTCGACGAGCTCAACGAGACCAACAACACGGCCGTGGTCGAGTTCGACGTCGTCCAGGCCCCGGTCAACAGGGCCCCGCACGCCGATGGCGGCAACGACCGCACCGGCTACGTGGGCCGCCCCATGCTCTTCAGCGCCGAGTGGTCCTCGGACCCCGACGGCAACGCGCTCACGTACGCGTGGGACTTCGGGGACGGCGCGCACGGCACGGGCGAGCGGACCAACCACACCTACGGAGCGGTGGGCGACTACCGCGCGCAGCTCCGGGCCTCGGACGGATGGCTCGATGACACCGACAACTTCACGGTGCACATCGTGGTCCCTCCCGTCAACCATCCCCCCAAGGCGGTCATCAGCACGGCGACCATGACGGTCGAGGCCGGGTTCGGGCTGCAGCTGGACGGGTCCAAGAGCACCGACGCCGACGCCACCGACCATCTCATCTACTCTTGGGACCTGGACGCCTCCGACGGCGTCGACGACTGGATCAGGGGGGCCCTCGTCACGGCCACGTGGGGAGAGTCGGGCAGCTACACCGTGACGCTCTCCGTGTCGGACGGCCAGGCCACCTCGACGGCCCAGGTCATCATCGTCGTGACGGTGCCGCCGCCACCCAACAAGTCCCCGACGGCGAACGCAGGCCCGGACACGACCGTGGAGGCCAGAGCGCAGTTCCGCCTCCAGGGATCCGGGTCGGACCCGGACGGCCAGGTGCTCGTGTACGAGTGGGACGTCGACGGCGACGGTGCGTACGACACCTACTCGGAGACGGGCGGCGAGCTCGTGTGGACCTTCGAGGACGAGGGGATGCACACGCTGCGGCTGCGCGTGACGGACGCGCGCGGCGCCTCCGCGAGCGACGCGGTCCTCGTGAGCGTGCTCAAGGAGGGGGGCGGGGGCGAGGGCGAGGGCGGCAGCGGCGGCCTGGTGCTCGTCATCGTCGTGATAGCGGGCACGGTCCTCTTGGTGGCGATCGCGCTGCTCGCGCTCGGGCTCCTGCACGGCCGGGGATACTGGCCACGGTCTAAACCATGAGAAACGCCCGCCAACCTTTAAATACGCCCACAGGGCATGGATGAGCGACCAGCGATGAGAAGGCATGCATTCAGGAGGGGCGATGAGGCAGTGGCATCGAGCCTCGGCACGATGCTCGCCATCCTAGTGATTCTCGCGCTCCTCACCATGGTGACGACCTCCTGGGCGCCCGAGTGGACGAAGGGCAAGGAGGCCGAGCACATGCGGATGGTCGAGTCGCAGTTCTCGTCGCTCAAGGCGCTGCTCGACCAGGTCACCCTGAGCGACAACCAGAACATGGTAGTGTCCTCGCCCCTCACGCTGGGGTCCGAGGGCGTCCCGCTCTTCTCCGCCGACGCGTCGGGCAACCTGTCGCTGCTATCGAGCCGTTCCAATTCCTACAACACGGTGTCTGTCGTGTGCGGCGCCATCGACTTCGAGCGGGTCGCGTACGGCTCCATCGTCTACCAGAGCTTCAACACCGAGTACATCGACCAGACCTTCATCTACGAGTGCGGGGCCATCATCATCAGGCAGCAGGAGGGCGAGCTGATGACGACGGGCCCGTCGCTCATCGTGCAGAACGTGAGCGGCACCCTGGCGATATCGGTGACGCTGCTCTCCGTCTACAGCGACGGCGCCACCTACCAGGGGGCGGGCACGATAGGCGTGCAGTGCCGCCTCGTACAGCAGAAGATTGCCACGAGCGCGGAGCTGGCCGGCGAGACGGTCTACATCAACGTCACGTCGGGCGCGTACCTCGCTTGGTACGACTACTTCGCCCGGATGCCCTCGGAGTGGGGCGTTGGGGCGACCGACTATGACATCACGGTCAACACCACGGCGAGCTCCGTCCACCTGGAGCTCAGGAACGTATCGATGCTCATCACGGACTACGCGATACTGGGAACGAGCCTAGACCTTACATGAGAGCGATTGGGACTATCATCAAGGGAGCTGAGTAGGCAGCAGGGAGAGTGCCAGCATGGCAAAGTCAACGCTTGAGGAGGGGCGCACGGCGCCTGGACCCGAATCGGGAAAGGTCGAACGCGAGGTCCGCGCCAAGGCCGAGAGGGAGGCCAAGCTCGCGGAGATGGAGCGCGAGGACCGGGCCGGCGGCGGCACGGGCTTCGTGAAGTCCTACGAGAACCTGAGGAACTCCTTCGTCACCTGGGCCTACAAGTACCAGAAGAAGCCGCGGCGCATCATGCTGCCGAAGGCGATGTCGGCCGAGGAGATGGAGAGCAAGTACCAGGAGAAGCGCGTCCCGACGGTCATCCCGAAGATCACGGACGAGAACTGGGAGGAGATAGAGATCCAGCCCATCATGGAGCCCTACTCATTCGTCCGCATCCGATACAACAAGATCAACCACGAGTACCTGTACGAGGTCATCGAGCCGCAGCTGGCGAACGAGGAGGAGAAGCACCTCGAGTTCCTGAAGGACACGCTGCTCAAGACCCTCGAGTACACCCTCGAGGACGCGACCACCAAGGACAAGGAGGAGTACCTCCGCAAGTCCGTGGACGCGCTGCTGTACTCGCGCAACATCCGCCTGGACGACGTGAGCAAGGACCGCATCATCTACTACATCGTCCGTGACTTCATCGGCTACTCGGTCATCAACGTGCTCATGATCGACCCGCAGATAGAGGATATCAGCTGCGACGGCCCGAGCATCCCGCTTTACATCTACCACCGCAAGTACCACTCGGTCCGCACGAACGTGGTGTTCAAGAACGACCACGAGCTCGACAGCTTCGTCATCGGCCTGGCCCAGCGCTGCGGCAAGCACATCTCGGTCGCCGACCCCCTGCTCGACGCCACCGTCCCCGACGGCTCCCGCCTGCAGGCGACGCTGGCGCGCGAGGTGACGACGCGCGGCTCGTCGTTCACGGTGCGCCGGTTCCGCGACAGCCCCTTCACGCCGCCCGACATCATCCGCTTCAAGACGATGTCCGTCGAGATGATCGCCTACCTGTGGCTCGCCATCGAGCACGGCGAGTCGATGCTCATCTGCGGCGGCACGGCCTCGGGCAAGACCACCACGCTCAACGCGCTGCTGCTGTTCATCCCGCCGCAGCACAAGATCATCACCATCGAGGACACGCGCGAGATCAATTTGCCCCACGAGAACTGGATCGCGAGCCTGACCAGGGGCGGCTTCGGTGCGAAGAACGAGGCCGGCAAGGCGGCCGGCGAGATTGACATGTTCGAGCTGCTCAAGGCCGCGCTGCGCCAGCGCCCCCAGTACCTGATGGTCGGTGAGGTCCGCGGCAAGGAGGCCCAGACGCTCTTCCAGGCCATGGCAACCGGCCACACCGTGTACTCGACCATGCACGCCGACTCGGTCAAGAGCATGGTGCACAGGCTCGAGAACCCGCCCATCTCGCTGCCGCGCATCCTGCTGAGCTCGCTCAACATCGTGCTGCTGCAGGGCCAGGTGCGCGTGGGCAAGGGCATGGCCCGCCGCGTCAAGAGCATCGTCGAGATTGTGGGCATCGAGCCGGAGACGAACGAGCTCATCACCAACACCGTCTACAGCTGGTCGCCAGCCGACGACGTGTTCATCTACAACGGCCACAGCTTCATGTTCGAGAAGATCATGAACCAGCAGAGCTGGACGTCCGAGCAGATGAAGGAGGAGTTCAAGAGGCGGTGCGAGATCATCGAGTGGATGCGCAAGACCAACGTGCGCAACTACCTCGACGTCGCCCGCATCGTCTCGGGGTACTACAAGGACCCCGACGTGACCATCGAGAAGGTTCGCCGCGACCTGTACGGTTGAAGCCAGAGGGGACCCACGAGAGGGGAGAGGATGCCGAGCGTAGAGAGGCCCGACAACATCTTCAGGCGGTTCGAGTCGCGCCTGACGGACTACACATCCGTGAAGAAGGCCGAGGACGAGCTCGCCCTCAGCGAGCGGCCGCACGTCATAAAGCTCCCCAAGGGCGCGTTCCCCTACAAGGAGAAGCTCACGCCCTACCAGAAGTGGTGCCGCACGTTCCTCGGTGACATGGTCGACAAGTTCGCGAAGTACAACCCCGCGCTCGAGTCCTCGCTCATCAAGGCGCAGATGGGCATCCGCTACGAGGACTACATCGCGATCGTCTGGATGAACACCATCATCGCGGTGGGCGTGTGGATCGGCCTCGCCGTCGTGCTGGGCATCATCATCGGACTGCTGGGCGGCTCGGGCGGCACCATCGTGATGGTCGTCATCATGCTCGCGCTGCTCCCGCTCGTGGTGTTCGCCTTCACGTACCTCCAGCCCACGCTCAGGGCGCGGTCGCGGAGGAACAACATCGACAAGCGCATCTCGTACGCCATGAGCTTCATCGCGGCCATGGCCTCCGCGGACGTCAACGTCGACGTCATCTTCAAGGAGCTCGCCAGGCAGTCCATCTACGGCGAGATACAGAAGGAGGCGCAGTGGATCACGCGCGACATCGACCTGCTGGGCATAGACACCCTCACCGCGCTCATCGACGCGGCGCAGCGCTCGCCCTCGGAGAAGTTCCAGGACTTCCTCCAGGGCGTCGTCACGACGTCGAGGTCGGGCGGCAAGCTCAAGCCCTTCTTCCTCATGAAGGCCGAGCAGTTCGCCAAGGAGCGCCGCATCGAGGAGAAGAAGCTCATCGAGACGCTCGGCGTCCTCGCCGAGTCGTTCGTGACGGTCGTTGTAGCCGCACCCCTGTTCCTGATAGTGATGATATCGCTCATGGCCACCGTCGGTGGCGGCGGTGGCAGCTACATCACCACGCTCTACGTCATCGTGTTCGGAATGATCCCCGGCGGCCAGCTGGCGTTCATCGTGCTCATCCAGTCGATGACGGAGGAGGTGTGAGCCATGGCCGGCGCGAACGTCACGGCAACGAAGGGCGAGGCCAAGGCCCCGCCCCCGACGCCGATAGCCCCCGTGGCGAAGCTGCCAGAGATCGACGAGGAGACCCAGGAGCTCGTCAAGGAGTTCCAGGACCAGCTGCGCGAGGGCGCCATCGACATCAAGCAGATAGTCTACATCCTCATCGCCGTTGGCGTGATCCTCTCCGTGCTCATGGCAGCGCTCCTCGCCATGGACTCCATCCACATGGGCCGCATCGAGGCCATCGACATGGTGGTCATCGCGATACTCATCGGCATCGGCCCCCTCGGGTTCATGGCGGACGCGGAGCAGCGCCGGGTGCGCAACATCGAGGAGCGCCTCCCCGATTTCCTGCGAGACGTGGCCGAGGCGGGCCGGTTCGGCATGACGCTCGCGAGCGCGATTGTCTCCGCCTCGAAGGGCGAGTACGGCAAGCTCACCCCCGAGATCCGCCGCATGGCCTCCCAGATATCGTGGGGCGTGTCCGCGACGGAGGCGCTGGTGCTGTTCTCGAAGCGCGTCAACACCCCCCTCGTCCAGCGCGTGTGCGGCCTCATCATCAAGTCGTCCGCGGCCGGCGGCAACATCGCCGATGTGCTGACGATGTCCTCCATCGACACGAAGGAGTCCCAGAGCCTGTTCGCCGAGCGCAGGTCCAACATGTCCACCTACATCATGGTCATCTACATCGCGTTCTTCGTGTTCCTGGTCACGGTCCTCATCCTCAACAAGACGTTCCTGCCCCGCATGGAGGCGGTCGCGAAGCAGACGGGCCTCGAGGGCATGGACCTCGGCGAGACGCCGACGTCAGGAGTCGCGACCATCTCGAGCGAGATGATACCGAAGATCCGCGACATCTTCTTCTACGCGGCTCTGGTGCACGCGGTGGGCGATGGCGTCCTCGCAGGCGTCATGGACAACGGCAAGGTGGCGAACGGATTGCGCCACAGCTTCATCATGATCATCTGCGCCTACGTCTTCATGAGGCTGATGTGAGGGGCCCGTGCATGCGCGCGTGGAGGCCCGCCCGCGCGCGGCGCGCATCCGGTGCCGCTACTCGCGCCGCCTGGCCGTCGTGCCGAGGCTCTGCCCCACGCGGGGCCCTGGCAGTGCCTCCTCCTTCTCCGCCTTCCTGCGCAGGATGAACGAGAGCGTATCCACGGCGGCGCGGTGGATGACGAAGCAGTACCAGAACACCGTCGTGCCCACGATGGGCACGATGACGTAGAGAATGACCCAAGACACGACGTAGACGCCCAGCAGCGCGTCCCCCTGCCAGCCTCCGGTGACGTCGGGCGAGAAGGCCATCCACCCCAGGCCCATGAGGAGCGCGGCCACCAGGTATAGCAGGCCGTAGAGCCGGAACAGGCCGAGGTTGACGTCGGGGAAGTTCTCGATGGCCCGGTAGTTGCGCAACGAGCCCACGAGCATGTTGAGCAGCATGAACACCAGGAACGACGACAGCATGAACCCGACGAAGTTCTCCCGCAGGACTGTGAAATGCGGCACGAACCTGCCGTAGTCCCCTCCGCCGAGGGCGAGGCGGTTGACCGCGTTGATGTCCTCGAAGGGCAGCGACAGCGCGGTGAGCCGCCACGTGAGCGTCACCAAGGCCAGCAATCCGAAGCCGATGGCGAGGTTCTGCAGCGACGGCCCGAGGTAGTCGTGATGGCGGCTGAACTCGAAGAACCCCATCGCCAGCAGCGCGAACGCGACGACGTCCAGCCCGAGGACGAGGGACTGCAGCGTGTTGAACAGGTCCCAGACCAGTGCGACGTTGCCGCGCACGTAGACCATCACCGAGATGTACGTGAGCGCGAGCGCGCAATGGACGAACAGGATGGCGAAGCCCGCCAGGAGGCCCGCCCTGGCGAGCAGCAGGGGCCGCGACAGGATGAACCTCGGCGCGGCGACCGTCAGCCCACCCCCTGTCGCTCTAGCTCGAGCAGCATCACGGAGCCCCGCGGCACCTCGACCTCGACCCTTGGCTCGCCGGACCGCCAGCCCTCCGAGACCGTCCTCACGCCGTCCCCGAGCAGGTTGGTCGTGAGCAGGCTGTCGGAGGAGATGACGGTGCGCGTGACGCTCATCAGCCCCGACCAGCCCTCGACCGAGACGACCACCCGGGACGGCCCGTCCACCTCGCGGTTGATGATGACCACCCTGGCGGTGAGGCCGTCGGCCGAGATGCCCGCGACCGCGTCCACGGTCGGGACGCCGCGGATGGCCGTTAGCGCCCTCTCCCCTCCGACGCTGTACTCGGAGGTGCGCAGCCGCGCGACCTCGACGCAGACCATCCCGTGCAGCACGCTGCACAGGTCCATGGCGAAGTAGCTCGGCGATGGAAGCCAGGCGCTCCCCGCGTTGGCCTCGAAGTCCGGGTTTACCAGCATCGACGTGTAGGACCTGGAGCTTATGTCGCCATAGCACGCGTAAAGAAGGGCCCTCGGGTCAGACGAGGCGGCGGACCTCAGCGCCTCCATCGCGATGTTGGCCGTGATGAGCGCCGAGCCCGCGCAGGCGGGCGCGTCCGTGTTCCAACCGCGCGATGTGAAGTCGGGCACGAAGGATGAGATGGCGATGGGGACCTCGTTGGGGAAGTAGAGCAGCCCCCTCAGCTGCGCGAGGTCGTCCTGTAGCGACTCGTAGGTCCGGGCGTACGAGTACGCGAACAGGTCGGGGACGTCCAGCAGCACGGACACGCGGGGGGTCCTCACGGTCACGGTGACGTAGTCGAAGTACCGCAGCGTCCTGCCGCCCTGTGTGAACGTGCCCCTGGCCGTGTTGAGCACGTTGATGTTCCAGCTCATGTCGGCAGAGGAGCTCTCCACGTCGGAGTGGAGCACAAGCGATGCGCCCACAAGGATCGTGGGGTCGACGGCCTTCATCGCCTGGGAGTAGGCCATCAGCCTGTTAGCGTACCGGACGCCCGCGGGCGTGGTCTGGTCCGGGTCGGAGTCCCAGTACTGCGCCTGGTGCATCTCGAACCCGATCTCCCAGTACTTGATGCCGTAGGGCTGCAGGTGGCCGTTCTGCGTGCGCAGGGGCCCCTTCCCCCGCCAGTAGACGTCGTTGCAGTAGGAGACCCAGTCGGCCGCCTCGCGGGGGTTGCCGGTCGCGGCGTTGACCACGATGACGGGCCTCGCGCCCGTGTGGTTGATGAGCCCCATGAACTCGTCCGTCCCGAAGTAGCACTTCTGGGGCTTCGTGCCGTGGGAGGGGTTCATCCTGCGCTGCTCCGACGTCCCGATCCCGTGCGTCCAGTTGTAAGACTGGCTGATGCCCGTGGCGGGGAACCGCAGGTAGGCGGGGTCGGAGGAGATGAGCTCGCCCACGGGCTCCGGCTCGAGCAGGCCGGAGACGTGGTTGTACAGGCCCTGGCAGTCGTCGGTCCAGTCGACGCTGGCGCCCAGGACGGAGGGATAGACAACGGGGGACAGGCCCGAGCCCGCCCCGGACAGCAGGCGCAGCTCGGTCAGCGGGGGCTCGGGGACGCCTGGCATCATGTAGCTGGTGTAGGCGGTGGTGCCCAGGAGCACCACGGCGAGGACCAGCGACGTGATGAGCTTCACCCTCATGAAACTGCCACCCCAGTATGCACTCTGCCTGAAGCGGATTTGACGTAGGGCTATAAATAGGTATCCGATGGGCCGGGCCTCCCGGGGCACAGATGGACGACGTCTGTGGCCAGGGAACGGGGCACGCCCAAGCGGGCGCCCACACCACGCCGTCGGAACCTTGATGTAGCTGCCTGTGAATCGGTCGCCATGGACCTCCCCCCCTGTCCAGTCTGCGGGGCCACCCTCGAGCATCCGGCGCCCCACGCGAGGGCCACCTGCCCTGCCTGTGGCTTCCAGACGCCCGTCGAGCTCGACACCGACGCGCTGCGATCGCTGCTGAGGGGGGCGGCCACGTCCAGTGGGGGGCTGGAGG
>Ga0316628_100000176_pt1 | contig 40209 bp, 23 predicted proteins | sample OWC_Aug_M2_C1_D5_FD_207648 | JGI IMG/M metagenome (GOLD analysis project Ga0316628, IMG submission 207648) | Wetland soil microbial communities from Old Woman Creek delta, Ohio, United States - OWC_Aug_M2_C1_D5_C | ecosystem: Environmental > Terrestrial > Soil > Wetlands | place: USA: Ohio...
TCGCTGACCGCTCGGGACAGGGAGCCGTCGAGCCTCCAGTCAGGTGAGCCACACCCACCTTCTGTGCCAGCGCCCTCCCCTGCTACCGTACGAGCAACGACGCTCCGGGGGCCCATGTCCGACCTGTTCAAGCCGCTCTTTGCCGCCAACCTGCTCCGAGCCCGGCTGGCGAAGCTCACGATGGAGCTTGGCGCCGAGGAGCAGAAGATCCTCAGCGACTGGGCCGCCACCGCCGCCGACCCCGCCTTCCGGACGCTCAACGAGAAGCCGCTCCAGGGCCAGTTCCTGACCGACGTCTTCGGCCGGCTGCTGGGGTACCTCCCGGCGGTCGGCCACCTCGACCGGTACCACCTGAAGGCCGAGTCCGCCTCGACCGAGACCAGGGGCGGCAAGACCCCCGATGGGCGCCTCGGCGTCTACGGACCAACCCTCGACCGCACCCGCGTCGTCATCGAGCTCAAGGCCCCGGCCGCGAGCCTGGATGCCAAGCAAAGCGGCCACGGCTACCTGACTCCGGTCGAGCAGGCGTTCGGCTATTCCATCGGTGCCTGGTCAGACATTCCCGGCATAGTGTGATGCGATGGGCGACTCCGGGCTTGAATGTCGGCTTTGTCTGACGAGGCACCTATTCGCAAGCGAGAATCGATGCCTCGCAGAGCCCCCCGGGCAAACCCATCACAATAACGGGATAACGGGCCCGGCACCTTTTCTTTTCCAACGGGCCCGGCACCTTTTGGGCTCATCCGACCCAGGACCAAGGGGTATGATTGACTGGGGTGGAAGCTCTCGTGGGGAGGGTTGCGGCAATGGCAACGAACCCAACGGCAATCTACGGGCACTGCTGCGCGCGAGCACTCATCGTGGTGGCGACAATGGCCTGCCTCGCGCGCCCGCTTCTCGCCGAAGGACCCGGCGCCACGTCGAAGCCTGTGGAGGAGCAGGTCCCGTGCGGCTGGGCGCCGTGGCATGTGCTGGGCGACGTCGAGGGACCCGTGCAGGCGCTGCACGAGTACAACGAGTGGGGATGGCCGGGGGATGCCGTGCTCAGTGTAGGTGGGAGCTTCGCCATGGCCGGTGGCGTGACTGCCCACAACCTCGCCTTCTGGGACGGCTCGGTGTGGACGCCGGTGGCGGGCCCTTCGGGGGAAGGGACGGATGGCACGGTGTACTCCCTTGGCTCGTGCGGCTACATGGAGTACGACGAGCTCTGCGTGGGCGGCTGGTTCGGCACTGCTGGGGGCCTGGCTGTGAGCAATTTCGCCTGGTGGCACGGCGGCTACTGGAACGGGCCCGCCGGCACGGTCGGCCCGGTGCTCGCCCTGGCCGGCCCCTACGGCATGTGGCCCGTTGTCGCAGGCGGGTGGTTTTCCACCGCCGGAGGGAACACAGTCAACTACGTGGCCGAGGGCTACGAGGGGTGGTGGGAGCCTCTCAGTGGGCCCTCTGGCGCCGGGATGGACTGGGTGGTGTATGCCCTCCGGTACTTCGAAACCGAGCTGTTCGCGGGCGGTGACTTCCTCACCGCCGGGGGGGTCACAGCGCCCTTCGTCGCCCGCTGGGACGGTTCGAGGTGGTGGCCGCTGAGCCCCCAGGGACCGGACAACGTCGTCCTCAGTCTGGAGATGTTCAACGATGGCACCGGCTGGGCCCTGTACGCCGGCGGTCTGTTCACCTCGGCGGGTGGCGGCGCCGTGCGCCGCGTCGCCCGCTGGGACGGGAGCGGGTGGTCGGGGATCGGAGGTCCTTCCGACGACGGCGCCCAGGTGCATGCGCTGCGGAGGGAAGCGTCCGGCCTCGTAGCCGGTGGCTGGTTCACGCACGTCGACGGCGCAGTTGCCAACAACATCGCGCGCTGGAACGGGAGCGGTTGGTCGGCCCTCACCGGCCCTCATGGGACCGGGACCAACGGCCCCGTGTACGCCGTCGCGACCTTCGACGACGGCACCGGTCGGATGCTCTACGTCGGGGGGGACTTCACCATGGCCGGAGGGTTGCCCGCGTCTCACCTGGCGAGATGGGTCTGCGAGGCGGTCCTCCCAGGTGACCCGCAGGTACTCGGGAGCACCAGCCACACTCCGGGCGCCTGGTCGCGGGAGCGGGTCGTCGAGGTGACATGGAGCGGCGCCAGCGACAGCGGTGGCTCCGGCGTAGTCGGGTACTCGCTCGTCTTCGACGAGTGGCCGGCAACTCTGCCGGACGAGACGGTGGACATCTTCCACTCGGTCGATCCCCACGCCAGCTCGAGCGACGCGCTCGCGGACGGGAGCAGTCACTGGTTTCATCTGCGGACCTGCGACGGGGCCGGCAACTGCTCCCTGGCCGTGCACCTCGGACCGTTCTGGGTCGATGGTACGCCGCCGCTCGCCGCAGAGCTGTCGAGCCCCAGCCATGAGGTGGGAATGGCGAGCGCAGATCAGACTGTGGAGCTGGTTTGGGTTCCGGATGCGGGCGATCTCAGCGGCATCGACGGTTACGGCATGGAGCTGAGCGGCGCCGCGGTCTGGCAGTGCGACGGGGTCAAGGACGAGGAGGAGACCACCACCTCCTTGACCACCGAGCCGTTGCCTGCGGGCTCCTGGTTCTTCCACCACTGCACTGTGGACAACGCTGGCAACTGGTCCGCAGTGAGCTCGATCGGGCCGTTCGTCATCGTCCCGGGCCTCCTGTTTGCCGACGGATTCGAGTCCGGCGACACCTCGGCTTGGTCCGCCACCGTTGGATTCTGAGCCCCAGCGCGAGCACTGATGCCGCGCTGGCGGCAAGGGCGGTGGCCCGCGCCGGGACGGCCAAGGATGGGTGCCTGGTCAGACATTCCCGGCATTGTGTGATGCGGTGGGCGACCCCAGAAAGGTGTCAGTCACGCCGTTCCGCCAATGTGAGGACCCCCCGGTGTAGTCGCATGACCAAGGGTTCTCGCTCCGCCCCCGCCACGACGGCGGAAGGGCGTGACTGATACCTTTCCATCTCACGGCAGCGAGCGGCCCACGCGACGAACAGGGTGAGAAGGTCGGGCTAGACCCTGCTAGGGTCGCACGGGTCGGCCTTGTGGACGCCGCGGTGGCGGCGGCTCGAAGCGGATGACCTGCCCCTCGTGAATGACCATGCGGGCGGCCTCGAGCGCCCGCAGATCGACGAGAGGGTCTCCGTCCACGACCAGGATGTCGGCCAGCCGGCCCGGGGCCAGGGTTCCGATGAGATCCTGGCGGTGGCAGACAACGGCGGCATCGCCAGTCGCGGCGACGATGATCGCCATCGGGCTCATGCCGGAGTCTCCCAGGAGCTCGAGCTCCTCGACCGGCATGCCGATGGTCAGGTCCTCGAGGTAGCCGCTGTCGTTGCCCATCGCCACCCGGCCGCCGGCGGCCTTGAAGCGGCGGAGGTTGTCGAACATCTGGCTGCCCCAACCTTCGAGCGCTTCCAGGGTCGGGACCCAGGCGACGTCGTCCTCGACCATGCGCTCGATCACGTCGCCAGGAACGTAGTCCAGCGCGATGTGGGCGATGTCGTCGACCCCGGCGTCGAGGGCGGTCTCGAGGTCGCTCTCCATCGTGAGGTGAACCGTCACCGGAACCCCCCGCGCGTGAGCTGTGTCGACGATAACCGCGGCCAGCTCCTCCGAGAGCAGCTCGCCGATGCCCGACTCGATGACGATCTTGACGACGTCTGCCCCCTGGTCGAGGAGCTCATTGATCTCCTGCCGGGCCTCGTCCTCGGTGCTCACAGTCACGGAGGGGAAGTCGTTGCCGGCGATGGGGTAACCACCCGGGCAGGTGACCAGGTGCCCAGCGGCGAGAATGCGGGCGTTGCGCGGGTCGGTCCCGAGGAACGCCCGCAGCTGGGCCCAGGGGAACCCCAGCGGCGCCCCCAGGTCCCGCACTGTGGTCACCCCGGCGGACGCCCAGGTGCGCAGGTTCGCGACGGCGTAGGCGTTGTGAACGTGGGTGTTGATGAACCCGGGCAGGATGGTCGTCCCCGGCAGGGGGTAGTGGCGGGCGTCTGGCAGAACCGCCAGCTCCGATGCCGGTCCCACCGCCATGATGTGCTGATCCCAGATCACGACCACTCCATCCTCGATGGGGTCTGCCCCGGTGCCGTCGACCAGGCGGCCGCTGAGGGTGAGCAGCGGGAGCTCGGGCACGTGCCAGTCGGCGATGTCGGCGCCCTCGACGGAGCTCCCCTCCTCGATCGGAATCGACAGCAACGCGTGGTCGCTGCACGGCGCATCCTCGTGGCACGCGGTGTGACCGCCCATCAGCTCGAAGCCGGGCAGCCAGGTGTAGGCATGGTACGAGCCAGCGGGCACCTCGGCCGCGTAGCTCAGCTGGCCAGGCTCGAGGGGGACCAGGACCACGCGGCTGGTCATGACGTCTTCGAGGAAGAGCTGCAGGGCGGGGTGGCCGCCCGGGGGCGGGACGACCCGGCCGCTGATCGAGCCTGCCCTGACCAGGGCCGCGACCGTCCCCGCAGCGGCGCCGGGAGCCTCGGCGCTTGCCAGTGCCGCGAGCGCCGCCGAGGCGAGAAGAGCGAGGAGGCAGGGCGAGAGGTGAACCGCCTGCCGCGACGTGCTGGACCTTGGGCGGTCCCTGTCCGAGTCGAGCATGAGCTTCATCCAGTCGTTGGAGGTTGGTACGGACCCGGCGAGCGGAGGTTGACCCCCCCGCGCTCTTTCACGGCGAGGTCGGCCCCGGCGCTGTTGGCTGTGGGGCAGCGGAGCTCCGGCACCCTCCGGCACCGCCAGGAACTTGAGATGGACGGGGCGAACCCGAGGTCAGGGGTCGACGTGCCGCCCCGGACGAACCGATCTCAGTCACGTGCCGACGATACGGCAACGGTGAACGTGGCACCATCAGGGGCAGGCGGCGGCGGGGAGGCCGAGGCGCGACGGGAATCGCCGACTCTCCGGCAAAGGAGAGCTCGCGCACGATGGGTGAGGCGGTGGGGTCCTGGGAGCTCAGCGTGAGGCGGTACTGGAGGTAGCGGCCGACCTCGCCGGTGAACGCCGGTGGTTGGCCCAGGGCGAGCTCCAACCAGGGACCCATGGCGGCCGGGTCGTCGCCCAGGCGAACCTCCACCAGGAGCTCGGTCCCGTCCGGACGGTCGACGTCCCCGGACCAGCTCAGCCACTCCACCGCTTCTCCGCAGTCGAGGATCGAGCTGGTCAGGCTTCCCCCGGCCCGGAAGCGCGAGACCTTCCACCAGGCGACCCGGTCGAGCGTCCAGGAGGTCGCCAGGATGTCCAGGGCGCCGTCGCCGTCGACGTCCGCGAGATGGACCGAGCTGGCGTCCAGGAAGGAGCCGTCGACCAGCCGGCGCGACCAGCTCGTGCCGCCCCCGTCGCGGTTGTCCCACCAGGCGATCCCCCCGGACGCGCTCCAGCCAGCGGCTGCGGCATCGCTGTCGCCGTCGCCGTCGAGGTCCGCCGATTCCACCGAGACCGCCCCGGCCAGCGGTCCGGTCATGGAAATCTTGGTCCAACCGATCGGGCTCGAGCCGTCGTTCTGCCACCACGCGACCTCGGCGCGGTCCATGGCCGCAGCCAGGACGTCGATGCGGCCGTCGAGGTCGACGTCTGCGCAGTCGACCCAGTGGGTGCCGGTGAAACCACTGGCGATCAGCTGTCCGGTCCAGCTCAACGGCGAGCCGCCGTCGTTGCGCCACCAGCGGATCTCCTGCGCCGTCCACGCGGTCGCCACCACGTCCGGGTCGCCGTCGCCGTCCACGTCGGCCAGCTCGACCTTGCAGGCGTAGTCGAAGCCATCGGCGATGACACGCTTGATCCAGCGAGTCGGCTCGCCACCGTCGTTGCGCCACCATGCGACCTGGTCGTCCTCCCAGGCGGCGCCGACCAGATCCGTGTCGCCATCGCCGTCGAGATCGGCGGCGGCGATGTCGTGGGCGCCACGGAAGGTCGAGTCGACTGGGTGGCGGGTCCAACGCAGGGGGTCACCGCCGTGGTTGCGCCACCATGCGACCTGGCCGCTCTCGCCGGCCCCGCCGAGGATGTCGAGTCGCCCGTCGCGGTCGACGTCCGCCAGCGACAGACCGACGGCGTGGTTGAGCCCGGTGGCGATCACCTGACTGCGCCAGGTCAGCCCCTCGCCCCCGTCGTTGAGCCACGCGACGATCGTGCCGTCCCAGTACGCGGCAGCGACGACGTCGCTGTCGCGGTCACCGTCGAGGTCCCCGGCGACCACCTTGAGCGCGCCGTCCAGGCCGACGTCGACGACGTGTCGAAGCGGTGCGTCAAGAGGCTCCGAGGCGAGGGCGAGCTGACCTGGGATGGCGCGCCACGACACCAGGTCGGCGGCTTCGAAGCTGCGACCCCAGGCTGTCACGGCCACCCCTTCACCGCGCCCGGCCGACCAATCGCTCTGACTCACCGTCACGCTCTCGCCGGCGATGGCAAGCGCCGGCAGGAGCGAGAGCAGCGAGCCAGTCGCAGCTATCCGACCCAGCGTGCAGCTCATCGGCGCGCCGCTCACTCGGCGGTGCCGGAGAACGTGGCGTCGGGCAGGCCTCCAGCCAGGCACAGCATGGCGCCGGTGATGTCGTCGTCCGTGAACGTGAACTCGATCCTCCACAGCGCGATCATCCCGACCTCGTCGACCAGCACCACGAAGCGGTCGTCGGTCTCCCAGCTCCCCTTGCTGTAAGCCGGAATGCCGTACCTCCCCGATCCTCGCCTGGATACGTCGTCGAGGCCAACTGGGAGCGTCAGAGTGGGCCCGCCAGCGAGCTCGGGCATGGTGAGCTCGACCATCGCCTCGTCGTCGCCAGGGAAGGTGAAGCGGAGCCGTTCCAGATCGTTGGCGTTGGGTAATAGCACGTACGTCCGTCCGGAGATGGCGGCAGCCAGCGGCGGAAGAGGCGGCACCGGTTGTGGCTGCCCGGCGCTGGCCGCCGCTTCGGCGAGCTTGTTCGCCAGCTCGGCAACGCCTTGGGGGTTGGCAGGCAGCGGGCCGTCGGACTGGATCGCGCCGTGGACGAGGTCGAGCAGCTGCAGCCTGACCGGCTCGTAGTCGCCGGTGCCGCCGCCGCCGGTGAGGCCGACCACCAGCCGTTGGGCGGGGTCGGGGTACACCGAGACCCACTGCCCTCCGCGACCGGCCGCGCTGTAGCCATCCGGCGCCAGCCACCAGAGGTAGCCGCGTCCCGCACCCTCCGGCCAGCCCGGAAACTCGTAGCCCTCAGGGACGCTCGTGGCCTCGTCGACCCAGGCCTGGGTGATCACCCTCCTGCCGAAAAGCTCTCCGTGGTTCCAGAACAGGACCCCGAGCTTGGCGATGTCTTGCGGCTCCATGGCCAGGTCGCCCCAGCCCCGGGTGACTCCCTGGGGATCGGCCGGCCACAGCACGTCGGTCATGCCCAACGGCCCGAGCAGATGTCGGCGACCAAACTCGAGCGCGCTCATGCCGGTGGCCTGCTGGAGGATCGCTGACAGCACGTGCACCCCGGGGCTGCAGTAGACGTCGGTCTGCCCGGGGTCCTCGGCCATCGGCAGGTCGAGGGCGAACTGCACCCAGTCGGGGCTGTTGGTCATGTCGGTCAGGGTCTGCTCGTACCCGCCGGAATCGCACTCCAGCCCTGACCTCATGGTCAGCAGGTGCATGATGGTGATGGCACGCTTGCGATCGTCCAGGTTGGCGATGGTGCGATCGGGGAAGAAGTCGACCATGTGGGCGTCGACGCTGGAGATGTAGCCCTCGGCGATGGCAATGCCGATCAAGGTGGAGATGACACTCTTGGTCACCGACGCCAGGTCGTGTCGGTCGCCGGCGGCGAATGGGTAGAAGCGGGCGTCGAGAACGACGTGCCCGTCGCGCGCCACCACGACGCTGTGAACACGGTAGAGCTCGCGGTTGGCGAGGAGGAGGTCGAGCCCCTCTGCCAGCTGCTCCGAGTCCATGCCCTGCTCCTCAGGGGTCGAGGCGGGAAGCGTGAGGGACGCCTCGCTCCACAGCCGCGGCCTCAACCGCAGTTGGGGCGTGGCGTTGCCGGCGAAGCCGACGACGAAAAGGACGAGGAGGCAGCTCGCGAGAACGGTGCTCCGCCCCCCGAGCGAGGCGGATCGGGAAGTGCCGTGCTGGCGCGGGCGCCGTCGCCGCCACGCGAATCGCCACGCGGCGGTACGAGCAGCACGCCATGAAGAGCTCATGGCTGCAACCTTCCGGTGAACACGAGCGGCGGGTCAGGGTCCCAGGGGTACGGGTCCTCCAAGGTGATGGACACCCGCTGGCCGCCGTCGAGGAAGACCAGGGTCAACCGTCGCAGCTCGAGGTTGCCGAGCTCGTCGACGTCGAGCAGGAGCGTGGTCTGGTTCAGCCACTCGCCAGTGCCCGCGGCCAGGATGCCGAGCCGCCCCGGCGCGAAGCGCTCGATGCCGTCGAGACCGGCGGCCCATTCGAAGTCGTCGTCGTAGGTCCAGTATCCGGACGCGGTGATCCGCAACCGTGCCTCCTCGGCGGTCGGGAAGGTGACGGTGACGGTGAGGATCTCCAGCGGGTTGGGGTCGACCAGGAAGGGCTGACCGTCGATCGCTGCGGCGATTGGAGGTGGGGGCGGCACCGGCAACGGCTCGCGTCCGGGCGAGGCGGCGCGGTCGATGGCAGCAGTGAGCTCCGCCTGGGCGATTGGGTCCTCCGGCAGGGGCTGGTCGGAGAGGACGGCGGGGAAGATGAACGAGCGCAGAGCTTCACGGTAGATGGCCTCGATGTCTTCGTGGAAGAAACCGCCGCCGGTGAGCACGACCACAAGGTCGTCGCCGGCAGCGACCACCAGGCGCTGCCCCTTGGCGCCGCCCCCGTAGTAGAACCTGTCGAAGTCGGGGTACCTGCCCCACAGGTAGCACTGGAAATCGCTGGCGTGCAGGCTCGTCGATTCCGTGACCCACTCCCCGGAGATCACCTGACGGCCGCGCCACATCCCCTGTTGGAGAAACAGCTGCCCGAACCCAGCCAAGTCATGGGGTTTGAGCATCAGGCTGCCCGAGCCATCGGTGATTCCCTGTGGGCTCTCGGGCCACCAGATCGAGCTGGAGATGCGGAGCGGTGCAAAGAGGTGCTGCCTGGCGAAGTCGTGCTCGCTCAGGCCGGTCACCTGCGTGATGATCGCCGAGAGCAGGAACGTGCTCGGGTTGGAGTAGCGCCAGACGGTTCCCGGCTCGGCGGTCATCGGCAGGTCGAGGCAGAACTGGAGCCAGTCCGGGCTGGCCTCCATGGCAGCCGCCTCGGACTCGTAGTCGAGCACCCCGCCGAGCCCGGAGGTCATGGTCAGCAGGTGCTCGACGGTCATCGCGTCTTTCCACTCGCTGGGGTTGGCGATGGGGCGGTCCGGGAAGAAGCCGAGCACGCGCGCGTCGACCCCCGTGACGTACCCCTTGTCGATGGCGATGCCGACCAGGGCGGAGGTGACGACCTTGGTGATCGAGGCGACGTGGTGAAGCTCGCCCGGTTGTGACGGCCAGAAGCTCACGTCGGCCACCAGGCAGCCGTGTCGCACCACCGACAGGCTGTGGATGTTGTAGAGATCGCGCTGGCCGCGCAGGAACTCGACGGCCGCCGCCAGCAGGACCGAGTCCATGCCCTGCTCCTCCGCGGTGGAGGGGACCAGCCACGCCGGTTGCAGCCGTGCTCGGGGCGCCCGCGGCGGCGGCGGGTCCGCCTCCAGCGCGGCGGCGCAGACCAGCGTCATGGCGAGTGCCGCGGTCAGGGCCTTCATGGGTTGCCGGCCCATCCCGCGCGCCACGTTCGAACCACGCCAGCAGCGTTGCAGGCGGCCCATGACCCGCTGCCGCCGGTGGTGTCCGAGCGCAGCGTGCCGGTGATCACGCCGTCGGCGCCGATGGCGCCGTCCAGCGTCCACTCCGTGGTGAAGACCGTCGTGCTGCCGTCGGAGTAGGAGATGGTCATGGTCGCGGTGAAGTGACCATCGCTGACCTCCACCGGGGTCTCGGGAGTGTCGAAGAAGTCGACGACGAAGCTCCCGGCGACGCCGCACGGGATCCCGGCCAGCCCCTCGTAGGCGACCAGACCTTCGTCGGAGACCGAGAGACTCACGACGCCGTCGAGCAGCATCCCCGCCGGGTCCCAGACGGCGCCCTCGAAGGTGCCGGTGGTGTGGGAGGGCTCTGTTGCCGCGACCCACATCTCCACCGTGGAGGGGTCGCCGGTGCGGTTGTCCAGGCGCGAGGCGAAGGCCAGCACCCGGCCGCTGCCGCCTGTCACCTGCACCTCGATCCGCTGGTTGGTCCCGAGCTCGCCACCGATCTCGGTGATGCTGCGTTGGATGACCTCGCGCGGCTCGAGCTGGTAGGTCGCGGTCGCCAGGACGGCGCCTGACGCGTCCCGCGAGGTCGCCTCGACGGTGACCGCGGCCGCGCTGGTCTCGACCAGGCCGAAGTTCGAGCGCCAGGTGTCGTCGGCGTCCTGGGCGAGCCCGATCAGGTCAGTTCCTTGGTCGAGGCCAATCGCCATCCCCGCCGGCTGGGCGGCGAAGAACTGCCCCGCGGTGCCGGTCCCGATGTTGGTCTGGACGTTCTCGTCGTACACCCGGCCGGTGACCACGACATCGTTGTCGGAGACGAAGCGCAGTGCGCCGTAGGCACCGTCGAGCCCGAATAGGGAGAGAACCACGTCGAGCAGCTCCCGCGTCTCACCCGGCGCCACCGATACGGTCTGGCTCGGCGGGGAGAGGTTCGCCTGGTCGCGTTGGAGGAAGGACACCTCAACCGTCGCCGTGGAGCTCGCCGAGGGGTTGTAGATCCAGGCGTCGCTCCGCCACTCGGAGCAGACCCCGCCCGGGCACTGCCCCTGGCCATGGCCGACCGAAGCCAGGTAGAGGTCCCTGCCCGCCTCGACGGCCTGTGTCGCCGGCGTGAGGGTGAGAAGGATCAAGAGGGCCACGAGTGCGTGTTTCACGGGAGCCTCCCGGGTCGAGACGAGCGCGCTCGCGTGGTGGAGCCGGCACCGGGCCGGCCCGCCGTCGTGAGCTGCAGGGCCATGGCCAGGACGGACAGCACGACTGCCAGGCGGGAGCGTGTCGCCAGGGACATCACGAGCACCAGTACGCCAGGGCCATGATCCCGGCCAGCGCGGCGAGGATGAGAGCGGCGAGGCACAGGCTGAGCGACGTCTCCTTCCCGTTGTCGGGCTTGACCAGCCAGCGGGTTTGGTCTCCGTCTCCGAGCATGGGCACGGCCTCCCTGTCAGAGAGAGCGGAATCCGCGAGCGAAGCCCGCAGAGAACGCTTGGCGCCTGGTGCTGCCGCGTTGGTGGTGCGCTGGTTCGAGTCGGTTGGCTGGCCCGGTCCTGGTCTGGCTCACTCCGCCGTGCCGACGATGGTCCCGGACGGTTCCTCGCCGGCGAGGCACTCGATGGCCACAGTCACGGCGTCGCCGTCAAAGGCGAAGGCATAGCGCCAGAGCGAGATCAGGCCCAGGGCGTCGACCCGGGCTGCGAAGAGGGTGTCGGTCTCCCAGCTCCCTGAGGCTGCCAGGGTGCCGCCGTACAGGCCCGGCGAAAGGCGCGAGACGCCGTCGAGACCGATCGCGACCGTGAGCTGGTCGTCATCGAGGACGGGGGGTATCCAGGCCTCGAGCAGCGCCTGGTCGCTCTCAGGCACGAACGTGAGTCGCATGCGCGAGAAGCCGAAGGGGTTGGGCTCGAAGAGGTAGGCGCGACCGGAGATGGCCCATGCCGTTCCGGGCAGGGTCGGGACCGGCTGCGGCGGCCCTTCGTTGCTGGTTGCAGCTTCGCTCACCCGCTGCTCGAGCATGGCGACGCCGGCGGGGTCTGGCAGTAGGGGAGCGTCGCTCCGGACTGCTCCGAGGACATGAGTGTTGAGAAGCTCGCTGACGACGGCGGAGTCCTGGCCGGTCAGACTGCCCCCCGCATTCAGTGCCAGCACCAGATCCTGACCAGGAAGGACGAACACCAGCTGCCCCGCCCGACCTTGCGCGCTGAACAGTTCAGGTGAGGTGAACCACAGGTAGCCATAGCCCTGGTCGTCGGTGGTGGCTCGCTCGACCCAGGCCGAGGACACAACCCGCCGACCCGGCCAGCGGCCGCGGTTCAGGAAGAGCTGGCCGAGCTTGGCCATGTCGAGCGTGTCGAGGTGGAGGTCGCCCCATCCCCGCGCGGTGCCGGCGGGGTCGACCAGCCACAGGGAGTCGGTGATGCCCAGGGGCCTGAACAGGTCGCTGCGGGCGAAGTCGACCGTCGGCAGGCCGGTCGCCTGCTCGAGGATGGCCGACAACAGGTGGACGGCGGGGCTGCAGTAGACCCAGCGCTCGCCCGGCTCGTCGGCCATCGGCAGGTCGAGGACGAACTGGACCCAGTCCGGGCTCTGGAACATCTCCCGGAGAGTCTGCTCGGAGCTCCCCGGGTCGCAGGCCAGGCCCGACCGCATGGTCAGCAGATGCTCCACGGTCATCGCCCGCTTGCGGTCGTCGAGGTTGGCGATCTCACGCTCGGGGAAGAAGCTCACCACCGGTTGGTCGACGCTCGCGATGAAACCGCTGTCAAGGGCGATGCCGACCAGGGTCGAAGTGAAGCTCTTGGTCACCGAGGCGAGGTCGTGGCGCTGGCCGTGGACAAAGGGGTAGAAGCTCGCGTCGAGCACCAGGTAACCGTGGCGGAGCACGACCATGCGGTGCACTCGGTAGTCGTCGCGGTGTGCGCCCAGGAAGTCCAGCGCCTCGGCGAGGAGGCGCGAGTCCATGCCCTGCTCCTCAGGTGTCGAGGCCGGGGTAGGGTCCGGTTCCAGCCTGCCCATGACGCTGCGCGGGGGCGGTGGCCAGGCGGGGGAGGCAGCAGGGGAAGCGGGCTCCGCTGATGCAGCGGGGGCCGACCCGGGCTCGTGATCGTGGGCGCTCGTGGTCGCGAGAGGCTCGACCGCCGCGGTGCTCGGCCTTGGTGCAGGCCAGTAGAGGACTGCGAGCATGCAGCCCGCTGTGAGCATGGAACTCAGCTGGTGGCGCCTCATGAAAGGCTCCCGACGACGACTTTCGATGTCCGCCTCCAGGCAGAGCGCAAGAGGTCGCGAGGACCAGAGTCCCACCCGGAGCGGTGCCCCCCGCGGTCCGAGCCGGCCCGCCCGCGGGCTTGGATTTCGTCCCCACACATGGGCGCATCCTCCCTGTCAGCAAGAGCGTGATCCGCGAGCGAAGCCCGCAGGCATCACGCGTGACGGCGAAAACGAAGCTCCGCTGCTTCCCGGGCAGGAGTAGGCTAGAGGCCTACACGGGTCGTCGGGCGCCATCAACGTCGACGGCGCGTGCCGCGCCACGAGGATCGTCGCCGTGCAGAGCCCGCGGGAGCGCATCACCCAGATTGTCGCCGATCTCGGCGCCGGGCAGGGTGACGCCGCACCGTCAACGGAAGAGCTGTTCCGGCTGATGTACGACGAGCTGCGCAGGCTCGCCCACAGCTTCATGGCCGGCGAGCGCCGCGACCACACTCTGCAGCCCACCGCGCTGGTCCACGAGGCGTTCCTGCGTCTGGTCGACCAGTCGCGGGCAACCTGGCAGGGACGAACCCACTTTTTCGCGGTCGGCGCCCGGGTGATGCGGAACATCCTCGTCGACCACGCCCGAGCCCAAGGAAGCGCGAAACGGGGAGGCAGCTGGCAGCAGGTGACCCTGGCCGAGAGGGTGTTGCCGGGAGCCGAGGTCGGCCTCGACCGGGAGCAGCTCCTGGCCGTCGACCAGGCGCTCGACCGGCTCGCTCGACTCGACCAGCGGGAGGCTCGTGTCGTCGAGCTCCGCTACTTCGCCGGGCTCACCGTGGCCGAGATCGCAGCGGTCCTGCAGGTGTCGAAGCGGACCGTCGAAGCCGAGTGGACCCACGCCCGCGCCTGGCTGCGGCGCGAGCTGTCCAACGAGGGAAGACCATGAGCTCCGAGCAGCACCGGCGGGCAAAGGAGGTCTTCCTGGCGGCGTGCGATCTGCTCGGCGAGGGACGCGATGCCTTCATCGCGTCCACCTGCGGTGACGACTCGGCCCTGCTCGACGAAGTACGCTCCCTCCTCAGGTTCCACGATGACGGGGCAGCAGGGGAGCTGCCCGGGCCGGCGGGCATCTCGCACCAGATCGGGGATCTGGTTGGCCCCTACCGTCTGCTCGCGACGCTCGGCGAGGGCGGCATGGGCGTGGTCTACGAAGCCGAGCAGCAGGAGCCGGTGCGGCGTCGCGTCGCCCTCAAGCTGGTCAAGTGGGGCATGGACACGCGCGAGGTGCTGGCCCGCTTTGACGGTGAGCGCCAGGCCTTGGCCCTCATGGATCATCCCGCCATCGCCCATGTTCTCGAGGCGGGCGCAACCGAGCAGGGACGACCGTTCTTCGCCATGGAGCTGGTCACGGGTGAGCCCATCACCAGCTACTGCGACCGGAGGCAGCTGACGGTCGCCCAGCGTCTGCGGCTCCTCGTCCAGGTCTGCCACGGCGTCCAGCACGCCCATCAGAAGGGGATCATCCACCGGGATCTCAAGCCGTCCAACGTCCTGGTCACGGAACAGGACGAGCAGCCGGTCCCGAAGATCATCGACTTCGGGGTCGCCAAGGCGATGGGAACCGGGTCCGCTGCTGTCGCTGACCTGACCCGCCTCGGGCAGTGGATCGGCACCCCCGAGTACATGAGCCCCGAGCAGGCCGGGCTCGGCGAGACCGATGTCGACACGCGCAGCGACGTGTACTCCTTGGGCGTGATCCTCCACGAGCTGCTTGTCGGATCCGTCCCCTTCGCGGTCGACAGCGCGGGTCCAGTGGCCTTGGACGAGGTGCGGCGACGCATCCGCGACGAAGCGCCCCGTCGACCGAGCACGGCCGCTCGCACTCGGGGCGACGGCTCATGGGAAGCCGCAAAGGCCCGCGGCACCGATCCGTCGGGGCTCGCTCGCACCCTCCGCGGTGACCTCGACTGGATCACCATGAAGGCCCTCGACAAGGAGCGCTCTCGCCGCTATGGCTCGGCAGCCGAGCTGGCGGCGGACATCGAGCGGCATCTGCACAACGAGCCTGTGACTGCCAGACCGCCGAACGCGGCGTACCGGATCGGCAAGCTCGTCCGGCGCAACCGTGTCGCCGTCACCGCCGCAGCCGTGGTGGTGGTCGCCCTGGTGGCCGGCACGGTGGCGGCGACCATCGGCCTGATGCGGGCCGAGCAGGAGGCAGCGGCGGCGCAGCAGGCCTCGGAGATGCTGATCGGCATCTTCCAGGAGATGGACCCGAGCATGCCCTTCGGGTACTCCAAATCGGTCCGCGAGCTCCTCGACCTGGGCGCCGAGCGAGTCGGCGGGGCGCTGGCCCAGAGACCTGTGCAGAAGGCGCGCATCGTCGGGACCATCGGCCAGGTGTACTTCAGCCTGGGTCAATATGACCAGGCTCGACGCCTGCTCGAGCAGGCGCTGTCGCTGCAGCGCGAGCACCTGCGTGCGAGCGATCCGAGCCTGATCGCGACGCTGGCTGCGCTCGGCTGGGTGCACAGCCTCACGGCCGACTACCGGGCCGCGCGCCGCTACGCCGAGGAGGCGGTCGCCCTCGCCGAGGCGGCCTACGGCCCCGGCCACAGAATCACGCTCGGCTGCCGCGACAACCTCGCCTGGCTGCTCTGGAAGACCGGCAGCTACGCCGAAGCGCGGGCGATGCTCGACGACGCCCTGGCCCTCGGCGAGCAGAGCCTCGCGCCCGACGACCCGAGAATCGCGGATCTGCTCTTCAACCGCGCCCTGCTGCTGCGCGAGACCGGGGAGTTCCAGGACGCCTACCAGAGCCTCGAGCGCTGCCTGCGGATCCGCGAGAAAGCCTTTGGAGGAGATCACACGGCCGTGGGCTGGGCGCTCAACGACCTCGGCCTGAGCCTGAGGGGGATTGGCCAGCTCGAGCAGGCTCGGCGCACCTTCGAGCGTGCCGTCGCGATCCAGGAGCGGGCGCTCGGTCCCAACCACATGGCAGTGGCCTACCCGCTCTGCAACCTCGGGATACTGGACCTGGCCAGCGGCGACCTCGACATGGCCCGACAGCGCCTCGAGCGCTCCCTGGCCATTCGCGAGCATGCGCTCGGCCCGGAGAACCCCGACCTGGCGTGGGACCTCAACTCCCTCGCCATTCTCGCCCGGCGCAGGGGCGACGTCGGCAGCTCGCTCGCCCTCCTGCGACGCTCCCTGGCGATCCAGGAGAAGGCTCTCGGTCCCGGGCACCCCGAGGCGATCAGGACGCTCCTTGTCCTCGCCGTCACCACCCAGTACGCCGGCCAAGCCGAGGAAGCTCGCCTCCTCGGCGATCGCGCCGAGCAGGTGCTCCTGGCACCTGCGGCAGCGCGTAACCGGCGGACCGCGGTTGACCTGTACAACCTGGCGTGCCTGCGAGCGGTGCAGGGCAGCTCGGAGAAGGCGCTCGAGCTCCTCCGGCAGGCGGTCGACGACGGCTTCGTCAGCCCGGCGCTGCGCAACGACCCCGACCTCGACAGCCTGAGGGGCGATGCGCGCTTCGCAGCCATCGTCGCCGAGGTCGAGCAGAGGCTCGCCGTCACACCGAGCTAGCTGCGGCCATCTACCGTGCGAGCACGCCGGTCTTCAATGCGGTGGGGTCTGACCTCCGCCTGCTGCGGCACCGCGCTCAGCGCGATGCGTGCGGCGCTTCTGTTGCTCTGCCGGCGATGAGCTCGGCGGCAAGCTCCTCGACGACCGCGGTCAGGCTCCCCCAGCTCCGGCGCGCGCCCTCGCGGGCGGCGGCCTCGCGCATGGGCGCCGCCAGCCCCTCGTGGAACAGCCGCCGGATGGCGTGGGCGAGCTGGTCGCTGCTGCCGGGCTCGACGAGGAGGCCGGTCTCGCCGTCCGCCACCAGCCCCTCGAGGCCGCCGATCCTGGTCGCGATGACCGGCAGACCGAACGACAGGGCGGTCACCCCGACCGCGCTCTGGCCGCCGGCCAGGTAGGGCAGGACCAGGGCGTCGGCGGCGGCGAAGAGGCGTGCCACCTCCTCGTTGCCGACGTAGCGGTCGACGAGGCTGACCCGGTCGGCGAGCCCGAGCCGGCGGATCCGCTCGCGGTAGGAGCGCTCGTTCTCCCAGAACTTCCCGGCCACCAGCAGGCGGACCTCGGGCACCCGGGCCAGGGCCTGGAGCAGAGTCCGCAGCCCCTTGTAGCGGCGGACGAAGCCGAAGAAGAGGAGGAGGGGAGCCGAGGGGTCGACGCCCAGCGCCCGCCGCGCTTCGTCCCGTGAGGGGCGCTCGCCAGGGCAGTGGGGGAAGGCGGGCAGCCGTCCCTGCCGCACCGGCCGCCCCGGGAACCAGCGCCGGACCAGCTCGGCCTCCACCGGCCCGGGCATCAGCAGGCCGTCGCTCGAGCGCAGGGCGAGGCGGGTGAGGAGCCGCTCGGCGTTCGGGCTCGCCGGCTCGACCAGCTGATGGACGATGGTCAGGACCGGCACGCCCGCGGCACGGGCGCGACCGGCGAGGGTCCGGTAGAGGGGCAGCCAGTAGGCCGTCCACCACTGCAGCACGAGCAGGTCGGGGCGCGCGGACACGATCAGCTTCGCGGTGCGGAACCAGGTCGCGGGGTCGAGGCCGTCGAGGGTCGGCGAGCACGGCTCGACCAACGGCACGGCGCTCGGGTCGGGGTCGGTGCTGCCCGGGAAGAGCAGCCGCGGGTAGAGACGGCGAAAGGCGAAGAAGTCTACCTGGTGGCGCTCGCGCAACGCCCGCACGAGCAGGGTCGAGTAGAGGGCGATGCCGCCCCGGAACGGATAGGTCGGTCCGACAACGGCGAGCTTCATGGCGGACTAGAATCGTGCCACAGATGACCCGCTTCATGCTCAGCGCCGTGCTTGGGGGAGGGGTCGGGTGAGTGACCTCGTGCTGGCCCTGGCCGCGGCCGGGATGGTGGCCGCCTGCGCGACCGGGGCCGGCAGCCTGGCCTGCTTCGGCGCCCGGAGCTGGTCTGCCGGCCAGCGCTGGGTGCTGCGCCTGGTGCTGGGGCTGGGGCTGCTGCCGTTGCTCCAGCTCGCGGCGCACGAGCTCTTCGGTCTCCGCGCCCGACCCGGCCTCGCCCTCGCCGTCGGCGGGTCCGGGCTCGCGCTCGCCGCCTGGCAGGAGTGGCGGTGGCGGGCGCACTCTGCCCCCACCTCAGCCGACCTGCCACTCGCCCTGGTGCTGGCGCTCGGGCTGCTGTTCTCCGCCCTCTCCGGCCTGCTCGCTCGACCCGGATTCGAGGGCCTCGACCCCTGGGGCCACGCCTTCGGCGCCGCCTACCTGGCCGACGTCGGCGTCCTCCGCCAGCCCGACCCGGCCTTCCCGCTCCTCCACTACGTGGACGCCTACCCGCCGCTCTACGACCTGCTGCTGGCGCTGCCGGTCGCCCTGCTCGGGGTGGTGGCGCCGGCGGTCAAGGGGGTCGCCGCGCTGCTGGTCGCGGTCGCCCCACTGGCGCTGGGGCTGCTCGCCCGCAGCCTGTGGGGCGACGGGCGCTCTGCCGCCCTCGCCTGCGTGCTGTTCGCGCTCCTGCCGAGCGCGGTGCCGCGCCACGTCTGGGGTCACTCGCTGGCCGTCGTCCTCCTGCTCGGCGGCCTGGCCGCGGCGCTCGAGCTCAGGCGCGAGCCGCGCTTCGCGGTCGCGCTGGCGGTCGCCTGCGGCGGGCTGGTCCTGGCCGCGCCGAGCCAGGGGCTCAAGGCGGGGGCGATGCTCCTGGTCACGGCCGCGGTCGCGGCCGTGTTCGACCGCCGCTGGCTCCTGCGCCTGCTGGTCGCCGGGGCCGGCGGCCTGGTTCTGGCCGCGATCTGGCTGGCGCCGGCCGCCGCCCGGGTCGACTTCGACCCTGGACAGCTGATGCGCGCCATGCAGGCCCCGGAGCTGCGCCGCGCCGACGACCCGGTCTTCGCGCTGCCCGAGGGGCAGGAGGCGCCGAAGCCATGGGCCGCCAAGCCGCTCGACCGGGTCGGGGTCGAGGACGTGCTCTTCTTCCGGCCCCATCCCTGGCTGCTGCGGCTGGTCGGCGAGAAGCAGGTCAACTTCCCGGTCCCGGCCGGGCTCGGGCTGCCGCTGCTCCTGCTCTGCCTGGCCGGGCTGGTGCCGGAGCGACGCCGCCCGCTCGACCCGGCCTGGGTGCTGGCGGTGGCCTGGCTCGGGGTGGCGGCGCTGCTGACCTTCGGCGCGCCGCTCGGGGTGCGCCTCTTCCCCTGGCGCTCCTGGCTGCTGCTCGCGCCAACCGCGGCCTTGGTCGGGGCGCACGGCGCCCGCCGCCTGGCCGCCGCCCGACCGCGCTGGTCGATGGCGCTTCTCGTCGTCGCCGGTGCCAGCGCGGCCCTCGCCCTGGCTTTCGACCTCGGCACCGGCTGGCTGCTGCCCCAGCTCGCCCAACTCGCGTGGCTGGTCGTCCTCCTGGCGGCGACGGTGTGGGCGGTGGGGGCCGCCGTCGGGCTGGGCGGGCGACGCCAGAGCCTCATGGTGGCGCTGGTGGTGGTGTGCCACCTGCTGGTCGCCGGTCCGCCCCGCGCCGCCTCGCTCCTCGAGCCGGCGCCGGCGCGGGTCTTCTACGACCGTCTCGAGCACCGCTCCTACCTCGAGCTGGCGGCCGACCTGCCGCGCGGCGCCCGGGTGTGGCCGCTGTCCGGCGGCATGCGCTTCGACATCGTGACCGGTCTCGACCTCGGCTGCACCGCGTTTCGGGCTGGCGAGGTCGGCCTCGCCCGGCGCTGCACCCTGGGCGACCCGCCGCCGCCCGACCAGCTGGTCGAGCAGCTCATCGCGATGGACTACCACTTCCTGGTGCTCGACCCCTCGTTCGCCGAGGCCCAGGAGCGGCGGGGAGACCCGGACGCGGTCGGGCGTTGGCGCCAGGCGCTCGACGCCCATCCCCGGCTGCGCCGGCTACTCGAGCGCGCCCCGGAGAGCGCCGGGGAGGCGCCGTTCGTGGTCTGGGAGCTCGAGCCCTGAGCCGGATCTGGGCCCCTGGCAGGCGATCTCCACCGTGTAGTCGTTTGGCGCCGAGCTGTAGAAAATCCCCGCCACCCACACCTCGTAGGTCCCGGACACGGGCAGGGTGAGGTCCAGGATCTCGGCCTGGTGGTCCTCGCCGGCGTGGTCGCTCACGGCGATGTGGGTACCGGTGGGGTCGACGACGACCATGTAGAACCACCAGTCGCTCGCGGTTCCGGTCAGGCTGATGACCTGACCCGCCTCGGCGTCGAGCGTGATCCGCTCGCCCACCGAGTCAGCCGCGAAGGGGGAGCTCAGCAGGCAGTCGCTGACCCACAGCGAGCCGGACACCACCTGGCCGCAGCCGCTCGCCCGAGTGGTGCAGGTCTGCTCGAGGCGGGTGGTTCCCGTGTTGTCGTCGCGGTTGAGCCAGTCCACCACCGTCACCAGGATCTGGAAGTCGGTTGCCACCGGCCCCAAGGTGTCGCCGTCGACCAGGGCTCGCACCCGCAAGCGCTGGCTGCCCTCCTCGCGGTACATGGACAGCACTTGGGGCTCGAGCTCCGGCCGGCCGAGGTCGCCAGTCGTCAGCACCTGCAGGCTCTCCGCCGAGGGCCGGGCCCAGACCACCGGTCCCTCGAGGCGGTCGAAGGCGACCGCGTTGGTCCGCGCGTCGAGGGTGAGCGAGGCGTCCTCCTCGCCACCGGTGAGCGACACGGTGACCGAGCCGGTGTTGTCGGCGATCGACATCCAGTCGGGGATCACGCACCACAGCCGCTCGCCACCGGCCACGCCCGTGACGCTGCCGCCGATCGGCAGGATGGCGGAGCGCAGCAGCCCGGCCGGGTCCTTGTACAGGCACAGCACCTGGATCGGCAGGTCGGGCCGCCCGAGGTTGCCGCTGCCACTGACCGTCGCGGTCAGGGTGCCGGCCGGGAGCGGGTTGAGGCCGACAGCCTGCGGCAGCTGGTCGACGAGGACCGCGTTCTGCCGGTTGTCGAGCTCGACGTCGATCTCGAGCTCGCCCCAGGTGTTGACCGCGGGCACGTACATTGGGTCCCCGCTGCGGTTGTCGACCACCGAGGCGTAGGCCAGGACGCCGTGGTAGCTCTGGCCGCCGTCGACCTCGAGGTCGACCCGGCAGTTGGCCTGGCCGGGCACGTGAAGGGTGGCGAAGACGTCGTTGACCTGGAGGTGCCGCCGCGGCCCGAGCTGGTAGCTGCGGCTGCCCAGCAGCACCCCCTCGCCGGACACCAGGCGGAGGGCCAGGTCGAGCTCGGAGTTGCTCGGGTTGACCATGCCGATGTTGGTCCGCCGCTCCTCGGAGCCTTCGACGCCGAGCAACGTGCTGGTGCGGAACTCGCTGTAGTAGGGCCATGACTCGGCCGGGATGAGCTGGCCGTAGGTGCCGTCCGTGGTCAGGTTGTAGGTTCGGCTGGTGGCCAGGAGGTCGGCGTCGGCGCCGAGACGTAGGGCGCCGCTGCCGTGCGCGCCGAGGAGGCCGACGACGTCCTCGAGGGCGAGCACGCCGGAGCTCGGGATGGGGAAGGTGGCGACGGTCGGCTGCGAGCCGTCCGAGGGCGTGAAGGTGACCTCGAGGGTCGTCGCCGGTCCCTTGGCCTGGACCCACAGGTCGCTCCGCCAGCGGGTGCCGTGGGCGCCGGCGGTCGAGGCCACCGCCGGCACGATCAGGCGGTCGCTGGCATCGGCGTCCGCCAGCCCGGGCAGATAGAGCGGGTCCGAGGTGCGGTTGTCGACCACCGAGGCGTACGAGAGCACCCGGGCCGCGTTCGTCACCGTGACCCGCATGCTGGCGTGGGGCAGCGGCTCGGCGCCCAGATACGCGAACACGTCGTCGATCTGGAGGAACGAGCGCGCGGGGACGGTCACGGTCCCGCTCGCGACCGGTGTCCCCTCGCCGTCATGGAGCTCGAGCTCGACCGAGGCGTCGAGGCCGAGCACCTCGACGAAGCCGACGTTGGAGCGGTAGTCGGGTCCGCCGGCCAGGTGGAGCAGGGTGCGGAGTCGACCCTCCTGGCCGGGGCCGGCGCCGGCCGATCGGTCCCATCTCTCGGCCGGAACGCGTTGACCGAAGGTCCCGCCGGCCGCATCGGTGTAGGTGCGGGAGAGAGTGAGCAGCCTGTACTCTGAGCTGACGAGCACCGCGCCGCGCGCGTCCTCGAGGCCGAAGACCTCGAGCACCAGGTCGTCGAGAGTGAGCAGCTGCTGCGGCTCGAGAGTGAGGCTAGAACTCAGCTCTTCGCCGCCGGCCTCGGGCACGAACACCAGCTCGAGTTCCGCCGGGCATCTGCACAGGTTGAGCAGCTCAAGGTCGGTCTGGAAGAAGGCGTCTTTGACCCCGGCGCGGTGAGCCGCGGCCGGGATGACCAGCGGCAGCGGGTCGGGCGGCGCGGCGAGCTCGGTCAGGGCGACCTCGAAGCTGGCGCTGGCGGCGCCCTCGGGTGGCGAGAGCCAGAGCGCGGCCGGGTCCCAAGTGGCACCCCACTCGAACGACTCTGGCTCGCCCGTGCTCACGCGCTGCTCGACGAGCTGGTCGGAGAAGGTCCAGCACGTACCGCTCTCCGACCAGGTGGACCACAGCTCCAGGGTCGACCCTGTGGGCCCGCTGACGTCGGCCCGGTAGGCGTGGGCCTCGTTGGTGCCGAACCGCAACCAGGTGGGGGTCTCCACCGTGAGCTGGACCGGCTCCCCGGGCGTCACCCACCACGTGCCGTCCAGGCACTCGCCCGGGTCGCCGGCCTCGATCCCGGCCCAGGCCAGCAGGAGCAGCACCACCACCGGCAGAGACCAGGCGAGCAACCGCGACAGCCGAAGACTCCTCATGGCGACCGACTCCCCTCTGCCGCGGCCGGGAACGCCGTGCCCCGGGGGCGGCTCCCAGGAGCACCGCTGACCCTCGCCGGCGTACTTCTCGAGAGCCCTGGATGCAACCAGTCTAGCAGCGCTTCCGGACGGCGCCGTTCGTGGTTTGGGAGCGCGAACCCTGAGCCGGATCAGGGCCCCTGGCAGGCGATCTCCACCGCGTAGTCGTACTCCTCCCAGTCGTACGAGAACCCGATCGCCCACACCTCGTAGGTCCCGGTGACGGGCAGGGTGAGGTCGAGGATCTCGACCTGCTCATCGTCACCCATTTCCGGGCTGACCGCGATGTGCGCTCCCGAGGGGTCGACCACGACCAGCTGGAACATGTAGTCGTCGGCGATCCCGGTCAGACTCACCACTTGCCCTGCCTCGGCATCGAGCGTGATCCGCTCCCCGACCCGGCCGTTCGGGAAGGGATAGCTCAGCGAGCAGTCGCTCACGAACAGCGAGCCCGATACGACCTGGCCGCACCCGCCCGCCCGGGTGGTGCACGCCTGCTCGAGGCTGGTCGTGCCGGTGTTGTCGTCGCGGTCGAGCCAGTCCAGCACTGTCACCAGGAGCTGGAAGTCGGTCGCCAGCGGCCCGAAGGTGTCGCCGTCGACCAACGCCTTGACCCGCAGCCGCTGGCTGCCCTCCTCGCGGTACATGGCCAGCACTTGGGGCTCGAGCTCCGGCCGGCCGAGGTCGCCAGTGGTCAGCACCTGCAGGCTCTCCGCCGAGGGCCGGGCCCAGACCACCGGTCCCTCGAGGCGGTCGAAGGCGACCGCGTTGGTTCGCGCGTTGAGGGTCAGCGAGGCGTCCTCCTCGCCACCGGTGAGCGACACGGTGACCGAGCCGGTGTTGTCGGCGGTCGAGATCCAGTCCGGGATCACGCACCACAGCCGCTCGCCGCCGGCCACGTCGGCGACGCTCGAGCCGACCGAGAGGACGGTGGAGCGCAGCAGCCCGGCCGGGTCCTTGTACAGGCAGAGGACCCGAATCGGCAGGTCGGGCCGCCCGAGGTTGCCGCTGCCGCTGACGGTCGCGGTCAGGGTGCCGGCCGGCAGCGGGTAGAGCCCGACCGCTTGCGGGAGCTGGTCGACGAGGACCGCGTTCTGGCGGTTGTCGAGCTCGACCTCGACCTCGAGGTCGGACCAGACGGCCTCCGCGGGTACGTACATCGGGTCGCCGCTCCGGTTGTCGACCACCGAGGCGTAGGCGAAGATGCCGTCGTAAACCCAGCCGCCGCTGACCTCGAAGTCGACCCGGCAGTTGACCTGGCCGGCCGCGTGCAGGGCGGCGAAGATGTCGTTGACCTGGAGGTGCCGCCCCGGCTCGAGGTGGTAGCTGCGGCTGCCGAGCAGCACCCCCTCGCCCGACACCAGGCGGAGGGCCACGTCGACAGCCTGGCTCATCGGGTTGAGCATGCCGATGTTGGTCCGCCGCTCGGCGGAGCCTTCGACCCCGAGCATGGTGCCAGCCCGCATCTCGTACAGGTAGGGCGAGCACTGGACCGGGATGAGCTGGCCATAGGTGCCGTTCGCGGTCAGGTTGTAGGTCCGGCTGGTGGCCAGGACGTCGGCGTCGGACTCGAGCTCGAGAGCGCCGCTGCCGTGCGCGCCGAGGAGCCCGACGACGTCCTCCAGGGCGAGCGTGCCGGCGCTCGGGATGGGAAAGGTGCCGACCGTTGGCTGTGAGCCGTCCGAGGGCAGGAAGGTGAGCTCGAGTTCGGTCGCCGGGCCAATGGCCTGCACCCAGAGGTCGCTCCGCCACTGGGTGCCGTGGGCCCCAGGGTTCGAGGCCACCGCCAGCACGACCATGTCGCTGCAGTGGTCGCCGTAGGGCGCGGTGTCCGCGAGGCCGGGCAGGTAGAGCGGGTCCGAGGAGCGGTTGTCGACCACCGACGCGTACGACAGCACCCGGGCCAGGTTGGTGACCGTGACCCGCATGCTGGCGTGGGCGAGCGGCGCGGCGCCGAGGTAGGAGAACACGTCGTCGATCTGGAGGAACGAGCGCGCGGGGACGGTCACGGTCCCGCTCGCGACCAGCGCTCCCTGGCCGTCAAAGAGCTCGAGCTCGACCGAGGCGTCGAGGCCGAGCACCTCGACCAAGCCGACGTTGGTGCGAAAGTCCGGGGCCCCGGCGAGGTGGAGCAGGGTGCGGGACGCGCCCCGCCAGTAGCCGACCCCGGCCGAGCGGTCCCACTCCTCGGCCGGCACGCGCTGACCGAAGGTCCCGGCAGGCGTGTCGGTGTAGGTGCGGGAAAGGATGAGGAGCTGGCCGGTGGCGCTGACGAGCACGGCGCCGCGCGCGTCGTCGAGACCGAACGTCCCGAGCACCAGGTCGCCGAGTGCCAGCAGCTCCTGTGGCTGCAGGGTCGTGCTGAACGACCGCTCCTCGCCGCCCGCCTCGGGCACGAACGTCAGGTCGAGACCGCTCGCGTAGCCGCTCGCGTTGAGCAACGTGAGGTCGGTCTGGAAGAAGTCGTCGCCCACGCCGGCGCGGTGGGCCGCAACCGGGATGACCAGCGGCCGCGGCTCGGGCGGCACCGCGAGCTCGGTCAGGGCGACCTCGAAGCTGGCGCTGGCGGCGCCCTCCGGCGGCGAAAGCCAGAGCGCGCGCGGGTCCCAGTCGGCGGCCCACTCGAAGGGTTCGGCTGCGCCGGTGCTCACGCGTTGGTCGACCAGCTGGCCGGAGTAGGTGTAGCAGGACGATCCGCTCTCCCACCAGGTGGTCCACAGCTCTAGGTTCGACCCCTCGGGCCCACTGACGTCGGCCCGGTAGACGCCGGCCTCGGTGGTGCCGAACACCAGCCAGGCGGGCGCCGCCAGCGTCAGCTGGAGCGGATCTCCTGGCACCACCCACAGCGCACCCTCGAGGCACTCGCCCGGGTCGCCGGCTTCGAGACCCGTCCGGACCAGCAGGAGCAGCACCACCACCGGCAGAGACCACGCCAGCCAACGCGATAGCCGACGACTCTTCATGGCGACCGACCCCTCTCTACCGCCGCCGCAGACGCCGTGCCCCGGAGGCGGCTCCCAGGAGCGCTGACCCGCGCCGGCGTGCTTCTCGAGAGCCCTGGATGCGACCAGTGTAGCAGCGGCCCTGGCGTAGCCTGCAACCTTCGACCTCGGAAAACGCTATCTCTGCAGGGGGGAGGTGTCGCCGTGCGTCATGCTCCGCTCGTCGCTGCCTTGGTCGTGGTCGCTGCTGCGTGGGGTCTCGATGGGCGGAGCGCCGGAGCCGCGACCGTTTTGCCCGAAGACGAACGGGTCGCGAGCGTCGAGCGCGCGGGCGGGGACCCCCCGCGCCAGCCCTCGGGTAGGGTCTGCCCGGATCCCCAGGCCGCGGTCTCCGAGGAGCGACTGTTCGGGAACCTCGAGGCGTTGACTGCGATCCGGCCGTTCGCCGGCTGGCGCAATTCGGCCAGCCGCGGCGAGGCCGAGGCGTTCGAGTACCTCGCGTCCAGGCTGGAGCGCCTGCAGCGGCTGCACGAGTGGGGCCTGGAGCTCGAGCGCCGGGCCTTCCACACCTACTCCTCGACCGAGTTCCGCGACACCCGGGTGCACCTGATCGTCGACGGGGTCGAGAGCGAGGTGCCGGCGTTTGGGCTCTCCGGGCACCGCGACTGGCTGCGGCGGGCGCTGCTCGTCGACTCGGACGGGCAGGTCAACGACTCGGGCTCCGACCCGGTCGTGGTCAGCGGCCCGCCGGTTCTCGTCCGCTCGCTCGCCGACGTCGCGGCCCTGCCCACGCGCAGCCTGGTCGTCCTCGACTTCGCCTTTGTCGACCGCAGCATTGTTGGCTATGACGTGGCCTGGCAGCGCGCGCAGGCGATCCTCGACCGCGACCCGCTCGGCATCGTCTGCGTCACCAGCTTTTCCAACGTCAACGGCTCGAGCCATGGCACCTTTGCCGGCGACGTGCCGGCGTGGATGAGCAGCGACGGGCCGTTGCCTCCGATCCTCAACCTGCGAATCGAGGACGCGGCGGGCGCCGGCATCGGCCAGTGGAGCGACTTCCAGCTGGTCGACGAGGTGCGCATGACCTGGGACATGGACGTGCACTCACCCGGCGACTCCCAGTACCTGGCGGCGCGCATCCCGGGCCAGGACAGCTCGCGCGCGGTCATCCTCGGCGCCCACGTCGACTCGCCCAACTCCTTCGGCGGGGTCGACGACGGCAGCGGCGTGGTTTCGATCCTGCAGGTGGCCGAGGCGCTCGACTCGTCTTGCGATCCTCCGGCGGTCGACGTCTACCTGGTCTTCTACGGCAGCCACGAGCGCGGGGTGTACGGCTCGTCGGTGTTCGTCGCCGAGCACCAGGAGCTGCTCGACCGCACCCTGGCCGTGCTCCAGGTCGACTGCCTGAGCGTGCCGTTGGACGGGATCGAGATGTTCCTCAACCTCGAGACCTGGCCGTTCGGCCGCTTCGGGGACGCTCGCCTGCTGTGGCCCGACTACCTGTCCCAGCTCGCCGCCGACCGCGGCATCTACGCCAATCCCCTCGGCTACTACGGCCTGGTCTCCGACAACTCCAACTACACCGCCTGGGACGTGCCCAACGCCAACCTCATCTTCATGAACCCCTACGACCCGACCGAGGTCCACTACGCCGGCCACATGCACGACCCGTACGACACCGCCGAGCTGGCGCGCAGCCAGGCCTCGACCGTGGTCGACATGGCCACCCTGGCGCTCGCCGCCGCTCTCGACACCGGCCGCGACAACCCCCTGCTGCGCGTGACCCCGGCCCCGGTCGCCCGGGCGGTCGTGGTCGCGAGCCACACCGAGTGCCCGCACATGACGCCCACCCACCTGGTCGACTTCGGCATGGCCCTGGCCTGGCACGGCCTCGACCTGGACCTGGTCCCCTACGGTCAGCCGGTCGCAAGTGGCGACCTGGCTGACGCCGCGCTGGTGGTGGTGCTGCCGGTCCACGACTACCCGAGCGTGGACGGCGACGTCGACCTCTACGACGAAGCCTTCACCGAGACCGAGCTCGACGCGCTCGAGGCCTACGCCGGCAGCGGCGGCCTGCTGGTCGTCACCAACAGCGCCCACCGCCTCAAGTACTCCAACTACGTGTACGAGGCCAACGAGGACTCGTTGGACATGAACGCCCTGGCCGGGAGGTTCGGCGTCGAGTTCATGGACGACGAAATCGACACGACCACGCTCCAGGTCACCGGCTCGCACCCGCTGGTCTCGGGTCTGACCTGGCTCGCCGGAGCCCCGTTCAACGGGGTCGCCTTCGCCCACGACCAGGGCCAGGTGCTGGCCCGGGCCGGCGTCGCACCGGCCGTGGTCCTCGTGCCGACTACCGCCGGCGAGGTGCTGGTGCTGGCCGACCTGGGGTTGCTCGGCAACGACTTCGACCAGCCGGAGAACCTGGGCTTGTGGGAGAACCTCGCCGACTACGCGTTGTCGCGGTAGGGCGGCGCCAGCCTGCGACCTCGCTTTGGCCAGCGATGGCGCTCGCCGCAGACCGTGAGCTCAGCGCGGGGTGAAGGCGACCGCCGGCACCAGCACGCGGTCACCGGACTCCAGGTCGACGATGCTGGCGTAGGCGACGAATGGGCAGCGCAGGCTCTGGGTGGTGAGGAGCGCGGCGGCGGCGATCTGCTCCGGCGCGGCAACCGCCCCGAGCACGTCGCGCTCGAGCGTGGCGGCGAAGGGCGGCAGGTCGGACGCCAGCTCGCCGAGCGAGGCGCCGGCGTCGTCGACGAGGGCGATGTCGACCCGCATGGGCTCGTCGCACAGGCTGATGAGCCCGAGGTCGGTGTGCCGGCGGGCCGAGCGCTCGAGGCCGATCAGGTGTCCGACGGCGAAGTGCCAGACCGCCGCCGCCTCGGGCAGGGCCGGCGCCAGCTGGCCGACGGCGCCGGCCGCGCCCGTCGCCCAGGTGCGGCCGGACGCGACCACGGTGGCGGCGCTCGGCACGATCCGCACCGCCGCCTCGCCCTCGAAGTCAAACAGCGAGCCGAGGACGTCGTCGATGCGCCGGGTTTGCTGGGCCTGCACGGTCAGCGTTGGCCGGCCGGGGAGGACTCCGGTCGCAGCGAGGGCCTCGAGCTGGCAGCTGACCGGATTCGGGCCGATGTTGGTCAGCAGGAGGTCGGTGGTCCAGCTCCGGCCCTGCTCGTCCATCCGATGGGCGGTCCCCGGAACCACCTGCGATGGGCCGTGGCCGACCAGCCAGTGCAGGCCAATCCCGGAATTCGACTTGTGCGCGGCCACCACCTTGGCGCCGTCCCACAGGAGGTCGATCTGCCCAGACTCCGAGACCCCGGGCGGCTCGTCCTCGATCAGGAGGGGCTGCCAAGAGGCTCCGTCGACGCTTGAGTAGAAGGCCCTGGTGTAGCGGCCGTCGTCACCCCAGGCGATGAACTCCTCGCCGGCCCAGACGACGGCTCGAAAGCGCTCCCCCTCCCAGTTCCTCGTCCACTCGATGCCGTCCGGCGAGGTGGCCAGGAGGTTGCCGACCGCAACCACCAGCGACCCGTTCCACTCCAGATCCTCGACCCTCCGGTCCCACCACTCCGCCGTCGCTGACCAGCTCACCCCGTCCGGGCTGAACAGCAGGTGCGTGTCCGAGTTGTTGCTTTCCCCCTCGGCAGCGACGAAGCCGGTCCCGATCCACTCCACCTCCACCAGGTCCCGCCACTCCGGGAGGTCCTCGAGCTGCCATTCGCGGCCATCCGGGCTGTGCCCGACCATGGCCCGGCGGCCGCCGAACTCACCATCGCCTCCCACCGCCAACCACTGCCCGTCGCCCCACACCAGATCCTCGAGTTGCCCGCGAGCCAGCGGCTGCTCGTGCCACTCCCTGCCGTCGGCGCTCCAGGCGGTGTGGTCGTAGCCCACGGCGACGAACTCGCGCCCGTTCCAACGCACCGCCCCTTGCCAGGCCAGGGTCTGCCCATCCTGACTCTGCCACTCGCGGCCGTCCGGGCTCCAGGAGAAGCCGTAGCCGCCCGCGACGTAGAGGCCGTTGCCGAAGCTGACGCTGATCGCCTGGACGGCGACTTCGTCGAGGTGCCAGACCGGAGGAGTCGTGGTGGCGACCTGGGTCAGGGAGTCGCCCGAGCTCGAGTCGACGAGGGACGACCAGGCCACGAAGCAGCCCTCGGCCGTGCGATTCGCCACGGTGGCGAAGCCGGCCGTGACCGCCTCGTGCCCGAGCTGCGCGAAGAGGTCGCTGGCCATGGCCGAGGCGTAGGGCTCGAGCGCCAGCGTCTTGGCGCCGAGGAACCAGCCATCCTGGTCAAAGAGCGTGAACACGACCTCGAGCCGCTCGCCGGACGGGTTGCTGGCGCCGACGTTGGTGTAAAGGCCCTGGCCGCGGACCAGACCGGGGAGGTAGCGGACCTGGTCACCGCTCTGCGCCTCCTGGAGGGGGACGGCGGGCACGGCTCCCGCGCCCGCTGCACCCGCGCTGCGCGCCACCGCCGCGATTTCGACTCTGCAGGCGATGAGGAGGCCGCAGGTTGCGGGGGTCTGGCCTGGGATCTGGGTCAGGACGTCGGCGAGCCGCGCCGAGCCACCCGGCTCGAGCTCGACCGCGGCCAGCCGGCCCACGGGTTGGGCCCCGTCGAGCGCCAGCACTGCCGCGTAGGCGACCTCCGAGCCCGGGTTGTGTAGGCTGAGGTCGGTGGTCCAGGGGCGGCCGCCGAGGCCCGCGCCGAACGCCGCCGCCGGCACCACCAGCGGGCGCCAGCCGGGCTCGGCCACGGTCGGCACGACCTCGACCTCGATCGGCTCCGACCAGGGCGACTGCCAGGCGCCGTCGAAGCACTCGCGCACCGCCCGCACGCGGTAGCCATAAATCGTACACGGAGGTGTCCAATTCTGGATTCGGCTGGCAACCGTGTCATACGTAACCCCACCGTTGTGCCAGTCGTCCCGGGGAGGGGGCTCGCCGCCCCGCTCCTGGAACAGGTAGGAGGTCGCTCCCTCTACCTCGTCCCAGCTGATGGTGAAGTACTCACTGCTGCCAGCCATCTCAGGACCGGTCAAGCCCCGAGGCGTGGTCGGGGCGGCGCACGGGGCAATGACCTCGACCACGTTCGTGATCGCGTCGGCGCCCCGCGCGTTGCCGACCATGAGCTGGACCGAGTTGGCGCCGGGCGCATCCCAGGCATGGACCGTCTGTGGCCCGGTGGCGGTCGACCCGTCACCGAGCTCCCAGCGCCACCAGGTGGGCGCCCCGGTCGAGAGGTCGACCAGCTCGACCGGCTGGCCGGCGATGACCGTCAGCGGCCGCCAGGCAAAGGCGGCGCGCGGTGGCTGCTCGTCGTCCGGGCATGGTGCACGCGCAATGACTCCGTGACGCCCGACCACGGTCGCGCCGCACCCGCTCGCAGTCAGAGCCAGCAAGTCGCCGGCGAGGCCGGTCTCCTCGAGCCGCCACTCGCTCCCGTCGGCGCTGGTCAGCAAGGCGCCGTCGACGCCGACCGTGACCAGGCCGTCACCGACGGCGTCGACTCCCAACAGGTCGCGCTCCGTGCCCGAGCCTTCAGCCTGCCAGGCGAGACCGTCCGCGCTGGTGAAGATCGCGCCTGAATCGCCCACGACGACGAAGCGGCCGGCGGCGAAGGCCACGTCACGGGCCGCTGTCAGCCCCGGCAGCTCGACCTCCTCCCAGGTCGCGCCGTCGGCGTTGCGGCGGACGCCCCCGTACTCGTCCACGGCGACCAGGGTCGCGCCGTCCGAGGCCACGGCCGCGACCCTCCAGCCCCAATCCGTCTCGCTCACCACCCACTCCACTCCGTTCGCACTGGTGACCAGGGAGTACCAGCCGACGGCGACGAAGCGGGTCCCGTCCCAGGTGATCGCCTCAAGCTCACTGCCCCCGGAAAGCAGGATAGGGTCCTCCCAGGTCAGGCCGTCCGTGCTAGTCACGACGCCCTCCACGTCCCAGCACCCAACCCAGGGCCCGCACCAGGTGGCGTAGCCGGCGATGACGAATCGGCCCCTGCCATAGGCGATTCCCCGGGAGACCCACTCCGAGGGCAGGTCTGCCGGACCGCCCCAGGCAAGACCATCTTGGCTGGAGAGGACGTGCGGCGTGGACTCGGCGATCGCCACCAGGCTCACGCCGTCCGAGGCCACGGCCAGGTCGTGCTCGACCAGGCTGTTGGACGCTCGCCAGTGTGCCCCGTCCGGGCTCGAGGCGATGTGGCCCCCGAGGCCGACCGCGACCGGGCCGCTCGGTCCGCAGACCACGCTGTCGAGCGGCAAGGCCTGACTCAGGCTCGGGGTGGCGTGCCACTCCAGCCCGTCGCTGCTGGACGAGTGGACGCCCTCCTGGTTGACGCTCACAAACTGTCCCAGACACCAGGCGAGGTCATGCGGTGGCACAAGTCCCCATCCAGGGCGAGCTCGCGTCACCACCAGCCCGCCGTCGGTGAACGAACCGACGTAATGCGAAGAGCTCCAGTACCACCCCTCGGGCCATCTCCAGCAGAGGGCAGCGCCGAAGACGACCGTGCTCCCGTGCGCTGCCACCGACCCCAGGTCGTCGTAGATCTCGCCCTGGGCCGGAACCCAGCTCACCAGGTCGCGGCTGCTGAGCACGGTTCCGGTTCCGGTCATGCACCCTCCGTCGCCGGCGGCGACGAATGCCTCGCCGGCCCAGGTCACGGCTCGCAGCGCGTACTCGGTGCCGGATGCCCGTGCGCTCCACCGCCCGCCGTCCGCGCTCACGAGCACGGTGCCCTGATCGCCCACCGCCACCAGCAGGCCGCCCGGGCCGGAGGTCACGCCGTGCAGGTCAACAGCGACCCCCGAGGTACCCATGGACCAGGTCTCGCCGTCCCGGCTGGTGAGCACCACACCGCCCGCGCCCACAGCCACGAATAGCGCCCCGTTCCAGGTCACGGCCTCGAGGTCGGCCTGGACCGGTGGCGCGACCACCGACCAGGCGAGACCGTCGGCGCTGCGCAGGATCGTGCCCAGCTCGCCGACCGCCACATAGGTCTCGTCCCCGAAGGCGATGTCCGCGAGGTCGGCCGAGGTCGGGAGAGGGTTGAGCAGCCGCCACGGTGGGTCGGTCTGCGCGGCAGCGGGGAAGGCGAGCCCAAGGATCCAGAGCCAGAGGGTACCAGGGGCGAACCAGCGCCAGCCTCGTGGGCTACCCATTCCCTGCCCTTCCTCCTCGATCGCGTGCTGCCTCTCCAGCCTGGCACAGATCCTCATGCCCGTCTCCGCGTGCTCGCGATCCGCTGTCCGTCGCCCTTCGCTGCCGCGCAGGGGAGCCGCTGCAGCCTTCCGCGTCCTCGGTATCTGCGTTCTTCCACCTGATCAGAGGTCGCGATCGGGGCGCGGTTGATACGCCCGCTGTCGCGTTGGCAGCTCACATCGCGACCTTCCTCGCCACCCGGGCTGTAAGGCCCGCCTGACTGGTGCCGGAGCTCGCCCGCCTTCGGTCCAGCTCGAGCTCGGGCGGGTGCTCCCGGTAGCGCCGGTACGCCTCTCTCCAGGTTGACGACGTTGGCGGCTTATCGGTCATCCGGTCGGCGTGGTAGCGGCGCCGGCAGGACACGGACCCAGAACCAGGCGCGCTCGACGAGCGCGGAACGCGCACCACGAGCTCGCGCGCGGCATCGGCGGGCCAGCTCGACATGGCGCCATGGTCGGACGCCGAGGCGGCAGCACACGAGCGGGGCAGTGGTACGATGGTTGGCGGACCCAATCGATCAGGACAAGGCCGGGAAGGGGAGGAAGATCGTGAGCAGGGCTCAACTTCGGAGCTTGGCGTCATACCCGTCGTGTGTCGTGTCTCTCACCGTCGTGGTGATCGTCGCCCTGGGTGCGGCGCCTGTGGCGGCGCAGTTCGACGCCACCGTCGACCTCGACGCCGACATCGACCCGGCGATCCCGGGCGACCTGGTGACCTTCACCCTCGAGGTGGAGAACCTCGGCCCTTCCGTCCACCCGCAGGTTTACTCGAACATTCTCCTGCCCCTCTACGGCTTCCAGCCGCCGGGAGGCACGGGCTACCCGGGCGGCTGCGACCTCTGCCCGGACACTGGCCAGGGCTGTGGCATCGCCAACATCAACGAGGACGGCACCGGCCAATGGTACATCTGGTGTGACCACGGCATCATGGACCCAGGGGCCCTCCACCACGTGTGGGTTGAGGTGCCGCTCGCGATGCCGCCGCCGACGATGCCGGTCCTGCTCGAGACCGCGCCCACCCCGCGCGAGTTCGACTTCACCATCGGCGACTGGACCAACTCGCCGGCCTCGGACTACATCACCCTGGACATCGCCGCTCCGGCCGAGGTAGTCGATGATGGTTCGGCGAACCCCACGGCGGGCTGCAACGCGCTGACCGGCTTCACCCCCGGAAGCATCGCCCTGATCCGCAGGGGCGACTGTGACTTCGGTCTCAAGGCCCTCAACGCCGAGGCTGCCGGTGCGGTCGGCGCGGTGATCAGCAACAGCTATCCGCTCGATGATCCGATGGGGGGCCTCATCATCATGGGCGAAGGCACCTTCGGCTCGGTCGTGACCATCCCGGCTGTGTTCGTCACGATGGAGGACGGCGATCTGCTCGAGGCCGACGCCGGCTCCGGCCTCGCGATGCGGATGGGCGGAGTGGCGCCGACCGGAACCTACTTCCTGGACGAGCGCGGGGTGGCGTTCAACAACGACTTCCCGGACGACAACCCCGCCAACGACGAGGAGTGGTACTCGCTCGAGGTCAGCCAGGCCCTGATTTTCAGGGACGGCTTCGAGTCGGGCGACACCTCGAACTGGTCGGCAACGGGGGGCTGACGGATCCGGGACCGCGCGCTGGCGGGGCGCCGCTATACTGCCAGCGTGGTCGCGGACAGGGCCTCCGGCCCGCACGGGCGTGAAGCGGCCGAGCCACGGCCGGGCCTCTGCCGCCGCGCCGCACGCTACCTGTTGCGGCTGGGGCGACGGCTGCACACCCGCTGGGGCCGACACGGCGTGCACTTCGTCTTCCACCGTGGCTACTCGGGAGCGGTCACCAACGTGCCCCACGACCCGGTGCGGGGCGAGCGCATCCTCGCCTTCCTCACCGGCGAAGGCCTGCTCGACGAGCGCGACATCGCGGTGCCGCGCCGGCCGTCGTTGAGGACCCTGCTCCGCGTTCACGACGCCGAGTACCTGGAGAGCCTGGCCCTGCCCGAGGCCATGCCGCGGATCTTCGGCGCGACCATGACCGACGAGGATCAGGAGAACGTGATCAAGGGCCAGCGACTGATGGTCGGCGGCACCCTCTACGCAACCCGCCTGGCCCTGACCAGGCGCGGCGTGGCCGTCAACCTGGGCGGCGGCTTCCATCACGCCTACCGCGACCGGGGCGAGGGCTTCTGCATCTTCAACGACGTGGCCGTGGCCATCGCCCGCATCCGGGACCGCGGCTTCTCCGAGCCGATCCTGATCATCGACCTCGACCTCCACGACGGCTCGGGCACGCGCTCGATCTTCGCCCTCGACCCGTCGGTCCACACCTACTCGGTGCACAACCAGCACTGGTCGGACACCGAGGCGGTGGCCTCGACCTCGATCGCCCTCGGCGACGGCGTGTCCGACGAGCACTACCTCGGCACCCTGGTCAAGTCCCTGCCCGACGTGGTCGAGTCGGTGGCGCCCGGGCTCGTGTTCTACGTGGCCGGTGTGGACCTGGTGACCGGCGACCCGCTCGGGACCTGGCAGGTGACGGCCGACGGGTTGCTCAGCCGGGACCGCTACGTGATGGGCCTGCTGCGCCGCCGTACGCGGCCGATCCCGGTGGTGGTGGTGCTGGCCGGGGGCTACGGCGACTCGGCCTGGCGCTACTCGGCGCGCTTCTTCTCGTGGTTGCTGGCGGGTCACGTCATCGAGCCCCCGGCCAACGAGGAGATGACCCTCATGCGCTATCGCCGAATCTGGCGCAAGCTCGACCCCCTCGACCTGACCTCGGAGCCTGACGACTCGAGCTGGAAGCTGACCCCCGAGGACCTGGTCGGGATCATCCCCGGCGCGCCGCGCCAGACCAGGTTCCTCGGCTACTTCTCGCGCCACGGCCTGGAGCTGGTGCTGGAGCGCTTCGGTCTCTTCGACCAGCTCCGGGTCCGCGGCTTCGACAACCCCTGCCTCGACCTCGACCTCGACCACCCCCAGGGCCAGACCCTGCGCATCTTCGGCGACCTCGACCACGACGAGCTGCTGATGGAGCTGCGGGTCGACCGCAGCCAGCGGGCTGTGCCGGGCATGGAGGTCCTGGTCATCGAGTGGCTCCTGCTGCAGAACCCGCGCGCCGCCTTCGGGCCATACCGTCGACCCCTGCCCGGCCAGATCCACCCCGGCCTCGGCCTGCTCAAAGGGGTCTTCGGCTGGCTCCTGGTGGTGTGCGAGATGCTCGAGCTGGACGGGGTCTACTACGTGCCCTCGCACTATCACGTGGCGGCTCAGAGCCGACGCCTGGTGCGCTTCCTCGAGCCCGAGCACGAGGCGCGCTTCCGCCGGGTGCGCGAGCTGGTCGCGAAGCTGCCCATGGCCGCGGCGACCCGTCTCGTGGCCGAGGGCGGCATCCGCGACGAGACAACCGGAGCGGCCTTCCAGTGGCAGGGCTTCCCCATGGTGCTGCCGGTCTCGGAGAGGCTGAAGTCCAGGATCCTCGACGAAAAGGAGTACGAGGCCCGGGTGGGTGAGGAGATGGCGCGGCTGCGGCTGACCCTGGCGGAGAGGTAGGAGGGCCGTTTCCGAGCGGTCTCGGTGGCGCCTGTACCCGAGCCCGAGCCCGTTGCCGTTGTCGTTACCGCTTCCGACGCGGTCACCGCCATCCTGCAAGCGGCCCGGCAGCCGCAACAGCAACGGCAACGACAACGGAATCGGGATCGGGATTGGGATCGGAGAGCCCTCCCGACCTTGCGCCAATCCGGCCGCTGTGTCATGAATTGACCCGTGGCAGGGAGCTTCCGGCACGCGCTCGTCATCGGCGCCTCGTCCGGCATCGGCGAGGCCCTGGCGCATCGCCTGGCCGCCGACGGCGCCCGGGTCGCCCTGGTGGCGCGGCGGCGGGCCGAGCTGGAGCGGGTGGCATCCGCGATCAACGCCGCGGTTGGCGAGGAGCGGGCGCTGGTCTTCGTCCACGACGTCCGTCGCCATGAGGAGGTGCCGGAGCTGTTCCAGGAGGTTGCCCGCAGCCTGGGCGGTCTCGACCTGGTGGTCTACGCGGCGGGCGTGCAGGCCAGGGTCGCCTTTGACGAGTACGACCCGGCCAAGGACCGGGAGATGCTGGCCGTGAACCTGCTCGGCGCGGTGAGCTGGCTCGACCCGGCGGCCGAGCGCTTCGGCCGACTCGGGCGGGGCACGATCGTCGGCCTGGGCTCGGTGGCCGGTGACCGCGGCCGCTCCGGCAACCCGGCCTACAACACCTCCAAGGCCGGCCTGGCCACCTTCCTGGAAGCCCTGCGCAACCGCGTCGCGCGGCGCGGGGTCAAGGTCGTGACCGTCAAGTGCGGCTTTGTCGACACGGCCATGACTGCGGGGATGGGCGGCCTGTTCTGGCTGATCTCGGCCGATCGCGCGGCCCGCATCATCCTCGCCAAGGCCCGGCGCGGGGCGGTGGTCGCCTACGTGCCGGCTCGCTGGCGGCCGCTGATGTGGGTGATCCGCTCGATCCCGTCGTTCCTCTTCCGCCGCCTCAAGGTGTGACCGTGCTGCCCGCCGACCGGCTGGAGTGGGTGGAGGGGTGGGGCATGGCCGTGGGCGCGGCCGGCTACGTCCTCCGCCCGAGCACGGTCGCCGGCGTCCAGGAGGCGCTGGCCATGGCCCGCAGCAGCGGCCTGCCGGTGGCCCTGCGCGGCGCCGGTCGCTCCTACGGCGACGCCGCCCTGCGCGCGGAGTCGCTGGTGCTCGACCTCGAGCGGCTCAGGCGGGTGCTGTCCTGGGACCCGTCGTCGGGCGTGGTCGAGGTCGAGGCCGGGGTCACCGTGCGCGAGCTCTGGCGCCACGCCCTGGGCGACGGCTGGTGGCCGCCGGTGGTCACCGGGACCATGGAGCCGACGGTGGGCGGCAGCCTGGGCATGAACGTGCACGGCAAGAACAACTGGCGGCGGGGCTGCTTCGGTGAGCACTGCCTCGAGCTCGACCTGGTCCTGGCCTCGGGCGAGGTCCGCACGCTGCGCCAGGACCGCGACGCCGAGCTCTTCGAGGCCGTGGTCGGCAGCTTCGGCCAGCTCGGCGTGATCACCCGCGCCCGCCTCCGCCTCAAGCAGGTCCACTCCGGCCTGCTCGAGGTGCAGGCCGTGGCCGCGCCCGACCTCGGCGCCGCGCTGCGGGCGGCCGACGAGGCCAAGGAGCGCTGGGAGTACGTGGTCGGCTGGCTCGACGCCTTTGCCCGCGGCCGCGGGCTGGGTCGCGGTCTCCTCCACTTCGCCCGCCACCTCGAGCCGGGCGAGGACCCGGCGCCGGCCCAGAGCCTGCGGGTGGAGACCCAGGACCTCCCCGACACCCTCGCCGGGGTGGTGCCGAAGGCCGTGATGTGGCGCCTGCTCAAGCCCTTCAGCAACCGGCCCGGCATGCGCCTGGTCAACCTCGCCAAGTACCTCGCGGGCAGCGCCCTCGGCCGCGACGCGCGCTACCGCCAGTCCCTGGCCGAGTTCTCGTTCCTGCTCGACTACGTGCCGGGCTGGAAGCAGGTTTACCTGCCCGGCGGGCTCATCCAGCACCAGAGCTTCGTGCCGGCCGCGGCCGCCGAGGCGGTCTTCCGGCGCCAGCTCGAGACCTGCCAGCGCTTCGGCATGCCGTCGTTCCTGGCCGTGCTCAAGCGCCACCGTCCCGACCGCTTCCTGCTCGGCCATGGGCTCGACGGATTCTCGCTCGCGCTCGACTTCCCGGTGATCGCGAGCCGACGCGACCGGCTGTGGCGGATGGTGCGCGAGCTGGCCGAGCCGGTGGTCGAGGCGGGCGGCCGCTTCTACCCGGCCAAGGACGCAGCGCTGCCGGCCGAGCTCTACCGCGCCAGCTTCCGCTCCGGCGAGCTGGAGCGGCTGGCCGCGCTCAAGCGCGAGCTCGACCCGGACCACGTCTTTCGCACCGCCCTCGGCGATCGCCTGCTGCCGTGAAGATCTTCGCCATCGCCGACCCCCATCTGTCGCAGGCCACACCCGGCAAGGCGATGGACGTGTTCGGCGAGGAGTGGCGCGACCACCCGCAGCGGATCGAGGAGCGGTGGCGGGCGCGGGTCGCGCCCGACGACCTGGTGCTGGTGGCGGGCGACATCTCCTGGGCCATGCGCCTCGAGCAGGCCAGGCCAGACCTCGAGCTGTTGGCCGCGCTGCCCGGCCGCAAGGTCCTGGTGCGCGGCAACCACGACTACTGGTGGAGCTCGGCCACCAAGGTGCGGAGGGCCCTGCCGGCCGGGATGCTGGCGGTCCATGACGACGCGATCCTGGTCGACGGGGTGGCGGTAGCCGGCGCCCGGCTGTGGGACGACCTCGAGATTCGCTACGGCCAGCTCAGGCTACGCCGGCCAAGGGGCGCGCTGGCCAGTAACTTCCAGCTCATGGACGTCGACAGCGCCGAGCAGATCTTCCAGCGCGAGCTGGGCCGCCTACAGCGCGCCTTGGGGCGTCTCGACCCGGCGGCCACGCTGCGGGTCGCGCTCGTCCACTTCCCGCCCCTGGCCCCGGACCTCGCGCCCTCGCGCGCCTCGGCGCTGCTCGAGGCGGCTCGGGTCGACCACTGTGTGTTCGGCCACCTCCACGGCCTCGATCCGGTCCGCGTCAACCCCCTCTACGGCGAACGCAGCGGCGTCCGCTACTGGCTGACCGCCTGCGACTACCTGGACTTCGACCCGGTCGAGATCGCCGAGCTGTGACGGGAGGCCAGCCGGGACCCCGGGGGGCACGGCCGTATACTCTGTCCATGGCCCTTTTCGCGCCGCTGTTCGGGGCATTGGAAGGTGCCGGCGCCCGCTATGTGGTCATCGGTGGTGTGGCTGTCGTCCTCCACGGCTACACACGCTTCACCCAGGGCCTCGATCTGGTGCTCGATCCCGAACCGGAAGGGGCGCGCCGCGCCATGGGCGCGCTGGTCAGCCGAGGGCTGCGGCCCGTCGTGCCCGTCGATCCGCTTGACTTCGCGAACCCCGCGTTGCGTCGCCAGTGGGCCGAGCAACGCAACATGGTGGTGTTCTCCCTGCGCGACCCCGACAACCCGCTGCTGCTCGTCGACGTGCTGCTGGAGAGCCCGGTAGCTTTCGACGGCCTGTACTCCCGCTCTACCGTCGTGAGCTTCCAGTCTGTCCGGGTCCGGGTCGCGTCCCTCGACGACCTCATCCAGCTCAAGAGGATCGCCGGCCGCAACCGGGACATGGACGACATTCGCGAGCTGGAGGAGATCCGCAAGCTGCTTGAAGGAGAGCAAGGGACATGAGCTCGACCGAGCGTTCGCAGGCATGGGAAGCGCATGAGCGACAG
>Ga0316628_100000177_pt1 | contig 40035 bp, 27 predicted proteins | sample OWC_Aug_M2_C1_D5_FD_207648 | JGI IMG/M metagenome (GOLD analysis project Ga0316628, IMG submission 207648) | Wetland soil microbial communities from Old Woman Creek delta, Ohio, United States - OWC_Aug_M2_C1_D5_C | ecosystem: Environmental > Terrestrial > Soil > Wetlands | place: USA: Ohio...
GTGCATCTCCCTTGAGGTTCTTGTTCTCCTTTGCCCATCTGTCGGCCTGGACCACTTCGAGCGGATATGTCGAAGCCATAAGTATCTGGACTAGCAGGGAATCAGGATAGAGCGCGATCGGTGCAAGCACCTGTTCCAGTTCTTCCTGTGAGAAAGCCGGCTTTGCCCCCTCCTGCGCCGCGGCCCCTGACGACATCACATCGAAGGGAGCGATCAACGCAAAAATCAGAAGCAAGCTCATTGCACGCATAACAGTTTTTGTCATAACGCCTCCTTTTCCCAGGACCGTCAGGGAAAAATCCCTCCAGTGCCGGAGATTAAAAAAACATACGAATGCGCCGAAACCTGTGCTTACGTCTCTCATGAACAACATCTGCACGATTTCTCGTTCTGTCTAGTCTTTTATGCCTATTAAGCAAGCCACCTGCCATCCCAAAATGCAGCGTATTTATTGCACTAAGTCATCTTTATACAAGGCTTTCGCGGAGAAGTAGAATGTGGAAAGGGCCTGCGGGAAATTATTCTTTGCCGATATTTCGGTAAGGCTGCCGATATTTCGTTAACATATTATTAATGGGGATGCGTCCGATTGATCCCCAGTTTTTTCATCTTCGACTGCAGCGTCGTCCCCTTCAGGCCAAGGATTTCAGCTGCGCCGCCTTTGCCGGTGACACGCCAGGCGGTCTTCTTCAGCACGTCTACAATATGGCTGCGCTCCATATCGTTGAGGTTTAGCACCGCCTCCCGTGAAGACGCGACCTCAGCGACTGCAGGAATAGACACTTCCAGCGTCCTGCCCCTGCTGACTATCATGGCGCGCTCTATAACGTTCTTGAGCTCCCGGCCGTTGCCCGGCCATCCGTAAGACTGAATGGTATCCATGATTTTCCTCGGGATGTTGTCGATACGCTTTCCCATTCTGTTCTGAAATTCCGTAACAAACGACCAGACCATGAGAGGAATATCTTCGCGACGTTCGCGCAGGGGCGGAATAACAATAGGAAAGACATTCAGCCTGTAGAAGAGGTCATTTCTGAACCTGCCGCCTTCTACCTCCTTAGCAACATTCCGGTTGGTGGCGGCGATCAGGCGGACGTCCACGTGGACGGGTTTCGTTGAGCCCAGTCTCTCGAACGTGCCTTCCTCGATCACCCTCAGCAGCTTGACCTGCAGTTCAGGGGGGAGATCGCCGATTTCGTCGAGAAAGAGGGTGGAGCCATCGGCAACCTCGAAGCGGCCTGCCATCCTCGTGAGGGCGCCGGTAAAAGCGCCCTTTTCCCGGCCAAACAGCTCGCTTTCGATCAGCGTGGGAGGCAGTGCAGCACAGTTGACCGACACCATGGGACGGTCTTTACGCCGGCTCATATTGTGGATCGCCCGCGCCAGCAATTCCTTCCCGGTCCCGGTTTCACCCATTATGAGGACGGTAGTGTCGGTCAGGGCGACCTGCTCGGCCTGCATCAGGACCTTTTTCATGGCAGCGCTCTGTCCGACGATCTCCGTTTGTTCGCTTAGCTGCTTGACTTCTTCCTGAAGATAGACGTTCTCATCCTCAAGGCGTTTTTTGAGTACCTCGATCTCCCGGAGGCGCTCGCACAATTGGTCCTCCATCTGTTTTCTTTCGGTAATGTCAACTGATGCGCCCATTAAGCGGTCCGGTTCGCCCGAAGCGTTATAATGCACAAGCCCGCGGCAGATGATCCAGCGAACGCTCCCGTCGGACTTCACAATGCGGCATTCGTCGCTGAAGTCCTCTTTCTTCCCGACCGCCCGTTTAATTTTTTTGCTGATACGGGCACGGTCCTCGGAGTGGATAACACCGAGGAAGTCATCCAAACTCAGTTCCTTGTCCAGGGCAAGGCCGAGCATCTTCCGGGCTTTATCTATGGTCCATATGCGACCGGAGCCCACGTCCAGTGTCCAGAGGGCGGCATTTGCGGAATCGGCAGCCAGGCTAAGACGCGCCCAGCTTTCACGCAAAGAACTGTCAGCCTGTCTCCGTGTAATTGCACTGGAAAGGATTTGCGCGACAAGTTTCAACCTCTTCACAAGCAGCTCCGGCCATTCTGTCTCTCGCCGCAAAGAGGCGAAGCTCACCGCGCCAAAAACCGAGCCGCCTGCCGATAACGGGATCACCGCTGTGGATTTTGTGCCGTACAGGCGCCAGGACTCTTTGTCACGGTCTGCTTCCGGCGGAAGATCCGATAACTTTGTGATGGCGACAGTTTCCCCGGCCAGAACCTTGTCGGCAGTCCACGGAAAAAGTTGTCTTCCGTACAGCCGCCTGGGGACTAATAGGCCTCCTCTGTCATAGAAGTGCGCCAGTTGCATAGATCCGGTGTCCTTGTCGGACAACAGCCAAAGTGAGGAACGGTCCATGTCGAGGGAATCACAGATGCAACGCATAGTGTTCAGAATCTCATCTTCCAGCCGATCCGCCGGTAAATTGATCAATCGGGCCGATGTTTCGGACAACAGCATCTCGAAACGGAGCCGGTCCTCAAGCTCCAGTTTATTTCTTTGTCTATCCAGGACGCCGGCAAAAACATTGGCGATCAGTTGAAGCCGCCCGACCACTTCATCATGCCACGGGATTTCTGAACGGAGTTTCGCAAAAACCAGGGCGCCCACGACCTTTTCGCTTATTCTTAGCGGCAGGGAGATAAGTGCTTTCCTCCCGCTCGTGCGGAAAAAATCCTTGTCCTTCCCGGCCTCCTCAGGCAGATCGTCCAGACTGGAGAACATGACGATCTTTCCTCTGACAGCTTGCTGGTGGACCCATGGTACAGCCTTGCTTCCGGGGGAATCCGGCGCTTGCATGAGCCCCGGGGCCGTCCAGGAATGTGTAGGCACCGGTTGTGTCCCATTATCTCCCCATTGGATCAGGAGCCCCTGATCCAGATTGAGAAATTCGGCGATTCGCCGGATTGCATCCTCGATTTCAGCGTCTATCTGGGCCTCCGGCGCACTTACGAATCGGCCCGAGAGGTTGGCGATGAGGGCTTCGAATGTAAGCTGTTCTTCAGGCAGCAGACCCGTCAGCCTTTGACTCTTAACATCTCTTCCAGGGTTCCGGTCCGCCTTAAACATAATTCCGGTTGATTTATCCACCATACTCTCCGTGCCGCTGCATAGCATCCATGATCTGATCAGAACAACAGGCCTAAAGTTTGATTATCAGGTATATATCCCCAAATTAGCAGGTCTCCAGTGCGAAGTCAACCCTAAAAAAAACAGCAGGCCGGCGGCGGCACAATGCCGATCAGCCGGCATTCCGTCTTATGGCGAGGCAGCGGCAGCCCGCTAGAGCAGCTTACTCTTTTCCAGCTGTTTCAGCAGCGCTTCGATGAACGGATTGATGGCACCCTGTCGCGAGGTTTCGGCTTTCACCTTGGAAATGGACGACCAGATAAGCTTTTCGGTGCGTACCTCATAGATATTTGCGACAATCGTATAAAACTCTGTATCATAGGCTGAGCCGGCTGCAGGGACAAGAAGGGACGATCCTGAGTAGAAGTTATACCACCCGGCATAATAACTGACCGGCACTACATAACCCCCTTGGTGCAGGAGTTGCGCCGTCTCTGCCTTGCTGATCGCCCGCGCAACCAAAACGCTTTGGATGCCCAGCTCCCTGACTTTTGCCGCAATAGCGGCCTGGTCAAGTTCTTCACCGGGCTGAGAAAAGACCTTATTGGCCGGCACTGCTTCTACGCCCCGCGAAGCCAACCGATCTGAAAGGACATCCTCGAAATGTTTTTGCATAAAGTCGGGTTCGCCGGCTGAAACGACCAGGACTTTCTGAAGCCGCTGATTGTATCCCTCATCCTTCCATAAGTTTACGGTCTTGATCGAGGCACAGGAAATCGTCACCGCAACAAGCATAAGTGTAGCGAAGAAACCGCATCTAACTGAAATCCTCATAACGTCCATCCTCTTTTTTTGGATTTGCATGTATCCTCTTTTCCTTCATTTAAGGTCCGCGAAAAGCGCCACCACTGAGCGGGCCTCCGCCCGATAGGTAAATCCCGGAACTCCCGGCGATGTCCGCCATTCCACAATGTCGTTAGGAGAGTCAAGGGAGGTGTCGATCCATCGCCGCCACAGGTTTCCCCTGTTGTCGCCTGCAGGCGGCAGTTCGAAGACAAGCGGCTCCCAATATGCATTCAGTATCATATACAGGAGCATCTTTTCCTTTTGGACCTCCACGCTGAACGCCAGACAGTGCGAATGGCTGCTCCAGTCAGGCTGGTTGAGTTTAATGCCGTGCCACGCCTTGTTTGCCTGCCGGATCATCCGGTTCAGGCTCAGGCGCTCCCGCTCGTGATCAGCGTCCCGCAACATCCGTCGCGCGTTCAGCAGCGTCACGAACCGGTGCAGATCGGCATGTTTTTCGAGGAGGGTCCAATCGAACCAACTTGTCTCATTGTCCTGACAATAGGCGTTGTTGTTGCCGTTCTGCGTCTGGCGGACTTCGTCGCCCATCAGGATCATCGGCATTCCAATGGACATCAGAGTGACGGTCAGGAAGTTCTTCACCTGGCGGTTCCGAAGCCTCTCGACAGCGGGATCATCGGTGGGGCCTTCAACGCCGCAATTCCAGCTGAGGTTGTCGTTCGCGCCGTCCCGGTTCCCTTCGCCGTTTGCCTCGTTGTGCTTTTCGTTGTAGGAGACAAGGTCGTTGAGGGTGAACCCGTCGTGACAGGTCACAAAGTTCACGCTCTGTTCAGGCTCGCGTTCCTCGTGCCCGAAGATCTCAGGGCTGCCGATCAGGCGATCGGCAAAGCGCGCCGCCGACCCCTCCTCGCCGCGGAAGAAACTGCGCGCATCGTCACGGAACCGCCCGTTCCATTCCTTCCAGCTGTCCCCGATAAAGCTGCCGACCTGGTAAAGGCCTGCAGCGTCCCAGGCCTCGGCGATCAGCTTGGTGCCGGCCAGTATCGGGTCGGACTCTATGTCCCAGAGCACCGGCGGGTTGGCCAGGGGTGTCCCGTTCTCGTCCCGCGTGAGGATCGAAGCCAGGTCGAAGCGGAAGCCGTCCACATGCATCTCTTCGACCCAGTAGCGGAGACTGTCCATGATCATCCGGCGAACGATGGGGTTGCTTGCATCCAGGGTATTCCCGCAGCCAGTGTAATTGGAATAGAAGCGCCTGTCCTGCTCCAGGATATAGTAGGTCTCGTTCTCAAACCCCCGGAAACAGAGAGTCGGACCGTCGTGGTTGCCTTCGGCTGTATGATTGAACACCACGTCGAGAATGACTTCGATGCCCGCCCTGTGGAACGCCTTGACCATGTCGCGGAACTCGTCCACCGGCCCAAGCGGGTCCTTACGCGAGCTGTAGGCCTGATGGGGCGCAAAGAATGAGATCGGCGCATAGCCCCAGTAATTGATCTTCCCCGCAGGGCAGTCGTGGGCATCGAACTGAAACACAGGCAGCAGTTCGACCGCGGTGATGCCCAGTCCCTCAAGATACGGGATCTTCCCGATCAGACCGGCGAACGTGCCGCGTTTCTTCTCCGTGACGCCTGAACTGGGATGGCGGGTGAAGCCCCGCACATGCATCTCGTACACGATGGTCCTGGAGGAAGGCCTCTTCAGCGGCGCGTCGCCTTCCCAGTCGTATGCGGAGGGGTCCACTACCACGCTCTTCATTGCGGTCGCGGCGTTGTCTCCCTCCTTTTCGGCGGCATCACGGTTGTAATTCTTCGGCACAACGACGCCGCGACCGTATGGATCGAGAAGTACTTTGGAGGGATCGAACCGCATCCCCCTTGCTAAATCGGACGGTCCCTCAACCCGATAGCCATATATCTGCCCCGCCTTCACGCCGGGTGCGAACACGTGCCAGTAGTGATAAGTGCGGCTAGTCGCCGGATCGAGGCGTATAGTGCGCGCGGGCCGGGCGTCGTCAGTGTCATCATAGAGGAGAAGCTTAACCCCTGTGGCATTTTTTGAAAAGACGCTGAAGTTTACGCCCCCCTTCAAAACAGTCGCTCCCAGAGGGGAACTCCTGCCCTCCCAATTGCCGCGTTTAATGTCCGATGTCTTTCCCGATTCTTTTCCAGCCCTCGCCATGTTCTTCCTCCTTCGCAACGATGCCGGGTCCGGTGTTTTCGCCGTCATATTCATCCATCGCCAGCAATATCAAGCTATCGCCTATCCCGTCGGTACCGTGATGATCGGGGCGCCCTCCTTGGCACCTCCTGTTTCGGTGAGGGAAAAGACGAACATCAGAAACGAAAAGAGTGTCTTCGACCGCAGGTCCCGGTCGTCGATCCAGAACCAGTAGTTACGATACGGAACCGCAATGAAGGCGTCTCCCGGTCTGTCGGCAGAACTATAGATCCTTATGAGCGGAGGAACAGGGACGCCCTGCACCATTTCCCCGGGCATGGTCGGGTTCACCCGCTTCTCGTCGACATGAACGGAAGGCACGTCGATATACGACGCCAGGTCGATGATGATCTCGAGAATCGAACGCGTCAGCAAAGCGAGTTCCTTATCGTCTTTTGCTATAGAACCATAGACGACCCTGATGTCACCTGCAGAAGGGTCGAGGCCGAGAGTTTTCCGGACGAAGAGGATGTCCTCCTGCACCGACGGATTGACCTTCCCCCGGAAGCTCATCACCACCCCTTCCATCTCGCCTGTCTTCTGGACCCTCAGCCCTATGGCGCCCGAGTCCTGGACCCTCCTCATCCGCTCCAGCAGCGGATAGAACTCGGGGTCGGCCTGATGCGCACGCGCCGATCCTCCGTAGCGGTTCCTGACACCGTTGACTGTATGCACGCAGAACCTTAGGACGAGGTCGATCGGGTAGCCTGCCTGGATAAGACTCAATATGGCAGGCGGCGGCAGCGGCTTCATTAGGCTCCTGGCGAACTTCTCTCCGCTCAGGGGCATATACGTGATGGTGGGACGTTCGGCATACTGCGCAGTACCCAGCACGGACTGTGAGTTCGTCGCGGTCGTCACCGGATGGACCCAGGTAAGCCCGAGGTTCACCTGGGCCGCCGCCTGGTATTGGCTTATGACAGAGGCGACATCAAGAAAGACGGGTGTGTCGCCGTACCGCATTTTCACAGTGTTTATGAGCATCTGTTCTTTCCAGGAGTCGCCGATCGCCCCCGTGTAATCGAACCGGTCGCGGGTAACGGTATGAGGCCCGATACTGACGCAGCCCGGGAGGAACAGTATGCCGAGTGAGAGTACAACAAACATCAGCCTTTTGATCAGATCCATATCTGCCTCCACGATGTCATATCTGCTCCAGATGAAAGAAATGGCATTTCCACGGACCCAGGTCTACGTACAGACCGGAATCCCTCATCTCATCCCCGCTTCTTTCGAAGGTCTCATATGACAGCATATCGGCGAGACGCCACGTCTTTCCCGTCAGTTCATTCCACGCCGGCCGGACCCGTGCTTGAGCGGTCCCAGGACCGAAATTTATGATAATCAGATATCGCTCGTCGTCCTTGACCCAGCACCAGGCGAGAATGTTCAGATAGCTCTGGTTATCCTGCCATCCGCTGCGCTCGCAGAGCTGCCACAGTCCATTACGGAAGACGTCGTTATTGATCGCCTTTAGGAGGCGGTCATAGAAGGTTACAAGGTCTGTATCGACCTGCTCCGCAGGGCGGCGGCCCAAAAATACCGGCAGCCTCACCTTCATTCCCCCGAACTGCCCCTCATGGAAGAGCTTTGCACCCGGAATAGTCGCAATGGTCGCGGCAGCGGCACGCTCCTTTTGGGGGAAGAAGACTGAAGCAGCCCTCGGCTCATCGTGGTTTTCGATGAAGCGGACCATCCGCTCCTGGTAGGCGAGGTCGGCGCAGAGGTGAAGGCGGATACTCTCGGCAGGGTCATGCTCGAGACGGTCGTAGAGCTTTTTGTCGTAGCAGAAGTCAAAACCCTGCTGCTGCAGTTCCCACTCGAGGTCCCAGTATGCCTCGGCGATGAACCGGAACTCCGGAAACTTCTCTTTGGTCTCGGGAATGACCGTCGTCCAATAGTCGCTGCCGGGCTTTTGTCCTGCACGATTTCCCCAGGTGCGCCCGAAAATATTATTCAGCATGAGCATCGCCATGTCGCACCGGATGCCGTCACATTGTCCGGCAATGTCCGAAACAGTAGCGATGACCGCCCGGCGCAGACCGGGATCGAAGGCGTTTAACTGAAGCACATCCGGCCAGGCGGGGAAGTAGGGGTCTTTGCCGCAGGCGAAGACGCTGCCGCCCGCCTCGAAGAAAGATGCCGGGTCCCTTCTAAGATCATCGGCATCTCCACGGATGAAGTACCCCGGCTGCTCAAGGACCCAGGGGTGGTCAGGCGCCACGTGGTTCGGCACAAAGTCGAGGATAAGCCGCAGTCCGCGTTCCCGGAGCGTGCTGCGGGCGGCTGCCAGTCCTTCCGCTCCCCCGAGATGATCGTCGACCGCATACCTCCGCACACAGTAAGGAGAACCGACTATGTCCTCCGGCGAAAAGTCAGACAGCGCCCGGCGGAAGTCTTCGATGAGTCCCTGATTCTGCATCGCAACGCCGATTCCCGCAGGGCTCCTCTCCCAAACGCCCATGAACCATACGGCATCAGCGCCGAAGGATGCTAGGTAGTTCCATTCCTCGGAAGGCACCGTGGCAAGCGTGACCGGCCTTTTGTGTTTCCGGCTCAGCTCGTTAAGCCATACCCAGGTGTTGATTTCGTAGATCAGCGGATGTTTCGCCCATTGCTTCATGCCGGCTTCTTCTTTCCGCCTGCAAATATATACGCAAAAATGGTCACGGCAACTACAACGGATAATTTCACAAACAGCATAACCACCTTGCCGATTATCCCTGGAAACTCTATCGGAAGGTCATTCCACACAATCAGGGCTGAAACAATCAAAGCACCGATCAGAATAATGATCTGTTTTCCGTTCATAGCTAATCTCCTGGTCGCACAACGGTTGAAAAAATGCTTCTCACCCCACGCATATCGTAAATATTCGGATGCCTGGGCCATGTCCTCATCTCTTTGCCGCCCCTGCTTCCGGGGCGCCCTTCACGAACGCAGCTCCTCTTCCCACTTCCAGTGCCCGTTTGGGATCCAGGAGGCCGTAAAGCTGGATCATCTTGGCCACAAGACCGGTCCAGCCGGTCTGATGACTTGCGCCGAGCCCGGCGCCGTTGTCGCCATGGAAGTATTCGTAGAAGAGTATGTAATCGCGCCAGTGTGGGTCGGTCTGGAACTTCTCCGAGCCTCCATACACCGGACGCTTACCCTGTTCATTCCGTAAAAAGATCCGGCTCAGCCGGTCCGAGATCTCCTTGCTCACCTCGAAGAGGTTCATCATCTTCCCTGAACCCGTGGGGCATTCAATTTTGAAGTTATCACCGTAGTAAAGATAATACTGCAGGAGCGCACGGATGATCATAGCGTTCACCGGCATCCAGATAGGCCCCCGCCAGTTGGAATTGCCCCCGAACATACCGGTGTTCGACTCGGCCGGCAGATAGTCCACCCGGTACTCCTGGCCATTCACGTGGAAGACGTAGGGGTGCTGCTCATGGAACTTGGAGATCGAGCGGATGCCGTAGGGGCTCATGAACTCGTTTTCGTCGAGCATCTTCGTAAGTATCCGGCGGAGCCGCTCCGGATTGACCAGGGCCAGGATCCCCCGGTCCGCCGCGCCGTAGTGTCCCGGGCCGGTAGGGTGCATAGTCTTCACGAGTTCGGGCATCCGCCCCAGGCGCTTCATGACCAGCGCCATCGCCCGCGGTATCTGCTCCCGCCACGCAGCCTCGATTACGGTCGTGGCGCACAGGGGCAGGAGCCCCACCATCGAGCGCACCTTGAGCCGCGTGGCGCTGCCGTCGGGGAGCCGCAGGATGTCGTAGTAGAAGCCGTCTTCGTCGTCCCACATGCCTTCCTGACCTGGCTTGTTCATGGCCGAGGCGATGTAGTAAAAGTGCTCGGCGAACTTCACGATCATGTCTTCGTAGGTGGGATCGTGAAGGGAGAGCTGAAATGCCAGTTCCAGCATGTTTTGGCTGAAGAAGGCCATCCAGGCCGTGCCGTCCGCCTGTTCGAGATGGCCGCCGGTGGGCAGCGGGGCGCTGCGGTCGAAGACGCCGATATTGTCCAGCCCGAGGAAGCCCCCTTCGAAGACGTTTTTGCCGAACCGGTCCTTGCGGTTCACCCACCAGGTGAAGTTCAACAGGAGTTTGTTGAACGTCGCCCTGAGGAACTCGAGGTCGGTCTCGCCGTGGAGGGCCTGTTCGGTCAGGTGCAGGAACAAAGTTGCCCAGGCATGGACCGGCGGGTTCACGTCACTGAAGTTCCACTCATAGGCGGGCATCTGGCCGCTGGGGTGCAGGTAGAAGCCTTTGAGCATCAGCTTCATCTGCTCCTTGGCAAAGTCGGGATCGACGATCGAAAGCGGGAGCGTGTGGAAGGCCAGGTCCCAGGCCGCATACCAGGGATACTCCCACTTGTCGGGCATCGAGACGACGTCCTCGTTCAGCATATGGAACCACTCCGAGTTCCGGGCGTTTCGGTATCCAGTATGGAGGGGGTTAGAGTGGTGCTCGTCCAGCCAGTTGTCACCGTCGAAGAAGAAGAACTGCTTGGACCAGAGCATGCCGGCGATCGCCTGGCGCATGACGTTTGCCGCGTCTTCACCCACTGAAGGCGGCGTCACAGACTTGTAAAACTCATCGGCTTCACGAAGCCTGTCAGCAAATACTGCATCAAAATCCTTTCCAAAGGGGTTACCCTTCCAGTCAGGAGAAATGTTGGACAGCCGCAGGCGGACAACTGTCGTCTGACCGGCACCGATATTGACCCGGTAGTGCGCCGCGACCTTGGTGCCCTGCTTTTCGGGATTCACCGCAGCCTTGTTGCCCTGCACCACGCAGTTGTTAATGCCGTCCTTCACGTACGGGCCGTCGTTCGGATACTCAGGAAAGAGCCGCTCGTTGTTCGTTGTGTTCTCGGTAAAGAGCAGCGGCACCTCGCCTTCGCAGGAAAGGATGAATTCACCCAGCACCGAATGCGTTACTGCGACCGCGCTCGTGCCCGCCTCTGCCTTGATCTGCTTGAGGTTTGGTTTCTCGGCGGCCCTGTTTGATTCGGCGATCCACGCCGCCCAGTTGTTCCGGAACCAGAGCGTCGGCAGGAGATGCAGTTCTGCCGCTTCCGGTCCGCGGTTGGCTGCCGTGATCTTTATTAGGATGTCTTCCGGGCCGGCTTTGGCGTACTCAACAAAGACGTCGAAATAACGGTCGTCATCGAAGATGCCGGTGTCGAGGAGTTCATACTCCATCTCGTTGCGGTTGCGCCGCTGGTTCGTCTGGACCAGATCGGCATAGGGAAACTCCGCCTGGGGATATTTGTAGAGATACTTCATGTACGAGTGAGTAGGTGTGCTGTCGAGATAGAAGTAGTACTCCTTCACGTCCTCGCCATGGTTGCCTTCGCTGTTGGTGAGACCGAAGAGCCGCTCCTTAAGGATAGGGTCCTTCCCGTTCCAGAGGGCCAGTGCAAAACAGAGCCGCTGCTTGTCATCGGATATGCCGGCGATGCCGTCCTCGCCCCAGCGGTAGGCGCGCGAGCGGGCATGATCGTGGCTGAAGAAATTCCAAGCGTCCCCGTTTTCGCTGTAGTCCTCACGGACCGTTCCCCACTGGCGCTCGCTTAAATACGGTCCCCACTTTTTCCAGTTGATCTTCTTCTGCCGCTCTTCTTCCAGTCTCTTCCGCTCCATGTTCTTGCCCCCCTTCCTCTACTTCCATTCTACCACCCGATGCACATCTGCCAAAGGACGTCATAGGTATCTTTTCTGTTGGTCCGCATCCGCCTCTTGCCTCACTCTCTACTTGCCTTCTGCTGCGGGCCGCTGATGGCTGCAGTCTCCCCGCTTCCCTGCTTCTTCTGCCAGGATGAAAAATGTTCACGTATCACTGCGATCGCTTCGTCCGCGGTGTTCAGACAGATCGGGATATTCATGTCTTCCGGATTGGCCAGCGGGAATTCCGGCCTCAGCATGTAATCGCGCGCCCACTCAACAAGACTGGCATACATCTTCCCGATCAGAATGAGCGGGGTCCTGTCGTCAAGATGCCTCACCTGTAGAAGCTGCCATATCATAAACATCTCAAGGGCTGTGCCGACGCCTCCGGGGACAACAACGAACGCGTCCGACATAAGCACAAACTGGTGCAGCCTGGTAAAGAACGTGCGATGTTCGAACGCCTGTTCTACGAATGGGTTGACGTCCTGTTCGAACGGCAGGTCGATGCGCACGCCCAGCGAGTGGCTGCGGCCGCCCGCGCCTGCCTCGGCAGCACCCTCATTGGCGGCCTGCATCAACCCCGGGCCGCCGCCTGTCACGATGTCACAGCCCATCTCCGAGAGTGTTTTTGCAAGGCGTTTGACTTCTGCAAAAACCCACGAGTCCCTAGGCACCCGGGCAGATCCGAATATCGTAACCCTAAAACTCTCTTTCTTCGATGGACGAAGACGCGTGAGGTCATTCACAACCTCCCAGAGGTTAAGTACGGTGCCGACCAGAATTTCTTTTACCCTGTCTTCGTCTGCAAGGCTGACTATTTGTGATGCGTTCTTTGCCGGGTCTTTCGCTTCCATACCTTCTTCCTCCTCGGTCTATTAGTCCTGCGCAGCCATTTCCAATATCCTCCGGCCATACTCCTCTTTCAGTTGCGTGAGAAATTGTCCGTCGATCTTTCCCTTCCCGGTCGTGATCTCAAGAAAGCGTTTCAATTGAGATTTTCAGGCCTTCATGGACACCATGTATCCGAGGAGGTCGACCACCCGGTTCGAATACCCCCATTCATTGTCATACCAGGCAATGATCTTAAATGCGTTCCTTTCGTCTTTGAAATTGTTCCGCAGCGTGGTGAGAGAGTCATAGATGGAAGAGCTGCTGGAATGAATAAAGTCGGTGGAAACAACTTCTTCGTCGGTGTATTCAAGAATACCCTTCAGATAAGACTCTGAGGCCTTCTTCATCAAGGCGTCGATCTCTTCGATAGAACTCTCCCTTACTGAACGGAGCGTAAAATCGATAACGGAAACATCCGGTGTCGGAACGCGAAATGCCATCCCGATCAACTTACCCTTCATGGAGGGAATCACCTCGTGAAGCGCCTTGGCCGCTCCGGTACTGGAAGGGATAATGTTCATCGCGGCTGCCCTGCCTTCCCTCCAGGTTTTCCTCGAAGGGCCATCTACGATCTTCTGTGTTGCGGTGTAGGAGTGGATCGTCGTCATAGCTCCCTTGTCAACACCGATCCCTTCTTTCAGCATCACGTGGACAAGAGGAGCAAGGCCGTTGGTTGTGCAGGAGGCATTGGAGACAATGTGGTGAACCTTCGGATCATATTCTCCTTCATTCACACCCATGACAAAGGTCTTCACACCGCCCTTGGCGGGAGCTGTAATAAGGACCTTCTTTGCCCCGGCTTGCAGATGGAGCTTCGCCTTCTCGTAATCGGTGTACAAGCCAGTCGACTCGACCACATATTCCACACCCAGGCTTTTCCAGGGGAGGAGGTCAGGGGTCTTGGCAGCAGCAACACACAGAATTTCCTGCCCATTGACGACAATGACGTCGTCTTCTGCCAGGGAGGGATTGCTCTTCCTGGTTGCCAGCGTCCCCTCAAATCGGCCGTGGACCGTATCATACTTTAACTGATAGGCGAAATATCTGGCGTCGGTGCCTACATCCACCACCGCCACTACATCAAACTCTTTTCCGACGACCCCCTTTTCCATCATCGCTTGCAAAGCGAGTCTCCCGATCCTTCCAAAACCGTTTATTGCCACTTTTGGCGCCATATGAACCTCCTTGAATCAGATAGTTTTTAAAACTTCAAACGGCTATTCACGGAATTGGTGGAACACCTTCTTTCCGGCGAACTTTGCCGTATTGCCGAGCTCTTCCTCGATTCGCAACAGCTGATTGTATTTTGCGACGCGCTCCGTCCGGCTTACCGCCCCGGTCTTGATCTGGCCTGCCCCCGTCGCCACAACCAAGTCAGCGATAAACGTGTCCTCTGTCTCTCCTGACCTGTGCGAGACCATGCAGGTATATCCGGCATTTGCCGCCATCTGCATGGCCTGAAGAGTTTCTGTCAGCGTGCCGATCTGATTGACCTTGATGAGAATCGAGTTCGCAATCCCTTCCCTTATGCCGCGGGCCAGCCGTTCAGTGTTGGTCACGAAGAGGTCATCACCTACGAGCTGGATCTTCTTGCCCAGAGTGTCGGTAAGAAGCTTCCAGCCCTTCCAGTCGTCCTCCGCCATCCCGTCTTCGATCGAGATTATCGGGTACTGGCGGACCCAATCTGACCAGAACCTGACCATATCCTCCGAACTATGTCTGCTTTTGTCCGACTTCTTGAATATGTAAGCTTTCTTCTGGCTGTCATAGAACTCGCTCGCAGCAGGATCAAGAACAAGCCCTATGTCTTTCCCTGACTTATACCCTGCCCGTCCGATAGCTTCGAGGATCACCTCTATAGCCTCCTCATTGGACTTCAGGTTCGGCGCGAATCCTCCTTCATCACCGACCGAGGTTGATTGTCCCTTTTTCTTGAGTACAGACTTGAGGGTGTGGAAGACTTCGGCGCCCATCCTTAATGCTTCAGTAAAGCTGGATGCCCCGTACGGAGATATCTTGAATTCCTGAAAGTCAACGGAGTTGTCCGCATGTGCTCCCCCGTTCAGAATATTGAACATCGGAACAGGAAGCAAAGACGCAGACACCCCGCCGAGATACCGGAACAGCGGCGTCTTCTGGGACTGGGCAGCAGCCCGAGCTACTGCCATTGAGACGGCAAGGATCGCGTTCGCACCGAGGCGCCCCTTGTTCTTTGTGCCGTCAAGCTTGATCATCTTTAAATCGATTTCTTCCTGCAGCGAGGCTTCCATACCTGTTATCGCCTTCGCAATTTCTTTGCTGACATGCTGGGCAGCTTTGCGGGTGCCCTTGCCAAAATGGCGTTTTTTGTCTCCATCTCGCAGTTCCACCGCCTCGTGAACGCCTGTGGACGCCCCCGAGGGGACAGCGGCACGCCCCATGCTTCCGTCCTCCAGGTACACATCTGCTTCAACGGTAGGATTGCCCCGAGAGTCGAGAATCTCCCTTCCGATAACTCTCACGATCTTGGCCATCTGTTCACCTCCTCAGTAAAATGAAGGGGTCTTATATTTCCCACTGATGTCGGTTCATTGCCCCTGATATTTAGTTCTTCACCCTCTGCTCTTTTGTGTCTTCTTCGCCTGCTCCGCCAGCTGCTTTCTTATATCCGTCAGCTCACCCGAAATTTCCTCGCTCAGCGGACGAGGTCGACGATCTCCATCCTGTGGTTTGCCCCAGGATTCTTCAGGGAAGGGCCTTCGGTGAGGATGGCGAAACTTCCCTGGAGTCCGTATTCCCCAAGCCGTTTCTTCACGTAGCTATTCCAATCATCAGGGTGATCAGGCTCATGCACGGGATGTATGCCGCACGAAAACTGGAGCGCCTGACATGTCGATTCCTGGTAGCTGACGGCAATGGTCCAGACAGGCAGACGAAACCCGCTGATCCTCCTGGCAGTTGCCCCGCTGTGGGACGGCACAAAGACCGCAGCCGGCGACAGATACTCAAGGCACGCCTCAACGCTCAGCGCGATGAGATGAGCTGGATGGACTCTCCCGGAGATGTCGACCCCGCGGAAAAGTTCCTTCACGGTCGTGGCCGGCCGGCTCTTCTCCACCGTGGCTGCGATCTTCGCGAGCATGGCAACCGCGTCCACAGGATATTTGCCCATCGCCGACTCTCCTGAAAGCATAACGCAGTCAGTACCGTCGAGGATGGCGTTCGACACGTCCGTGGCCTCGGCCCTGGTAGGCCGGCGGTTGTCGGTCATTGACTCGAGCATCTGCGTCGCCGTGATAACCGGCTTTGCATACATCCTCGCAAGGCGCATCAGCCGCTTTTGCACAAGGGCGATCTGTTCTATCGGCACTTCAACGCCGAGGTCGCCGCGGGCGATCATGATGCCGTCAGCAGCCTTGATGATCTCATCGATGTTGTCCAGGGCATTCGACCTTTCGATCTTCGCGATGACGAAGGGATGATGTCCGAGGTCTGCCGCGGCCTTGCGCACAGCTTCCACATCGGCCGGCCCCTCGACAAAAGACTGGCTCACCGCATCAACGCCGTTTTCGAGGGCGAACTTCAGACACTCATGGTCCCGCTCGGTGAATGCGCTGATGCCGAGGTTGATGTCAGGAAGGTTGAGGCCCTTTCGGGAACGGAGTTCTCCGCCCACCCTCACCGTGCAGAGCACGTCGTTTCCTTTTACTGAAGCCACCTCGAGCTGGATGTACCCGTCGTTCAGAAAGAGCGTATCTCCCGGTTTCACCGACTGTGGAAGGCGGAGGAAAGAGACCGAGACGCGGTTTTTGTCTCCGGTGATATCGTCCGTTGTCAATGTAAATGGTTCTCCCGTCCTCAGCTCTATAGGCTCCGGATCGATTTTTCCGACCCGCATCTTAGGGCCTGAGAGGTCGGCCATGATCGAGAGCCGCCGCCCAACAGACCGCGAGGCGGCCCTGAGGTTCTCGATGACCTTCTTATGTGCTGCGAAATCACCATGGGAGAAGTTGAGTCTTGCGACGTTCATACCCGCCTGCATCATCTGGACCATGACCTCCCTTGAATCGGAGGCAGGCCCGATGGTGCATATTATCTTGGTCTTGTTTGCAGAAAGTTTCACACCTTTCCTCCTTCGCTCAGAAGAATAGCGACATGAACCGAGTCGCCTGACGGAACCGTGGTCATGGGAAGGCCGGCGCGGCTGAAGACCCTGAGCATCGCCTTGTTCGAAGGAAGCACCTCCGCCTCGAAACGGGAGATGCCCTGCTTCCGACCGATCAACACTAAGTGTCTCAGAAGGATAGATGCGAGTCCGAGGCCGCGGTAGTCTTCCTCAACGACAAAGGCGATTTCTGCGCTGGATGGCGGATCCTGTCCTCCGCCGGCTATATAGCGCCCGCCTCCGATAATCACCTCCCGTCCGCTCTCAAGGATGCACGCCACGAGAGCGACGGTCCGGAAAAAGTCTACTTCAGTGGCCCATTTCAGCTCCTGCTCCGTGACGTCCTTCTTCTGCGCAAAGAAGCGCATGTAAATCGTGTTTTCGTCCAACTCTTTGAATGCCTCGGCGACCAACTCTTTGTCTTCAGGCCGTATCGCCCGGACCGTAACTTCAATCCCGTTGCGGAGGCGCTCAGTGACCCGGTAGTTCAACACTTCATCCCTTTTCATCGCGACCTCCCGATCGAACGATGCATGTTTTGTTCTGAAACCATAGACCCGCAACCGGGATAGCTGGCGTGAGCGACTTTGCTCTTCTTTCGTGGCCGTTCTTAACAAAATGGAGCATTAGGCGGCCGTGACTGTTCGAACCCGAAGGGTGAGTTTCACGGATGCAGTGGAATGAGCTTAGAACGGCAGAAAGAGAGCTCCCGGAGCGAACGACACCTATCCCGGTTGCCCCATATGGCATGATAAGGTTCCTCACAGTGCTTTTGCCCTTTCAATTGCATCGATAGTCTGCCGGGCGATCTCGCGCTCTTCGTTCGTTTTGATCACCACGACCTGCACCGGCATCCCGTCTTTCTGGATTTCGGCAACAGTCCCGCCGGCAGCCGTATTCTTCTGGCTGTCCAGAACTATCCCCATATGTTCCAACCCCTCGCAACACTGCTGCCTGACGGCGGCCGAATTCTCACCGATGCCGCCGGTAAAAACGATCGCGTCCAGCCTTCCGAGCACGGCGAAGTACGCGCCGATATATTTCTTGACGCGATAACAGAACATCCCGATCGCAAGTCCTGCCCGTTCGTGTCCCTTTGCCGCAAGGTCCTGGATCTCCCTCATGTCGCTGACGCCGCAGATACCCTTGAGCCCGCTCTCCCGGTTCATGAGGTTCTCCACCGCATTCCTGGACATTGCAGTCTGCCTCATGAGATAAAACGGGAGCGACGGGTCGATATCACCGCATCTCGTACCCATGACCAGACCCTCAAGCGGGGTCATGCCCATGGATGTGTCGATGCTCCTGCCTTCCTTAACTGCTGCTGCGCTTGCTCCGTTGCCGAGATGAAGCGTGATCAGGTTCAGCTCCGAAGGAAGTTTGCCGAGATGCCTCGCCGCCTCTTTCGCCACGTATGAGTGGGACGTCCCGTGGAAGCCGTATCTGCGAACGTGATGCTCCTCATACAATTGGTGGGGCACCGCGTAATGGTATGCATGGGAAGGCAGCGTCTGGTGAAAAGCCGTGTCAAAGACCGCCACTTGAGGGACATGGGGAAAATGCTCGCGGCTGACTTCGATCCCGAGGAGATTGGACGGGTTGTGGAGCGGAGCCAATGGTATGAGCCCTTTGATGGCGGCAACGACCTTGTCGTCGATCAATGTCGGCTCGCGGAATACATCGCCGCCGTGCACCACACGGTGGCCGATACCGAAGAGCTCCGACTCGTCCTCTATGATCCGTTCCTTCTGGTTCACGCCCGCCATAAATTCGAACCCCTCAATATGGCCTGCCAGGGGCTTGGTAAAGCTCTGCTCCTCGAAGGTGCCGTCAGCTTTCCGTTTACGCTGTCGCAGACGTCCGTCCGCGCTGCCGATCTTCTCTACCAGTCCCGTTGCAAGCATGGCACACTCTCTGACGTCGAAGACCTCATATTTGATGGACGAACTCCCGCAGTTGATGACCGCCACCTTCATTACGCTCCTCCCTCTGCCTGCGCCTGGACCGCAGTGATCGCTATGGTGTTTACGATGTCCGGCACGAGTGCGCCGCGGCTCAGGTCGTTCACGGGCTTATTGAGCCCCTGCAGCACAGGGCCGATGGCGATCGCACCGGCCGTGCGCTGCACCGCCTTGTAGGCGTTGTTCCCTGCGCTCAGGTCCGGGAAGATGAAGACGGTCGCATGTCCGGCGACCTCGCTGCCGGGCATCTTCACCTTTGCAACAGTGGCATCCACTGCGGCGTCGTACTGTATCGGGCCCTCGACCTTCAGGTCGGGACGGCGTTCACGGACAATCCGCGCCGCCTCGCGCACCCGGTCGACATCAGGGCCGGACCCCGATTCTCCTGTGGAGTAGGAAAGCAGCGCCACTTTCGGCTCGATGCCGAAGGCGCCGGCCGTCGCGGCTGAACTGATCGCGATGTCGGCAAGCTGCTGCGACGTGGGTTCGGGGACGATCGCGCAGTCGCCGTAGACCAGCACCCGGTCGGCAAGACACATGAAAAAGACGCTCGATACGATCGAGGTCCCGGGTCTTGTCTTTACGAACTCGAGCGCCGGTCTGATCGTATGCGCTGTCGTATGCACCGACCCCGAGACCATGCCGTCAGCATATCCCCGGTGCACCATCATGGTGCCGAAGTAACTGACATCGAGCATAGTGTCGTGCGCCATCGCCGGTGAAACGCCCTTGTGCCTGCGCAGTTCATAATAGGTATCTGCAAAGGTCTGCAGCAACTCAGAGCTCCGTGGATTGATGATCCTGGCGCGGTCAAGCGAAAGTCCGAGGGCGGAGGCCTTCTGCTTCACCTCCTCCGGATCGCCGAGCAGCGTGATATCGCAGATGTCCCTGAGCAGGACGATCTCTGCCGCCCTGAGGATCCTCTCTTCCGTACCCTCCGGCAGCACGATATGTTTGCGGCGTTCCTTCGCCCGTTTAATAAGTTCATATTGGAACATCAGCGGCGTGACTCGTCCGGACCTCTCCACAGAAACCCGCTCAAGAAGCCCCTGGATGTCCACTGAGGACTCTACAATCCCCAGGACGGCTGCAGTCTTCCGCCTGTTCTCCGCCGTAAGAGAAGGCCGCACACCGCTTACGCGCATGGCGGTCGTGAAAGTGTCCGTCTTAACAGAGAGGACCGGTACAGGAGAGGCTGTGAGTCCGTCGATCAGCCGCTGTACCTGTGGTGCCGGTTTAAGGTTCCCGGTGAGAACCAGCCCGGCAATGCGGGGATATCGAACGGACCGGTCGGCAGCGAGCGTGCCCAGAATGATGTCGGCACGGTCTCCGGGCGTGATAACAAGGTCTCCGTCCTCCAGATGATCCAGAAAGTTCGGCAGCCCCATGGCGGCGATCTTGAAGTGCTTAACATCCCCGTCAAGCCACGCGGCATTCCCGCTGATCAGTTCAGCGCCGAGTGCGCTGGCGATTTCGCGAACGGTCGGTCTTTCCAAAAGGGGCTCCTCCGGGATCGCGTACACCGGCGGTCCGCCGGGGAGTCCTTTCTCCATAGCAGCAAGGAGGTCGTTACGCTGCTTCGGATCGACGCGGTTGACGATAAGGGCGAGGAGGTCACACTTCTTTGCCTCCAGCGATTCGATAAGCGCCCGTGCAGCATTTATGATTGGGGTGGGACCCTTCCCGAGTCCATTGATGATTGGAACGAGGGGCGAGCCGAGGTTCCTCGCCACCATGACGTTCAGGTCGAATTCGAGCGCCGTCGACACACCGGTATAATCGGTGCCGACGCAGAGGACGAAATCGCATCTTCCCTCGAGCGCCTTGTAACGGTCAAGGATAAGGCCGCAAAGCTCTTCGTATCTGCCTGCGGCCAGGAGCGGCCGCGCCGCACCGATCTTCACCCCGTACATGTCTTCAGCGGGCAGCGGAAGGTGGTAGAGTTCCCTGACGAGAGAGATGAGCTTGTCCGGTCCGCTGTCATCAAATAGGACAGGCCTGAATAGGCACACGTTCTTGAGACGCCCGGACAACTGATCCATGAAAGCGAGCGCTGCTATCGCCTTGCCGCTGCCGGGCTCAAGACCGGCTATGTAAAGACTTTTCAGCATGGACCCAGGCCCTCCTTGTTATTTTGCGGCCCGGAGACCTGCTCCGCCCCTGCCGCATTTACAGCCTCCTCCCTCATCATGAAAACGGCCAGCGCCAGTTGGCTGCCTCCGGCAGATCTGTGCCGTGCTCGTGCGAATACTGAACGCATCTCATCTGCATGTTCCTGAACTTCTCCTTTGCGTGGGCGCCGGTTGTCCTGAGCTTCGGCACCCGGTCGATCACGTCGATTGCCAAACTGAAGCGGTCGATCTCATTGTTGATCGCCAGCTCCAATGGCGTGTTGATGTTGCCCCGTTCCTTGTACCCGCGAACGTGCATGTTTTTGTGGTTTGTCCTCCGGTAGGCCAGGCGGTGGATCAGCCAGGGATAGCCGTGGAAATTGAATATGACCGGTTTGTCAACGGTGAACAGGCTGTCGAAGTCGCGGTCGCTCAGGCCGTGGGGATGCTCGCTGCTGGGCTGCAGCTTGAACAGGTCGATCACGTTGACGAAGCGGATCTTCAGGTCAGGGAACTCCTCGCGCAGCATTGCCGTTGCCGCCAGGGCTTCCTGTGTCGGGATGTCGCCCGCGCAGGCCATCACAACATCAGGTTCCTGCCCCTGGTCGTTGCTCGCCTTGCCCCAGATACCGATGCCCTTCGTGCAATGTCCGATAGCATTGTCCATATCGAGATACTGCAGGTGGAGCTGCTTGTCGCAGACGATTACGTTGAAGTAGTTTTCACTCCGCAGGCAGTGGTCAACCACCGAGAGCAGGCTGTTTACATCCGGCGGCATATAGATCCTGGTCACCTCGGGCCGTTTGTTCACCACCAGATCGATGAACCCGGGGTCCTGGTGCGTAAAACCGTTATGGTCCTGCCGCCAGACGGTTGAAGTGATCAGAAGGTTGAGCGACGCAATCTCCTCGCGCCAGGAGAGGTCATTGCAGATCGACAGCCACTTGGCGTGCTGGTTGAACATCGAGTCGATTACATGCGCAAACGCTTCGTAGGTGGCGAAGAAACCATGCCGGCCGGTCAATACATAGCCCTCAAACATGCCTTCCATCGTATGCTCGCTCAACATCTCTATGACCCGCCCGTCGGTCGCCAGCTCACCGCCGTCGAGGTCCTCCGGAAAATACTCCTCGAGCCAGAGTTTCTTGCTGACCTGATACACCGCGTCGAGCTTGTTGGAGGTGTTTTCATCAGGCCCGAACACACGGAAGTTATTCATGTTCATCTTCATCACGTCGCGCAGGAAGTTGCCGACGGGCTTCATGTTCTCAGTCTCGATCTGACCCGGCTTATCCACCTTTATCCCGTATTCGCGGAAGTCGGGCATGCGCAACGCCTTTTTCAGAAGGCCGCCGTTGGCGTGGGGATTGGCCCCCATACGGCGCGTACCTGCAGGCGCCAGCTCCCTGATTTCAGGGACAGGAGAGCCGTTGGCATCGAACAGTTCCTCCGGTCTGTAGCTGCGCATCCAGTCCTCAAGCAGCTTCAGATGGGCGGGATTTTTCTGGACGGCCGCCATCGGCACCTGATGGGACCGCCAGAACCCCTCAAGCTTGTGGCCGTCGACCTCGGACGGCGCGGACCATCCCTTTGGTGTACGCAGGACGATCATCGGCCACCGGGGCCGGACGCCAAAGCCGTTGCTGCGGGCTTCCCGCTGCGCCGCCCTTATCTCCTGAACACAATGGTCCAGGGTGGCCGCCATGGCCTGGTGCATACTCTCGGCAGCGGACCCTTCCACAAAATAGGGCGTATAGCCGTAGCCCTTGAAAAGGTTTTCCAATTCCTCGTGGCTGATCCGCGCCAGCAGCGTGGGATTGTTGATCTTATACCCGTTTAGGTTGAGGATGGGCAGCACCGCCCCGTCCCGTACAGGGTTGATGAATTTATTGATGTGCCACGACGTTGCGAGCGGACCGGTCTCGGCCTCGCCGTCGCCGACTACTGCAGCGACGATCAGGTCGGGGTTGTCGAAGGCAGCGCCGCAGGCGTGCGAGAGGACATAGCCGAGTTCGCCCCCCTCATGGATCGATCCGGGCGTCTCAGGGGTGCAGTGGCTGCCGATACCCCCCGGGAAGGAGAAGTCCTTGAAAAAGATCCCGAGGCCTTCCTCGTCCATGCTCTTGTCAGGATAGATTTCAGAATAGCTGCCCTCCAGATAAACCGGGCCGATCACGCCGGGGGCCCCATGCCCGGGACCGGCCATGTAGATAATGTCGGCATCGTATTTCTTGATGATCCGGTTCAGGTGAGTGTAAATGAAGGAGAGGGCCGGGCTGGCTCCCCAGTGGCCCAGCAGACGGTTCTTGATATGCTCAGGCTTGAGCGGCTCACGCAGAAGGGGATTTTCACGCAGATAGATCATCCCCAACGCCAGATAATTGCAGGCCCTCCAGAACGCGTGGGTCTTGCGCAGTTCCTCGGTGCTGAGGGGCGTGCCCTCGATAGTGGATCGTGCGATCCCGAAACTGCTTAAATTGTTGACCTCTTTGGTGTTCGATGCTTTCGTAGCCATAACATCCTCCTTTCAGCTTCCATGCTGTTTGTTTCTGCCTCCGCGTCAGGCAAATATCATTTGTCTATCCTGCCCGCGCATTTTTCTCCAATACGTCTCTGGCAACCGCCACCACTTCGTCGGGGTGGAATCCGAACTTCATCTGGAGTTCCTTGAGCGGCGCCGACGCCCCGAATGTCTTCATGCCGATGATCCGCCCTGATGTGCCGACAAACCGTTCCCATCCGAAGGTGGAGGCCTGCTCCACCGCGACACGGGCCTTCACGCCCGGCGGCAGCACGCTGTCCCGGTACTCCTGCGTCTGATGGTCGAAGATCTCCCATGACGGCATCGAGACCACCCGCGAACGTATCCCGTCGGAGAGGAGCTTCTCGTGGGCCTGCACCGCGAGACTGACTTCACTGCCCGATGCGATAATGATCACTTCGGGGTTTCCGCCGGGCGCATCGCCGAGCACGTAAGCGCCTTGCGCGACCCCGGATGCCGGCCCGTACCTGCCGCGGTCGAGGGTCGGGAGGGGCTGGCGGGACAGTACCAGCACCACAGGCTCGTGGTGCAGTTGCATGATATAGCGGTAGGCCTCGACGACCTCATTGGCGTCGCCTGGCCGCAGCGTTATGAGCCCTGGAATGGCTCGCAGCGAAGCGAGGTGCTCCACCGGCTGATGGGTCGGGCCGTCCTCCCCGACACCGATAGAGTCGTGGGTGAAGATATGGATGACCGGCAGTTCCATCAGGGCGCTGAGACGGATGGCGCCCCGGGCGTAGTCGCTGAAGATGAAGAAGCCCGAGCCATACGGACGCACCTTTATCAGGCTCATGCCGTTCAGGATCGCGGCCATCGCGTGTTCCCGGACGCCGAAATGCAGGTTCCGGCCTCCGTAGTCGCCGGCCTGGAAGTCGCCGGCGCCGTCGAAATCGAGCCGGGTCTTCGTGGACGGCGCTAAATCAGCGGAGCCGCCCATGAGCCACGGGACGTTCCTGCCAAGGACGTTCAGTGCCTTGCCGGATGCCTCCCTTCCGGCCAAACCTTTTGGGTCCGCCGGAAAAACAGGGAGATCTTTATCCCAGCCGACGGGCAGTGCTCGCAGAAGCATCATTTCTACTTCTTGGGCCTCACGCGGGAACTCACGTTTGTACTCATCATACATGGACACCCACGCCGTGTGCAGCTCATGCCCTCTCTTGCCGATCCCATTTCTGAAATGTTCTCGCACACCATCCGGGACAAGGAACTTCGCGTCCTCCGGCCAGCCATAGATGCGTTTGGTCAGCCTGATCTCCTCTTCCCCGAGCGGTTCGCCGTGGGCGGCAGGGGTGTCCTCCTTGCCCGGAGAGCCGTAGCCTATGTGACTATCCACGATTATGAGCGTCGGCTGCCCGTTCGTCTTCTTGAACACAATGAACGCCCGCGTCAGCATATCCAGGTCGTTGGCGTCGCCGACCCGGGTCACGTTCCAGCCATAGCCCAGGAAACGCGTTGCGACATCCTCGCGGAAGGTAATATGGGTGTTTCCCTCGATTGTGATGTTGTTGTTGTCGTAGATCCAGCAGAGGTTGTCGAGCTGAAGATGTCCTGCCAGCGAGGCGGCCTCGCCCGAAATACCTTCCATCATGCAGCCGTCGCCGCACAGAGCGTAGACATCATTGTTGAAAAGCTCGAAGCCGGGACGGTTATATCGTGCGGCAAGCCACTTCGATGCGATCGCCATTCCGACGCTGGTTGCAACGCCCTGACCGAGAGGGCCGGTGGTGGTTTCGACTCCGGAAGTCCAGCGGTATTCCGGATGGCCGGGGCAGCGGCTGCCGAGTTGACGGAAGTTCCTGATGTCGTCGAGGGAGACCGAAGGCGCCCCGACCGTCTCGTACTGAGGGTTTACAGCCTTGACGCCCGCAAGATGCAGAAGCGAATACAGAAGCATCGACGCGTGTCCGATGGAGAGGACGAAGCGATCCCGGTTCGGCCAGATCGTATGGTCCGGGTCGAAGCGGAGGAACCGCTGCCAAAGACAATACGCCACCGGGGCCATGCTCATCGGCGTTCCGGGGTGTCCGGACCTGGCCTGCTGAACAGCATCCATCGAAAGGGTGCGGATCGTATTTATCGCCAACTGCGCGTCTTTCTCGTCTGCCATGGACCCTATTCGCATATTTCACCCCCCATCTCAGTTTGTTTCCAACTGTCCCGCAGGCCGGAATTTGTCAACGTCAGTGCCGACCTATTCGAGGTTTTCGTCAGGTTTTTCAGCCATCGGAAAGCTTCCGCGGACAGCATATTTTCGGTGAAACGCCAGCGCCAGTTGCCTTCGGCAGAACCCGGCACGTTCATCCTGGCTTCTCCCCCGAGACCGAGCAGGTCCTGCAAGGGGACGATCGCAAGCGCTGCCACTGACGACCAGGCCAGCCTGATCAATTCCCGGGCGACCTCTTCAACCCCGCCTTCAGACCGCTTCAGATACCTCCAGACTTCTTTACGCTGCTCATCCTGCAGTTCTTCAAACCACCCCCGGGTCGTGTCGTTGTCATGGGTGCCGGTATACACCACCGTATTGGGAATAAAGTTGTCAGGGAGATGAGGGTTGTCTACATGGCCGTCAAAGGCGAACTGGAGGACCCTGGTACCCGGCAGATGGAACTGGTCCCGAAGTGCGCCGACCTCAGGCGTGATCAACCCGAGGTCTTCGGCGATAAAGGGCAGCGCGCCCAATTCCCTCCGGACCGCTTCGAAGAACCCGCCCCCGGGGCCGGGCACCCACTCACCGGATTGGGCTGTCGGCGCCCCGGCCGGCACATGCCAGGCTGCCTCGAATCCGCGGAAGTGGTCCAGACGGACCACGTCAACGTAAACCAGTTGGGCGCGTATGCGTTCTATCCACCAACGATAGCCGGTCCGGCGCTGCTCTTCCCAATCATAGACGGGGTTTCCCCACAACTGCCCCGTCTTGCTGAAGTAGTCGGGCGGTACACCGCCGACAAAGCGTGGCCTCTGCTGTTCGTCAAGGAGAAACAGCTCCGGGTTGACCCATACGTCGCTCGAGTCGGGTGATACGAAAAATGGCAGATCGCCGATCAGCCGCACACCTTTTGCATGCGCATATTCCTTGAGACGCATGCCCTGACGGAAAAGAAGGAATTGTGCAAAACAAACCTTGTCTATGGCCTCGGCCAGGTCTTGCCGGGCTCGGGCCAGCGCCGCCGGGTCGCGGCGCACCAGATCTTCAGACCATTCGAGGTAACAAGTACCGCTGTGCATGATTTTCAGTGCTCTGAAGAGAGCGTAATCTTCCAGCCATTCCGCCTGCTCGTAACGAAACTGATCATAAGCGGTCCTCAAGTCCGCACCGCCTCCGGAGCTGAAGCTGGTCCAGGCTGCATCAAGCAGCCGGAGTTTGAATGAGAATACTGAGTCATATTCGACTGCGCTTGCCGGTAAAGGCTGTGCCTCGCAGTCGTCCGGCCGCAGTAGGCCATCCTCTAAGAGATAATCGGGGCTCACCAGAAGCCCGTTGCCGGCGAAAGATGACAGGCTTTGATACGGCGAGTTGTAACTTCCGGTTGGACCGAGGGGCAGCGCCTGCCACCAACTCTGGCCCGCCTCGCAGAGGCGGTCGACCCACGCGAACGCGGACGGGCCCATATCGCCTATGCCGTATGCTGTAGGCAGAGAAGTAATGTGCAGCAGCATGCCGGAGGCGCGGTATCCCGCCGGAAAAGGGGTAAAGCTATCGCGCCGGCTGCCCTTGCTCATCGTCATCCTCGCCCACTCCCGCTTTCCCCGGATAACCCCTCTTTGGACTTCCGGCGGAGGCGTATCAGGGTGTTGGTTGAACTGTCATGGCGGAGCTCGGTCTCTTCCTTGCTCTCCAGTTCCGGGATGATCCGCTGTGCCAGCACCTTGCCGAGTTCGACGCCCCACTGGTCGAATGAATCAACTTGCCAAACAATGCCTTGTGTAAACACGCAGTGCTCGTAAAGAGCTATGAGTTTGCCGAGCGTCTGCGGCGTCAGCCGCTCCGCGACAATGGTGTTTGACGGCCGGTTGCCGTCGAAGACGCGGTGCGGCACGAGCCAGGCCGGCGTGCCTTCGGCCTTGACCTGTTCTGAAGTCTTGCCGAATGCCAGCGCCTCGGCCTGGGCAAAGACGTTTGCCAGGAGTATGTCGTGGTGCCGGCCAAGGGGGTTTAGGGTCCTGTTGAATGCGATGAAGTCACAGGGGATGAGCCTGGTGCCCTGATGAATCAACTGGTAAAAAGAGTGCTGACCGTTTGTCCCGGGTTCGCCCCAATAAACAGGGCTGGTCTGGCAGGCGACCTTTTTTCCCTCGAGCGTGACGTGCTTCCCGTTGCTCTCCATCGTCAACTGCTGCAGATAGGCCGGGAACCGCTTCAGGTACTGCTCATAGGGCAGGACGGCGACTGTCTCTGCGCCCAGGAAGTTGTTGTTCCAGATACCCAGGAGTCCCATGAGCACCGGAAGGTTGCGCCCGAAGGGAGCAGTGCGAAAGTGCTCGTCCATATCGTGGAATCCGTCCAGCATGGCCCGGAAGTTGTCCGGGCCTAGGGCGATCATCGTCGAGAGTCCGATCGCCGAGTCCATCGAATAGCGTCCGCCGACCCAGTCCCAGAACCCGAACATATTGGTCGTATCGATTCCGAACTTCGCCACTTCCGCGGCATTCGTGGAGACGGCGACGAAATGTCTTGCCACCGACTTCTCGTCACCCCCGAGGGCCGTGACCGACCAGTCGCGGGCCGTCCGGGCGTTGGTCATCGTCTCGAGGGTCGTGAAGGTCTTCGAAGAGACGATGAAAAGTGTCTCCGCAGGATCGAGGCCATGGACAGCCTCCGCGAAATCGGTGCCATCGACGTTGGACACGAACCTTAACGTTAGAGTGCGATCGCTGTAATACTTCAGCGCCTCATAGGCCATTACCGGACCGAGGTCGGAACCCCCGATGCCGATGTTGATGACGTTGCGGATGCGCCTGCCGGTATGGCCTTTCCACTCTCCGCTTCTGACCCGGTCGGCGAAGACGGCCATGTTGTCGAGCACGGCGTGGACCTGCGGCACAACATCCACGCCGTCCACCATAATAGATGTCCCTTTCGGTGCGCGCAGGGCCACATGAAGGACAGCCCTCTTTTCCGTGATGTTGATCTTCTCTCCCCGGAACATGTCGTCGATCCACCCCCTTAGGCCGGATTCCTCAGCCAGTTGAAGGAGGAGCGTGAGGGTCCCGTCGGTTATGCGGTTCTTCGAATAATCCAGGTAGACTCCCGCAGCCTCGGCCGTCATCCGCCCGCCCCGGTGGGGATCACCCGCAAAAAGGTCCCGCAGATGAAGCTTGCGTACCTCCTTGGAGTGCGCTTCGAGGGCCTTCCATGCCGGGTGTTTTTTCAGTGGTTTCGTGCGCGCTTTCATGCGTACGCCCCTTTACCTTTGACCTGCCGCAGCTATGGCGGCGCTTTTGGAGGCTATCACCTCCATAAGTTCATTCCAGGAATTGCTGAATGACTTTGCGCCCTCTTCCTGAAGCCTGACGGCCAGGGCGTCGACGTCGACGCCGGCCTTTCCGAAACGGGCCAGCACCTCCTCGCAATCTCCTCCGTCTGCGGGCATAATCGTGCCGAGTCCGGTATGGCCTGCAAGGGCCTTCAGGGTGCCCTCAGGCATGGTGTTTACTGTAAAAGGAGCAGCGAGGCTCTTGACATACAGGACGTCGGAAGCTTCGGGGTCCTTGGTCCCCGTGCTCGCCCACAAGAGCCGCTGCGGCCGAGCGCCCAGGTTGTACACGCGCTGCCACCGTGGCGAGGTGAGCAGGCTGCGTGCGGCCTTATATATGCGCTTGGAAACGGCTATGCCGAGCTGGTTGCGAAGCGTATCCGGCACCTTGCCCATTACTGCCGCGTCCCACCGGCTTACAAACACCGACGCGACCGAGCCTACGTTCGGGTTGAGACCGGCATCGATACGCCGCTCGATGCCGCGCATGAAGGCCTCGGCAGCAGCCAGGTAGTGCTCACTCGAAAACAGAAGTGTCACGTTGATCGGTATCCCGGCAAAGATCGCCTCCTCGATGGCCGGAAGGCCTTCCTTCGTGCCGGGGATCTTGATAAGGACGTTGGGCCGTCCTGCCCTTGCAGACAGGTCCCTGGCAGCGGCGAGACTATGGGCCGTGTCGTAGGCAAGGAGGGGCGAAACCTCCAGAGAGACCCAGCCGTCAACGGTATTCGTCCGGTCGTGGACCGGCCGAAACAGGTCGGCGGCCCTGGTGATGTCCGAGAGCGCCAGGTCGAAGAAGACGGCCTCGCCTGATTTTCCCTTCGCGATGTCCTCCCGGATCGCCGCGTCGTAGGAGGCGCTGTTTTTGATAGCGTTGTTGAAGATCGTCGGATTGGATGTGAGTCCCGTCACCGACAGCTCGTCGATGTAGCGCTTGAGTGTACCGCTGTCAAGCATATCACGTGTAATGTTGTCGAGCCATATACTCTGGCCCAGGTTATGGAGCAATTCTGTCGCTTTCATTGTGTTTCCTCCAGTCTTCTCTTCTTATGTTGAAGCCTTCGCCAGCCGGTATTGCAGCGCCTTGTCTACCATCTCCTGCGCCTCGCTCACGATGGCGTTCAGGTGGTTTTCGTCCTTGAAACTCTCTGCATATATCTTGTAAATATTCTCGGTCCCCGACGGCCGGGCCGCGAACCAACCGCTGGCGGCCACAACCTTTAACCCGCCGATCGGTGCCCCGTTGCCGGGAGCGGACGATAGTTTGGCGATGATCGGCTCTCCGGCCAGCATGGACTCTTCGACCGCCTGGGGCGACAGTTTCTGCAGCCTCGCCTTCTGGTCGGGGGTCGCCGGCGCATCGATGCGGGTGTAATACGGCGTACCAAATTCCTCGGCAAGTTTACGGTAGTGTTCTCCCGGATCTTCGCCGGTGCGGGCAGTTATCTCGGCTGCGAGCAGGTCCATGATCAGACCGTCCTTGTCTGTCGTCCATACCGTGCCGTCCCGCCTGAGGAAACTTGCTCCTGCGCTCTCTTCGCCGCCGAAGCAAAACGATCCGTCGAAGAGTCCGTCGACAAACCACTTAAACCCGACGGGTACTTCTGACAATCTGCGGCCATGCGCCGTTACCACGCGGTCGATGAGGCTGCTGCTGACGAGGGTCTTGCCGACAGCCGCCTGATTCGGCCATCCGGGCCGGTTCCCAAGCAGGTAATGGATTGCCGCGGCAAGGTAATGATTGGGGTTCATCAGTCCCATTGAACGGGTCACAATGCCGTGCCGGTCCGCATCAGCATCGTTTGCGAACGAGATATCGAACTTGTCTTTCAGTCCCACCAGGCCGGCCATAGCATACGGGCTCGAACAATCCATCCTGATCTTCCCGTCGTGATCGACTGTCATGAAGCTGAACGTAGGGTCGACCACGGCATTGACCACAGTGATATCGAGACCATAGAGGGTCCTGATCGGCTCCCAGTAGTGCACCGAGGCCCCGCCGAGAGGATCGACACCTATCCGTATGCCCGCAGATTTCAAAAGATCCATATCGATAATGTTTGCCAGGTCCTTTACATACGGCATGATGAAATCATGGAAGTGCGTCGTTGCAGCCTTGAGAGCGGACTCATATGACACCCGCCTGACCCCGCGGTTGCCGGAGCGCAGCAATTCGTTGGCCCGGTCCTGGACCCACCTCGTGACGTCCGTATCGGCAGGGCCGCCATTGGGCGGGTTGTACTTAAAACCGCCGTCTTCGGGCGGGTTGTGCGAAGGTGTAATGACGATGCCGTCTGCCAGTCCCTTGTTCCTGCCCCGGTTGTGAGTCAGGATAGCGTGGGATACAGCCGGGGTGGGAGTGAACCCGTAATCGCGCTGGATCATAGTGTCGACGCCGTTGGCCGCCAGGACTTCGAGTGCGGTACGCAGGGCCGGCCGGGAAAGGGCATGGGTGTCTTTGCCCATGTAGAGCGGACCGTCGGTGCCCTGAACTCGCCGGTAGTCGCAGATGGCCTGTGTAACGGCCAGGATATGTGCCTCGGTGAAGGTGCCGCGAAGCGAAGAGCCGCGGTGCCCGCTCGTACCGAAGATCACCTGCTGGTTGGGATCGTCCATGTCCGGCTTGCGTTCATAATATTCCCGTTCGAGCCGGGCAAGGTCCACGAGCATCTCCTTTGGGGCCGGTTTCCCTGCAAGCTGCGAAATAGCCATATGTCCTTCTCCTTTCTTTTAAGCCGCCTTTGCGCGGCGGCCGCTCTCTTTGACCGGCTTTATATGCCAGACGTTATCGCAATATTCCCGTATCGAGCGGTCGGACGAAAATTTCCCCATGCGGGCGACGTTGAGGACCGACATGCGGATCCACCGTTTCTGGTCACGATAGGCAGAACTTACCTGGTCCTGGCAATCTATGTAGGACTGGTAATCCGCCAGGAGAAGGAAAGGGTCGTGGTCCAGCAGATTGTCGACGAGCGGTCTGAAGAGTTCTCCGTCCCCACGCGAGAAATGCCCCGAACGGATCTGATCGATCGCCTCCCTGAGGTTCGGGTTTGATTCATAATGGCTTCGCGGAGAGTAACCCCGGGACTGTAGGCTCTGCACTTCCCCGGCGGTAAGGCCGAAGAGGAAGAAGTTCTCGGGTCCTACCTCTTCGCGGATCTCGACATTCGCGCCGTCAAGGGTGCCTATGGTAAGAGCGCCGTTCATCGAAAACTTCATGTTCCCCGTGCCCGATGCCTCTTTCCCCGCGGTAGATATCTGCTCCGAGAGATCCGCAGCGGGATAGACGTGGTGGGCGTTCTTCACGTTGAAGTCAGGGAAGAAGACGACCTTCAATCTGCCGGCAACGTCAGGATCGTTGTTCACCACATCGGCGACGGAATTGATCAGCTTGATGATCAGCTTCGCCATAAAGTAGCCCGGTGCGGCCTTGCCGCCGAAGATGAACGTTCGGGGGGCGATCTTTATTTTCGGATTTTTCCTGATCCTGTTGTACAGCGTGATGATGTGGAGCACGTTCAGGTGCTGGCGCTTGTACTCATGTATCCGCTTCACCTGAATGTCAAAAAGCGTATCAGGATCCACCTCGATACCCGTCCTTTCCCCGATGAGGGCAGCAAGCCTGGACTTGTTGTCGCGTTTGATCTTCCCCCACTCCCGGCAAAACCCGGGATCATCCGCAAAGGGCTCTATCTTCCTGATCTCATCTTCGAGATGTTTGATCCACGCGCCGCCGATGGTCTTTGTGATCAGTCCGGTGAGCCCCGGGTTGCTCAGGACCATCCAGCGTCTTGGGGTCACGCCGTTTGTTACGTTCACGAAGCGTTCAGGATACATGTCATACAGATCTTTCAGTACTGTCTTAGTAAGAAGATCACTATGGAGGGCTGCGACGCCGTTGATCCTGTGGCTTCCCACAGAAGCAAGATGCGCCATGCGGACATACTTATCCCCGCTTTCATCGATGATGGAAAGCCGTGAAACCAGCCCGTCATCACCCGGATATCTGAGGCGGACTTCGTCGAGGAATCTCCGGTTGATCTCATAGATGATCTCGGTGTGCCTCGGAAGGGAGCGGCTGAAGAGGGGCAGAGGCCATTTTTCGAGCGCCTCGGGCAGAAGCGTGTGGTTGGTGTAAGCCATTGTTTGCTGTGTTATCTTCCATGCACTGTCCCAGTCCATCAGATGCTCGTCCAGAAGGAGGCGCATCAGTTCCGCGACTGCGATGGAGGGATGGGTGTCGTTCAACTGGACGGCAAAGCTCTCGTGGAACGTCTCAATGCGCTTTCCCCGCAGCAGATGAATGTGGATCATGTCCTGAAGCGAGCAGGAGACGAAGAAATACTGTTGCGCAAGGCGCAGAGTCTTTCCTATTTCCGGCTCGTCGTTGGGATAAAGCACCTTGCTGACGGTCTCTGAGATCACCTTCTCGTTCACTGCCCTGTAGTAGTCGCCGACATTAAATGCCTGAAAGTCGAAGGATTCCACCGCCTCAGATTTCCAGAGCCTGAGCAGGTCCACGACATCATCCCGATAGGCCGGAACAGCTGTGTCGCAGGCAATGCCTTTGACAACGCGGTGAGGGACCCAGAGGCTCCTGAAACGGCCTTTGTCGTCCCGGAAAGTCTCCGTATGCCCGCCAAAGTTCACGTAATACGAGATCTCCGGCCGGCAGATCTCCCATGGGTTTCCCAGACGCAGCCATTTGTCCGTCTTTTCGACCTGCCAGCCGTCACGGATCTCCTGGTCGAAGATACCGAACTCATACCGAATGCCGTATCCGATCGCCGACACATTCAGAGACGCGAGGGAGTCCATGTAGCAGGCGGCAAGCCTGCCGAGGCCGCCGTTGCCGAGCCCGGGCTCTTCCTCCTGATCGAGCAGGTCGTCCAGCTCCAGGCCGAGTTCTTTCAACGCCTCCCGGATCTGGTCGGTGATTCCCAGGTTCAGGAGGTTGTTCCCAAGCTGAGGCCCCATAAGGAACTCCGCCGAGAGGTAGCTGGCGATTTTAACCTCCGGCCGCTCCAACCCCTGCAACGAACGGATAAAACGGTCGAGCATCCTGTCGCGCACAGTATAGGCGACCGCCATGTACCAGTCGTTCCGCGTGGCAAGTTTTGGAATGCGTCCCTGAACATAATAGAGGTTGTCGAGGATTGCCTGTTTCAGTGAGGCAATGTCTGTCCCGGTCCGGGTATTCCCGCTTGTTTCAACAGCGGTTGATGCATGGTCTTTCTCCTGTTTCTTTTTCATGGTGTATCCCTTCTCTTTGCACGTTATAGATGAAAAAAACCGCCCCTGCGCAACATCCGGCACCATTATCAGGGCGCTTGCGCCATGATTTCATTGGACAGAGGCTGCCCTGCAGCGAATTCGCCGATGCTGTTAATCGTGGTTTCACAGATGGTCGAAAGCGCTTCCTGAGTAAAAAAGGCCTGATGTCCGGTGACGATGACGTTCGGAAAGGCAAGGAGGCGCTGGAAAACATCGTCGGAAATTATTTCGCTCGACAGGTCGCGGAAGAAGAGATCTGCTTCCTGCTCATAGACGTCGATGGCAAGACCGCCGAGTTGCCCGCTCTTGAGGGCCTCGATCGCCGCTTCGGTGTCGAGCAGTCCGCCGCGGCTGGTATTGACCATTAGGGCGCCGCGCTTGGCGCGGGACAGTGCGTCCGCATTGATAATGTGGTGCGTTTCCGGTGTCAGGGGGCAGTGCAGGGAGATAATATCGGCCCTGGCGCCGATTTCGCCCGGTTGCGCATAACGGACGCCAAGGGCTTCAAACTCGGCTGAAGGGTGCTTGTCGTAGCCGATCACCTCGCAGCCGAACCCCAGCATGATGCGGGCAAACACACGTCCGATCCTGCCCGTCCCGACCACGGCGACTGTTTTGCCGTACAGATCGAAGCCCATCAGACCCTCGAGAGAGAAGTTCGAATCACGGGTCCGGTTGTAGGCCCGGTGAATCTTGCGGTTGAGGGCGAGGAGGAGGGCGACGGCATGTTCGGCGACCGAGTAGGGTGAGTAGGTGACGACACGTACCACCTTGAACCCGAAACGCGCTGCCGCCAGCAGATCCACGTTATTAAAGCCGGTGCAGCGCAGGGCGATGAGGCGCGTTTTCCCGCGCGACAGCGCTTCAAGCACGCCGGCGTCGGCCTTGTCATTGACGAAGATGCATACGGCATCGTATTCGCCCGCCAGCGCTACCGTTTCCCGCTCCAGCGGCTCGTCGAAATAGGTGATCCGGTGACCCGCCGAGGCATTGGCTGCGTTCAGGAACTCACGGTCGTAACGCTTGGTGCTGAATACGGCGACATTCATTGCAAGCCCTCCTTACGATGACGTTTGATTCATGATGCTGCACCAAAAAAAGACATCCCATCCTCCTTATCCCCCCCCGACCAACATGGCAGCGATCTGAACGAACAGAATCTTCAGAACTGTCATGGAGGGAAAGATCATCGCGTAGCCTATATCGGGCCGGTCGGTCGGCGTGGTGCGGCTGGCAAAGGCAAGAATGGCCGGGTTGCCGGTGGCGCCTGACATCACCCCCATCGCAGTATCGAACGGGAGGCGGAACACCCAAAGACAGATGAACGCGGTGACCAGGGCCAGCGTCAGCGTAATGATGGCGCTGTAAAGCAATATTACAGGGCCTGTCGCGCCTACGGTGGTAAAAAACTTGGGTCCCGAGGCAATGCCGACCTGGGCCAGAAAGATGGTCAGGCCGAAGTTTCTCAGTACTAGGTTGGCCGACAGGGGCATGGTCCAGACGAGGGTGGCCGTTCGCCTGACTTTTCCGAGATACAGCGCGAAAAGAAGCAGGCCGGCCAGGCCCAGCGTAAACTTGCCCAGCCCGGGGACGGGCAGCGGCACCATTCCGACAAGCAGGCCGAGTGCGGCGCCGATGCCGATCGAAATATAACTGAAGTCGGCAGTCCCCTTTATCGAGTCACCGAAGAAGGCGCGAACGGTCTTGATGCTGGAGCGGTGCACGAATACGCCGACACGGTCGCCGAGTTCCAGGATCAGGTCCGGGTTGGGCAGAAGATCGCTGTCGCCGCGCCGGATCTGGACGATAGAGCACGCTACATCTTTCGGGAAATCAAGGTCTCCAATGGCGCGTCCGACGACGCTGCGTTTTGACACGAAAACCCGGTAATAGTCCAGATCCTGCCGGTCGTGGGCGATAATCCCGGGCTGAAGTTCTCCAAGCAGGGAGACAGCCTGCTGCAGCGCCGCTTTGTCAGTGGCCGTTGCGAGCAGCGCATCATCCTGGTTCAGCACGAAGCTGTCGGAGGGCAGAGTATTGCGGTCCTTCCTGCGCACTGCAGCGATGGCGACACCGGCCGGCAGTTTAGCAACGAGTTCCGGGAAAAGCGCGCCATAGAAGGCAGGGTTGCGCAGCGCGATTTCCGCAGTCTCGATCTGCTGCGCAGCAGGCGGTTCGATTTTCGGCTTGAGCCAGGCGTTAAGCGCATAAATGCAGAGTATGGGCATGGCAACACCGAATGGATAGGCAACGCTATAGCCGATAGCGGCGCCGTCCGTCTTGAGCGCAGCGATGATCGCCTGCAGGGTGGCGCTGCTGGTTCCTGATCCGGCAAAGAGGCCGAGCGTCTGGTCTGTCCGAATGCCGGCGAGGGGAATGAGCGCCAGGGACAAGAAGCCTGCGACAATGACCCCGATGGCGGCTGAGGCATTGGCCTTTAGGCCTTCAACGCTGGTCAGCCCCCGGAAGAACTGGCCGCCATACTGGACGCCGACGCCGTAGAGAAAGAGAAGCAGGCCCAATGTTCCGAGAAGTGCCGGAGGCGCCGCTTTCGGGGCGAATCCACCAACCGCCAGCCCGACGAAGATCACTGCACCGGAACCCAGGGAAAAACCCTTGATGTTAATCTCACCGACCAGATAGCCAAGGGCAACCGTCAGAAATAGAGAAAACAGCGGCTGGGTCTCGAGCAGTGTCTTGATTTCGTCCATAAAGCCTTCCTCCTATCTACCAAATCTCCGGTGATGCCTCTTTATTTAGAGGGCATTTCGAATTGCCTCTTATGTCCGTTGGGAATGATGCCTTCCTGCATGAGTCCCTCTTCAATGATAGCGAGGATGGCCTTCTGCCGGCTGACCGTCGGGGGAAGCTCATCAAGGAGTTGCCTGATCCGGTCAGCATAGAGTAAGCCAAGCCCCAACGCCTCATCCAGCAGCGGGCCCTCCGGCAACAAGCCATGGGCCTCCAATACCGTCTTTACGTCTTTATCTTCTGGCTTCCACTCCGTGTCCATTTTCTGTTCCTCCCGTAACATTGCGAAACATTTTTATCCGCTGCCTGATGCCTCCTCTTCCCCCGGCGCACCGGCCTGCACCCACGCCTTCAGAAGTGTGTAGGTGACCGCAAGCGCCACCGGACCGATGAAGAGCCCGACAATACCGAACGCTATGAGTCCGCCGATGACGCCGGCAAAGACCATTATCAGAGGAAGCTGCGCCCCCCTTTTGATAAAGATGGGACGGATGATGTTGTCTACGGTCAAGGCCAGGACCGTGAAAACGAGAAGGACGGTACCCGACAGCGCCCCGGCATTCGTGTACAGCCAGATCAGCGCAGGGACGAGCACCAGTGCGGGACCGACCTGCGCCAGGCAGAGCATGAACATCACGGCAGTCAACAGAGCCGCCGCAGGCACTCCGGTGACCGCCAGGCCTATCCCCCCAAGGGTGGTCTGAATCAGCGCCGTCAGGACGATCCCCATCGCCACCCCCCGGATGGCCTTTGCTGCGAGAAAAGCAACCTCCTCCCCCTGCTTTCCGGCAAGGCGCCGCGCGAAACTAAGGACCCCCGCCGCCGCAACCTCTCCCTTCGCATACATAATCCCCGAGATTATCACGGTCAGCAAAAAATTAAGCATCATCAGGCCGAAGCTCCCGGCCTGCGCGAGGAACCACTGCAGCGCCTTCCGGGCGTACGGAGCCAGCATGACCGAACGTCCCTCAGGGGTAAGGGCGGCAAACTCCTGCCATCGGGCGGAGAGCCTCGCGCCGACAAGAGGAATACGCCCCAGCCATTCAGGCGGCGACGACATGGTCAGCTCAGCCAGCGACCTGATCCGTCCGGCGATGTCCTCTGCATTGCCGATTATAGTGAGGACGGCGAGCGTCAACGGTATGAAAACGATAAGCAGAAGTGCAACCGTCATTACCGCCACGGCCAAGCCGCGCCGGCCCGACAGCCGCGACTGGAGCTTTGTCAGGACCGGCCACGTGGCCACTACGATCAGCAACGCCCAGATAATAGAGATGAGGAAAGGGCGCAAAATCCAGAAGCTTGCCGCAATGAGCATGCCTATGAAAAGCACCGCGAGGGTCGTATGGGTAACGTCCCTCACTCCGTTAACCTTATTCCCCGGCCTATGTTCGCCGCCCGTATCGACTTTCACTCCGGACACCTCTTATTTATTTATCTTCGTAACTTTTGTGCCCTGCAGTCCGAGACCTCCCATGAGTCCCTTCTGGTCAAAGAAGAATGCATAGATCTCGGACTGTAATGTTGTGGTCGTCGCCGACGCGGCTGCACCTACGTCCACGACGACTATGGTCGGGCCGACACCCAGTTCCCAGCCTTCACTCTTGAGGAACCAATTCATGACCGAATCTGACACAAAAAACAGGGCGTAGCCGAATTTCTGCAGTCCCGCCTGCAGCCCATAGGAAGCCTGCACCGTGCTGTAATACCCAGTCGTCTTCCCACCCTGGAAGAGGGCGCCCTCACCATATTGTCCTCCCACGATGAAACCACCCTTAACGATGCCGGGGAAGACAAGGATGCCCTTCGCTTTTTCACCAAGGGCTCTTGCCGCAGGGGACTTCGCATACAGTTTCGCCAGGGCACTCCTGGCATCGCGGTTAATCTCTGCTGCAGACGCGGCAGCAGCAGTAGCCGGAGAAACGAATATACATACCGCAAGGAACGCCAACATCACTGCTGTCAAATGAAAGTATTTCATCGGCTCATCCTCCTTTTCCTGACACTACTCGGCCGCTTTCATAAGCGGTATATTCCTGGCGAGTTCATACATCAGCGCGGCCTGGATCTTGTTCTCGATCTGGTAATAACGCGCCGTCTTTACCTCAGACAAGACCTTGCGGAACTTGGGAAGGTAGGCCTGACGGAGCTTCGGCCCGAGTTTTTCGATCATCATATACTCGTCCAGGAGCTTCTTCGCCGTATCACCGGTCATCTTTTCATAGGCGTCCGCATAGTCCTTGATCAATTTCAAGGAACGCATGCGGAGAAGAAAAAGCTCATCCTGATACCGTTCATAGACCGGCCAGAAGGCCTTGGCCTCGGCCTCGTTAAGCTGCATATTCTCCGCGACAAGGAGCTTCTTGTCGGCGCGTACCTTTTCAAGGACGATCTGCATGTTATCGGCGGGCGCGTCCTGCGCAAGCACAGGAGCTGCAACAACCACGACCATTATCAACATCATCACGATGACTACTGCCCTTTTTTTGTTGCTCATATATTTTCCTCCTTTCCTATGGCACTACGTTGAAAATGCTCAGCTGCCGGGCGGCAGCGCAACAAAAACAGTGGAAGCCCATGTCATACATATCTTCTTCACCCTATCCCTCCTTCCTTCTTCGCTGAGACGAACTTTTCCTTGGACATATCCATATCGATAAATTCAATGGTCTTCCCCTGTATCACGTGAGTACTTTCGCCGTACTTAATAAATCCGATGCTCTCGTAGAGTTTGAACGCAATTGGATTTTCTTTTCTTACGATGAGGTGGATCCTGGTCAGATTCAGCTGACTGAACCCTTTTTGGATTGTCGCAAGTGCTATCTTCTTGCCCAACCCCTTGCCGATCCATTGCGGATGAACGGCGACGCGAAATTCCGCTTCCTTGTCCGCCGTCGTGCTCAGCAGGCTGAATCCTATAGTCTGCCCGTTCAGCACAGCCGTATATATCCATGTCATAGGGCGCCCCCCATATTCGTCAAGCCAACCACCTTCTCTCAGTGCATAATCCATTGCTTCAAATACATCAGTATAGGCAGGCCAACTCTTCACCTCGGCCGCGTCCACGGCCGAGAACGGCCGCAGTTCGATCATGATTTGCACTCTGTT
>Ga0316628_100000178_pt1 | contig 39926 bp, 33 predicted proteins | sample OWC_Aug_M2_C1_D5_FD_207648 | JGI IMG/M metagenome (GOLD analysis project Ga0316628, IMG submission 207648) | Wetland soil microbial communities from Old Woman Creek delta, Ohio, United States - OWC_Aug_M2_C1_D5_C | ecosystem: Environmental > Terrestrial > Soil > Wetlands | place: USA: Ohio...
CCCTGTCGCTCGTCGGCCATGCCGTCGTGATCGTCCTTCTCGTCGTGCTGCCTCTTCTCCAGACCGGCGAGCTGCCGACGGTCGAGGTCTATAGCGCGTTCTTGGCGCCGCCGCCTCCGCCTCCACCGCCCCCGCCGCCGCCGGCTAAGCGGAAGGCCACGTCGGCGAGCGCGCGGATCAAGCGGGTCCAGCAGGCCGCGCCGACCGAGGCGGGCCGGCTCGTGGCTCCGGTCGAGATCCCGGAGCAGATCGCCGAGGAGACGCTTTCGGACGTGGGGGTCGAGGGCGGCGTTGAGGGCGGCGTCGAAGGCGGCGTCGTGGGCGGCGTTCTCGGGGGCGTCGTGGGCGGCGTTCTCGGGGGCGTCGTGGGCGAGGTCGAGGCGCCGGTGCGGGCCATCGGGGACGTCAAGCCGCCGAAGCTCGTGCGGGAGGTGGCCCCGGTCTATCCGGAGATCGCGCGGCAGGCCCGGGTGGAGGGCATCGTCATCGTCGAGGCGACGACGGATGTCTACGGCCGGGTGACGTCGGTCAAGGTGCTGCGGTCGATCCCGCTCCTGGACCAGTCGGCCATCGACGCCGTGCGGCAGTGGGTCTACGAGCCGATGATCATCAACGGCAGGCCCCGGCCGGTCGTCTTCACCGTGACCGTCCGCTTCCAGCTGAAGTAGCCGCTACGATTTGCGCCGGGCGAAACAGGGTCAGAATACCCGGCGGGACTCGCCCCCACCCATCGCGCGGGGTGAGGCATATCCCCCCCTGTAATCATCACCTCCGGGGATTGTCTCACGGGGGCCCTGGCCTGATAGTAGTGTCCTCGGAAGAGGGAACCATGCGCACGCCCCGAGAATGCCCGGTGCCCGGCCCAAGGGGCCGTTCAGCCGCCCTTCTGGCGTTGGCTCTGACCGTCGTGGTCCTTTGGGGGACCGTCCCGGCCCGGTCCGAGATCATCGTCCGCCTGGAAGTCACGGTCGAGAAGACGCCCATCCATCTCGAACCGAGCGATCGCAGCCCCGTCGTGGAAACCCTTTCCCGAGGCGCCGTGTTGAAGCTCTCGAGCGCGATCAAGTTCAGGACCAACTGGTTCTACGTCCTTTTCACCTCCTCGCGGTCGGGCCGGGCCTTGACCGGCTACGTCCGCGACTCCTTCGTCCGCAAGCTCAATTCGACCCTCAAGGTCATCGACCTGACGCCGGCCGAGCCCGAGATCGCCGATCCCGCGGAGTTCGATCTGACGCCCCGCCCCCTGCCCAAGATCGCCTGGGGCAGGAGCGAGGACGTCATCCTGAGGGCCGAAGGCCGGCCTCTCGACCGCGAACAGTCCGGCGACATGGCGTTCCTTCGCTACCACCGCCAGCTCCTGGGCAAGAGATGCCTCCTCACCTATGTCCTGGTCAACCGGAAGCTCGCCTCCCTCCGGGTCCATCTCCTCGAGCGCTACGCGAACAAGGACCGCTACGTCTCGGACTACAACAGGATCCGGGAGTTCCTGAACGCCCAGCTCGGCGAGCCGCGCTACAATAATGTCGTCTGGAAGGACACGGCCTATGCGGAACGGGGCGAGAACCTGGGGACGGCGGTCACGAACGGGACCCTGAGCCTGTCTTCGGAATGGGCCCTCGGCGACACGGGGGTGCGGCTCAGCCTGAGAGGCGAGAACAGCGAGGTGCTGTTCGCCGCCGAGATCAACGACCTCAAGGCGCGGAATCCGGCCTCTTTCTAACCCTCCTTTCTGTTTCGGCCCCCCTTCTTCGCCCCCCCCCGGGGAAGGGGGGTCCTTGTGCCTGAATTATTCACGAACCGGATCGGTTCGCCCGCAGGGTTAAAACGCCCGATAAAAGGGAAACGGAGAAAAGGGGCGTTTTTATGAATAAGTCAGGCTAGGCCATCTCTTTTTGGACGAAGCTCATGCTGACGCGGTTCTTGCCCAGCCATTTGCTGTGCATCATGAGCTGCTCGCCGCGCTTGACGAGCGATTCGACCGTGTCATAGCGCAGGACGAGGCTGGCCCCCATGGATACCGTGGCGTTGAGCATGCCCGTCTCGGTCGTGATGTAGGACTCGGCGATGAGGAGGCGGAGCTTGTTGGCGACGATGTCCAGGCGCCCTTCGTCGATGTTGAGGAGGATGACCAGGAACTCCTCGGTGCTCCAGCGCCCGACGATGTCGAAGAAGCGGATATTCTTGTGCAGCGTCCGGGCCACGGTCCGGACGATCTTGCCGGCGTTGAACCGGCCGTGTTTATCGAGGATCTTGCCGTAATTGTCGATGTCGGCGTAGATCAGCCCGAAGGAGAGGCCGTACTTCTGGAACTCCTCCAGCCGGGTGGCCAGGGTGATGTCCAAATACTGCTTCGAAGGGATGCCGGTCTCGCTGTCGACGAGCCCCATCTTCTCGAGCTCGGCCAGCGCCAGCGGCAGGGTGACCTTCGGCGCCGTGCTGCTGAAGGTCTCGACGGCCCCCAGGATCGCCCCCTCGTCGTCGAACACGGGGATAATGCGCAGGATCGCCGGCGCGCGGAAACCCTCTTTGTGCTGGAGATAGACGTCGACCGAGCGCGGCGCCCCGTCCTTCAGGGTCATCGCCACCGGGCATCGGTCCCGGCAGATGTCGAGGCCGCCGTAATCCGCGAACAGGGCGGGCCCCTCGCAGCAGACCTTTCCCAGGACCTCGGCCGCCTCCCGGCCCGTCATCGATTCGGCCGCCTTGTTCCAGAAGACGACCTTGCGCTCCCGGTCCAGCCAGGCGACGCCGTCCTGGACCTGGTCGAGGACCCGGTCGCAGACGCTCTTCGAGGCGTTCGGAAAGCGGTCCAAGACGTTGTTCTCGGGCATGTGAGGTCCTCAGTTTCCTCCCATTCTAAGGGGAGGCCTCGAATTGTCAATCGTTTTTTTGGCCGGGACCGCGGTTGACAAACCCCTAACCTCATGTTATCTTGCCGAAGCCGCCCAGGGGGTGCGCCGCCATGGACAAGCTTCTCGGGACGCGACTCAAGAAGGCCCGCGAGGAGATCGGTCTCAGCCAGGGCGCGTTCGCCAAAGCCCTCGGGCTTTCGTCCGAGTACATCTCCCTCCTCGAGTCCGGCAAGCGCACGCCGAGCTTCGAGACGCTCCAGAAGATCGCCGGGTTCCTCAACAAGAACGTCTCCTATTTCTTCGAGGACAAGCGGCCCGCCTTCGAGGCCCTGTTCGACCGGGCCGAGACCGACGAGCGGCTCCGCAAGGACCTCCAGAAGTTCCGGGCCACCTGCGAGCGCTACCTCGAGCTCGAGGAGACGACAGGCCGGCGGCTCGACCTGGCCCCCGCCTATGCCCGGATCTCGCCGGAGCGGCTGGCCGAGGAGGAGCGCCGCCGGCTCGGGCTCGGCAACGAGCCCATCCGCGACGTCCTGGCGCTCTGCGAGGTCAACGGCTGCCGCATCATCCGCCAGACGCTGGCCGACGAGGCCCGCATCGCCGGCCTCTTCGTCTTCGACGAGGAGCGCCGGGCCGCGTTCGCCCTGGTCAACGCCAACGAGCCGCCGGGGCTCCAGACGTTCATCGCCGCCCATCTCTACGGCCATTATCTTATGGACCGGGGGGACAGCCCCATCTTCGACAATCCGGACGTCGTCGTCGACGAGTACGTCTCGCTCTACCCGCCCCGCGAGCAGTGCGCCCAGACCTTCGCCTCGCGCTTCCTCGTGCCTCCCGACAAGCTCCAGGAGCTCATCGAGAAGGACCTGCGGGCCCGGTCACTGACGTTCGACGACGTCCTGTTCCTCAAGCGCTACTTCGGCGTCAGCACGCGGGCCATGCTCCGGACCCTGCGCGGCCGGGGCATCCTGCCCGAAGCGAAGTTCGAGGAGTTCTTCAAGAGGAACCCCGAGGACCGGGAGCTCGAGGTCTTCGGCGTCCGGTCCGGCCAGGAGGAGCGGCGCTCGCGGACCCTGTTCCGGAAGTCGCGCACGATCCCCTCCGACCGCTTCCGGCTGCTTCTCGCCGAGGCCGCGGCCATGGAGAGGCCCCGAACGGCCAACCCGGCCTCCGGGGCCACAGGAGGATCCGATGAGTAAGGCCCTGCGCATTCTGGTCATCTTTCTCGTCTTCGACGCCGTCGTCGCGGGCGCCTATTTCGGCATCAAGGCGCTCGGCTCGGGCGGTTCCTCCGATCCGACCGCGGGCGTCGACTGGGTGACGATGGACGCGTATTACCAGCCCGCGACCGAGCTCGAGCAGGTCATCAAGACGGACTACGAAGAGAAGGAGCTGCTGCCGCTCCAATTCCGCAATTTCGGGCGCAGCGCGGCCGTCCTGAAGAAGTTCCGCGGCGCCAAGCTCGTCGGGGCCAGCGTCTCGGTCCTGGAGATGCAATTCAAGGGGCTCGAGGACTGGGCCATCATCGACGTCTGGATCAAGGGGGAGGAGGGCCGCGAGATCCACCGGACCATCCTCTACGTGCTGGTCTCGAACGCCTGGAAGGTCGGGGACAGCGGCCGGCTGGCCGACTGACGCTGAGGGCGGGCGACCCGATGACCGTCAAGTCCTTCTCCGCGGACGTCCTCATCGTCGGCGCCGGGCCGGCCGGCCTGACGGCGGCGATCTACGTCGCCCGGGCCGGGAGGAAGGCCCTTGTTCTCGAGGGCCGGGGCAGCTCCCGCATGGCCATTCCCTACACGATCGAGAACTACCCAGGCTTCGCCTCGATCGACAGCCGCGAGCTGCTGGACCTGTTCCGCCGGCAGGCCGTCTCCTTCGGGGCCGCCCTCGTGCCCGGGGAGGCCATCGCTTTCGCCCTCGAAGGCAGCCCGAAGTATGTCACGACCAAGACCGCGGTCATCGAATGCGCCGTCGTCATCCTGGCCACCGGCCGGCCCGTCCCCAAGACGCGCCTCATCGAGGGCGAGGGGGAGCTCGTCGGCCAGGGCCTGAGCTATTGCGCCACCTGCGACGGGCCCCTGTTCCGGGGCCGGACAGTGGCCGCCGTCGGGCATTCGGAAGAGGCCCTGGAAGAGGTTCAGGCCCTCCACGCCATGGGCTGTCAGGTCCTATGGGTGCCCGGCGAGAAAGGCGGGGCGGCGGATTCGCCGGAGGCCCGGGCCCTCGAAGGCCGCGGCGTGACCATCCGGCGCGACGGCAAGATCAAGCGGATCCACGGCGAGGCCAAGGTCGAGACCGTCCTCATCGAATCGGCCGCGGGGACGGAGATCCTGCCGGTCGCGGCCGTCTTCGTCTTCCGCGAGGTCCCGGCAGGGCCGCTGTTCGAGCGGGCGGGGCTCGCCCTCGACCACAAGCAGTGCGTCATCGTCGACCGGTTCCTGAGGACCAACATCGCCGGCGTCTTCGCCGCGGGCGACATCACCTGCGGCGGGCTGCAGGTCGTCTCGGCGGCCGGCGAAGGTTGCGTGGCTGGCATGCAGGCCCTCGTCTACCTGCGGAAATAGCCGCCTCCCGCGCCTCGGAAGTTCTCCAATCGGCTGTGCTCGGGATATCGACTCTTGCCCCCGCACCCCGGACACCTTGTAGCTGGTTTCCCCCAGCCTCCGGCCGGGCCCCCTTTCCATCACGGGGGCCTTGAGTCGACACCTCTCGCCGCCTCATCTCGAACTTCCTGACGAAAAGAAAGACGATTATCTTTCCGGTGGCGAAACTAGGCCGCCGGGCCGTTGCGGGGCTTGCGGCCGTTCAATCGGAAGGTGATCTTCTTCGATCGCGAGATCGTGACCCGGCCGCCGATCGGCACGGCCATCAGCCGGCGCGAGATGTCGTGGCCGAAGTTCGAAACGGTCAGGATGGGCAGGGGATAGCCCTGGCGGCGGCGGTCACGGAGGACGTCGGCGAGATAGCTCCGGATGAACCGGACGGCCTCGCGCTGCGTCCTCCTCGGCTCCAGGCTCTTGCCGGGCGGCGTGACCGAGCCGATGACGAGGCCCTTGATCCCGGCGAAAACGTTGTGGCGGCGCAGGGCCGCGAGCAGCCGATGGAGGTCCTCGACGTCCACCTGGATGTCCTCGAAGAAGAGGATGTGGCGCTTCCAGCTGAACTTGGGCGGCGTTCCCCGGTTGAGGAAATTGACGAAGGTCGAGAGGTTGCCGCCGATGGGGACGCCCGACAGCTTCCGCGGCGGGGGAGGGGTGAGCCAGCTCGCGCCGCTGGAGTGGACCTCTTCGCCGTTGACGAGGGCGAGCAGGTTCCGGAAATCGCCCTTGCCCACCTTGAGCGACGGGAAGTAGATGACCGGGACGCGGCAGGCATGGTAGATCTCGTTGAGCAGGAAGGTGAAGTCCGAGAAGCCGATGAAAAGCGGCCGCCGGGACCGGATGACGCGCAGGTCCTTGGCGTCGATCTTGCGGACCAGGTCCTCGGCGCCCGTCCCGCCGGCGACCGAGATGATCAGGTCGAGCTCGCGGATGGCCTCTTTGAACACCGCCGCGCGAGCCTCGACCGGGGCGGTGACGTGATCGATCTCGGTGTCGCTCGAGAAGAGGTGGGGGCTGAGATAGACCGACCGGACGCCCAGGGCCTTCTTGAGGCGGCGGGCCGTCCGCTCCAGGACCGGCTTCTCCTTGAGGGAGAGGCAGGTCGACGGGGCGATGAAGCCGATCTTCTCGTAGGTCATGGGGACACCGGAGCTCGGAAGGGGCTTAGCCTAGCAGAAAGAGGAAACCCCTTCAACGCCGGGCCGCCCGGCCCGGCGCGCGCCAGGCCCGCGGTCAGAAGGATCTGAGCTTCTGCCCGGGGCCCGAAAGCTGGAGGGCCCTGAGGGCCTTCAGCTCGATCTGACGGATCCTTTCCCGGGTCAGCTTGAAATGCTGGCCGACCTCTTCGAGCGTGTACTCCCGCCCGTCCCCGAGCCCGTAGCGCATTCTCAGGACAAGCGTTTCCCGCTCGGGCAGGGTTCGCAGGGCCGCCTCGATCTGCTCGCGGAGATTGATGTGGATGACCGTGTCCGGGGGAGAGGGAAAGGCCTTGTCCTCGAGCAGGTCGCCGAGGGAGCCCTCGCCGTTCTCGCCGAGAGGGGTCTCGATCGAAACGGGGTCCTGCGAGCTGTAGAGCATCTCCAGGACCTTGTTGACGGGCAGGTTCATCTTGCGCGCCAGCTCCTCGGGATTGGGCAGCTTGCCGTCCTCCTGGACCGAGGCCTGAGAGATCTTCTTGAGCCGGTGGATGGTCTCCGTGAGGTGGACCGGGATGCGGATCGTCCGCCCCTGGTCGGCGATGGCCCGGGTGATGGACTGGCGGATCCACCAGGTCGCATAAGTCGAGAACTTGTGGCCCCGGCGATAATCGAACTTCTCCGCGGCCCGCATCAGGCCGATGTTGCCTTCCTGGATGAGGTCGAGCAGCTGAAGCCCCCGGCCCTGGTATTTCTTGGCGATCGAGACGACCAGCCTGAGGTTGGCCGAGACGAGGTCGCTCTTGGCCCGCTCGCGCGTCCGCCGGCCGGATTGGATGGCCTGGAGGATGGCTTTGTTGTCTTTCCGCGCCTGCTTGGAAGCGGTCCGGAAGCTCTCTTTCAGGCGAAGCTGGACGGCCTGAACCGTCCGGTCCTGGAATTCGGGCTTGAGCTCGAGCTCCCGGGCCATCTGGATGATGCGGACGGCTAGCCGGCCGCGGGAGAAGCGGTTGCGGACGAGCGGCCGGACCTTCATCAGCCGGACGCAGAAAGCCCGGATCTTGCGGATCCTCTCCAGGACCTCGGCGCGCCGGTCCTCGAGGCTGTCCTCGGCAAAGCTGTCCTCGGCCATGTTGAAGTACTTCACGAAGGCCTCGGGGGTCTTCTTGAGCATGGCCTCCAGCGCCGTCAGCTCGTCGAGGGTGAGGGGGGTCTTGACGAGGGCCTTGAGGATGGCCTTCTCGCCGCGCTCCATGCGCCTGGCCAGGCCGATCTCCTGATCCCTCGAGAGGAGCAGGATGCTGCCCATCTCCCGAAGGTAGATCTTGACCAGATCGGCGGTCTGCTCGATGTCCTCGGGGGATGTCAGACCCTTGCCGCGGCCGTTCCTGGGCTCGCCGAGGCGCCCCAGATGACCGGCCTCGGGACCGGCAAAGGCCTCATCGTCCTCCGGAAAAATACGGTCCGAGGGCGTCCCCGGAACGAGATCCAAGAGCTCCTCGCCGTTCTTGTATCGATATTCGGTCGCCATGATCATCTCCCTATATCTATCAATCCTATAGGAAAACTACATTCCCGGGTTTTTCGTTTCGTCCTTCTCGCTTTTTCTTCACTTCCCGGCCCTTTGGCTCCTGTGTTTTAACGGGATTGAGGGCGAAACCGTTTCGCCCTCGAAGGGCGGGGCCTCCGGAAAATAAGCGCGGAGGATAACCCCTCCCGTCCCGCTTGTCAAGAAAAAACTTTACAGGCCAGCACTTTTTTCCGCCTGGCCGCGACCCATGGGGCATCTTCTCCCAGGAGGCACATCTTATCAGGGCCTCCGTCATTCCTGGCTCCTCCCCATGGCAATCCCCCCGCTTCAAGATTCGTGCCAGGAATGCAGGCAGATAAGAGGCCGGAGCTGTCTTATTTTGAGGACACCCCGCGGCTCAGGTCAGGAGCAGACGTAGCCGTGCTTTTCGAAATACTTCTGATGGTATTCCTCGGCCTTATAGAAAGCCGTGGCCGGGACGAGCTCGGTCGCCAGGCGCTTCTTGTACCGCCCGGAACGGGCCACCTCATCCATGATCTTGCGGGCCGTGTCTCTCTGGGCCTCGCCGTGATAGAAGATGGCCGAGCGGTATTGGGTCCCGCGGTCCGGTCCCTGCCTATTGACCTGGGTCGGATCATGGATCGTGAAGAACTGCCGGACGAGGTCGGCGTAGCTCAGGCGGGTCGGGTCGAAGGTCACCTGGACCGCCTCGGCGTGGCCGGTCTTGTCGGTGCAGACCTCTTCATAGGTCGGATCGACGGTCCGACCCCCCGTATACCCGACGACCGTGGCGATGACCCCGGGGATCCGGCCCAGCTTGTACTCGACGCCCCAGAAACATCCGGCGGCGAAAGTGGCGACCTCGGTCTTCGCCGCCGACGTCTTGGGCTCCGCCCCTGAGGCCGGGGCGGCTTCGGGCTTGAAGTCCAGCGAGGCCGAGTTCACGCAGTAGTGGAGGAAGGTCGGCTCGGGTCCGTCGTCGAAGACGTGGCCCAGGTGGGCGCCGCAGGTCGCGCAGCGGACCTCGATCCTCTTGGCCAGCAGGGCATAATCGTCGCGGTACGCGAGGTTCTTCTCGTCGATCGGCGTCGTGAAGCTCGGCCAGCCCGTGCCGTGCTCGTATTTCATCTCGGACCGGAAGAGGGGAGTGCCGCAACCGCCGCAGACATAGACCCCTTTTTCCCAAAAATCATTGTATCGGCCCGTGAACGGCCGCTCGGTGCCGCACTTCCGCATGACCTCGAACTGCTCGGGCGTGAGGGCGGCCTTCCATTCCTTCTCCGTTTTCTTGATCTTCTGAGACATCTCCAGTCCTTCCCGGGAAGCGCGGACGATCAGCCGCGGATCCGTGCCGGCCAGGGCGTTCAGGCCCCGCCAGCCGGCCAGGGCGAGGATTATCGCCGCGGCGAAGATCACGATCTTGGCCCTGAATGGCACTTGCGCCTCCCGTTCTCCGAAATACTACTAATTTAGTATACATTATCCCGCCAAAAAAGCAAGGCCGCTGTGGCGCCCGTCCGCCCCCCTGGAAATTTCCTAAATTGGACACTTTTATGATTGACAAGGGCAAAAAAGCGGCCCTATAATGAAAACGCTGGCTGGAGAGGGATCCTCCTTAGCCCCGCTTCCTTTTCCTTTGAAACCTTGGCGCCTCACCAGCCAGCCTTCTTATTTTCCCCGGCGGGCTGGTCGCAGGCGCCTTCGCGTCAAGGACCCGTACCCTGCCGCTCCTTCTTCCTCTTGTCCTGGTACATGAGGAAATCGGCGTGGGCCAGGAAGTCGTCGAGCTGCTGGTACTTCTGCGGATCGATGCGCACGAGGCCCATGCTGACCGACAGTCTCAGCCGCGAATGATCCTTGAGCCGGAAGGCCTGGATGCTCTCCTGGAGCCGGGCGGGCAGGCCGCGCTCCCCCTGTCCCTTCGAGCGCATGGCCAGGACGGCGAACTCATCGCCGCCGATGCGGCCGAGGACGTCGGACTCGCGGAGGGTTGTCCGGAGGATGGACGCGACGCCCTTGAGGAGAAGATCTCCGACGGCGTGGCCGTAGGTGTCGTTGACCTCTTTCAGGTAGTCGATGTCGAGGAAGACGAGGTAGTTGTCCTTTTTCAGCCTCTTCGCGATCTTCATCTGCTGGAGGCCGAAGGAATAGAAGCCCCGGCGGTTGTTGAGCCCGGTCAGATGGTCGGTCAGCGAAAGGCCTTCGAGCTTCTCGTTGGTCAGCTGGAGCTTGCGGAGCGCCTGCTGGAGCCGCCGCTCCGTGGTCTTCTGCTCGGTGATGTCGACGAGGACGCCGTCGTAGTGGCGGGCCCGCCCGTCCGGACCGTCGATCCGGCGGCTGTGATCGCGCACCCAGAACCTCCGGCCGTCCGTCCGCCGCAGCTCGTACTCCTGAACGGCCGTCGGCTGCTCCCGCAGCTTGGCCATGTGCTCCTGCCGGTCCTCGGCGCGGACATAGAAGTCCCGGACGTCGTGGGAGAGGAGGTCCCGGGGCCGCTCGAACCCGAGCATGCGGGCCAGGACGGCGTTGGCCTCGACGATCCGGCCGCCGGGCGTCGTCCGGTAGACGCCAACCGGGAGCTGCTCGATGAGGGCCTTGTAGCGGTCCTCGTCGATCCGGCGCTTGGCGCTCATTGCGTCCGAATCTAGCAGAGACCCCCTCCGCTGTCAAAAGGTGATCCCGTGACATGTCGAGGATAAAAGTGTAGGAATAGGAGCCGGGGCCGGCCGCCCCTAAACGCCCCTGAGAGGGCCGGCGTAATCTCCGATGGAAGGAAGGACAGGGCTCCCCGTGGACGAGGGCGATATCATCGAAGGCTGTCTCAGGGGAAGCCTTGTCTGCCAGAAGGCGATGGTCGAGGCCTACGGAACGCTGGTCCTGTCGGTCGCCCTCAACGTCCTCGCCAACAGGCAGGACGCCGAGGACGTCAGCCAAGAGACTTTCCTGCAGGCCTTCCGGCACCTCGACCGCTATGACCCCGGCAGGAGCTTCAAGACCTGGCTCCTGACCATCGCCTACAGGAGATCGCTCGACATGCTCAGGAAACGTCGGCGCTTCACCCAGTTCACGGCCCGGGCCCGATACGAGACGCCCGTGGCCGTCGAGCGGCCGGATCCCGTGACGGCGGATGCCGCGCCCCTGCCGTCCCGGCTGCTCGAGGTCCTCTCGCCGCGGGAGCGAACGGCGCTCTGCCTGTGGGCCAACGACGGCTATGCGGCCAAGGACATCTCCGCGGTCCTGGGCTGCTCGGCCTCGACGGCCCGGGTTTATCTGTTCAACGCGCGGCGGAAGATCAAAGCCCTCCTGGAGAACGATCATGAGATCTTGCAGCACGGTTGACGTCCTTTACGCCGTGATCCCGCTGCGGCGGTTCCGGGACTGGCTCATCCGCGCCCACATGGAGCGATGTCCGCGGTGCCAGGCCCGTCTTCTCAGCCGGGACGAGGCCCAGAGCCTGCTCGTCGGGCCCGACCGCGTCGGGGGCGTCGAGGATCTCTGGCGGAGGATCTCAGGGGCCATGGAGCCGGCTGCTCCCGTCCGGGGACGGACGGCGGAAGCGCGAAGCGGCTGGTGGCGCTGGGCCGCCGTCCCGGCCATGGCCGCCGCCGTCACCCTGGGCGGATTCTGGCTCCTCCGGAACGTCGAGAAGCCGCGCTTCGAAGCGGTCGCCGTCGCTTCGGCCGAACGCTTCGAACTCGATTACGTCAAGGTGGCCGGCGCGCCGGCCCAGACCTTCGTCTATCAGCCCCAGGGGACGGACGCCGTCTTCGTCTGGGTCTCGAAGACGCCCTGAAGAGGAGGGAGACATGAACAAGACGCTCGGACTTCTCGTCGCCGCTGCGGCGATGATGGGCGCCTGGTCGCTCGGGGCCCCGGCGGCCGCGGGCGGGGAAGAGGCTGTCCAGGCCTTGAAGGGCTCCGCGACCACCTTCGAGCTGAAGATGAGGATCCTCGAGGGCAGCCGGGAGGCGCCGGTCAGTCCGGACAAGCCCGTCACGGCGTCCTTCCTGCAGTTCCAGAATCTCGTCAACTTCGACTCGGCCGAGGACGTCCAGGTCGAAGCGCAGATCAAGACGCTCTACAACCTCAAGGCGCTCAGCCTCGTGACCGAGGCCCCGCTCGTTTGGGAGAAAGGCCAGGCCGAAAAGGCCGTCCACATGTTCCGGCTGAACGGCCAGGATTATCTTGTCCGGGTGACGCCGGGCCAGCTCATCGACAGGAACCAGTTCCGGATCGAGGTCAATGAACAGGCCCAGGGCCGGACGACGAGCCTGCTCGACACCGAGTTCTCCCTGCCGGACAGGAGCGCGGCGGTCTTCGGCTTCGAGAACACCCAGGGCAAGCCCTATTTCATCGTCCTTCGCCTCTCCGGATGGGGCGGCGTCCTCAGCGGGGTGACGGGGGGGCTTCCGCCTCGCCGTCCAGAACCCCCGAAGCTCATCAAGAAAGTCGACCCGGTCTATCCGGAAGCGGCGAAGAAGGCCGGCGTCGAGGGGAGCGTCATCCTGGAAGCGACGACGGACGCTCAGGGGCGGGTGGCTAGCGTCAGGGTCCTCCGCTCGGTCCCGCTCCTAGACCAGGCGGCCATCGACGCGCTCAAGCGGTACGTCTATGAGCCCATGGTCGTCGGCGGCGAGCCGCGGCCGTTCGTGTTCACCGTGACCATGAAGTTCCGGCTGGACGACCAGAAGATGCCGCAGGTCAGCTCCGACGCGGGCTTCGAAGGCCTGGTCAAGCCCCCCAAGCTCGTCAAGAAGGTCGATCCGGCCTACCCGGAGATCGCCCGGCAAGCCCGCGTCGAGGGGAGCGTCATCCTGGAGGCGACGACCGACCGGTATGGGAAGATCGCCAACGTCAGGGTCCTGCGCTCCATCCCGCTCCTCGACCAGGCGGCCGTCGACGCCCTGCGGCAATGGGTCTACGAGCCCATGGTCATCGACGGCAAGCCCCAGCCCGTGACCTTCACCGTGACGATGCAGTTCAAGCTCGACGGGGAGAAGGGGCCGCAGGTCAGCGGCTCCATCGCCGGGGTCGAGGGCGGCGTCGCCGGCGGCGTCTCGGGCGGGGTCCGAGGCGGCGTGACCAAGGGCGTCGAAGGCGGGGTCGAGGGTGGAATCGTGGGCGGGGTCGCCGGCGGGGTCGCGGGCGGCCTGGCGGCCCAGGATCTCGCGAAGTTCGAGGCCGACGCGGTCCGGGCCGTCGGCAATATCGAGCCGCCCAAGCTCGTCAAGCAGGTCAACCCGGTCTATCCCGAAGTGGCCCGCAAAGGCCGCGTCGAGGGCATGGTCATCCTCGAGGCCAAGATCGACGAGCGGGGGAACGTCATGGACGTCCGGGTCCTCCGCTCCATCCCGCTCCTCGACCAGGCGGCCGTCGACGCCGTCAAGCAGTGGAAATACGAGCCGTTGCTGATCGACGGCAAGGCCCGCAAGGCCGTCTTCACGGTCACGGTCCGTTTCATGCTCCAGGGAGGGGACAAGGACAAGCTCGTCGAGAAATTCGCCAAGGGCGCGGTCAAGATCGAGGGCGATATCAAGCCGCCCAAGCTCGTCAAGGAGGCCAAGGTCGTCTATCCCGAGATCGCCCGGATGGCCGGGGTCCAGGGCGTGGTCATCCTCAGCGTCAGGACCGACGAGACCGGCAAGGTCGTCGATGCCATCGTCCTCCGCTCCATCCCGCTCCTCGACCAGGCGGCCATCGATGCGGTCCGGCAGTGGGTTTACGAGCCGACCGTCATCGACGGCAAGCCCGCGCCCGTCGTCTTCACCGTGACGGTCCGCTTCAAGCTCCAGTAGGCGAGAGCCCGGGGACCTTGTCCCGGGCCCGCGGAGCCGCTCCGCCGGCGATCACTCCATCCGCGAGTAGTCGAGCTCCGAGCCGAGCAGGCTGTGCGGGATGAGGAAGACGACGAGGGTGACGAGCGAGGCGGCGATGACGAAGGGCCGGGCGGCCTTGCCCTTGCGCCCGGCGATGAGCGCGGCGACCCAGAAGAGAAAGGCGACGAGCGTCTTGTTGTCCGTAAGGTCGCTGCCGGCCGGGAACCCGGTCCAGGCCACGCCGAAGGCGAACTTCTGGACGAGGGGCCCGAGCACGAAGCCGCCGACGAAGATCAGGGCCACCGTCCAGAGCGTCAGGCGGCGCGGATCCCGCTTCTTGTCGAGCGCGGCCAGTCCGGCCGCGGTCGAGAGCAGCATGCCCGCGAACATCACGGCGATGTGGGGGATCATGAGCCAGCCGGGGACCGGATCCTTGAAACGGAGGACCGCCGGGGCGTCCCCGGTCACGGTCGTCGAGTCGCCGCCGGCCGTGAGGATGACCCGGTAGGCCAGCTTGCCGGCCGCCGGCTGCTGCGGCAGGCGCCCGACGAGCCGCTCGCCGTCCCGGACCAGGGCCGCGCCCGTCCACTCGTCCGCCGTCTTGAACCGCCGCCACTCGAGGCGTCCTTCGATCGGCGCCGGCGCGGCGAGCGTCACCTCGGCATCGGATCCCGTCTCGGCGCTTCGCGGCAGCTCGAAGGCGAGCCGGACGCCGCCGATGACGGCCTTGCCGCTGAGCGGATAGGTCGGCCCGGTCACCCGCTGATAGAAGGCCGAGGCCAGGGTGACGACCACGGCCAGGGTCCAGAACAGTCCCTTCTTCATAGCGGCCTACTCCTTGACCTCGATCGAGCCGAGCACGGCCGAGCCTTGGATGTTCAAAGTGGCCGCGGCGGTTCCTTGGGGGGCCGCCTTGTGGCTCTCGATCGAGCCGAGGACCGGCGTGCCCTGGAGAATGACCTGCCAGTCGCGGGGGACGAACACGGTGATGCCGCCGAAGACGGCCGAGAGGACCAGCGTGGCCTGGCCGCCCGCGAGCCTGGCGCTGCGAAGGTCGATGTCGACCGAGCCGAAGACGACATCAGCCTTGCCGCCCCGGAAGTTCTGGGATTCGACCTTGCGGACCGCGCCCGAGAAGACCTGGTTGATGTCCAGGTCGTCGGCCGTCAATTCAGGGATTTTTTTTTTATCCGGACGCCAGGCCGGCTTGAGAAGGACCCAAAGTCCGACGGCGATGATGGCCACCGGCCAGAGGAAATGCCAGACCGCCCGGTCGAAGATCCTCAGACGGAGCAGAAGAAAGAACGTGCCGAAGAGGATGAAGAAGACGGCCGAGCCGACGTTCCGGAAATTGTTGCTGAGAAGGATGGAAACGCCGATGAGAATGAAGATGACCGGCCAGTAGCGGCCGATGAGGTCCCCGAAGTCCAGGCGACCCATCTGGTCGAGCAGGAACAGGACGCCGAGGACGATCAGCAGGAGGCCCCAGAAGACACGGCCCTGGTTCTTGTGCTCGCTCATTGTTCCCTCCTCGAGTCCCTAGGATATCACAGAAACACCTTGATCCGGATATTTCGCTGAAATCTGCCTCCGTGCATGCTCCGGCAGATTTCTGCCCTCCGCTCGCTTCGCGCGCTACGGTCGGAGCTAAAGCCGGCGGATGCTCATGCCTCCGCTGACCTCGATGACCGCCCCGGTGGAGTAGCCGAAGTCGCCGCGGACCAGGGCGGCCACGGCCCGGCCGACATCCTCGGGCCGGCCCCAGCGACCCTGGGGAACGAGGCCCCCGGCGATCAGCCGGTCGTATTTGGCCTTGACCCCGGCCGTCATGTCGGTGGCGATGATCCCCGGTCGAACCTCGAAGACGTCGATGCCCTTGGCGGCCAAGGCATCGGCATAGAGGGTCGCGATCATGCTCAGGGCGGCCTTGGACACGCAGTACTCGGGCCGCGAGACGGAGGACCAGGCCGCCGAGATGGAGGTGATGAAGACGATGGCCGGCCGGCGCCCGCCGCGCCCCGGCTTCTGGGCGGCCATCCTTCGCGCCGCGTTCCGGGTCAGGAAGAAAGGTCCCCGGGCATTGACGGCCATCAGCCGGTCATAGCTCTCCGGCGACGTTTCCAAGATGTCCGTCCGTCTGAGAGGAGCGACGCCCGCGTTGTTGACGAGAACGTCGATCCGGCCGCAGACGCCGTACGCGGCGTCGAGCACCCGGTCATGATCGTCCATCCGGGCCACGTCGCCGGCGACCGGCAGGAACCGGCCGCCGAGCTCTTCGACCCGGTCTTTGACCTCGAACAAACCCTTGGCCTTGTTCTCGGGATCGAAGTCGACGTCGACCCCGACGACGTCGAAGCCCTCGCGGACCAAGGCCAGGACGATGCCGCGGCCGATGCCCCGGCCGGCTCCTGTGACCACCGCGGCGGGCGCGGACGGACGTTTGTTGCGAGCCACGCTCATTCCTCCTCCACGACGATCCTGTCATCGCGATAATCGGCCCAGACCGACTCGAACCAACCTTCCGGCCGGGGCACGGGCCGCACCGGGGCCCAGGTCTTACGCAGCCGTCCCTTCCCGTCCAGTCGGACCTCGAGGATGCGCGACGAGACGAAGTCGGACGGAGAGGCCAGGGAAAAGGCCCAGCTCGAGCCGAGCGCCGGGTGAGGGACGGTCCCGGCGGCGTCCGGGACGAGGTAGGACCCCCGGCTCCTCCCGCCGCGCCCGAGATACTCGCCGATCGCTTCGAGGTAGACGGCATGCGTCAGGGCCAGGTCCAGGGCTTCGAAGCCCCGGGCCAGGTCGGCGGCCGAGGCGACGCGAAGATCCCGGCGGGCCCTCAGCCACAGCGCCCGGGCCCCGACCTTCTCGGCCCGCACCCGGTCGGGGTCCCGGACCAACGCGCCGCAGGCGGACATCCGCAGCCCGATCTCGGCCCGGCATTCCTCCGGCGAGAGGGCGCCCGGCCGGCCGGCGCCCAGCATGTTCGTGGCCTGGGTCCATTTCCTCCCGACCACGCCGGCCGCGGCGCGGCCGAACGCGGTCTCATCCGGCGGCACCCCGGCGCGGCGACAGGCGATGAAGAGGGCGGCCCGCGCGCTGCCGACCTGCCCGGCATTGAGGGCCGAGCCGCCCGGCCTGGTCACGCCGTGGGTCCCGCAGAGCTCGCCGACCGGGAAGAGGCCGCGGAGGCTCGATTCCCACCAGATCGAGGCGCGGAAGCCGCCGTTGTTGTGCTGGGCGCAGACCGCGATCTCGAGCGGCTCGCGCGCCAGATCGATGCCGTGGGACCGATAGAGCTCGACCGCCGGCGGGTTCAGCCGCCGCAGCCGGGCGATCGGCGTCGCGAGGAGCGCGCCCGACCTCTCGAGATAGCCGGCCGCCTCGGTCCCGAGCTGCCCCGTCTCGAACGGCGCGAGGCGCCCGTCGCCGCGGGCGTCGCCGCGGAAATCGAGGAAGACGCGGCGGCCCTTGACCTCGGACTCGATGTGGACCAGGAGGTCGATGAGGGAGGAGCCGCCCTCGACGGCCTTGCGCGGATCGAACGGCCACTGATAGCCCTTGAGGAAGACGGCCGTCCCCAGGCTCCCCATGTCCGGGAAATAGTCGTTGAGGAACTCCCGCTCGTCGCCGCCGCGGCCGTCGGTCGAGATGTAGCGGGGCACGGCCTGCTGATACGCGCCCGAGACGTTCCAGCGGAATTTCGTCGAAGCCAGGCCGAACTGGGACTCGGTCAGGTTCTGGGCCGCGGCGCCGGCCTCGAACAGAAGCCCGTGCGAGCCCGACTGGCTCTCGGGGTAGACCGAATGCTCGTACAGGCCTCCGGGCCCGCCCGTGGCGGCCACGACGTTCACCGCGTTGAAGAGGACGAAGCCGCGGTCCGGCCCGGACGTCCTGCGGTCGTCGAGGGCCAGGGCGCCGATGGCCCTCTTGGACCGGCCGCGTCCGTCCGTGAGGAGAGCGATCGCCGTGTGGCGGTCGAGGATGGGGATGCGGCGCCGCCGGACCTCCCGGGCCAGAGCCTCGACCATGAGCCTCGATGTCAACGGACCGGCCGAGGTGGCCCGCTGGCGCGGATCGTGATCGGTCTTGTAGCCGACGTACGCCCCGAAGCGGTCGTGGGGGAAGGGGACGCCCAGCCCGACGAGATGGAAGAAGGCCTCGAGCGAGCCCTGCGCCTCGGCCAGAGCGACGTCGCCGTGCATGCCCCCGCCGGCCGCCAGGTCGCGGGCCATGTCGAACGCGGAATCAGGGACGTCGCCGGCGAGCGAAAGCTTGTAGTAGGTCTGCTTGTCGGAGCCGGATTCGGCCGATGCGCCGGCCCCCAGCCGGGACGTGACGATGGCGACGTCGGTCCGGCCATGCTCATGGAGGCGGACAGCGGCGTTGAGCCCGGCCGCCCCGCTGCCGATGACCAGTGTGTTCATCGAGTGGACGGGGAACGTCCGCCCGCCGATCCGGACCCGTCCCGATCTCATCTGGCCGGGAGTCCTTTCAGCGCCGCCGCGAGGAGCGTCGCGACGGACAGGAGGAAGACGAGGCCGAAGACGATCCAGGCCTCGGCCGCGAAAAAGAGAACGGCGTAAGCGTAGATCGCGAAGAACCCGAAATAGATCCACCAGCGCTTCTTGAAGATCAGGAACCCGATGATGACGAGGGCCAGCGCGACGAAGCCGGCCAGCCCCGCCCGGAGGTCGGCCGTCTCTTCGAGGACGAGGGCCGCGTAGAGCGCGGGGACGAGAAGCCAGAGGCCGCGGCGCTTTCTCGAGGCGATGAGGAGCGCCGCCCCCAGCGCCGCCGCGGCGAACCCCGCCGTCGCCAGGGCCTCGAGCCAGCCCGCGGGGCCGGGCCGGCCCTCGGCCAGCCGCTTGATGCGCGTCATCATCGTCTTTTCCATGACGAAGTGCGAGGGGTCGAGGAGCCAGAAGCTGGCCAGGCGGCCGATGACGCCCGGGAGCGGCCCGCCCCGGCTCCTGATGAAGAACCGCGTCCCCCCGGAGTCAGTCGGCTCGAGGGCGAACGTGCCCCAGTCCCTGAGCGTGATCGAGCCTCCGGGGGCGACGAAGGAGACCTTCCAGCCGGGGACGAAGCTCTTTTTCGGCAGGCCGAACAAGTAGCCGGGCTTGACCGCGCGAACGAGGTCTTTCGGCTCACGCGCCTGCCATTCCGGCCGGATCACATAGATATTATGGATGTCGGCCAGGGCGAGGTTCTCGAGCCACGTGTAGCTGAAGAAGCCCGCCCTATCCTGGCCCATCTCGATGAGCCAGGACCAGACCTTCTCGGGCGGCGCCTGGACGGTGACGGCCCGCGTGCCGGTGACGACGCCCCCGATCCAGGCATCGTCGCCGAGCAGGGCCCGCGTTCTCTCCGCCGGCGTCGTGCCCCAGCTGAGGTACCAGGGACGGGCGACGAAGGTGTAGGCCGCGATGGCGGCGAGAAGGACGACGAAGGCGGCGGTCGTCACCGCGAGCGAAGTCCGCTGCGATCCGTTCATGCCTCTCTCCCTTTCCGCGCGGCGTTCTTGAAGGCCGGGTCCCGGAGGACGCATCCGACCCGCCTCTGCGCTCGAAGGAGGTGCGAGCAGAGGGAACAGGTCGTGCAGACCTTGCGGGCCGAAAGGCCGCCGTGCCTGATGAGGTCGGCGGCGAAGTCGGGATAGGCGAGGCCGCCCCGGCCGAGACCGACGATCGCGCTCCGGCCCGCGGCGACCATGGCCGCCCCGACGCCGGGCCCGAGCGTCCGCAGCCAGGAGTAGCCGGCGCCGGCGACGGCCGTCCCGGGCGCCGACCGCTGGATCTCGGACGCCAGGACGAGATGGCGGGCCACGCCTTCGAGCGGATGCTCATCGGGGACCCGGCCGCCCGGCACGGGCTCGTCGAACGGCCGCACGATGTGCGGCTGCCAGGCCGGGATCCCGAGCGACGGGGCCAGGAGCCCGAGCCCCGCTCCGGCGAGGAGAGCCGCCAGGGCCTTCGCCTCGGCGAGGTCGATCCGCTCCGGCCGGTCCGGGTCCATGCCGAACCCGAACGGGAAGGGCACCGTATCCGCGGCCGAAAGCCGGCACGCGACGAGCAGGCCCGGGGCCTCTTCGCGGACGCCCCGGACGATCTCGAGAAGGAGTCGGGCCCGGTTCCCGAACGGCCCGCCGTACCGGCTGTCCTCGCGGCTGTGCGCGGCCAGGGTCTCGGAAACGAGGTACCCGTGGCAGGCCTTGATGTCGACGCCGTCGAAGCCGGCGGAGGCGGCCAGGTCGGCCGCTTCCACGAAATCATCCCGGATCGCCGCGAGCTCGGTGTCCGAGACGAGAGGGGCGTCGGACGCGAGGCCGAGGAGCCGATCGAGGTGGGGATTGTGCTGGACGATGAGCGGCCGCGGCTCGCCGTCGGGCTTGGCAAAGCGGCCCGAGTGGGTCAGCTGGACCACGAAAACGGGACGGTGCCCGGGACCCCATTCCTTTCGGGCCGCGTCCCGCGTCTCCTCGACCAGCCGGGAAAAGCCGCCGAGCGTCTTTTCGTCGAGCAAGAGCTGGGAAGGGCTCGAGAGCCCGTCGCGCCGGACGGCCGTGGCCTCGCACCAGATGAGGCCGGCGCCGCCCGCCGCCGCACGACGGTACCTCCGCCGCGTCCACTCCGACGGGGCTCCCGAAGGCTCGGCGTCGGCCCCTTCCATGGGCAGGACGGCCAGCCGGTTCGGCACGGCCCGGCCCCCGACGGACGCCTTTTCGAGGAGGACCGAGACGTCGCCGCGATAGGGGATGTCGAGCCCAAGCCGCTCGGCCTCGCCGCGGAGATCGCCGGCCGTGCGCAGCCGGAACCTCTCGTGGGCGGCCATGAGCGTCCTCCTAGGTCCTCTCGCCGGACATGATGCGCCGCACGGCTTGGATGTCGCGCTTGACCCGCGGCTCGCAGACCGCGGGCCAGCGGTCGCGGGACAGGATCCCGAGCTTGCCGCCCTCCATCAGAGCCCCGGTCCGGACGGTCAGCCCGAGGAGGCGGACGAGCTCCGGCACCGCGAGATCGGGAAAGCGGGCAAGGAAGTCGGGATCGAAGACCGGGATGAGGAAATCACCGCCATGGTCCTCGACGGTCAGATGGAGGCGCGGATGGGTTTCGCCGAGCGACTCGATGATGGCCGCGAGGTCGATGACGCCCTTGCCGGCCTCGGCCGGGAACGAGGTGAAGCCGTCCGACCCGAGCCTCAGGCCGCCGTCCTTGATGTGGGTGGTCACGACCCAGGGCAGGAGCCGGCGGCAGGCCAGGAGCGGGTCTTCGAGCATGGTCAGGAGGTTCATCGTGTCCAGGCAGACGCCCAGCCACTCCCCCGGCGACGCGCCGCACAGCTCGAAGAGGCGCAGGAGCTCGAAGGAGGTGAACTCGAAGTGGGTCTCGACGGCCAGGGTGACGCCGAGGTCGCGGAAGACCGGCTTCTCCGCGCGCAGGGCGGCGGCCGCGAGGCGCAGGAGCTCCTCCGTCGCGGGCGGTCCCTTCTTCCACCGCATCAGCCCGCCCGAACAGGAGCGGACGGTCGAGGCGCCCAGCGCGGCGGCCTGCTCCGCGGCCCTGCGGTTGCCCGCCGCGACGTCCTTCGGCCGCCCGGTCTCGAGGTCGAGGGGGATGTGCTCGCCGCCGCCCCACTCGAGGTAGAGCCGGTTCTCGGCCGCGAAGCTGCGGAGCTCCTGCAGAAAGGTCTTGTCGATGGACGTTCCGGGCGGCATCTTGATTTCGGAGAACTGGACGCCGTCGGCCCCGTTCAGGACCGCCCATTCGAGGAGCTCGAAGGGCGTCAGGCCGAGGGGCCTCAGGCTGTAGCTGTCGACTCCGACCCTGAGCTTCTTCATGGCTCCGCCCGGCGGCCCTCATTCTATCAGTTTTCGACGGGGCTTGAACAGATGATCCCGGCTTGAAAAGGGCGGCGTCCTTGGGATATCCTTACCGTCCCATGAACCGGACGATGGCCGCTCTTGCGCTGGTCCTGGGCCTGGCTCCGGCGGCCCTGCCGCAATCGTCCATCGTCAGCCAGATCGCCGGAGAAAAGGTCGCCACCGAGAAGCTCTACTTCAGCCTGAAGCTCGGCCTCAACGTCTCCCACTTGACAGGGACCGTCGGCACGGGGCGGACCGGAGGCTTCAACGCCGGGCTCACGGCCACGATCCGGCTGACCGAGCGCTGGTCGCTCGTGCCCGAGATCACGCCTTTCTCGCACAAAGGCGTCTCGAACATTCCCCTCGGCACGACCGGCGACCCCGACCTCGACCCCTTCTTCGCCGATCTCCAGGGGTCGGACCTGGCCCTGTCCTACCTGGACGTCCCGATCCTCGCCACCTATCGGCTGGGGCGCTTGCATCTGGGGGCCGGGCCCTTCGTAAGCGTTCTCAGCTCGGCGAAGGAGAGGTTCCGGGCCGAGCTCGAGACCGGTGAGGAGCTGAGCTTCAGCCGCGGGGTCAAGGACCGCTACAAGAGCGTGGATTACGGGCTGGCCTTCGAAGCGTCCTGGACGATCACCAAGCCGCGGCGGGGGGTGGGCCTCGTCTTTCATGTCCGCTACCAGGCCGGACTCACCGACGTCCTCAGGACGCCGGCGCCCTCCGGCCGGGCCCGCAACTCCGTCATCCAGGCCTATCTGAGCTTTCCCTTCGTCCGCTGAGAGGGACCCGCGGGACGCTCATACTTCGGGAGGAGAGTCGAGATGCTCAAAGAGATGCAGGAGGCCCTGATCGCCGGGAAGAAGTCCGAGGTCGAATCGCTCGTCGAGCGGGCCCTGGCCGACGGAATGCCGGCCGCGACGATTCTGAACGAGGGCCTGATCCCGGGCATGGCGCGTCTCGGCGAGCTGTTCAAGGCCAACGAGGTCTTCATCCCCGAGGTCCTGGTCGCGGCCCGGGCCATGAACGCCGGGCTGGCCTTGCTCGAGCCGCACCTGGCCAAGGCCGGGGTCAAGCCCCGCGGCGTGGTCGTCATCGGCACGGTCAAGGGCGATCTCCACGACATCGGCAAGAACCTCGTGGCCATGATGCTCCGGGGCAACGGCTACCGGATCGTCGATCTCGGCGTCGACGTCGCCCCGGACCGGTACCTGGAAGCGGCCCGGACGAACGGCGCCGGAGCGATCGCCCTGTCGGCCCTGCTGACGACGACGATGGTCCAGATGAAGGCGGTCGTCGAGGCCGTCGCCAACTCGGGCCTGGCGATCCCCGTCGTCATCGGCGGGGCGCCCGTGACCCGCGACTACGCCGACGAGATCCATGCCCAGGGCTATGCCCCCGACGCCGCCTCGGCGGTGGAGGAGATCGGCCGGCTCATCGCCGCCGGGTGAGGATCGGACGCGGGCGGGCCGTCACCCCCGCGACGCGCCCGCCCGTTGGAGTATGATATAATTCGCGCTCGATGGACGGACGGGCCGCGGGGCCCGGGAAGGAAGAAGGAGGAGAAGGACATGACGAGCAAGAGATTCACCGCCATCCTGATGATGGCCGCGGTCGCGGCGCTGGCGGTGCCCGCGTCGTCCGCCAAGGACGTGGTCATTCAGAGCGTGTGGGCGCCCGGCCCGATGGTCATCGACGGCGTCGCCCAGGAATGGGGCGATGTCACCGAGCCTTTCGTCGACAAGGCTTCGGGCGCCAAGTATGCCGTGAAGAACGACGGCCGGGACCTGTACATCATCATGGTCTTGGCCAACGACGTGTCCAAGTCCACGATCGACTACACGGGGATGAAGGTTTACGTCACCTCCGGCCCGAAAAAGGCCAAGGATTCCGGCGTCCTGTTCCTGCAGAAGATCATGCCGACCGAGGAGTTCATCGCCACGTTCGAGAAGAAAGGCCAGGCCCTGACGGACGCGCAGAAGGCGGAGCTTCGCAAGAAGCCCAATCAGCCGGTCTTCCTCGAAGAGCCCATCCTGCCCAAGGGCGCGGCGGCGCCGGCCGTCGCTTCCGAGGCCGATCGGCCGACCTTCCGCTCCGCCGGGAAGGGCCAGGTGACCGTCTATGAGTTTAAGGTCCCCCTCAGCCGGATCGCCAGGCAACAGGGGGCGGCCGAGGGCGGGCCGATCAAGGTCGGCTTCGAGTGGGGCGGTATGAACAAGGAGGTCCGCAAGGACATCCTGGCCGGCCGGGCGGCCTCGGGGTCCCGGGCCAGCGAGGGCGCCGCGGCCATGACCGCCAACGACCAGTCGGGGGACAGCCCCCGCGAGGGGGCCGACTTCAACTTCAACCGGGATCGGCGCTACATGAAGCACGCCTTCTGGATCGACGTCCAGCTGGCGACCCGCTAGATCCGGACATCCTCTTATTAGAACGGGCGCGAGGCCAGATAGGCCCCGACGAAGGCCAGCACGACCGCCAGGACCTTCCAGCCCGTCAGACGCTCTTTCAGGAAGATCGCCGCGATGATGACGATGAAGATCGTGTTGAGCTGGTTGAGGACGGCGGCGACCGAGGCCTTGGCGTATTTCATGCCCCCCATCCAGAGGATCAGGGAGAGGTAGGAGCCGAAGAAGGCCGCCGGGACGAGGGCCTTCCAATTGCGGCGATCGAGGAGCGGGCCGAGAACGGCCCGGCGGTTCCGCAGGAAGGGGGCCAGGAGGGCGAGCGCGGCGGCGCCGCCGAGAAGCCTGACCAGCGTCGACCAGACGACCGAGACCGATCCCAGCACCGGCTTGACCATGACGATGCCGAAGGCGACGAAGAACATGGCCAGGACGCCGTAGACGATGCCGAGGACGAGGTCCTTCCGGGCGATCTTCTCCAGCTTGCCCTCCTTGGACAAGGTCAGCACCGCGGAGACGACGAGCGCCGCCCCGGCCAGCTGAACGGCGGTCAGGCGCTCGCCGAGCAGGGCGAACGACAGGGCGATGACGAAGGGGCTGTAGAAGCAATCGACGATGGCGGTCAGGCTGGCGCCGAGCCTGTTGAGGGCGTGAAAGAAGAGAGTGTCCGAGACGGCGATGCCGAGGACGCCGCTCGCGAGGAGGAGCCCGACCGTCGAGGCCGGGACGGCGGGGGAGAGCGGCTCGCCGAGGACGAGGAGCGTGGGCACGATGGCGGCCAGGGCCAGGACGGTCTTTCCGAGGTTGAGGCCGATCGGGTGGATGCGGCGGCCGCTGATCCGGAACAGGACGACGGCGATGGCCCAGGCGAGGGCCGAGCCCGTGGCCAGGGCCTCGCCGGGCGAGCGGGTGAGCGATAGGAAATCGAACACGGCTGTCCACGTTAGCAGAGACGTCCGAGGCCGTCAATCGACGTGTTGACCGGGCCCCCCGCCGCGGTTTATAAATGGGGGACATGATACTTATTTCCTATTTTCCCCTTCCCCCGCGACTTTCCGGAAAATGGAAAATAGGTATCATGTCCCCCAACTAAAATGACGATCTTCGGCTTGCACGTTCTCGATTTCGCCATCGTCCTCGTCTTCGTCCTGATCGTCCTTTGGCTGGGCTGGCGGGCCTCGCGCCGGACGAAGACGACCGAGGACTTCTACGTCGCCGGGCGCAGGCTGGGCAAGTTCTACCAGTTCTTCCTCAACCTCGGGACCTCGACCAACGCCGATCAGGCCATCATCGTCTCCCGCGAGGTCTACCGCCAGGGCGTCGGGGGGATGTGGATCCAGTACCTCGTCCTTTTCCTGACCCCGTTCTACTGGTTCACCACGGCCTTCTTCCGGCGCGTCCGCCTGGTGACGATCGGCGACTTCTTCACCGAGCGGTTCAAGAGCCGCTTCCTCGGCGCCGCCTTCGCCGTCTTCACGCTGTTCATGGCTTTCCTCGGGAACGGCGTCGGCTACATGGTCGCGGCCAAGACGATGATGGCCCTGACGCCCAAGCCGGCCGCCAAATACACCGTCGCGGAACGGCAGAGCGTCGACCTGTTCGACGAGTACCGCGCCCTCCAGTCCAAGGCGGACAAGGCCGGGCTCGGCGCGGTCGAGGCGGCCCGCCTGGCCGAGCTCGGCGAGCGGCAAAAGAAGGGCGAGCTCAAGGCCTTCATCTCGTATACGGATTCCGTCTCGATCTACCTCGTCTACACCGTCATCGTGGCCGTCTACACCATGATGGGCGGCTTCCTGGCCGCGGCCATCACCGACGTCATCCAGGGCTTCCTCCTGACGGCCTTCTCGCTGATGCTCATTCCCATCGCTCTCCACCGCGCCGGCGGCTTCGCCGGCCTCCATGCCGCGGTCCCCGATTTCATGTTCAAGCTCTTCGGTTCGGCGGCTACCAGCGAGTACGCCTGGTACACCATCCTGGCCATGGTCCTGGCCAACCTCGTCTCGATCATCGCCGTGGCCACCGGCATGCAGACCGCCGGGTCGGCCAAGAACGAGATGACCGCGCGCGTCGGCATGATCGGCGGCATGTTCTTCAAGCGCGTCATCATGATCTTCTGGGCCCTGACCGGGCTGCTGGCCATCGCCCTCTATTCCGGCCGGCTCCACGACCCCGACCTCATCTGGGGCCACATGACCATGGACCTGCTCTTCCCGGGCGCCATCGGCCTGATGATGGCCGGCGTGCTTTCGGCCAAGATGTCGAGCCTGGCCGGGGCGAGCGTGTCCTATTCGGCCCTCTTCATCCGCAATCTCTACCAGCCGTTCGTCCGGCCCAAGTCCGACCGCCACCTGATCGCGGTCGGGCGCGTCGCCATCGGCGTGACCCTGCTCGGCGGCGTCGGCGTGGCCCTGTTCATCGGCAACCTCCTCGATCTCTTCAAGTATTTCATCTCGCTCCCGGCCATCTTCGGGGCGGCGATCTGGCTGGGCTTCCTCTGGCGGCGGGTGACCCGGAGCGCCGTCATCGCCCAGGTCGTCCTCTGCTTCACGATCTACGCCCTCATCCCCAACGTCTTCCAATCGCTCGAGTGGGCCCGGACGCGCCCGTCATTCCTGCACGAGACCCAGGCCAGGACCGTGACCATTACAACGCAGGCCGTCCGGGAGGACGTCGAGGCGGGGAGGGCGGCGGCGGTCGGGGCGGTCATCCGCAAGGAGCGCGTGAGCCCTCCCGAAGGGATCTTCTATGAGAAGGTCGCCCTGAGCGATCCCAAGGACCCGGCCTCGCCGAAGATCGGCCTGGGGCGCTTCCACGCCGAGCTCTGGATCCTCGGCGCGTTCGGCATCGACTTCCGCGGTTTCTCCAAGGCCCAGTTGAGCGCGGTGCGGTTCGGCTTCGACGCGCTTTTCCCGTTCGTGCTGCTCTTCCTGCTCAGTGCCTTCACCAGGCCGGTCCCCAAGGCCGATCTCGACCGCTTCTTCGCCCGGGTCCACACCCCCGTCCAGCCGACGCCCGAGGAGGAGGAGCGCGCCCTCCGGCACGCCGTCGAGCATTATGAGGAGATCGAGCGCCGCAAGCTCAAGCCCGGCTCGAACTGGGAGATCATGCAGCCGAAGCTCATCGATCTTGTCGGCTTCGGCGGCTGCTGGGTCCTCGTCGGCGTGGTCGTCCTCCTCCTCTGGCTCGTGGTGAACATAAGGTAGGACTCGGGCCGCGCGGCGGGTTGTTCTGGGCGGCATCCTCGACCACTTCTTCTCCATAACAGAGCGGAGGTATAATGAGCGGCGCAATGGCCGCCGTAAAGACCGACATCCGCGACCTGACGCTCGAGGACATGCGGGCGGAGCTCGCGGCGATGGGGGAGAAGCCCTACCGCGCCGGCCAGATCTTCGACTGGCTCTACAAGAAGCGCGCCGCCTCATTCGACGAGATGACGAGCCTCCCCAAGCCCCTCCGCGAGAAGCTCGCCGCGCGGTTCGGCTTCACGGTCCTCGCGCTCGAGGACCGGCGCTCCTCGGCCGACGGCACGACGCGGTTCCTCTTCCGCCTTGGCGACGGCCGGCACATCGAGTCCGTCCTCATCCCGGCCGGCCCGCGCCGGACGGTCTGCCTCTCGACCCAGGTCGGCTGCAAGTTCGCCTGCGCCTTCTGCGCCAGCGGCCGTCATGGCTTCAAGCGCGACCTTGCGCCGTCCGAGATCCTCGGCCAGGTCCTCTTCCTCGAGCGCGCCCTCGGCCGGCCCCTGACCAACTACGTCTTCATGGGCATGGGCGAGCCCCTCGACAACTGGACGAACGTGGAGAGGGCCATCCGGATCATGAACGCCCCCCAAGGCCTGGCCATCGCCGCCCGGCGGATCACCGTCTCGACGGCCGGCTACGTCGACGCCTTCAAGCGGCTCGAGGCTCTCGATCTCCAGATCAATGTCTCCGTCTCCCTGCACGCCGTCACGGACCGCCTGCGCGACCGGCTCATGCCGATCAACCGGCGCTTCCCGCTCGAGGCGCTCGTCGCCGCGGCCGAGCACTACGTCCGCTCCGGCGGCCGGATGATGACCCTCGAGTACGTCCTCATCCGCGGCCTCAATGATTCCCTCGACGACGCCGACGGGCTGGCCGCGATCGCCCGGCGGCTGCGGGCCAAGGTCAATCTGATCGCCTACAGCCCGGTCCCGGGGGCGGACTTCGCGACCCCCGCGCCGGAGGAGGTGGCCCGGTTCCATCGCTGGCTCGAGGAGCGCAAGGTCGGCGCGACGGTGCGCCTGTCGAAGGGCGCCGACATCGCCGCCGCGTGCGGCCAATTGGCCGGGCGGTTCCTCGAAAAACCCGGGCCTCCGCCGGCCAGGAGGAATCCATGATCCCGCTCACGCACTCGCGCAAGAGACATCGTCCAGGCTTCTCGACGGTCGTTCTGGCGGCCCTCGTCGCCCTCGCGACAGCCGCGGCCCGGCCTGCCCCGCCGCCTCGGACGAACGCGGGCTCGATCCAGCCGGCGGACGCGCCCGCCCAGCGCTTCTTCCCCAAGGCCGACCTGATGACGATCGGCGTCTATTACTACCCCGAGCAATGGCCAGAGTCGCAATGGGAGCGGGACCTCGGCCGGATGGCCGAGATGGGCTTCGAGTTCACCCACTTCGGCGAGTTCGCCTGGGCTTTCCTCGAGCCGTCCGACGGGACGTTCGACTTCGCCTGGCTCGACCGGGCCGTCGCTCTGGCCGCGAAGGCCGGGCTCAAGGTCATCCTCTGCACGCCGACGCCGTGCCCGCCGGCCTGGCTCGGCGAAAAGCACCCGGAGATCTACCTCGTCGGCGGCGACGGACGCCGCATGGAGCACGGCACCCGGGCCAACGGGTCGCTCGCGGATGACGTCTTCGTCCGTTACTCGAAGCGCATCGTCGCCGAGCTCGGCCGCCGCTACGGACAGGACCCCCGGGTCTGGGGCTGGCAGCTCGACAATGAACCCTCCGGGCCGGCCGACTACAGTCCCGCCGCCCGGCTCAAGTTCCAGGCCTGGCTCGAGCGCAGGTACGGCACGGTCGCCAAGCTGAACGAGGCTTGGGGCGGCGCCTTCTGGAGCACGCGCTACGACTCCTTCGCCCAGGTCCTCATCCCGAACGAGGGCCTGTTCGGCGAGGACGCCCTGAGCCCCCATGCCCTCCTCGACTTCCATCGCTTCACCGCCGACACCCAGGCCGATTACCTGCACATGCAGTACGACGTCCTGCGGCGCCTGGCGCGGCCCGAGCAATGGATCACGACGAACTACACGAACGTCACCGAGAACGCCGACCCGCGGCGGACCGACCGGCTCGACTTCATCGCCTTCACGATGTACCCCGTGCGGGGGGAGACGAACCTCGGGGAGCTCGGCTTCCGGCTCGGCAATCCCTACCGGTTGGCCATGGCCGTCGATTACTTCCGTTCCTTCAAGGGCGTGACGGGCGTCATGGAGCTCCAGCCAGGGCAGGTCAACTGGGCCCGGATCAACCCTCAGCCCGAGCCGGGCGCAGTGAGGATGTGGCTCTGGCACGCCTTCGCCGGCGGGCTGTCGTTCGCGTGCACGTACCGCTTCCGGCAGCCGCTCTACGGCAGCGAGCTCTACCACGCCGGGATCGTGGGGCCCGACGGCGTCACGCCGTCGCGGGGCGGGCTCGAGTTCGCCCAGGTCATCCGGGAGATGAAGGAGATGCGGCGGCTCTACGACCCGGCGGCGACCATGCCGGCGGCGCTGGCGGCCCGGCGGACGGCCTTCCTTTGGAGTCACGATGTCCTGTGGGACCTCGAGACGCACAAGCAGACGGCCCTCTGGAGGACCTGGGACCACCGCTTCAAGATCATGGCCGCGATCAAGGCCGCGGGCGCGCCGCTCGACTATGTCGGCGAGGCGGACGACTTCTCGGCCTATCCGTTTCTCGTCGCCCCCGCCTATCAGCTCGTCGACGAGGCCCTGGTCGCCAAGTGGAGGCGGTACGTCGAAGGCGGCGGTCATCTCGTCCTGACCTGCCGGACCGGGCAGAAGACCAAGACCGGTCAGCTGCCGGAGATGCCCTGGGCCGGGATGATCGCGCCCCTGGCCGGCGCCGACGTGGAGCTCTTCGACGGCCTCCTCGAGGGCGGCCAGGGGATCGTCCGCATGGGTGGCGGGGCGTATGCATGGCGGGCCTGGGCCGACGTGCTCAGGCCCCGGGAGGGGACCGAGACCCTGGCCGCGTATGCGGACCAATTCTACGCCGGGAAAGCGGCCGTCACGACGCGCCGGCTCGGCAGGGGCACCGTGACGTACATCGGCGCCGAATCGGTCGACGGCTCGCTCGAGCGCGACGTCCTGAGGCTCGTCTATCAGCGGGCCGGGGCCAAGCCGGCGTCCTATCCTCCCGGCGTCTATGTCGAATGGCGCGACGGCTTCTTTATCGCGGTCAATTATTCCTCGAGCCCGTTCGACCTCCCGCTCGGGCCCGGGACGCGCATCGTCCTCGGCGCGAATCCCCTGCGTCCCGCTGACGCCCTCATCTGGCTCCCGAAATAGGGGGACATGATACCCATTTCCTAATTATTTCCGTCTGAGAAGCCCGTCTCCTCCCGAGCGTCCTTCCAAGAAGCCCCATCATGCCGAGATTCGCCCGCCTGGTCGTTCCCGAATGTCCGCACCATCTGATCCTCGCCCTTCGGCCCAAGGGAAGACACAAGAAAAATGGGAAATAGGTATCATGTCCCCTATTTTAGAGGGCGACGATGTCGGGGGAGCGGCGGTCGAGGACGACCAGGGCCTCGATGTGAGGCGTATGCGGGAAGAAATCGTAGGCCCGCACGTCGGCGATCTCGTAGGCCGCGAGGAAGGCCTTGAGGTCGCGGGCGAGCGTCGTCGGATTGCAGGAGAGATAGACGATCCGTGGCACGGGGTCCGCGACCAGCTTCTCGACCGTTTCGGGAAAGACGCCGCGCCGCGGCGGGTCCAGGATGATCGCCGCCGGCTCCCTCTCCAGGATCTCCGGCAGCCACTCCTCGGCCGTCCCCTCGCAGACCGTGAAATTGCCGATGCCGTTGAGCTGGAGGTTCTTCTTCAGGAAGGCGATGTTGCCGGCCTCGGGCTCGACGCCGAAGACCTCGCGGGCCCTCCCCGCCAGGTACATGCCGAACGTGCCCAGGCCGCAATAGAGGTCGGCCACGACCTGGTCCCGGATCAACCCGGCCGCGCCGGCCACGTCCTCGAAGACGTCCCCGAGGATGCCGAGATTGACCTGGAAGAAGGAGCGCGGCCCGATACGGAAGGTCAGGCCGCCCGTCTTCTCCTCGATGTACTCGCGGCCGAAGAGCCGGACGTCACGGAACCCGCCGCGCTCCCGGATCGCCGCCGTCGCCCCGGCCAGGGCGAACTTCCGCCGGATCGCCTGGAGCGCCCCGGCCACGGCCTCCCGCTCCTCCTCCGAAGCGAGCTCGCAGAGGACGAACGACTGTCCGGTGGCCCGGCTGGCGCGGATCTCTACGCCCTCGACCGTCCTCAGAGGGACGCCGTTGACGGCCTCGAGCAGCCCGGCCATCAGGTCGTTCATGGCCTCGGGCACGAGGTAACAGCGGTCGACGGCGACGAACTCCTCCTGCTCGTGCGGCTGGTGATAGGAGAATTCGGCCCGCCCCTGCTCCCGCACGACCCTCAGCCCGATCTTGTTCCTGTATCCCCAGACCTCGGGAGACGGCCTCATCCGGATCGGCGCGAAGTGCTGCTTCAGCTCCCGCGACAGGATCTCCGTGATCTGCGCCCTCTTGATCTGGATCTCGAGGCCGTAATCCATGTCCTGGTACGGCGAGCAGGCGAGATAGTGGCCGCACCGCGGCTCGACCCGCGCCGGCGACGGGACGACGATCCGGGTCGTCCGGCCCTCGGCGTAGCTCCGGCGGTCCTTGAGGATCTCGACTTCGACCGATTCGCCTGGCAGCCCCCGGTCGGTGAAGACGACCTTGCCGGCGAGCAGTCCCAGCCGCCGTCCCGGGTAGACGATCTTCTCGATACGGATGTCCATGGGGGCTCACGCGCGCGAGCGCTCTCTACCTCGACGGATACGCTGCGTACTCCTTGAGATCGACGACCGCGCCCTTGGCGCTCCAGTCGATCCCCATCTCGGACGGCAGCCGCCAAGCCTCGTAGCAGGCGTCGAGCGCCCGGTCGAGCCCGTCCACGACGCGCCGGCGCGAGCCCGCCGTCCCGACCGAGAGCCGCCGCGCCCCCGGCCCCTCTACGACCCTGACGAGCGGCGCCGGGAAGTCGCGGACCTCGGGCATGGAATCCTGGATGCCGTTCACGCACAGCGTCTGGCTGGCCGCCGCCTCGAGCCCGCAGAGAGGCCGCGCGCCCGCCGCACGGACATCGGTGATCGACCGCCAGAGCTTGGCCATGGGCTCGGCGTCGGGGACGCCATAGTCCTTGCGCGTCCCGTCGGCGAGCTCGGCCCAGAGGCCCGAGGTCCGGCTGTCGCAGCGGACGGTCCCTTTCTCGAACTCGTAGCGGACGACCGGCCCACGGTCCTCGTCCGAGGCATGGCTCACGAGGAAGAGGAGCTCGACGCCGGCCTCGGTCCAGACGCGGACGGCCGCGGTGTCGAAGTTCTCGATGGCGTTGGCCCGGTAGAGCTCGGCCACGACCGCCCTCGGCCGGGCGCTCGTCTCCTTCTCCGGGCCGAGGACGTAGAACATGTTGTGGAGGTCGTGGGCCATGGCGTTCTGGACCGGGCTGTCCAGGACCCAGTTCCCCTCGGCGTCCCGGCGCCGGCCGGCCCAGTCGTTCCGCGTGTAATAGCCTTCGTCACGAGGCCAGAGGTAGAGGCACTCGAACCGCTTCGCCGCCCCGAAGAGCCCGGCCCGGATGTCCTCTTTGAGAGCCTGCACGGCCGGGCTGAACGACCATTGATAGCCGATCGCCACCCACCGGGCCGCGGCCCGCTCGGCCTCGATGGCCGCCCGGACCTCTTGGATCGTGCCCGCCGCCGGTTTCTCGCACAGGACGTGGCTCCCGTTCGAGAGCGCGGACATCGTCTGGGGCATGTGCATCTGGATGGGGGTCGAGAGGATGGCCAGATCGGCCTTGCGGTTGCGGTAGAAATCCGCCAGGTTGACGAAGCAGGGCACGCCCATGGCCCTCATCTCGGCGTACTGCTTGCAGCGGTTGGGCTGGGGATCCACGGCGCCGGTGATCCGGAACAGGCCCTCGTCCCGCCGGGCCAGCAGCGCTTCGAGGTAGGCCGCGCCCATGCCCCCGACCCCGACCATGACCAGCGATACGGGTTCCGCCGCCATCGTCGCCTCCGGGCTAATACTGACACAGTTTGGAGTGCTCGTCCAGCAGGGCCATGTAATTGTCGTAGCGGGTGCCGACGGCGACGCTGTGGCTCGCGCCGAGGATGAACCGGCCGCCGGGCTTGGCCAAGGCCATGGCCCGGCGGACGTCGGCCCGCACGTCGTCCGGCGTCCCGCCGACCAGGTTCTCGACGGCGACCCCTCCCCACAGCGTGATCCGGCCGCCGTAGTCCGTCTTCAGCCGCCCGAGGTCCATGCCGGCCGTCGGCTGGATGGATTGATAGGCGTCATAGCCGATCTCGACGAAGAAGTCCAGGAGGAGATTGACGTTGCCGCAGCAGTGCATGAAGATCTTCTTGCCGTGCCCGAGCTTGACGTCGCGCGCCCGCGCCTTGTTGGCCTCGAGGAAGAGGTCCCGGAACATGGCCGGCCCGACGAGCGGCCCGGTCTTGTGGCCGAGGTCCTCGGCCCACATCACCGCGTCCGAGTCGGGATGGATGAAGACCTCGTCGGCCGCGTTCTCGCGGCGGACGCGCGCGCGCGTGGCCGCCCTGACCGCCTCCGGATTGGCCGCGAGCTCGAGCAGGCCGCGCTCCATGCCGCCGAGAAGGACGATGCCGATCGAGCCGCCCGACGGCCCGCAGATGTACTTCTCGGCCTTGAACGTCCGGATGACCGTGTCCAGGATCTTCCAGGAACGCTCGTCGCGCCGCGGCGGCTCGCTTTCGGGTCCCTCGAACTCCGCGGCCGTGAAGACGTGGGCGTCGCGGCCGGGATCGAAGACGCAGGTGATGTCCTGGGTCGCCTCGGACAGCCGGAAGAGCCGGCCCTGCCGGTCCTCCCAGGTCGCGGCGTCGATCCGGCGCGGCGGGGGGTCGTCCGTTTCGGGCGGGAGCTCCCAGGTCGCCATGGGAAAGGTCACGATGTCGAGCGGCAGCTTCTTCTGCAGGGCGATATGGTCCTCGAGCCAGCTCTGGGCGACCTCGTCGTGCCGGCCTTCCCAGAAGGCGATCTGGGACTTGGCCTTGGCCCTCAGGTAGGTCTCGTGGCCGAGCAGGCGCTCGACCGTGTCGAAGTCCACGGCGAATTCGGCGTACGGGACCCGGTCGGGGAGGCGGCCCTCGAGCGTCGCGGCGACCCGTTCCTTGCAGGTCATCGTCCCTTGGGCCGCCGTTCGAGGAGATCGGTTTCGGCGAACCTCCCTCTCCGCCGGTCATAGCGCAGGGTCTTGATCTCGAAGCCCTCGAGGCGGACGGAGGTGCGCGCTCCGAGCGCGGGAAGCCTGACCACGGCCCGGCGCGGCCGACCCGTCGGCTCGAACAGTCTGATGATGATGTCCCGGCCGTCCTCCGACTTCTTGAAGGCCGTGACCTCGACCGCGGCGCCGTCGACGGCGACCCCGGCCCCGGCCTTCTTCCCCGACGCCGGCGGGAAATAGGCCAGGACATAGGGCCTTTCGTTGTGGGCCAGGGCCTCACGGTCCACGGACTCCATCCTCTCCGCGAGAGGGCTGCCCTTCAGCCAGAAGCGGAACGACCGCTCGCCGATGTCCTGGCGGGGGATGAACCGGTCCTGGGCCACCGCCAGACGGTCTTCCCAGGTGTCCGCCGCGTAGGCCGGCGACCTGAGCAGGGACAATCGCAGGTCCATGCCGTCCCAGTCCGAGCCATAGACGCCGTCGTTGACGACGGTCAAGGCCGCCCCGTCCTTCTCCGAGACGACGGCCAGCCATTTCTGGGCCACCGCCTCGTCGCCGTTCGACGGCAGCTCATCGGCGCCGTAGGCGACCTGGCCCAGGAAGCGGGCCATGGCCAACTTCGGGCGCAGCCCGAGTTTGAGCATCGTGTCGCGCTCGGCCCAGAGGACGCGGACGTCGACCTCGATCTCCGTGCCGCGCTTGGGAATCTTGTAGCGGAGGACGAGGTGCGAGTCGCCGCGGGCGAAGACGGCTTCGATGACGGCCCGGACCCGGCCGTCCTCGATGACCCGGACAGGGTCGAGCCGGCCCTCGCGCAGGCCGCAGAAGCGGGCCGTCTCCTCGGGCGTGGCCAGATCGAACCGTCCGGCCAAGGCCCGGAAGCTTCGGACCTTCATGCCCCACGGATCGGCGTTGTCCCGGATAACGAGCGGCGCGAAGGCGCCCGGCTCGAGGAGGTCGAGCCCGCCCGCCCGATAGACGTCGAGCAGGCCGGTCCCGGCGCCGACCGCCGCCGTGAGGTCCGGCGTGGTCACGGTGACGAGGCCATCTTTGGCCTCGGCCGGCGCCCAAGTCCTCGCCCGCGAAGCGCCCTCGAGACGGCAGGAGAACCTCGACAGCCGGCCCGGAGCGAGCTCGGCCTCGAAGACGACGCGCTTGCGCCATTCGAGGCTGAGGTTGCTCTCTTCTTTTTCGGCCTGGCACGGGAGGGCCCGTCCCCGCGCGGAGATCCGAGGCTCCCAGCGCGTCTTCGCGAAGTTCGGCTCCCAGGGCTCGATCTCGCATTCGACGAGCGCCTTGATCGGATAGGCTTGGGGGTTGAAGACGAAGATCGGGATCTCGCCGGCCGCGGCCTTGGCCTCGCCCGCGGCCAGGGCGAAGAAGGCCTTGGCCTGGAGGCGCGACAGGATCTCGAGGCCGTGGCCGATCTGCCGCAGCGCTCCCTCCTCCCCGGCCGGGATCGCGGAGCCCGGAAGGATGTCATGGAACTCGACGAAGGCCAGATCACGCATGGCCTCGTCGAGGGCGTCCTGAGGGTAAGGCAGGAGCCCCTGGAGCCAGGCCGTGGTGACCATCTTCTCGGCCGCGTAGAGCTCGTTTTCGAGGCGCCGATGGCCCCGCTTGACCTTTGACATCGAGGTGTAGCATCCGACGGCCCAAGGATTGAGGTCCTTCTCCCGTCGCGGCAAGGCGTCGCGCCGCTTCTCGAGCTCGGCGAAATAGGCGTCCGGGGTGGAGTGGATGAGCTCGAGATCGGGCCGCTCCGCGGCCAACGCGTCCAGGTCGTCGAGGTCCTTCCGCGACGGGCCGCCGCCGTGGTTGCCAATGCCCCAGAGATGGATGACCAGGTCGCCGGCCGGATTCTCCGCGAGCCATGTCTCGAGCCGCTCGCGCTCCTTCCCTCCGACCGAACAGTAATGGGCCGAGGCCCGGTTGGCCAGGACCTCGGAGCCGTCGTAGCCGACCCAGACGAACTCGTCGCCCGGGAGCGGGCACTCGCGCTGGCCCGGCCGGCAGCAAAGGTAGGCCGTATAACCGCTCTTGGCCAGGATCTGCACGAGGCCCCGGGTGTGACCGAAGGGATCGAGATTGACCGCTGTCTTGGGCTCCACGCCGAATTTCGCGGCGAAGTAGCGCCGGCCGAGAAGCGCCTGGCGGACGAACGACTCGCCGCTCGGCATGTTGCAGTCGGGCTGGACGTACCAACCGCCCATGATATGCCATCTCTTCTGCCGCACGAGCCTCAGGATGCGGCGGAAGAGGGCCGGCTCATAGGCCTCGATCCATGCATAGAGGACGGCCTCGTTGTGGCAGAAGACGTACCCCCGGCGGGTCTCGCAGAACTCGGCCGCCTGGCGGAACGTGGAGAGGGCTTCACCGGCGCCTTCCTGCCATTCCCAGAGCCAGACCGGGTCGAGATGGGCGTTGGAGACGAGATGGATCCTTCTTGCAGGCATGGACGTCCTCTCTCAGGGAATGACGGCCCGGACCCGGATCCGGCCGCCCGGGGGCGGGAGCTCGAGGCCAAAACCGTACCGGTGGTAAGGCCCGCGGCGCCGGCCGCAGCGGAAGCCGGGCTCCTCGCCGCGCCGGGCCCGCCGGATGTCGAGCGAGAGCCGGCCGCCCCGCAGCGCGAGGTCGGCCTCGACGCGGTCGAGGCCCGGGATGAGCCGGGGCCGCAGGCTGAACCGCTCCTGGCCCGGCCTCACGCCGAGCACGTGGCGGACGAGGAGAAAGACGAGCTCGGCCCAAGTCCAAGGGACGATCCCGACCTGGGGATAGGGCGGGACCGGCCGCGGCCCATAGAACTCGAACCACGACCCGGCCCGCGAGCCGGGCAGGCGGGCGAGCCAGTCGAGGACGCGGCGCGTCTTGGCCGCATCGCCCGCTTCGAGGGCGGCCCGGGCCACGAACAAGGAGGCGAACGGCCAGGGACCCGGCGAGTCGGGCTCGGAGGTCACGTTGTAGCGGCCATAGCCCCCGCCGCTCCAGCGCTGGTTCCACAGTCTTTCCATCGAGTCCAGGGTCTTCCCGGCCAGCCGTCCCGCGGGATCGATGAACTCCCAGGCGATCGGCAGGACGGCCGAGGTGTCCGGGTCGAGCCAATGGCGGCCCGGCCCGAAAAGAGGGGCTTCGCGCGGCAGCGTGGAGGAAGGGTCGGGCCGGATGGCGCGCTGGACCCGCCCGTCGAGGCCGCGGCGCTTGACGAAGGTGCCCCGCTCGACGAGCGAGAAGCGCGGGTCCTTGAGCATGGCCCGGCGGAGGTCGAGGGCCGCCTCGGTCCATTCCACCGACTGGCGGCTGCGGCCCAGGCGGCCGGCCAGGCGCGCCGCGGAGAGCAGCCCCTTGGCGACGAAGAGCTGGTGGGCGAGCTCGATGCCGGGCTGGATGCCGTACGTGTCGTGGCGCTCCCAGAACTCGCGGCGGTTGACGAGGAGCCCCGAAGGGGCGTGGCGGAACTCGGGCCGCAGCGGGAACGCGGCCGCCTTCTCGATCGCCGGCCAGCCCGTCCGGACGAGGTCCTCGTCGCCCGTCCAATCGAGATAGGACTCCAGGGCGAAGAGAAGGACGCCGTTCTGGTCGACCTCGCATTCCTCGAGCGGGCGCTCCCGGCTCGAGTCCAGGGTCGCCCCCTCGGCGTTGACGAACTCGCGAAGGAGCCGGGCGAAGACCGTCCTGGCCGGCTCGACCTGGCCGGTCATGGCCAGGGCGAGGGCGTTGAGCGCCTGGTCCCGCACCCACTCCAGGTTGTACTGCCAGATGCTTCCGTCGAGGCGGCCGGCCGCGGAGACGGCCGCCCGGAGCTGGAACTTCGAGGCGTCGAAGAAGCGGTCGAGGACGGGATCGTGAAAGCGACACGCCGCCGTGTCGCGCCAATACGCGACGGAGGGGGCCCCGGCGTCATCGTCCCGCTCGGCGCCGATCCGAACGGAGGTTTTGGCGACTGTCCCCCCGGGGGACTGTCCCTCCTTGGCCCTTACGATCCGGTATTCAAAGACGGCCGTGGCGGCGGAGTCCGCGCGGCACCGGAGCTCGGCCTCGAGCGTCCGGCGCCCGAGCCCCGTCTTCAGGATGACCTTCGCGCGTCCCGGCGATCTCCGGACGACCGTCACCCGCCGCAGGAGCCTGGCCGAGCTCATGTCGGGGCAATGGAAGATCTCGCGGACCCGATAGGGACCGCTCGTCCAGACGACCTCCACCCGCGGATCGATCGCGCCCCGGAGCCAGCCGGCCCGGATCGAGCCCTGCCTGGGCGCGTGGACGGCGTTCCCGTCGGCGATCGTCATCGCCGTCGCCGCCAAGCCGGTGACGGGATCGAAGCTCAGGGCGGCCCTCTTGGGCCCGAGCCGTTCGGGGTCCATCAACAGCAGACCGACGGGGGTCGCGTCTCCGGCCGGGGCGATCTGGACGGCCGCCTGGATGAGGCCGTTGCCGAGAAAGAAATAGTCGACGCCGCGAAGGGTCGTCTTGGCGTCGGCGGGGCCGAGGGCGGGATCGTCCGCGTAGAAATGCTCCCGGTCTTCCATCGGGACGATTATAGTGATTGACAGGGGCCGGGCGCAACCGCCGCGCCGGAGGGCCGTCTAGGTCCGGCTCGGGCCGCGGAGCAGGCGGGCGGGCAGCATGATGACCGCCTTGAAAAACTCGAAGACGGCGGTCACGGTGATGCCCAGGAGCCGGAAGGGAAGGAGGAACAGCCAGACCAGGGGGTACAGCAGCAAAGCCAGCAAGGCCAGAGGCCAGCAGATCACGAGAAGGATGAGCCACAAGAAGAATTTTGCCATCTTTCCTCTCCTCGCCCTAAATACGAAGGGCCGGGCGGCAAGGTTTATCCCCGGCCGATTGTCATCCCGGGCCGGCCTCGTATAGAATAGCGGGAACCCGCCCGCCGCGGCCGGCAAGGGCGTCGGGCTCGTGGCCATGAAGACCCAGTGCATGCAGTCCTGGTACAAGGACATGGTGCCGGCCTCCGAGCAGTCCTTCTACGGCGGCGACGCCTGCGGTTCGTGCGCATCCTGTGTCGCCCGGTGCCGGGGCCGGGTCGACATCGGCCGGCGGGTCGGCCAGCTCAAGCTCCATTTCGCCTAGGCGCAGGGGAGGAGGCCGTCGTGGTCCGTCCCCGCCCGCGGCTAGGACCGGGCGAACTCGTCGCGGGCCTCGCGCAGGGCGATCACGTGGCGGGGATCGCAGTCGTAGGCGACGACGCCGCAGCCGAAGAGGATCCCGGGACGGCCGGCCGT